>Ga0134125_10010511_pt1 | contig 10394 bp, 10 predicted proteins | sample KB31751_FD_96464 | JGI IMG/M metagenome (GOLD analysis project Ga0134125, IMG submission 96464) | Terrestrial soil microbial communities with excess Nitrogen fertilizer from Kellogg Biological Station, Michigan, USA - KB3-175-1 | ecosystem: Environmental > Terrestrial > Soil > Unclassified ... | reverse complement strand
GCTGTTCATCGACAACATCTTCCGCTTCACCCAGGCCGGTTCCGAGGTGTCGACCCTGCTGGGCCGCATGCCCTCGGCCGTGGGCTACCAGCCGAACCTTGCGGACGAGATGGGCACCCTCCAGGAGCGCATCACCTCCACGAAGGGCCACTCCATCACCTCGATGCAGGCCATCTACGTTCCCGCGGACGACTACACCGACCCGGCTCCGGCGACGACGTTCGCGCACCTGGATGCGACCACGGAGCTCTCCCGTGAAATCGCGTCCCGCGGCCTGTACCCGGCCATCGACCCGCTGACGTCGACGTCGCGTATCCTGGACCCGCAGTACGTGGGCCAGGAGCACTACGACACGGCCGTGCGCGTGAAGTCGATCCTGCAGAAGAACAAGGAACTCCAGGACATCATCGCGATCCTCGGTGTCGACGAGCTCTCGGAAGAGGACAAGATCGTCGTCTCCCGCGCCCGCCGCATCCAGCAGTTCCTGTCGCAGAACACCTACACCGCCAAGCAGTTCACCGGTGTCGAGGGCTCGACCGTGTCCATCAAGGACACCATCGAGGGCTTCAAGGCCATCTGCGACGGCGACCTGGACCACATCGCCGAGCAGGCCTTCTTCAACATTGGCGGACTCGACGACGTCGAGCGCCAGTGGGCCGAAATCCAGGGCAAGTAGCCATGGCCGAACTCGAAGTCGAAATCGTCGCCGCGGACCACTTCGTGTGGTCCGGGGCGGCGAGCCTGGTCAAGGCACGCACCAGCGATGGCGAGATCGGCGTCATGCCGGGGCACAGCCCCGTCCTGGCGATCCTCGCGCCCGGGGAAATGGCCATCGAGCCGGTCAACGGGTCGCGGATCACGGTCCAGTCGGACGGCGGCTTCTTCTCGGTCGACAAGGACCGGGTCGTCATCGTGGCTGACAATGCGCAGCTGGACGAGTCCGCCACGGCAGGAAACCGATAGTCCGCCATTGAACGAGTTGGGCATTCCCGTGATCATCCTGGCGGTAGCCCTGCTACTGCTGCTCATGATGCTGGGTGCCATGGGGGTGCGCCGCCACCAGCTGCGGCGCGCCCTCGGCACGTTTGACGCCTCCATCTCCACGACCTCCGGGAAGTGGATGATGGGGGTTTGTCGTTATACGGGGACCGAGTTGGAATTCCTCCGCTTGCTCTCCGTCACGCCGGTGCCGCGGCACCGGTTCGTGCGCACCGCCCTGCAGATCAACGGGTGGCGCGAGGCGGAGCCGGATGAACGGACCAGAATCCAGCCCGGCGCCGTCGTGGTCTCCCTGACCGACGGCAACGACCCGATCCTGCTGGCCATGGACTACGGTTCCTACACCGGCCTGCGCAGCTGGGTCGAGGCCGGCCCCGTGGCCGGCGTCGGCACCTGGCGCTAGCCCAGCGCCCCGGGACAACACGATGGCGCGCATCCGCAAGGATGCGCGCCATCGTTGTCCCAGCGGGGACGGACGCCGGGGCGTCCTGCAGCCGGTTATATGCCGACGACTCCCGTGGCCTGGGGACCCTTGGCCCCCTGGCCGATCTCGAACTCGACGCGCTGGTTTTCCTCCAGCGTGCGGAAGCCGTTGCTCTGGATTTCCGAGTAGTGGACAAAGACATCGCCGTCCGCGTCGTCCGGCGTAATGAAGCCGAACCCCTTCTCAGCGTTGAACCACTTCACGGTGCCCTGCGCCATGTATATCTCCTCATAGATGTGCAACTAACCGGCCAAGGCTCCTTGCCAGGACCGGGCGGTACCCAAGTGGGAAGAGGCCGGCGAAGGCCGGTGACGCTCCACACCCGCAACCTGCTTTGCGGGCATGAACATGACCAACACAAAGACTGAGTTGATCATCACATATCGACGTGAGGTATTCAACGCCGGATTTACCCCTCCGTGTTGATCAGGCGCGGATCGCGTCCAGCTGGACCCCGTCGCGGAAGACGGACACCAGACGCAGGTGGCGATCCACGACGAGGGCATCGGCGCTGAAGCCGACGCGCAGCGCCCCGACCTCGTCCGCCAGCCCCACGAGCTCGGCCGGAACCGACGTCGCCGAGAGCACGGCCTGCTCCAGCGGCACGCCGCCCTCGACCGTGTGGCGGACCACGTCCAGGAGCGTGGAGATGCCGCCGGCCAGCGAACCGCCGTCAGCCAGCCGGGCCTCGCCGTCGGCGACGACGACCTGTTGGGGGCCGAGGGCATACGTCCCGTCGGCCAGGCCGGTCGCCGCCATCGAATCGGTGACCAGGACCAGGGCCTCGGGCCCGAGCAGCGCGAAGAGCGTCCGGACCGTCGCCGGGTCCAGGTGGACGCCGTCGGCGACGAGCTCGAGGACGGCCTTGCCCTGCGCGGCCGCCTCCAGGCAGGCGGCGACCGGCCCGGGGGAGCGGTGGTGCAGTGGCGGCATGCCGTTGAACAGGTGGGTCACCGTGGCGCGCTCGGTGTAGCCGTCGAACCCGGCCGAGGAGAGCTCCTCGACCGCGACCTCGATCGAAGCGGTGACGGTCCCGGCATCGGCGTCGGTGTGGCCGACCGAGGGGAGGACCCCGTGGGAGACCAGCTGCTCGACGAGGGCGTCCGATCCGGCCAGTTCCGGTGCATAGGTCATGGTGCGCAGCTGGCCGTGTGCGCTGGCGACCAGTTCGTCGACGAAGGCGGGGTCCGGGACCGTGAGGAACGCCGGGTCCTGTGCGCCGCACCGGGTTGAGGAGAGGAACGGGCCCTCCGCATGGATGCCGGCGAGCATTTCGTTCTCGGCCAGCGGAGCCAGCACCTCGGCCGCGCGCAGCATGTCCTGCTGGTCGGCGGTGACCAGGCTGGCGAGCAACGTCGTCGTCCCCGCGGCATGCAGGTAGCGGATCGCCCTTTCGGCCGCCTCTGCGTCGGCACTGGGGAAATCGGCGCCTGCGGCCCCGTGGCAGTGCACGTCCACCAGGCCGGGCAGGATGGTCGCCCCCGTGGGGATGCGGACCTCCGAGTAGCCAGCGGCCTCGGCCCAGCCGGCGAACTCGTCCTGGGTGCCGACGAAGGCGATGCGGTCGCCCTCGAAGGCCAGAACGGCCTCCTCGATGGTGGTTCCGCTGGTGACGGCCCGTCCCTTCAGGTACAGGCGGGTGGGTTCCTCGGTGGAAGTCATGACCCCAGCATAGGTTCTGCCCCGTGGCACACCTAGATCGGGACCGGGTGGCGGCCCGGAATGTGCCGCGCCGGTGCACGGCGGCCGGGAAGGTGGCGGCCCGGAAGGGGCCGGCTCAGAAGAGCCGGGAGGCGCTGTCGTCGACCCCGCGCATGGCGTCGTAGTCCAGGGTCAGGCACTCGATGCCCCGGTCGGTGGCCAGGGTCCTGGCCTGCGGCTTGATCTGCTGGGCGGCGAAGACGCCGCGGACCGGCGCCAGCAGGGGATCGCGATTCATCAACTCCAGGTACCGGGTGAGCTGCTCGACCCCGTCGATGTCGCCGCGGCGCTTGAGCTCGATGGCCACGGTGGCACCGGCTGCGTCGCGGGCCAGGATGTCGACCGGCCCGATGGCGGTCATGTACTCGCGGCGCACCAGCCGGAAGCCCTCGCCCAGGAGATGGATCTGTTCGGCCAGCAGGCGCTGCAGGTCGGCCTCGACGCCGTCCTTGACCAGGCCCGGGTCGATGCCCAGCTCGTGGCTGGAGTCGTGCTGGATCTCGTGGATCCGGATCACCAGGTGGTCATCGCTCTTGGCATGCTGGACCCGCCAGGTCTCCTGCACGCCCTCGGCCGCGGCGTCCTCGTCCGCCGCGGCGACATGGAGCGTGGCCGGGGGGCTCATCCAGTTCAGCGGCTTGTAGGACCCGCCATCGGAATGGATGAGAACGGAGCCATCGGCCTTGACCACGAGCAGGCGGGTCGCCAGTGGAAGGTGGGCACGCAGGCGGCCCAGGTAGTCGACTGAGCAACGGGCTATCACTAAACGCACATCCAGCACTCTACCGCCCGCTCGGGCCCCGGCGTTCCCGGGCATTGCCGTCCCCGGTCCGGAAGGCGATACCATCCGGAACATGCCCCGCTCGAACCGACCCCGCCGTCCAGCCCGCCCGGCCCGCCCCGGCAAGTGGTCACCCGCCGGCGGCTCCCGCGCGGAGGACGACGGCGGCTTCCGCGGTCCCGGGTTGTCCATCCCGTCGCTGCAGAGCGCACCCGACGGGCAATGGCACGTCCGCCGGATCTCCGCGGCCCGGGCCGGGAAAAGCTACACCTGCCCGGGATGCCATCGCGCCATCGACCCCGGGGTCGAGCACATCGTGGCCTGGCGGGCGGACCACTGGAGCGGCGACGAGGCCTCGGCCGCCGGCCGGCGCCACTGGCACCTGAAGTGCTGGACCGGGCGGAGCTTCCGCTACTGAGCCGGCACCCCCGTCGTCCCCCCGGAACCCGGCATCACCGCCTGCCCGCTCGCAATGGCCTGCCCGTTGCCCTGGCCAGCCCCGGCGCTACAGCCGGTCCTGCCGCGCCATGAAGACCTCGCGGATCAGCAGCATCGCCGAGGCCGCCAGCGGGATGGCCATCAGCGCGCCGACGACCCCGAGCAGCGCGCCGCCTGCGATCACCGCGATCACGGCCACGGCCCCAGGGACGGCCACGGTGCGCTGCATGACGCGCGGGGAGATGAAGTAGGCCTCGAACTGCAGGTAGCCGAAGTAGAAGATGGCGTAGACCACCGCGGTCTCCCAGCCGACCGTCAGGGCGACCAGCGACACGAGGATCCCGGCGATCACCGCCCCGACCAGGGGGATGAAGGCCAGCAGGACCACCACCATCGACAGCAGCAGCGAGTACGGCACCCCGACGATGGTCATCACGATGAAGGCGTAGAGGGCGTTCAGCAGCGCCACGACCGCCTGGCCCATGACGTAGTTGCCCACGCTGTTGGTGATCTGCTCGGCGAGGACCTGGACGCGCTCGCGCTTCGAGCGCGGGGCCAGCCGGTAGCACCAGGCCTTCAGCCCGGGCAGCGAGGCCAGGATGTAGACGGCCAGCACCAGCACGATCAGCGTGCCGAACATGCCCTGGGCCACCACCGAGCCGACGCCGATCACGCCGCCGAAGACCCCGCCAACGGCATCGGAGTTCTGGAAGAACTTGTCGACCTCCTGGGTGATCCGCTCGCGCACCTGGAACTGCTCGTCGATGGTGGTGAAGAACTCCGAGTTCAGGAAGCTGTCCACGAAGTCCGGCGCCTTCTCCACGAACGCGGTGGTCTGGCGCACCATCGTGGGCACCAGCGTTCCCACGACGCCGCCGAAGACGGCGGCCAGCAGCAGGATCGCCGCCAGCACGCCCAGCGGCCGGGGGACCCGGTGGCGCTCGAGGAAGCGCACGATCGGCTCGAGGCCCAGGGCGATGAACAGGGCGATGGCGATCCAGACCAGCAGCGAGCCGACATTGGTGAGGATGAAGTACAGCAGCAGGGCCAGCCCGACCCCGACGCTGATCATGAACCCGGTGAAGATCGGATGGTGGACCCCCGGGGTCGTGACGAGCGGCTCCAGGTCCTCCGGGGCCTCCGTGGCCGGGGCAATCGGCACGGGCCGGGCCCGTTGGAGCAGGGCCCGCACGCGGGCACCGAACGACGACGGTGCCCCCGTCGCGGGCTGCCCGCCCAGTGGCGGCCGGGGCCCACCGGAGGGGCTGCCGGCCGCGGCCTCGGCGGGGGCGCCGGTCGGGGCGGTGGCGGAGGAGCCGGCGGACGGTTCCGTGCCGGCAGCGGCCGCGCCGACGTGCGGGGCCGCGGCGGGTCCCGGTGCCGTGGGGGAGGCCGGGGCGCCGGGGGAGCCGGCACCGTCGTGTCCGGGCGTGGACGAGCGGCGCTCGGGCTCGTTCCCGTCCGGCGCGGCGTTGCTCTCGGTCTTCACGGACCGAGCCTACCCGGCGGCTGGTGCGACCCGCTGCACCTGGCGTCCGGACGCAGGGCATCGGCGATCGTGGCACCGGACACAACGGGGAACCGCTGCGGTAACCGATTCGTTATCATTGAAGTGCGGACCGGGACGGGACCATGCCCGGGCGCGCCGAGGCCGATCCATCGACCCCCATTGTGTTAGGTGTATTTTAGTGCGAATCATCATTGCGGCGATCTCCATCCTGTTGGGCGCCCTGGCGCTCGTGGTGGGCATCGGCCAGCGGACCTTCTGGGCGCCGCCCGAGATCGCGACGGCGACCGTCCAGACCCAGCTGGAGGACGCCCCGGTCACCGTGGTCGGCCCCGCGATCGCCACCGACCAGAACCGCCCGGTCGACGTCACCATCGAAGCGGACGGCGAATTCACCGCAGCCCTGGGCCGCTCGGCCGACGTGGACGCGTGGGTCGGCAAGGCAGCGCACAACACCATTTCCGGCATCGACTCCGAGACGATGGCCCTCACGGCCCAACACGTCGACGGCGAGGCCAAGGTCCCCAACCCCAAGGGCTCCGACCTCTGGGTCGCCTCCGAATCGGCCGACTCCCACCTGGTGCACCGCTGGACCGAACCCGCCGACGGGGACTGGTCGCTCCTGCTCGCCGCCGACGGCACGAAGGCCGCCCCCACCCAGATCACCGTCTCCTGGGAAAACGACGCCTCGGCCCCCTTCTCCATCCCGCTGATCATCGTCGGCGCGCTGCTGGTCGTCTTCGGCATCGCCTCGCTGCTGGTCGCCGGACGCAAGCCGCGGGACCCGCAGCCCAGCGCCTCCACCGGCGCGGGGACGGGCCCGGGCATCCCGGCCGGCGGACCGGGTCCCGGCTCGACCGCCCTCAAGCGCACGGCCGCGGTCCTCGCCGCCGCTGCCCTGGTCCTGGTCCCCGCCGTTCCGGCCTCGGCCACCCCGGCGGGTTCGCCCTCCGGCTCGGCCTCGGCCGCGGACCCTGCGGACACCGAGGGGAATGCCTACCCGGTCGTCCAGCAGGACCAGCTGAACCGCATCCTCGAATCGGTCGCCGACACGGTGGCCGCCGGCGACAAGGCCAAGGACGCCAAGAAGCTCACCTCCCGCGTCGGGGGCCGCGCCCTGGCCCTGCGCAAGGTGAACTACTCCCAGCGCAGCGACGACGTGAAGGTCCCGGCACCGGACCCGGTGGTCGCCGCACCCCTGCGCTCGGCCGCCGTGACCACGTCCACCGACTGGCCGCGGACCCTCATGGTCGTCACCGGCGAGCAGGAATCCAAGCGGAACCCGCAGGTCCTGGTCCTGAAGCAGGAGGATCCGCGGGCGAACTACCACCTCGTCAACGCGGTCTCCATGCTGTCCGGCTCCGAGTTCCCCGGCATCGCCGTGGGCGACACGTCCATCCGCACCCTGGGCGCCAAGGACGACTCGGTCTCCGTGGCCCCGCTGACCGCCGCCCGCGACCTGGCCGGGTACCTGGGGAACCCGAAGTCGAAGAAGAAGGACGAATTCGCCAAGAGCCCGTTCATCACCTCGACCCACGACGAGCAGGCCGCGCTGGTCAAGGCGAACAAAGACGCCAAGATCAGGTACAAGCGCGAGCTCGACGAGAAGTCGCTGCACGTGCTCTCCACGCCGAACGGCGGGGCACTGGTCAGCGCCTACCTGACCAGCACGATGTCCGCGACCCCGAAGGAAGAGGGCGGCACCGTCAAGCTCGACGACGCCAGCGCCAAGCTCGCCGGCGGCAGCAGCTCCCGAAAGGGCGTGGATATCAAGTACGCCGAACCCGTCGTGTTCTACATCCCGGCGGACGGCAGCAAGGACAAGGTCCGCCTCATCGCCGCGGAGTCCATGCTGCTCTCGGCCAAGCTGAAGTAGGGCGCCGGGGCGGGGCAGCCGTTCGGCCACCGGCCCGGCCAGACCATAAGGTAGGGACATGAGCACTTCCGAACCAGCAGCAGCTTCCAGCCGCGGCGCCGTGGACCTCTCGGGCCTCGGCACCCCGAATCCCGCCGGCACCATGCCCGGCGCGGCGCCGACCGGTGCGCCCGCCGACGGGTCCACGTGGACGACGGCGGTGAACCAGCAGGACTTCACCCAACTGGTGCAGCTCTCCAGCACCGCCCCGGTCGTCGTCTCCCTGGGCACCGGGGCCTCCCCGGCCTCGGCCCAGCTCGATGCGACCCTGCGCGACCTCGTCGACGGATATGCCGGACGCCTGGTCCTGGCGCTGGTCGACACCGACCGGGAACCGGCCATCGCCCAGGCGTTCCGGGTCCAGCAGGTGCCCTCGGTCGTCGCCCTGCTCAACGGCCAGCCCGTCCCGCTGTTCCAGGGTGCCGCGGCGCCGGAGCAGATCTCCTCGCTCCTGCAGGAGCTCCTCCAGCTCGGCGTCCAGCACGGCGTGACCGGCACGGTCCCGGCCTTCGGCGGCGACCCGGCCGACCAGCCGGTGCCGCCCCTGCACCAGGAGGCCCTGGACGCCATCGACGCCGGCGACTACGACGGCGCCATCGCCGCCTACCGCAAGGCGCTGGCCGAGAAGCCGAACGACGACGAGGCCCAGACCGGCCTGCAGCACGTCGAATTGCTGCAACGCACCGCCGACGCCGACCTGCAGGCCGTCCGCGACGCCGCGGCTGAGCACCCCGACGGCATCGACGAGCAGCTTGCCGTCGCCGACCTCGACGTCCTCGGCGGACACGTCGAGGACGCCTTCGCCCGGTTGGTCTCGCTCGTGGGCAGGACCGCGGGGGAGGACCGCGAACGCGTCCGCGCCCGCCTGGTCTCCCTGTACGCCGTCGTCGGAACGCAGGACGAACGCGTCGCGAAGTCTCGGCAGCGCCTGGCCCGCGTCCTGTTCTGAGACCGTCAGCCCAAGGGCTGACGGGACAGCTGCGGGGACAAGGGCCGACAGGGCGGATTCAGCCGCAAGGATGATGCCTGCCCGGCGGCCCCGCTGCTAGGTTCGGAGCATGACTTCCGAACTCGACCAGCAGGTGGCACCTGCCATCAGCCTGCGCGGCCTGGGCAAGCGCTTCGGCCAGAAGATCGCGGTGAACGGCATCAGCCTCGACGTCCCCGCCGGATCGTTCTACGGGCTGGTGGGCCCGAACGGCGCCGGCAAGACGACCGCCCTGTCGATGGCCACCGGCATGCTCCGGCCCGACGCCGGGCAGGCCTGGATCCATGGCGTCGACGTCTGGCAGGACACCCTGCGCGCCAAGTCCCTGCTGGGGGTCCTTGCCGACGGGGTACGGCTGTTCGACCGGCTCAGCGGACGGCAGCTGGTCACCTATTCCGGGCTGCTGCGCGGAATGGATGCCGCCACGGTGGGCCAGCGCACCGATGACCTGCTGCGCGTGCTGGACCTCGAGGACGCCGGCGGGAAGCTGGTCGTGGACTACTCCGCGGGCATGACCAAGAAGGTAGCACTGGCCACCGCGCTGATCCATTCCCCCCGCGTGCTGGTCCTGGACGAGCCCTTCGAGGCCGTCGACCCCGTCTCCGCGGCGAACATCCGGGACATCCTGGCCGACTATGTCCACCACGGGGGCACCGTCGTCGTCTCCAGCCACGTGATGGACCTGGTCCAGCGCATGTGCTCCCACGTGGCCATCATCTCGGACGGCAACCTCCTGGCCTCCGGGACCGTGGACGAGGTCCGCGGCGAGGGCAGCCTGGAGGACACCTTCGTCGAGATGGTCGGCGGCCGTGCCGAAGGCGGTGGGCTGGCGTGGTTGCACACCTCCTGAAGCTGAAGGCGGCGCTGCTGCGCAACGGGTTCCGCCGCAGCCCCTGGCAGCTGGTCGGCGTCATCATCGGCGGGATCTACGGCCTCGGCGTGGCCGTCATGCTCCTGGTCGGGATGTTCTTCCTCGGCGGCCAGGCCGCCGGCCTGGTCTCCACCGTCCTGGTGCTCGGCGTCGCCCTGGTCACCCTCGGCTGGGCGGTCATCCCCGTGCTGGCGGCCGGGGTCGACCTGACCCTGGATCCGGCCCGCTTCTCCTCGTTCACCATCCCGCCGCGGCAACTGGTCATCGGCCTGCTGCTCAGCGGGTTCATCGGCGTCCCCGGCCTGGTCACCCTGCTGCTCTTCGCCGGCCAGGGGCTGGCTTGGCGGGCCCAACCCGCCCTGGTGGTGCTCGGGGTCGTGTGCGGCGTCCTGGCCGCGCTGTCCGCGCTCGCCCTCTCCCGCCTGACCGTCACCGCGGCGACCGCCCTGACCTCCAACCGGCGCTTCCGCGAAGTCGGCATGATCGTGTTGTTCGTCCCGCTGATCCTCATCGGGCCCCTGGTCCAGACCGCGACGGAGGGCATCGAAGCAGGCATCGGCTGGCTTCCCGACGCCGCGGCCGTCCTGGGCTGGACGCCGCTGGGGGCCTTCACCGCCGTGCCCGGCGACGTTGCCACCGGCGCCTGGGGGACGGCCGCGCTGCGGCTGCTGCTCGCGCTGGCCTACCTGGTGGCCACGGTGTGGGCGTGG
>Ga0134125_10010509_pt1 | contig 10394 bp, 9 predicted proteins | sample KB31751_FD_96464 | JGI IMG/M metagenome (GOLD analysis project Ga0134125, IMG submission 96464) | Terrestrial soil microbial communities with excess Nitrogen fertilizer from Kellogg Biological Station, Michigan, USA - KB3-175-1 | ecosystem: Environmental > Terrestrial > Soil > Unclassified ... | reverse complement strand
GATGATGCTGCACGGCGTGATTCCGGCGACGCAGAAGGCGCTGGCGCGCTCGGGCCTCAAGCAGTCCGACATCGGGCTGGTCGAGATCAACGAGGCGTTCGCCTCGGTGGTGCTGGCGTGGTCGAAGGAGCTGAAGTGGTCGCTCGACAACGTCAACGTCAACGGCGGCGCGGTGGCGCTCGGTCATCCGCTCGGCGCGTCGGGCGCGCGGCTCATGACGACGCTGCTCCACGAGATGGAGAAGCGCGACGTGAAGTACGGCCTGCAGACGATGTGCATCGGCTTCGGCCAGGCGACCTGCACCATCATCGAGCGGTTGTAGCTCGCTCGCTCCTCTCGTCCCCCGCGTAATCCCGCTGCGCGCGGCGTTTTGGCGCATGTGTTACAGTGCGGCGCATGCGCGCACTGCAATTGTCCTTCGTGCTCGCCACGTTGACTTCGCTCACAGCAACGGCGGCGCTGGCTGACGAGCTCGGTGAGCTCGCTCAAGCCATCGATCAATCCCCCGACGACGCCCGCACCTACGACGCCTACGCGTCGGCGGCGCTCAAGCAGAAGCGCTGGGACGACGCGATCCGCAGGCTCAAGGTCGGTGTCGCGCGCATCCCCGACTACGCCGAGGGTTACTACAAGCTGGCGTACGCTTATCGGCAGAAGCACGAGTGGGCCGACGCGGCCGACTATTACCGTCGCTACACGGTGCTCAATCCGTCGCGAACCGACACCTACTACGGGCTCGGCGCGGCGCTCGAGGGCATGGGCGACAAGCGCGGGGCGATCGCGGCGTTCGACAAGTACGTGGCGCTGGAGAAGTCGCCGGCGAAACAGCACTTCGTGGACTCGGCGAAGGCGGAGCTGGCCAAGATGGATCCGTCGCGCGGGGGGCTGCCGCCGGTCGACTTTTCGGCGCCCCCGACGACGAACGCGCCGGGGACGAGCGCGCCGGCGACGAATGGGCCGCCGGCTGCGGATGCGGCGTCGCTGCGCGCGCAGGCCGAGGATCTGCGCAAGGCCAATCGGCTCCCCGAGGCGGCCGCGGCGTACAAGCGCGCCATCGCCGCCGATCGCGGGAACCTCGATCTCTACAACGATCTCGGCAACGTCTACTTCGCGCTCAAGCAGTACGGCGACGCGGCCAATGCCTTCTCCGACGCGACCAAGCGCGATCCGAGCTATGCGCTCGGCTGGTACAACCTGGCGCACGCGCTGCGCAAGGGCGATCACGCGCGCGAGGCGGCCGACGCCTATCGGCAGTACATCAAGCTCAAGCCCGACGATCCCGATCCCTACTACGGCCTCGGGCAGACGCTGAAGATGATGGGCGACACGCCGGGCGCGATCATCGCGTTCAAGAAGTACATCGGCATGGAGAAGCGGCCCGAGGAGCAGAAGTGGGTCGACAAGGCGTCGGTGGAGCTGCAGGCGCTCGAGGCGATGCAGCAGCAGCAACCGCGGCGCGCGCCCGAGCCGAGCGGAAAGATCGAGGAGAAGAGCACGCTGGGCGACGACACCGCCGCCGCGCGCACGAAGCTCGATCAGGAGCTCAAGCGCGATGCGGTGCTGCCGCCGTCGGAGGACGACATGCGGCTCATCGATCCGTTCGCGAACGGGCGGCTGCGCGATCTGAAGGATCCGTTCCATCGCGCCGGCGACGAGATCGTCAATCCGTTCGAGTCGGCGCCGTCACCGACGGCGGAGCGGATCCGGCAGTACGGCGCGGCGCTGGCGGCATATCGGCGGGCGCTGGCGCGGCACGCCGAGGACGTGTCGCTGCGCTTCGAGCGCGGCGTGGCGTCGGCGCTGGCGGCGAACTCGACGTCGGCGCTCAAGACGTGGAACGCGGTGCCGCTCGAGGATCCGGAGGTCGCCGAGGCGCGCCGCTCGGTCGAGCGCATCCGCTCGCAGCTGCTCTCCCGTCGCTGAGCGGCGTTCGCGATACCCGCCAGGCGTCTGCGAGCGCGTGGCAGTGACGCAGCGCTACTTGCGGCGCTTCTTCAGGCGCGCGCGCGTCGTCAGGATCGACAGCCCGAGCAGCGTCGCGAACACGCCGGCGCCGTAGAAGGCCAGCCGCGCCGCGTGCGGCTCGCGCCGCCCGTCGAAGACCACGCCGAACGCGCCCGCGGTGATGCCGAGCGCGGCGTAGATGATCTGATGGCCGAGCGAGTAGAGGAGGCGCGCGTGCTCGTCGATGCCGCGGAAGCGCACCTCGAGCTCTCCGCGCTGCGCCTTCTGCACGATCTTCCGGATCTCGGCCGGCAGCGCGAACACCGTCGCCGCGACGTCCTTGGTCGAGTCGATCACGAACGCCGACCAGTCGCGATCCTTGCCGAGCACGAACTCTTCGAGGTACGGGCGGATCACCTGCACCGGGTTGAGCGTCGGATCGAGCTCGGTGCACAAGCCCATGAGGAGGAGCACGGTGCGCTCGAGGAGGATCCACTCCTTGGGCACGTGGAAGTGATCGGCCAGATCGCGGATCGACACGTCCATGCGCCGCAGGTCGGCGAGGTTCTCGATCGACTTCTGCGGATCGAACTTCACGTCCTTGAGGCTGAACGAGTCGAGCTGCACCTCCTCCTGGAACTTCTGGTGCATGAAGTCGATGACCTTGTCGAAGATCGCGGGATCGGCGCCGCGCGCGATGAAGCCCATCTCCTTCATCGCTTGCACCACGCGCGGCGTGTCGCGCGCGATGCCGGCCTGGATCAGATCGACGATGCCGCGCCGCATCTTCGGCGACACCTCGGCGACGGCGCCGAAGTCGATGAATACGATCGACACCTCGCCCGCCGGCGACTTGCGCATCAGGATGTTCCCCGGATGCGGATCGGCGTGATAGACGCCGTCGGAGAAGATCTGCTGGCAATAGGCGGTCACCACGGCGCGCGCGAGCCGCGAGCGATCGATCCCCATGGCATTGAGCCGCGCGCGGTCCGAGACCTTCGCGCCGTCGATCCACTCGGTCGTCAGGATGCGCGCCGTCGACAGCTCGCGCCGCACCTTGGGAAAGCCGACGCCGACGCGGTTGGTGAACTGCGCCGCGATGCGCTCGACGTTGTCGGCCTCGCCGCGGAAGTCGAGCTCCTGCAGCACCATCGCGCGGATCTCGCGATAGAGCTGCTCCATCCCCTGGTACGGGACGAACCACGAGATGACGCCGAAGATGCGGCGCAGCGCGCGCAGATCGATGGCGACGATCTCTTCGATGTCGGGGTACTGTACCTTGACCGCGACCGCCTCGCCCGACGGCAGCCGCGCGCGGTGCACCTGCCCGATCGACGCCGAGGCGATCGGCCGCTCCTCGAACTCGGCGAACAGCTCGCCCGGCTTCTTGCCGAATTCCTCGACGAAGCGCTGCTCGACCTCGGCGTACGGGCGCGGCGGCACTTGATCCTGCAGCCCCTCGAGCTCGGCGCGGAACTCCTCGGGCAAAAAGTTCGTCATGATCGAGATGAGCTGCCCGATCTTGATGAACAGCCCCTGCAGCTTGGCGATGGTGCGGTGCACGCGGCGGGCGTTGCGTAGATGTTTCTTTTGCGCCAGCGCGTCGATCGCCGCCGGCGAGCGAAAGCGCGCCTGCACCTTGAGCGACAGATACGACAACACGATCCGCGCCGTCACCAGGTAGGCGATCCAATAGCGCGAGCGCCCGCGCGGAGGGCGGCCGAACGCCACCGGCGTAATCGCCACCGGTTGCGAGATCTCGACGAGCTCCGCCGTGCGCTCCACCACGGGACAAATTCTAACATCCGCCGAGATTTGCGGTAATCTCACGTCATGGCGATCAGCGAAGAGCGGCGCGATGCGCACGCCCCGTCGGCACACGACGGCGACGCGCCGCCTGAAGACGATCTCCCGCCCGACGACCTCGCCGACGACGCGCCGCCGGACAACGGCGCGAGCGCCGAGGCGCCGCGCGAGGAGGAGCCGCGCGACAAGCAGCACCGCGGGCGGCTCGAAGGCTTCATCCCCGACATCGTCAAGCGCACGTTCTACGCCGGCCTGGGCGCGGTGTTCACGACGGAGGAGGGGATTCGCAAGATCGCCTCCGACCTCAAGCTGCCCAAGGACGTGGCCAACTATTTGATCCAGTCGGCGGCGTCGACGAAGGACGAGATGTTCCGCGTCGTCGGCAAGGAGCTGCGCGGCTTTCTCGAGACCGTGAACATCTCGGGCGAGCTGCAGAAGCTGCTCACGTCGCTGTCGTTCGAGATCAAGACCGAGATCCGCTTCATCCCCAACGACGAGGCGATCGCCGGCGTGAAGCCCGACGTCAAGGTCGGGCGCATGTCGTTCCGGCGCCACCGCGATCGCGATCGTGATCGTGACGAGAAGAAGTCCGGAGACAAAGACGAAGGCTAGCCGCGCCGTCCTGTTCGCCGTCGCTGCGCTGGTGGCGGCGACGTTCGTGGTGCGGCTGTCGGATCCCGATCCCTGGTGGCACCTGGCGACGGGGCGCTGGATCGTCGAGCATCACGCGATCCCGTCGACCGATCCGTTCTCGTTCACCGTCGCCGGCGCCGATTGGCGCGCGGTCGATTGGCTGGCCGACCTGTCGCTCTACGGCATGTGGCGCCTCGCCGGCGACGCCGGGATCGGCGTGCTCATGGCGCTCGGCGCGTTCGGGCTGCTCGCGCTCCTCGGGCTGACCGCGCGCCGGCTCGGCGTGGCGACGGCGCCGGCGGCGTCGCTGGTGGCCTGCGTGGGCCTCCTGGTGCAGGGGCGCTACTCGATGGGGCGGCCGATGACGCTCGGCGCGGTCGCGCTCGCGGCGACGATCTACCTGTGCACGCGCAGTTGGTGGGCCGAAGCGCGCGCGCAGGGCGACGGCCGCAACCAGGGCGGGCGCGGCGATCGCAGCGTGCTCGTCGCGCCGATCGTCGTCGTGGTGTGGACCTTCATCCACTCGACCGCGATCCTCGGGCTGGCGGTCCTCGGCATCTTCGCGCTCTCGGCCCTGGTCACGCGCCACGCCGCGCGCGTCCGCTTCGTCGCCGCGACGCTCGCCGCCTTCGCCGCGTGCGCGCTCTTGCCGTCGGCGCGTGGGCGCTTCGCCGTCGCCTTCGGCGTCGAGCACTCGTCGCTGGCGATGGCGCTCACGCGCGAGTGGGAGCGCGTCAGCCTCGGCAGCCGCCAGTATTGGCTGCCGCTCCTCGCCGTCACCGCCGCGGTCGTGGTGATCCTGCGCGCGCGCGAGCTGCGCCGCGCGGCGCTGCCGTACCTCGGCTGCGTCGCCCTCGGCGCCGCCGTCGCCTCGCGCTTCGAGCGCAACCTCTACGAAGCGATCGTGCTCTCGGCGCCCGCCTGCGCGCTGGCGCTCGAGCGCGCCCACGCGGCGCTCGTCGCGCGCGGGCTGCGCACCGCCTCGCTCCTCGTCGTGCTCGTCGTCGGCGCGCTCGTGCCCGCCGTGCATCTGCGCCTGGCGCCCGCCGAATTCGACACGCGCTTCGGCGTCGGCCCCGCCGACGGCGCCGTGCCGACGGAGACGCTCGCCGTCCTCGGCACGCTGCCGCCCGGCCGCATCCTCAACGACTGCACCACCGGCGGCTGGCTCATCTGGCAGCGCATCCCCGTCTACTGCGACGGCCGCACCGTCGCGCTCTATCACGAGGACGACGTCCAACGCCTGTTCGTGCCGCTCTACGCCAAGGCCGAAGTCATCGACGCCGTCGCCGATCACTACGACATCCACTACGCGCTCACGCGCTTCGACAGCGACTTCCAGGACACGCTCATGCGCGCGCCGTCGTCGTGGGTGCCGCTCGCCTACGATCGCGAGCACGCGCTCTTCGTGCGCCGCCGCTTCGCCGACGGCCTGCCGCGCGAAGTCGTCCCGCTCGATGAGCTGCGCTTCACCAACGACGCGCGCTGGCTCGATCCGTGGTACGCCGCCATCGTCGGCGATCCGGCGCGCGCCGATCGCCTGCAAGCCGAGGTGGTGCGCGCGGCGACGCTCGGCCCGACGAGCCGCACGCTGCATGCCGCGCTCCATTACCTCGCGCGCGCGCAGCCGGCCCTGGCCGAGCGCCTGAAGCAGGCGCTCACCGCGGCGACGAAGTAGCGCGCTCTACTTTTTACGAACCGCGAGCGACGACAAGATCTGCGACGCCAGCGCATCTCCGCGCTCGCGCTCGTTCTTGGGCGCCGACACGATCACGCACACGAGGTGCGCCGACACGCTGCCGCAGGTCATCGTCTGCTCTTGCGCGCCGAGCATGCTGCCGATGTGATCGCGCCAGCGCAGCCACTTGCGCTCGCCGATGTGCACCGTGTCGCGCGGCGGTCCGCCGCCGGCCTTCATGCCCCACGCCGCGCGGTTCTTGATGCGCGCGCTGTGCCACGCCGACGCTTCGTCGTCGACGGCGCCTTCGCCGATCTTCTTGGTGCCGCCGATGACGCTGGCGCTGATCCCGTCCTTGAGCGTGACGGTCACCGCCACGTCGGCCGACGGATCGGTCCCCGGCGCCGTCGACGCCGACGATGGATACGAAAACGAAAAGAGCGTGCCCTCGAAGCGCTGCGCCCCTTCGGCGACTGCGACCCCGGCGACCGCGACGAGCGCGGCGAGCGCGACGAGGGCACCTCCGACCTTCATTCGCCGCCGCCGCTCTCGGCCTTCGGTGCCCTGGCCGTCTTGCCCGCCTTCTTGGCCGCGCCGCGCGTGATCGTCACCTTCTTGATCGTGACCGGATCGGTCGGCATGTTGCGCGCGCCCGTCGGCACGCGCGCGATCTTCATCTCGAGGTCGAGCGGCGTGCACTGCCCGAAGATGGTGTGCTTGCCGTTGAGCCACGGCGTCGCCTTCTCGGTGATGAAGAACTGCGACCCGTTGGTCCCCGGCCCGCGGTTGGCCATCGCCAGCACGCCGCCCTTGTCCATCTGCAGCGACGGATCGAACTCGTCGCCGAACTCGTAGCCGGGATCGCCGGTGCCGTTGCCCTTGGGATCGCCGGCCTGAATCATGAATTCCGGAATGACGCGGTGGAACACGGTGCCGTCGTACATCGGCTTCTTGACCCACTCGCCGGTCTTCGGATCCTTCCACGGGCGCACGCCGCGCGCGAGCCCCACGAAGTTGGCGACGGTCTTGGGCGCCTGCTTGTCGAACAGCTCGCAGGTGAAGGTGCCCATCACCTTGCCCGACTGCTCGACCTCGATCTTGGCGCTGAGCGGCCCCGAGCCCTTGAGGCCCTTGGTGGCGTCCTCGATCGAGATGGTGTGATTGGCGACGGGATCGCCGGCGCCGGCGGCGGTGTCGGCGAGCGCCACGGCGCTCGAGAGCAAGAAGCAGGCTGCGATCGCAATGCGCATTCGTCTCTCTCCTAATCGATGTCTACGAACCTGACGGCCACGCCGCGCTCGACTCCATGCGCGCGTGCCCACCCCCCCGGCACCTCCAACACGAACTGAGACTCTTCTTCGTCGGGGCCGCGCGACTGCAACGTGAGCGGCTCGGCGTTCTCCTCGACGTAGATCACCTGCTTGTTCGGCCCGATGAAGATCATGTCGAGCGGAATGTACGTATTCTTCATCCAGAACTTCATGCTCTTCTCGGGCTGGTCGAAGAGGAAGATCATGCCGTGCCCGGGCTCGAGGCTCTGGCGATACATGAGCCCGCGCTGGCGCTCGAGATTGGTGCGCGCGATCTCGACCTTGACGTGCTGCTCGCCGGCGCGCGTGGTGAGCACGACCTCGGGCTCGCCGCGGCGCCGCGCCTCGCTCGAGTGGCTGCACCCGCCCGCTGCGCCCGCGGCTATCGACAAGACGAGAAGCAGCATTCTCACGACGGTGGTATACCAAGAAAGTGAACGGATTTGTGTACCTCGTCGGTGCTGGTCCGGGCGATCCCGGGTTGGTCACGCTGCGCGCCGTCGAGGCGCTCTCGCGCGCCGACGTCGTCATCGCCGATCGATTGGTAGCAGACGAGATCATCGCGCGCCACGCGCCGCCGACCTGCGAGCTCGTCACGCGGCCGGCCCGGCGCGACGGCCTCGATCAGGAAGAGCTCAATGCGCTCCTCGTCGAGCGCGCGCAGCGCGGGCAGATCGTCGTGCGCCTGAAGGGGGGCGATCCCTTCGTCTTCGGCCGCGGCGGCGAGGAGGCCGAGGCGCTCGTCGCAGCCGGCATCCCCTTCGTGGTCGTGCCCGGCGTCACCGCCGCCGTCGCTGCGCCGGCGTACGCGGGCATCCCGCTCACGCACCGCGGGCTGGCGGGCGCGGTCGCCTTCGCCACCGGCCACGAGACCGACGACAAGACCACCGGCGCGATCGCGTGGAGCGAGCTGTCGCGCTCGGCGGCCACGCTCGTGCTCTACATGAGCGTGTCGCGCCTCGGCGCGGTCATGGAGCGCCTCGTCGCCGCCGGACGCGCGCCGACGGAGCCGGTGGCCATCGTCGAGCGCGGCACCACGCCGAAGCAGCGCGTGGTCGTCGGCACGATCGCCGACATCGCCGAGCGTGCGCATGCCGCCGACGTGCAGCCGCCCGCGCTCACCATCGTGGGCGAAGTCGTGCGCCTGCGCGAGCGCATCTCGTGGTTCGAGACGCGCCGCCGCATCCTCGTCCTGTCGACGAAGGAGGACACGGTCGCGCGCGACGACGTCGACGTGGTGCGCGTCTCGCCTCTGCAGATCGTCCCGCGCTTCGCCGGCGTCAAGCAGGCGCTCGCGCGCGCGACGCACGCCAAGACCATCGCCTTCGCCAGCGCGCATGCCGTCGACGCCTTCATGGGCGCCATGGTCGCCGCCGGCCGCGACGCGCGCTCGCTCCACGGCGTCAAGCTCGCCGCCGTCGGACGCGCGACCGCCGCGCGCCTGGCCGCGTGCAGCCTCGCCGCCGATTTCGTCGGCGAAGGCGGCGGCATCGAGCTCGCCGCCGCGCTCGTCGCCGGTGGCGCCGAAGGTCCCGCGCTCGTGATCGGCGCGCACGATGGCCGGCGCGAGCTCGCCGACGCGCTCGCCGCCGCCGGCTGGGCCGTCGAGCCGGTCGCCGCTTACGACAGCGTGCCCGACGACGCCGCGCTCGCCGCCGCCTGGAAGGCGCATCGCGCGCGTCCGTTCCACGCCGTCGCCTTCACGTCGCCCAAGGGCGCGCACGCGTTCCTGGCGCTGTCACCGGGCGACACGGCCGACAGTTCGCTGCGGGGCGTGCGCATCGGCGCCATCGGCGCCACCACGCGCGACGCGCTCGTCGCCGCCGGCCTCGCCGTCGACGCCATGCCCGAGACGCCCGACGTCGCCGCGCTCGTCACCGCCCTCGCGGCGCCGTCGAAGATCGAGTAGATTCGATCCATGCAGTTCCCTGAATATCGCCCGCGCCGCATGCGTCGCTCCGAGTCGCTGCGCCGCCTCATCCGCGAAACGCAGATCGCGGTCGACGACTTCATCTACCCGATCTTCGTCATCCCCGGCCGCGGCGCGCGCAAGCCGATCTCGTCGCTGCCCGGTATCTCGCAGGTCTCGGTCGACGAGGCCGTCGCCGAAGCCAAGGAAGCGCACGAGCTCGGCATCCCCGCCGTCATCCTCTTCGGTGTCCCCGACAAGAAGGACGCCGTCGGCTCCGAGGCGTGGAACGACGAAGGTCTGGTGCAGCAGGCCACGCGCGCCATCAAAAAGGCGTGCCCCGAGCTCACCGTCATGCTCGACGCCTGCTTCGACGAGTACACCACGCATGGCCACTGCGGCGTGGTCGTCGACGGCGACGTCGACAACGATGCCACGCTCGAGAACCTGGGGCGCGTCGCTTTGTCTCAAGCGCGCGCCGGCGCCGACGTGATCGCGCCGTCGGGCATGATGGACGGCTTCGTCGGCTGGGTGCGCGAGACGCTCGACGAGGAGGGCTTCGAGCACCTGCCGATCATGGCCTATTCGGCGAAGTACGCCTCGTGCTTCTACGGCCCGTTCCGTGAGGCCGCCGGCACCGCGTCCGACTTCGGCCACCGCAAGGGCTACCAGATGGATCCCGGCAACGGCCACGAGGCCATCCGCGAGGTCGGCCTCGACGTCAACGAGGGCGCCGACATCATCATGGTCAAGCCCGCGCTCGCCTATCTCGACGTGATCGCGCGCGTGCGCGACGAGTTCGATCTGCCGATCGCCGCCTACAACGTCTCGGGCGAGTACGCCATGCTCAAGGCCGCCGCGGCCAACAAGTGGATCGACCACGATCGCGCGGTGCTCGAGACGCTGACGTCGATCAAGCGCGCCGGCGCCGACATGATCCTCACGTATCACGCCAAAGAAGCCGCTCGGCTCATCAAGCGCGGATGATCCAATACAAGATCGTAGAGACGTCGACAGTCACCGACGAGGAGCTGGAGCGCATCGTCAACGAGTGGGTCGAGAGCGGCTGGGCGTTCGAAGGTTTTCAGTTCGCCATGCGCGAGTCGTCGAAGCG
>Ga0134125_10010508_pt1 | contig 10394 bp, 7 predicted proteins | sample KB31751_FD_96464 | JGI IMG/M metagenome (GOLD analysis project Ga0134125, IMG submission 96464) | Terrestrial soil microbial communities with excess Nitrogen fertilizer from Kellogg Biological Station, Michigan, USA - KB3-175-1 | ecosystem: Environmental > Terrestrial > Soil > Unclassified ... | reverse complement strand
GCGCGCATTCCAGCTATTGGCCAAGGCCGCAAGCGGGCGATAGAGCGAGCTGCGCAGGCCCTCAATCGGCTGCGGAAGCGGATATGAGAAGTATTTGTATTCGCCCTTGCCGAACCCGTGACGGCTCATCACGACGCGGCTGCGGAAGCCCTGCTCGCTGGCATAGCGCGCGGCAAGCTTTTCGCACTCTTTCTGTGTGAGCAATTGCTCCAGAACCGCGCTGCCCTGCTCATTCAAGGACAAATTGATGTGGTCCCAGCCGGCCTGCACCGGAGAGCGGGGTGTCGATGTGTTGCCGAAAAGAACGTTGACTCGAGTGTTCATGGCACGGGCTCACGGAGGTTGCGATGAACCAACCGTGGCGACTATCTCAACGCCACGACACCCGATTTCGGCACCCGATTTCTGCTGGCTATGCCGTCATCCTGAGGTGCGAGCGAAGCGAGCCTCGAAGGATGACGGGCACGCAGTCCCGGGCCGTTCATCCTTCGAGGCGCGCCCGGCGGCGCGCACCTCAGGATGACGGGTTGGAGGTTACCCGCTCAGCTTCGCCTTTACCGCGGCGCTGGCCTTGGCCATGTCCATCTGACCGGCATATTTGCCGCGCAAGGCACCGATCACCTTGCCCATGTCCTTCATGCCGGCGGCGCCCGTTTCCTTGATGGCGGCGTCGATGGCCGCGGCCATTTCACCGTCCGACATCTGCTTCGGCAGGTAGCCGGAGATGATGGCGATCTCGTCTTCCTCCTGCTTCACCAGATCGGCGCGATTGCCCTTTTTATAAAGCTCGACCGATTCCTGGCGCTGCTTGATCATCTTCTGCAACAGCGGCAGCACCTCGGCATCGCCGAGCGCGGGCTTGCCGGCGCCGCGCGCCTCGATGTCGGCGTTCTTCAGCGCCGAGTTGACCATGCGCAGCGTGGACACGGCCCGCTCGTTCTTGGCCTTCATTGCCTCGGTCAGGGCTTTATTGATGGAGTCACGGAGCATTTTGTACAGACCTTCTGCAGTTTCAGAAGCGCAAGAAGAGGAGGCCAAGAGCAACGAGAACAAGAAAAAACATCCAGTAGCTTCCTTCGCGTTTAAGATAACTCGGTCGCGTTCCCGGTAGCATCATCGCAAAGACTGTTGAAGGAAGCCACATAAGGGCAACTCCGACAAGAAAGGCCCAATTCTTAGAATGATGAAAGTGCGAAACAAAAAAGGGGCGCTTCACAATGTTCGGCTCGGTAAAGCCGCGCCAAAGAATCCAGACTCCGGTAAGCACGTAGGCAAATAATATAAGAGCTGCAATCCTTGTCGGACCAAAAGCAAAGCCTTCGAGAGAAAAGGCCAAGCTCCCTAAGTAGTAAACAGGAATGCACCAAACGCTGGCGAAAACGGTGCCAATAAAAAGAGAAGAGATGAAGCCTCGCTGTGGAGCGCGCCATCCTGAAAAAACGGCTTCTACAGCCATGAAGATCGCCCAAGCGATAGCCGCTTTGACAGAAACGCCGTTAAGACCCCAGAGAAAGGGTGGCGCAAAGTGAAGTCCTATCAGAATGGCTAAGAATGCCGACAAAGAAATGGCCCAAGGTTGCTGACAATTGGGGCCAACCGTCGGCGGCCCCTTGCCTCGCGCGCCATAATACGCAACTAAGAGCCCATGACCCAGTCGCCGCCGAGCCCCGCCGGGACCTCCCCCGGAAACATTTGGGCTGAGCCCAAGGCGACGGCGCTTTTGGTGCTGGCGGACGGCACCGTGCTGGAAGGCCACGGCCTCGGCGCCACAGGCCACGCGGTCGGCGAGGTCTGCTTCAACACGGCGATGACCGGCTACGAGGAGATCCTCACCGATCCGTCGTATGCCGGGCAGATCATCACCTTCACCTTCCCCCACATCGGCAATGTCGGCACCAACGAAGAAGACATCGAGGCGCTCAACATGGCGGCGCGGCCGGGCGCCTGCGGCGTCATTCTCGCAACCGACATCACCGCCCCCTCGAACTACCGGGCGACGCGCAATCTCGACGATTGGCTCAAAGCCCGCGGCATCGTCGGTCTCGCCGGCATCGACACCCGCGCGCTGACCACGCTGATCCGCGAGAAGGGCATGCCCAACGCGGTGATCGCGCACGAGGCCTCCGGCCAATTCGATCTCGCGGCGCTGAAAAAGGAAGCCGCCGCCTGGCCCGGCCTCGTCGGCATGGACCTCGTGCCGATGGTGACGAGCGGGCAGCGCTTCACCTGGGACGAACTGCCGTGGGCCTGGGGCAAGGGCTTCGGCCGGCTGACCAACCCGGAATTCCACGTCGTCGCCGTCGACTACGGCATCAAGCGCAACATCCTGCGCCTGCTCGCCGGCAACGGCTGCAAGGTGACCGTGGTGCCGGCGAAGACCTCGGCCGACGACATCATGGCGCTCAAGCCCGACGGCGTCTTCCTCTCCAACGGGCCGGGCGATCCGGCGGCGACCGGCGAATATGCCGTGCCGGTCATCAAGAAGCTGATCGATACCGGCGTGCCGACGTTTGGAATTTGTCTCGGCCACCAGATGCTCGGCCTCGCCGTCGGCGGCAAGACGATGAAGATGCATCAAGGCCACCACGGCGCCAACCATCCGGTCAAGGACGTGACCACCGGCAAGGTCGAGATCACGTCGATGAACCACGGCTTCGCGGTGGACAAGGAGACGCTGCCGAAAAACGTCGAGCAGACTCATTTCTCGCTGTTCGACGGCTCCAACTGCGGCATCGCGCTCAAGGACAAGCCGGTGTTCTCGGTGCAGTACCACCCGGAGGCGTCGCCCGGCCCCCGCGACAGCCATTATCTGTTCGCGCGCTTTGTCGAGATGATGCGGCAGGCCAAGCGGAAGATTGCATAGTAGAAACGTCATGCTGAGGTGCGCGCCGCTTGGCGCGCCTCGAAGGATGAGCGCCAAGCTCTTAACACCGCGGCCGTCGCCCTTCGAGGCGCGCGCGTGCCGCGCGAGCACCTCAGGGTGACGGATTAAGTGGATGACCAACCCCCTCACCTTCCATTTCAAGGACGACGGCAGCGTGCCGAACAATCCGCTGCCGATGCTCGTTTACAAATCGGCGCTAAACCTCGGCGGCAACCCGGAGCGCGAGATCGAGACGCTTTTCACGGCGAACGGCTGGGGCCACGGCCAATGGCGCAACGGCATCTTTCCCTTCGTGCACTACCATTCGATGATCCACGAGGCGCTCGGCATCGCTCGCGGGCACGCGCGCGTGCGTTTCGGCGGCAATGGCGGCGAAGAACTTGCGCTTTCGCCCGGCGACATCGCGGTGCTGCCGGCGGGAACGGGCCATCAGCGGCTGTCGGACGGCGGCGGCCTCGTCGTCATCGGCGCCTATCCGCCGCAGGGCACCTACAACCTCTGCCGCGGCGGCAAGGCCGAACACGACGCGGCGCTCGCCACCATCCCGCAGGTGCCGACGCCGGAAAGCGATCCGGTGCGCGGCAAAGACGGGCCGCTGCCGCGGCTGTGGCGGCGTTGAGGCGAACGCGCATTCGTTGACCGGGCCGGCCGATTGCGCCTAAATGGCCGCGCGTGTCGAGAACCGGCCATGCGCGCTCGGCGACCATCATGAACAAGCCGCCCGATTTTTCCGTCGACCTCCCTGCCTGTGACGAGGAGCGCAACGCGCGCGAACCGGACAAGGCGAACCAATGAGCCTGGCCGGCTGGCGCGACGGCGTGCTCACATCGATCGAAAACCTGATCGACGCAGGCTTCCACGGGCGCGAGCGCAACTCCGGGCCGCTCGCCTTCGTCGCGCTGTTCATCCTGGCGTGGACGGCGTTCCAGATCGTCGCCTTTTCGTCGATCGGCCTGCATCCCGACCTCACCGAGCTGTTTGGCTGGAGCCGGCATCCCGCCGCGGGCTACTACAAGCATCCCCCGCTCGGTGCGCTGATGACGGCGGCGTGGTTCTCGGTGTTTCCGGTGCGCGACTGGGCCTATCAACTGCTGGCGATGACGAATGCCGGCGCGGCGCTCCTGTTTACCGACCTGATCGCGCGGCGTTACGTCTCCGGCGGCAAGCGGCTCACGGTGCTGCTGCTGCTGCTATGCATGCCGTTCCTGCAATTCCACGGCCAGCGATTTGGCGCGAACCAGGTGCTGCTCGCGACCTGGCCGCTCGCGACCTACTGCTTCCTGCGCGCATTCAATACGCGCGACGCATTCTGGTCGCTGGCGGCGGGCGCCGCGGCGGCGCTCGCGATGCTCGGCAAATATTATTCGGTGTTCCTCATTGGCGGCCTGATCCTGGCGGTGCTGAGCCACCCCGCGCGCTGGAGCTATCTCAGATCGCTGTCGCCGTGGCTTACGGTCGCGGCCGGCTTCATCGTGCTGGCGCCGCACCTGCGCTGGCTCGTCGAAACGGGCTACCAGCCGATCGTCTATGCCTTTTCGATTCACAGCAGCCCGTCCGCGCTCAAGGAATTCATCAACGCGCCGCGATTTCTGGCCGTCTGCGCCGGCTATGCGGCGTTGCCGGTTGTCATCTATTGGCTATTGGCGCGCCCGGACCGCGCAACCGTCATGGACACGATCTGGCCAGCGGACCCCGAGCGCCGCATGCTCGTCGTCGCGCTTGCCGGATTTTTCCTGCTGCCGGCGCTGTCGGTTTTCGTCTTCGGCGTGATGCTGTCGTCGCTGTGGACGATGCCGGCCTATTTCCTGCTGCCGATCGTCCTGCTCTCGCCGCCTTCGGTTGTCCTTGCGCGGCGGCCGGTCGCGATCTTCGCCGTGGCGATGCTTGCCTTTACGTTCATCGCGGTCGTCGGCATCGCGCCGGTGCTGGCCGTGCGGAATTTCACCGGCAACGACGAAGGCGACCGCGCCTATCTTGCCGATCTCGGCCGCGCGGTGACGAATGCCTGGCACGACCGGCTGCATCGGCCGCTTCCCATCGTTCTTGGGGCGACACACCTTGCCGACGGCACCGGCTTCTACAGCCCGGATCATCCCGACTCGGCGCCCGATTCCGTGATCGCCGTGGCGCCGTGGATCACGCCGGAAAGGCTCGCGCGCGAAGGCTACGCCGCGGTCTGCGCGGCCGGCGACAATGATTGCGTCGGCCGGGCCGAACGCGCGGGCGGCACACAGGCCGCGCCGGCCGACCGCGTCATCGTCGACATAACGCCCTACTTTTTCGGACGGTCGCGCGCGCCAGCACGCTTTACCGTGCTGATCTTTCCACCGCAGAGCAGGCAATGACGGACGCACGCGACTGGGTCACGTTCTGGGATACGCCGCATTCGATCTACGTCAACGCGCGGCACTTCGACGCACACTACCGCGACGTCGCCGACGGCATCGGCCGCCTGTTGCCGCGCGAGGGCCTGCGCGTGCTCGACTACGGTTGTGGCGAGGCGCTGCATGCCGACCGGGTCGCGGCCCGCGCGGCAAAGCTCTATCTATGCGAATCATCTGCCAACGTGCGCGACCGCCTGACGCAACGCTTCGCCGGTAATCCGATCATCGCCGTGGTGACGCCCGAGGACGTGGCGGGGATGAAAGACGGCGCGCTCGACATGGCGGTCGTCAATTCGGTGGTGCAATATCTGTCCTCGGAGGAACTCGACCGCCTGCTCGCGCTGATGCGGCGGCTGATCGCGCCCGGCGGGGTGCTCATCGTCGGCGACGTGATCGCGCCCGGCGCCAGCCCGCTGTACGACGCGCTGGCGCTGCTGCGCTACGCCGCGCACAGCGGCTTCCTGATCGCCGCGGCGATCGGACTGGTGCGCACGGTCTTTTCCGAATACCGCGTCGTCCGCGCCGAGCTCGGCGTTGCGACCTACGACGAGGCGGAATTCATGGCGCGGCTGCGCGCCGCCGGATTTGTTCCCGAGCGGCTGGCCGACAACCTCGAGCACAATCCCGCGCGCATGAGCTTTCGCGCGCGGTAACCCGCCGTTTACCCACATTGCGATTGGCGCGGCCCCGTAACCGTCCGGAAAGGCGGCATTTGTATTACCGGCGGCGGCCCGGTGGCGGAGTGTTTACGCAGAGAACCCTGCAAGGTTTTCCAGCCTGGTTCAATTCCAGGCCGGGCCTCCAGCCTTCCTTCCGCGAAGGTTGCCCGCCGAAACCCGGGAGGGTGAAGGCGGGCTGCCGAGCAGCCGGACCATCCACCGCTAATCCTTCCGCCGCCCTTCCCTGCCCCCCATATATGGTCTAAGGACCGCCTCGCGCGGGGTCCGTTCTCCGCCGGAGGCGAAAGGACGCGCAAAAGCGCGCCCTTTTTTTGTGTGCCAAAGAGCAAGATGCCGAAAAGAACCGACATCAAATCGATCATGATCATCGGCGCCGGCCCGATCGTCATCGGCCAGGCCTGTGAATTCGACTATTCCGGCACGCAGGCCTGCAAGGCGCTCAAGGACGAGGGCTACCGAGTCGTCCTGGTCAATTCCAATCCGGCGACGATCATGACCGACCCGGACCTCGCCGACGCCACCTACGTCGAACCGATCACGCCCGAAATCGTCGCCAAGATCATCGAGAAGGAACGCCCCGACGCGCTGCTGCCGACGATGGGCGGGCAGACCGCGCTCAACTGCGCGCTGTCGCTGCGCAAGATGGGCGTGCTGGAAAAATTCAACGTCAAGATGATCGGCGCCACCGCCGATGCGATCGACATGGCGGAAGACCGCGAGCTGTTCCGCGAGGCGATGACGCGCATCGGCCTGCCGACGCCGCGCTCGCACCAGATCAAGACGCTCGTTCAGGCGCTCACGGCGCTCGACGACATCGGCCTGCCCGCCATCATCCGCCCCTCGTTCACGCTCGGCGGCACCGGCGGCGGCATCGCCTACAACAAGGCAGAGTTCATCGAGATCGTCGAGCGCGGCATCGACGCCTCTCCGACCAACGAGGTGCTGATCGAGGAGTCGGTGCTGGGCTGGAAAGAGTTCGAGATGGAGGTGGTGCGCGACAAGAAGGATAACTGCATCATCATCTGCTCGATCGAGAACGTCGACCCGATGGGCGTGCACACCGGCGACTCGATCACGATTGCTCCGGCGCTGACGCTCACCGACAAAGAATACCAGATCATGCGCGACGCCTCGATCGCGGTGCTCCGCGAGATCGGCGTCGAGACCGGCGGATCGAACGTGCAGTTCGCCATCAACCCGGAAGACGGGCGGCTGGTGGTGATCGAAATGAACCCGCGCGTGTCGCGCTCGTCCGCGCTCGCCTCGAAAGCGACCGGCTTTCCCATCGCCAAGGTCGCCGCCAAGCTGGCGGTCGGCTACACGCTCGACGAAATCGCCAACGACATCACCGGCGGCGCAACGCCCGCTTCATTCGAGCCGACCATCGATTACGTGGTCACCAAGATTCCGCGCTTTGCCTTCGAGAAATTCCCCGGCGCCTCGAACGTGCTCACCACCTCGATGAAATCGGTGGGCGAGGCCATGGCCATCGGCCGCACCTTCCAGGAGAGCCTGCAAAAGGCTTTGCGCTCGCTGGAAACCGGCCTCACCGGCCTCGATGAAATCGCCATCGAAGGCTACGACGCAGCCAAGGGCATCGACGACACCGACAACAAGGCGGCGTTCCGCGCGGCGCTCGGCACGCCGACGCCGGACCGGCTGCTCAAACTGGCGCAGGCCATGCGGCTCGGCGCCAGCGACGAACTCATTCACAACGCCTGCCGCGTGGACCCGTGGTTCCTGAGCGAGATCCGCGGGCTGGTCGAAGCGGAGGCCGAGATCAAGGCCAAGGGCCTGCCGACGACGGCGGGCGCGTTCCGCCGCATCAAGGCGCTCGGATTCTCGGATACGCGCCTTGCCAAGCTCATCGGCTCGTCGGCCGAGGCGGTGACCAAACAGCGCCGCGCGCTCGGCGTGCGGCCGGTGTTCAAGCGCATCGACACCTGCGCCGCCGAATTCGCCTCGCCCACGGCCTACATGTATTCGACCTATGCCGCGCCGTTCGCCGGCAAGGTCGCCGACGAAGCGCGCCCGTCCGACCGGAAGAAGGTCATCATCCTCGGCGGCGGGCCGAACCGCATCGGCCAGGGCATCGAGTTCGACTATTGCTGCTGCCACGCCTGCTTCGCGCTGAAGGAGGCGGGCTACGAGACCGTCATGGTCAACTGCAATCCGGAGACGGTGTCGACCGACTACGATACGTCCGACCGCCTCTACTTCGAGCCTCTGACGCCGGAAGACGTGCTTGAGATCATCGACACCGAGCGCAGCAACGGCACGCTGCACGGCGTCATCGTGCAATTCGGCGGTCAGACCCCGCTCAAGCTCGCCGAGCATCTCGCAAAAGCCAAAGTGCCGATCCTCGGCACCTCGCCCGACATGATCGACCTTGCCGAGGACCGCGACCGCTTCAAGACGCTGCTCGACAAGCTGAAGGTTCGCCAGCCCAGGAACGGCATCGCCACCTCGCCCGGCGCCGCGCGCGCCATCGCCGACGAGATCGGCTATCCGGTCGTGATCCGGCCGTCTTACGTGCTGGGCGGCCGCGCCATGGAGATCGTGCGCGACAGCGCGCAGCTCGACCGTTACGTCGCGCGCCTTGCCGGCGATCTCGACCGGCCGAGCGAGCTGGCGGTGTCGAAGAAGAGCCCGCTGCTGATCGACCGTTATCTTTCCGATGCCACGGAAGTCGACGTCGATTGCCTCTGCGACGGCAAGGATACCTTCATCGCCGGCATCATGGAGCACATCGAGGAGGCCGGCATTCATTCCGGCGATTCGGCCTGCGCGCTGCCGCCGCATTCGCTGGACGCAAAGACGCTCGCCGAACTCGAGCGGCAGACGCGCGCGCTGGCGCTCGCCCTGCATGTCGGCGGGCTGATGAACGTCCAATACGCGATCAAGGACGGCGAGATTTACGTGCTCGAAGTCAATCCGCGCGCCTCGCGCACGGTGCCTTTCGTCGCCAAGGTGATCGGGCTGCCCGTCGCCAAGATCGCCGCCCGCATCATGGCCGGCGAGACGCTGGCAAGCTTCAACCTCGTGCCGGTGAGCTACAAGCACCGCGCGGTCAAGGAAGCGGTGTTCCCGTTCGCCCGCTTCCCCGGCGTCGACACCGTGCTCGGGCCGGAGATGAAATCCACCGGCGAAGTGATGGGCCTCGACACCTCATTCGAGGTCGCCTTCGCCAAAAGCCAGATCGGCGGCGGCACCAATTTGCCGCGCGGCGGCACCGTCTTCGTCTCGGTCAGGGATGAGGACAAGTCGCGCATCCTGCCTGCCGTGCGGCTGCTCGCCTCGCTCGGCTTCAAGACCATCGCGACGTCGGGAACCCAACGCTATCTGGCGGAACAAGGAGTTCCCGCCGACAAGATCAACAAGGTGCTGGAAGGCCGGCCACACATTGTCGACGCCATCAAAAACGGCGAGGTTCAGCTTGTTTTCAACACCACCGAAGGCGCCGCTGCGCTGCAAGATAGTCGCTCGCTGCGGCACGCCGCCCTCTTGCATAAAGTGCCGTACTACACCACTCTTTCAGGTGCCGTCGCGGCAGCGCAAGGCATAAAAGCCTATCTGGCGGGCGATCTCGAAGTCCGTGCGCTGCAAAGTTACTTCAGCGGTCGGGCCTGAGGGGCAAACCCCACCACGGTTCGCGCGGAAGGTTCAAGCGGCGGCGCGTTAAGGCCGGGAATTGCTACGGTTGCGGCGAGTTCCAGACCGGCCGCAATCGAAGCTTTTTTTGTCCCGGCGGCCGGCTCTGGCACGCGGGAACCCGTGGCCGGAGTCGTATTGCGAGTCGAAGGAGGGCTTGGCGGCGTCAAAGCGCGTTCAAGTTGTTTCCGGCGCCCGCCAGGAGGAGACTGAGACGATGGACAAGATTCCAATGACGGCCGCAGGCTATGCCACGCTTGAAGCCGAGCTCAAGCATTGCCAACAGGTCGAGCGGCCACGCATCATCCAGCAGATCACCGAGGCGCGCACGCACGGCGACCTGTCGGAGAACGCCGAATATCACGCCGCCAAGGAGGCGCAGTCGCACAACGAGGGCCGCATCGCAGAGCTCGAGGACAAGCTCGCGCGCGCCGACGTCATCGACGTGTCGAAGCTCTCGGGCGACAGCATCACCTTCGGCGCTACTGTCACCCTGGTCGACGAGGACACCGACGAGAAGAAAGTCTGGCAGATCGTCGGCGAGCCGGAAGCCAACGCCAAGGCCGGCAAGATTTCCATCACCTCGCCGCTCGCGCGCGCGCTGATCGGCAAGACCAAGGGCGCCTCCGTCGAGGTCAATACGCCGGGCGGCGCCAAGGGCTACAAAGTGAAAAAGGTGGAGTGGCGATAGCCGGCCGCGGTTGGCCCCGCGCGCGCAGCATCGCCGCACGCAATCAACGCACAATAAAAAAGACCGCCTCGCGGCGGTCTTTTCGTTTTTGCTTGATGCGGTTC
>Ga0134125_10010506_pt1 | contig 10396 bp, 12 predicted proteins | sample KB31751_FD_96464 | JGI IMG/M metagenome (GOLD analysis project Ga0134125, IMG submission 96464) | Terrestrial soil microbial communities with excess Nitrogen fertilizer from Kellogg Biological Station, Michigan, USA - KB3-175-1 | ecosystem: Environmental > Terrestrial > Soil > Unclassified ... | reverse complement strand
TTCCTCTTCTTGCACCCATTCCAGCTCCGCTGAATCTTGATGCAGTCTGACCTTGTGCTTCTTGAAACTGTCTCCATGCCGGTGCTTCAAGTTCATCAAACATGGATTGATCACCACCCGCTAATCTTGAAAGATAACTATCGGGTGCTACTTGCTGAAAATTCTGCTCGTGAAGTTGTAATTGTTGAGGAGTGAAATTTTGAACTTGAGCTAATCGTTGACCTTTCGGAACAATATCTCCTCGATCAATTGACTTTCTTGACATTGGTTTGTCAAAATTACCAGTTGATGAACCTTGTAGGTTTGATCCTGTAGTGCCTCTGTAACCTTGATATCCTGCTAAACTATTCATACTTCACCTCGTTTTCTGCATAATATCATTCTAAATAAATATATTATATTTAAAATTGTGAAACCCATTCCAAAACTATGTAGCCTTGAGTAATAGCTGGTGCAGTTCCATTTTGAATAATGACAATTTGAGTGGGAGTGACATAGAATGAGACTTGATTAGCTAGGGCTTGATTATTTCCAAATACTACACCATACCAATTTGTTCCATCAGTATACGAACCATAAGAAAGGGGGCTTATAAGACTGACTGTATTCCAATTTATACCATGATTAATGGGTGTGGCAGATGTGAATGGATAGACTTGTCTTAAAGTCTGTTGTTTATTAGGTTGTCCTTTTAGAAACCATGAGTTACCTGTAATGATTGGAAAGTTGACTGCAAATGTACCAATCGTTCTTTTATTTACCTTGGAAGCGATATCAATGTAAGTTTGATCCACTTGACTTGCCAACTCACGCATATCTTCAAATGGAAATTGTCTTTGCTCAAGCAAATAGGGTGATTGTTGTAAGGGAGTATTCAACATAAATGAGGTCCCATATCCACGACTAGATGCATTCCATTCAATGTAATCTCATCTTGTGAATGATCTAAATCTTTCATTTGTTCTTTACTTAGTGTAATTCCAATCTGTACACTATCTCCAATGAGACTTGTGTTAAATCTATGCCAAATCTGTCTTTGATTAATTGCTGTAGGCATTTGAAGGTTAACATTAGCAGGAGTTAAGCCTAAATTAGTGCTTTCAGGACAGGTAAACATAATCTGTGAATAGATTAAAGCATTTGGAGGGGGTGCAAGAATAGCATCGTTCCATGCAAAGTCTTGATCTTGGCTTAAATATATGTTTACGGTCACCTGTCCGCTATCTGTATTATCCATCAAATATTTCTGCACAGATAATCTGCATTGTCTACCTTGTTCCCAATAAACATTAAACTGTTTTGTCAATATTAATGGCTGAGAAAGGCGTGTGTATACTCCTAGACCCCCATAACTACTAACTGGAAAAGGAATGTCTATTACAAAATGATCCTTATCAGGTGTTGATATTACTTGTCCTACTAATCCATTAAATGGATTTTGTACAGTACCACCAGATACATATGCACCAAATCCTGTGGTATTGATTTGAATAGTGATAGAGGCGGCATCTGCGGCATATATCTCATAGGTGTTTCCATTTAATTGAGTCATTCCAACAACAGAATTAATTACAACAAATTGACCTGCTGTAAATGTATTGGCAACGGTTATGACCATTGGAAATATGCCAGGGGCTGTGATTGCAGTAATAGTAAATACAGTGATTCCAATAGCACCACTAATTAAAAGAAAGTCGCCTTGACCCAACGTAGGATTAGCATTTGTCACGCAATGATTGGTTGAGAAAATGAATGTATTTCCATTTCCATCATCACCTATCCCTTGTATCTGACCTGATATGGATTCCTGAGTGCCTTCGGTATCTTTTTTCAATACAAATCCCTGAGGATTTCCAGCAATTACAGTTGGAAATAATGCGTTACTAGCTCCACTATTCCAAGGTTCTCTCCAGGTATCCCAGCTTTTAAAATCTAATGTTTGCCACGTTTTCTTTGTTGATGCTCTAAATGTGCCATGGGCGGTGAAATTCTCATACATGATTGCCCATGTATTGTCTCTATAATTGAATAATAGAGACTGTAAAGGAAAACCGCATTTTGTATTGTCAAGATAACCAACGGTAGAAATCGGATAAGAGAAATAACACCATTCTCTAAAGAAGTTTCGAATAGAATTTACCCTTTTCATACCATTATCAGTCGATTGAATCTGAAAGATCTCATCAGGGATGTCTAGATCGACCCTTTGAGAGCTTTGTTGATCTGTCAAAGCTAATCCATAAGCTCCGATATCTAATACACCTCTATCAAGGGAAAGGGCCGAAAATGTAGCTGTAGATGGTAAATCATTATTGATATTGAAGAATAAGAATGGTTGTAAGTCATCACCTGTATAAGCAAATCGAGTTTTCCTTCCATCACCTCCAAAACCTACCATCAATACATCTTCGTTATTATTGACAGTGACAATTGGATTGGAAATTCCAGCAGGGAGATATCCTCCAAGACCAGTCTGATCAACATACCATGCTCTTGGATCAAATGTCTGATCAACAGGTACCAATGAGTTGTAGTATGGGGTTCCATTCCATGACCATATTACAGTATCTTCTAGATTGATAGTAATTCCGGAGCTTGTTCCAATGGTCGGATTGAAGAATAAAAGCCTATCTTTGAATGCTACTATTGCTAATGCACCAATCAGATAATATGTTGCTGACGGAGTTCCATCTATTGATACTACACTAGCCGTCAAAGGTGGTGCAAAATTTACCCATCCAGTTGTTTGAGCTGGGAAAGTTGGTAACCCAGTACCAGAAGTAGGGTCTCCATCATACCATCTAATCCCATCTTGACCAGCAACATTAGTGGTTAACTTCTGAAACATTCCAGAATTGACAACAATCATTCCAGTAGTATCAATGTTAACAACAAATCCAGTAGGTGAAACAATAGCAACTGTAGCAGTTTTTAAATTCAACAAATTGACATTAGTTCCAGTCACTTCGTTAAACCATACATAATCTCCATCTTTCAAACCATGTGCGGCACTTGTATTAATTCCCGTCACAACACCAGGTACAATTGCATTAATCAATTGAAAATGAAACCCAGGTTTATTATTTGTGGCCCATAATGCCCCTTCATAATTTTCTGTCCAAAATTGACCATAATTTGGCCCTGTCCATATCACAGGATTATTTGTGATCTTGTAGTAGCTAGTAGAGAAGTATCCATTGGTTGTAAAAATTTGATAACTGTATGTTTGATCGAATGATAATTGAATTGGATAAAGCGACGATGACGGAGTAGATGAAAAGTCTCTTAACCCAAGTACTGGTAATCCAGGATAATAAGAAAATTGACCTGTAGCAGGGGAGTTTCCTGCCACAGCATTTGATAATTGAATAAATCCAGTAGCGTAGTCAATTACTCCTGTAGCTCCACCACTGCCTATTAGTAATCCATTTGGGGGAGTAGGTTCTGTGAAAGTCTGCCCATTATAAACGAAATTTACTAACGATTTTGGTACGATTGAACCGGTTGCTGTTTCAGGAACAATAGATAAAAGATTGAATGTGCCATTACTAAAAATGAAATTACCTGTTACATCGGAAGATATCTGTCTCTTCAATCTCCCTAAAAGAGATGTACCTCTTTTTCTTTTGGCTCGTCCTCTCCAGACATAGAAATTATACAATATAGGAAATGAATCGTTATCGATGTTGAATGCTTCTAGATCTTTTCTAAGACCTTTAGCAAAGTTTCCTATGTAGATTTGATCTGGCATTAATTACCTATAGCTATCCAGAAAGCACCATTAAATGAACCTGCAGAAGTATTTACTTTACTAGTAAATCCCGTTAAAGATGAACTGGTCACCGATACAATATTAATTCCCGAGGTGCTACTTTGTGGAGTCATTTGAATAGAAAAAAGATTAAATTTAAAAGGAATTGGAAAAACAACAGGAACTATTACGGGTGGTGTTACACCCCATTGCACAATAAGTCCTCCAGCTAAGGTTACATATCCATTAGTTAAAAATGAATTTGACCCCATCAATTGGAATGATCCTAAAACATTTTCCCAAACGGGCCATGTGTTAGAATCAAATGTATTCGCATAAAATACTCCTGTACCATCTCCTAGGCCTGGTGGATTTTGAACATTCATCGTGACTTGTTTATGTATTCCACCATTTTCTTTATTGTAGCCAATATGATCTATTTCCGTCCAAATAGGGATATTTTGAGTGTTAATCAACATTTGAGGTTGATCATCAGCGGGATCATCAGGACCATTTGGCACATTATTATTATATTGAATATTAGCCATTTACCCTCTCAATATATAGTTTGATTATACAAGCCACCTATATCACTTCCATTATTTCCCTGACTGTATATTGTTTGGGTTCTTGTAGAAGTAAATTGTCTTTGTGATCTTTTCCAAACAAGCATTTCTTGCTCACGGAACAATGGTTCATAGAAATTAAATTGTTCTGTATCTCCAGTATCAGAAAGGATTTTTCTTGCTGCTCCCCTTGCAATATATTCGCTCATGTAGGCAAATGGAACGGACTGCGTAGAACTGAAGAATGCGGCAGGAGATAGGTAAGCATCCATTTGTACAACAAATTGTGCTGATGGAGGAGATCTGAAGGTTAAAACATTGTTATAATAAAGGACTGCTCTTGGGATTCCTAATTGATAGAATATACATTGCGCATAGATTGGAGCCCCATCAGCAATAGGATTAGGGAAAAACACGGGAGTTGTGTTTCCAGTGAGATAGTTAACTGTATTAGATATCGCTGTTACTGTACCTCCTCCGGTCCAAGCATTACTTGTTATGGCATCGATGATAATAGTTGTTGGGTTAGCAGCAGTTATCGTATAAGTATTTCCATTTAATTCAGTCGTTCCAGTGACACCATTTATTTGCACTGTCTGTCCAACGATCAATGAATTGGCCACATTTATAATAGTTGGATTTCCAGGGAAAATATTAAGAATATTCCCAACAAATTTATATCCTTGAGCCAATTCAGCATTCCCATATGGGGCTTTCCCTGGGGACATCAATAGTCCTTCATTCTGATTAGTATCCAGGAACTCACCACTATCCGCTATTATCACATTCGAACCATCATCTCCAATTGAGGTAAAGTAAACAGCAGGAAATACACTTGTAACAGGAATTGTAGATATATATGTGTTTGGTTGCACAGGAACAGGAGGGTCAACATTAACTCCAGTTGAAATAATCCCTGCCATATCCACATGCCCACGTAAGATGCATGAACTGAAAGGCTGTTCAGTTACTGGAGGAGTATTCGGAAAGTTATTCAATAGGGGAATGCTAAACTGATATGGTCCTGTAGTTCCATCTCCAATGCCAACTTGAATTTGATTTGGCTGATAACTGGACCAATAATTATTGAATTGATTATTTTCAGTGCCAAAATTTAGTGGTATTCCATTGATCAATGCTCTTCCAGTGAAACCTTGATAGACTGGATAGAAACTAATAGCTTGATCGCCTGGTTCAGTTTGTATGCTATAGAGTGGCATATTGTATCTATCCACACCGGGAGTGGTGACAAACTGATATTGAGTTTTGAGATCGAATAACTGGATCCTCGCATCGACATCCATAATCCAGAATCTATTGATATAATCGATCAATAGATTATCAGTTATTTGAACATTATTCGGAGTTTTAATGATCCGACGAATGTATGTAATGATGTCGCTTAAGAGGTTCATTTAGGAAACTCCGGGATTTCAATCCATATTTCAACTAATGCAGGAAAAGCAATCGTTCCATCCGTTAGGAAAAATCTTTGCTCGTCAGCACAATAATAAGCTCGAAAAGGTCCTTGCCAATTTCCATCTGAATCTTCCCAACTAACCAGAACATTTTGTTCATCTTCAGGTTTAATCGTGACTGGTTTCCATTTTCCATCAAAAAAATTACTCATTTTTTAAGTCCTTTCAATGTTTTAGCAAGTATAGCTCGCTTTCTTTCAGTAGGATTTTTAGAATGTTCAGCTTTTTCAAGTTTCTTTTCAGGAATTTTCTTACCTTTTGGAACGCCTAATTCTTCATGTAATGCACCTTTTTTCATATGCATTCCCTGAATCCACTTTTCTTTTGCCATATTTCTCCTAAAATGAACCTGCGCCCATAAATATTGATTTTCTCTTAGTTGCTGGAAATGCATCTAATCTTTGAACAGCTTTCTTTGCAACCATTTGTCCAACCATATCACCGTATTCGTTAGTTTCCATTTTTTGAGATTGGTCCATATGTAATTCATGGTGTACACATCCTTTAATACGTTCTGCTACATGTCTACGCACCCAAATTGGTTTATTAACCGGCACTTTCCATTCTTCAAAAGGAACGCCTGCAAAAGGTTTAGTCCAGAATTGCAAGAATTCATTCAAGATCATATTGTTTTGAGCTGTAATGTAGACATATTCTTTAGCGTAATTCCAATCATCACGATAGTTTTCATTGAATTTGTCTCTACATGCAATAGTTTTGAATGGTTGAATGTAGATGTCTTTTGCATCTGCTACTTGATTCTGAGTCAATCCATGTTTAGCTTCTGCATCTTCTTTGGGTAATTGATTAAGATGATCCAATGTCATGGATTTTACATTCTGATCAAATGCTTCGAACTGTGCTTGTGCTTTATCAAGTTCTTTTTCAGCTAGTGAGTTCTTTGGGGTTGGTTTATCTGCCATATGTACCTACAGTGGTGAAACGTTAATAAATGAGCCTGGTATGTATGTTTTCAAATTCATACTACCATATGCGTTGATTGCGCCGGAAGAAATATCGCCTATAGCAATTATTTGAGGATACGAAAGTTTTTGGTTGTTAGGGGTAAGAGTTATGAAGGCATCCATCATGGAAGAATCAATAGATATTTCGACTTGATTAGATGATGGAATAGATATTACATAACCTTGTCTTTCGTTCAGTTGATATGTACCGCAATAAGAGGGGATCAATAGACGGACTTGTTGATCGACTACATAATCCATGTTTACATTTGTTGTAACAATTGTTGTAACACCTCTTGTAATGGCTGTTACGACAAATCTAGAAGGTTGGTAAAACTGAGGTTCAATCGGCACATTGTTATAGGGAGGAATTGGACCGGATTGAAGGAAGAGCATTTGCCACCTGCCAATAATTAAGTTTTTGTTACAAAAAAGGAGGGATTTTAACCCCTCCTCATATTGCAAAACAAAAATTTATTTTACAACAACTATGACGGAATGGACTGATCACACAAATATGCACGCCAGTAAATGACGTTTGTATTTGCACCAACCAATACAGTAGAAGCCAAACCAGTTAGAGAACCATTACCAATAATAAATCCTTGAGAAGTATTATTGACAAAAGCCCCTCTAATAGCAGGTCCGTTAATTGTATTTACATCTACAGTTCCAATTGGATTGGACTGAGGAGGTGGGTACAAAACGGAGTTTGCAGATATTTGAGTTCCACCAGTATTCACATCACCTACGGCAACGATTTGTGGAAAACTCAGACCTACTGAGTTATCTACAGAGACGTTATTAGTAAATGCTGTATATGAACTGGAATCAATATTTACAACGACTGTATTATAATCCGTCACCGCAATAACATATCCATATGCCGGAGCACCTGGAGTGAGGTTATTAGGTAGAGAATTCAATTCAACTGTTGAATATTGCTGAGGAATTCTAAATGCCACTTCTTGACCAACTCTAAAGTTATGCGCACTAGCAGTATCAACAGTGGTGGTTGCACCTAAGGTGATATTACTAATGACTGTTGTACCTGGGAAATAAATCGCAGGATATAACACTTTCTTAACTCTAGGTGTACCAGTAGCAGCACCACTGATAACAGTATAATTACTTTGGTTTGTATTCCAAGGGATTGTAAAAGCAGTTGTGCTTGTTACAGTCACTGTAAATGGAATACCAGCGATTTGAGGCATACCAGTAGTGGATGTCTCAAACAAACCTTCCAAAATAACAACATCTCCACTGACCAAATTATGTGCTGTTGTGGTGGTAACTGAAGCAGGACTTGCTTTAGTAATATCACTTACAACTAATGTGGGGCCAAACTGCAATAGTTGACCAGCAGAGAATGTGCTAATACCACCAGATGTCACATTACCAGTTGATAAAACTGGTGTAGCATTGAAGTACTGAGCACTTGCTGTTCCTTGACCCATTAATGAATCCCAATATGCATAGGGTACTCCATTTTGAGCAGGTGTTCCAGCAGCAGAAAAGTTCCAAAACTCGACCGAATCAGGTTGAAACGGAAGATTAATGACTTTAATACCACCGGTTGAAACGAAACGACCTTTAGCCATTCTTGAGTATTCAGTCATGTTATACCCCCAAGCTTGTATTGCGTGTAGTCAACACGTTACGGATCGCTGTATCCTGAGTCAATGCTTGTGATTGCCAGAATTTAACCGCTAGGGTTGCATTCTGCGCAAGCATTCCAGAATAATAAGGATCACGATAAATCAGGTTCATAGAGCCACCATCTTGGCTAATATGAGTAATGGCCTGTCTACCTAATACTGTGTTGTAATAAATGTCATTTGTTTGACCTAAATTATTAATAGCAGCATTTCTAGCTACAGGTGCCTCAGAGCTTGTCAGAATACGTAAATTGTAAACCGATCCCCACTCATTTGGAATAGCGCTAGCATTTGAAGGATAGTTCCAGTTATTAATTACCCCTTGACCTACTAGTGCATCAAAATCTGATTGAAGTTCTGTTGAACTTAGGCAGAAATAAGATGCACGTATTGGGCCTGTTCCGAAACGATCCATTCCGAGGATACCTGTTTCGAATTTGTACGCGTTATTTGTGTCCAACGTCGTAGCTACACCACTGAAGTCCGTTAAGCCCCAATTGGTTGGATTAAAACCATTGCTTCCGCCACCTGCGTTAATTTGACTCGCGGCGGAGATGATATAATCGCGTAAAATTAAGTCCTCTGCTTGCCGCATCGCTACAGCTAATCTTTCAGAAACCCATGCTAAAACGCCTTCCTGGTCCTGGAGTATTACTTGTTCCATTCTGTTACTTTTGTGACCATGTAAAACGGTTTTACATGGCGGGGAAACCTCTTCGGATCTCCCTCACGAGTTTTATATATAGCTCGTGTTCTGACTATCGCATACCTTCTCGATATAGCATCGATAAAGTCCTTCGGGTTTAGTCGATCAGGCTGTACATTTAATATCTTGCCGTGTAGTATTGTATTGTCTTACAAGATTGGAGGTCTTATGACAAAAAGTAAATACACAAAGAAAGAATACACCATTGCAGAAGCTGCCTATATGGCAGGTCTTATGGATGGTGAAGGAACGTTTTTTATTGGCAATTACAGTAACACTAGGAATGGGTTTTTCCAAACTGTTCTTAAAGTTACCTCTACTGACAAAGTCATGATTGAATGGATTTACAATGTTTTCGGAGGTTGGATTAGTGAATATACATCCAAACAAAGAGCGAAAAATAGTAAAAGTTCCGTTTTCAGTTGGGGTTGTACAGGAGATAGACTTACACATATATGTGAAGTAATTCTTCCATATCTCACTTGCAAAAGAAATCAAGCCGAAATTCTTTTGGAAATGAGAAAAACCTACCATAATTCCGAATATGTTAAAGGAAAACAGGGAGTTCAAAAAATACCTGATTCTGTTAAACAAATACGTTTGGAATTTATGAAAAAACTTCAATCTTTGCATTGTCGTAACCATACGTTAACCAATTAAACACTTGCCCCTTGTCTTCCTAGCGGTTTAGGCTGCTAGGAGTTCCAAGTCAATTACCGAGGGTTTTACATCAACAAACATTTTATTGATGATACATCCAGTACCAAAGATAGCCATCTGGGCGTCAATTATGTCTCTTTGTGGCACTTGTGCCGCAGGGTCAATCCCTGAATTCCCCAACTGTACAGTCGGTGGTTGTAGCGCACGAGGGCGCATAAATCTGCATGTAGTTCCACCATTAGCTGGCATAGATACTTTATCGCAGACTGTAATATAGTTCATTCCTGGCGTTGGAACGTATAACATGGCAGGCGCGAGCGACTGCAAAATCATAGGTCCTAAATTGCCTGTAGTAGTAATCATCATCAACCTTTTGTTGACGTGTAAGTGTGATATGAAGATAGGTAACCCGAACCCAAACTTACGGTATTTTCTATCATATCTTGATTAGGATGCGACTTCCCATACGCGAATGTCTTAACGCCGACTAGCGGTATCCATGACGGAGGATTGCCGAAATTTTAATATATCAAATTTTAAATATTAGTCAATGTAAAGCGGATTTACATTTCAATTTTCATCAATCCCTTCGAGTTGAGAATAGTTCTTTTT
>Ga0134125_10010505_pt1 | contig 10397 bp, 8 predicted proteins | sample KB31751_FD_96464 | JGI IMG/M metagenome (GOLD analysis project Ga0134125, IMG submission 96464) | Terrestrial soil microbial communities with excess Nitrogen fertilizer from Kellogg Biological Station, Michigan, USA - KB3-175-1 | ecosystem: Environmental > Terrestrial > Soil > Unclassified ... | reverse complement strand
CGCAGGCGGGCGCCAATCTGTCGTTCGGGCTCAACCTACTCGGCGAGCAGACCACGCTTGAAGGCCGCCGCGCGGTGACGCTGCCGCTGCGCTTTTCCGACGGGTCGGTGTATCTGGGGCCGATCCAGATCGGCACCACGCCGGCGCTGTTTTAGTCTTCGTCCGAGGCGTAGGGCTTCGGCAGCGGCTCGTGCGGCAGTGCCGGGTGAGACCGGCCGAAATCGGGAGACGCTGAATCCTGGCCTATCTGCACGATGCCCTTGCGGATCGCCCGCGTCCGCGTGAACTGCTCGAACAGCGCGTTGCCGTCGCCGTTACGGATCGCCTTGGTCAGCGCCGAGACGTCCTCGTTGAAACGGCCAAGCATCTCCAACACCGCGTCCTTGTTGGCGAGGAAGACGTCGCGCCACATGGTGGGGTCGGAGGCGGCGATGCGGGTGAAATCGCGGAAGCCGCCGGCGGAAAACTTCAGCACCTCCGATTTTGTCACTTCGCCCAATTCGTCGGCGGTGCCGACGATAGTGTAGGCGATGAGATGCGGCAGATGGCTGGTGATGGCGAGGACGAGATCGTGATGATCGGCGGCCATCGTCTCGACGTTGGCGCCGAGCAGACGCCAGAAGGCGGCCAGTTTTTCGACGGCCTTCGGATCGGCGCCGGCAGGCGGCGTCAGGATGCACCAGCGATTGACGAACAGTTCGGCAAAGCCCGCGTCAGGGCCGGAATACTCCGTGCCGGCGACGGGATGCGCGGGGACGAAATGCACAGATTTCGGCAGATGCGGGCCCATGTCGCGGATGACCGAACCCTTGACCGAGCCGACATCGGAAACGGTTGCGCCGGCGGCAAGATGCGGTCCGATCTCCTTTGCTACCGCGCCGGACGCGCCAACCGGGATGCAGACGATCACCAGATCGGCGCCTTCGACGGCGGCGGCGTTGGTTTCCACCACCTGATCGGCAAGGCCGAGTTCGGCGATGCGTTTGCGCGTTGCCGCCGTGCGCGCGGTGGCGACGATCGAACGCACGACGCCCTGTTCGCGCGCGGCGCGTGCGATCGAGGAGCCGATCAGCCCGACGCCGATCAGCGCCAGACGGTTATAGAGCGGCGCGGGCTTGCTCAACGGCTTTGTCCCAGGAATTCGCCGAGCGCCTTCACCACCAGACGATTGGCCTCCTCGGTGCCGACGGTCATTCTCAGCGCGTTTGGCAATTTGTAAGCGCCGACCTGACGCAGGATCAGCCCGCGCTTAGTAAGAAATGCGTCCGCGTCTTTCGCGGTCTTGCCCCTGGCGTCGGGAAAGTGGATGAGCACGAAGTTCGCTACGCTCGGCGTCACCTTGAGGCCGAGCTTGCCGATCTCTTCCGTCAGCCATGGCAGCCATTTCGCGTTGTGCACGCGGCCGCGCTCGACGTGCGCAGTGTCACGCATTGCGGCGATGCCGGCGGCGATCGCCGGCGCGTTGACGTTGAACGGCCCGCGGATGCGGTTGACCGCGTCGACCACGGCGGCAGGCCCGTACATCCAGCCGAGGCGAACGGCGGCAAGCCCGTAGATCTTCGAGAATGTGCGCGTCATCACAACATTGTCGGAGGTGGCGACCAGCTCGATTCCCGATTCGTAATCGTTGCGCCGCACGTATTCGGCGTAAGCGGCATCGAGCACCAGGATTACGTTGCCCGGCAGCCCACGGTGCAGTCGCTTGACCTCATCGAACGGAAGATAGGTTCCGGTCGGATTATTCGGGTTGGCCAGGAAGACGATTTTCGTCTTCCTGGTGACGCGCTCGAGGATCGCGTCCACGTCGGCGGTGAAATTCTTCTCCGGCGCGACCACCGGCTTTGCGCCGGTGCCGAGCGTCGCGATCGGATAGACCAAAAAGCCGTGCGTGGTGTGGATCGCTTCGTCGCCATCGGTGAGGTAAGCGCGCGCCAGCAGATTGAGCAGGTCGTCGGAGCCGGCACCGCAGACGATGCGCGCGGGATCGAGCCCGAAAGCAGCGCCGATGGCCTCGCGCAAGGCGCTCGCGGCGCCGTCCGGATAGTCTTCGAGCCGTTCGCCGACGGCGCGATAGGCGGCAATGGCGTCCGCGCTCGCCCCCAACGGGGTTTCGTTGGAGGACAGCTTGAACACTTTGGCGACGCCGGGCGCACTGCTCTTGCCCGGAATGTAAGGGGCAATGTCGAGCACGCCGGGGCGCGGTTGCGGACTATTCGTGGTCATCGGTGCCTCAGGGCCGGGCTACTTCTCGGCGGCAACCGTATAGCGGGTCGCGTGGCTGCCGACGAGGGCCGTCGAGCGCACCGTGGCGCCCGCCTTGACCAGCGCCTCGGAGACCTTTTCCAGGCCGATTTCTTGCGGCAGCGTCACCAGCAGCGCGGCGCCATCGAAGGCGCGGTCCGGCACGGCGACGAAATCGACCAGCGTGGACAGGGCCTGCGCCGCCTTGGCGCCCCAGCCGGCGACCCGCACGCTCCATACGCCTGCCTCAGTCGCCATAGCGTCGGCGGCGACGCGCGAAATCACGAACACCGGCAGCGCCGCCGGATGGTCGGCGCGCTCGACGAAAGGAAGCCGGGCGATGATCTTGGGCGCCGCGTCGAATTCGAGCGCGCTCCACCAGGCGCCGGCGCCGGCAACCGCGACAGCCGGCACCAGGCCGAGATCGCCCTTCGACGCCGACACCGCCGCCACCACGCCGGACGCGCCCATGTGCGGCACGAAGGGAACGGTGAAGCCGAAATGAAAGCGCGCGCTGTCACGCATCAGCGCGTCGCCGGCGGAGAGGTCGGCATGCACCGAAAACGGCGACTGCACATACGTGAATGTTGAGATGATGACGCGCCAGATACTTTCCGCGGTGTCGAGCGGCAGGATGCCTTTGTGGCGCTTGACCAGCCGGCGCATCATCTCCGCTTCGCGCGCCGGGCGAAAGGCCGAGCCGGTTTCCTGGCTGCGCTTGACCGCGATCAGCCGGTCGATGATGTCGGCGCGCTCCATCAACAGCCCGTGCATCGACTCGTCGATGCGGTCTATCTCCTTGCGCAGATCGCCCAGTGAAGGCGGGTCGGATGGCTTCGGCATGCTGCATTGATAGGAAAGACGGGCACCGAAGGCAAAGAAAACATAACCGTGCCGCCGGTTGGGCGGCGGGATGCCGCGGATTCCCGCATTGTCTTGACGGAAAACGCGACGCGGATTAAGAAAGCCGCCCGTGGTCATTTGAGCCGGCCGGCTTGCAGCCACGTTAAACAACTCGCTAAACAGGCCGGGGATCGTGTGGTCCCGGCCGAACCTTAGTTCAGGCCGGGTTTTTTATGGCCTGTTGTCGGGCGGACGGATGTGTCCGCGGAGGCCATCGATGGCGACGGTTCAACCACCGCTGCAAGGCGACGACACGCGCAGCCAAGTCGCGCGCGACGCGGATCATCCGCGCGATTCGCTGGTTGCGTCTTTCGGGCTCGACAAGCCGCTCAAGCTCGATGCCGGCGTTTCGCTCTCGCCATTCCAGATCGCCTACAAGACCTATGGCACGCTCAATGCGGCGCGCTCGAACGCCGTACTGGTGTGCCACGCGCTCACGGGCGACCAGCACGTGGCAAACCAGCATCCGGTCACCAAGAAAGCCGGCTGGTGGGAGACGATGGTCGGCCCCGGCAAGGCGATCGATACCGAGCGTTATTTTGTCATCAGCGCGAATGTGATCGGCGCCTGCATGGGCTCGACGGGGCCGGCATCGACCAATCCGGAGACCGGCAAGCCGTGGGGGTTGAGTTTCCCTGTCATCACCATCCGCGACATGGTGCGGGCGCAGGCAATGCTGCTCGATCACCTCGGCATCGACTCGCTGTTCGCCGTTGCCGGCGGCTCGATGGGCGGCATGCAGGTGCTGCAATGGGCTGCGTCCTATCCGGAGCGCGTTTTTGCCGCTCTGCCGATTGCCTGCGCGACGCTTCATTCGCCGCAGAATATCGCCTTCCACGAGGTCGGCCGTCAGGCAATCATGGCCGATCCGGAATGGCGCGGCGGCCGCTACCTGCTGGAAGGAACCGACCCGCGCCGCGGCCTCGCGGTCGCGCGCATGGGCGCGCACATCACCTATTTGTCGGACGCGGCGCTGCATCGGAAATTCGGGCGCAAGTTCCAGGATCGCGAAAATCCGACATTTTCCTTCGATGCCGATTTCGAGGTCGAATCCTATCTGCGCCACCAGGGCATCGCCTTCGTCGAACGCTTCGACGCCAATTCGTACCTCTATCTGACGCGGGCGATGGATTACTTCGATCTCGCCGCCGACTATAGCGGGGTGCTGTCGAACGGTTTCAAGGGCACGCCGACGCGCTTCTGCGTCGTTTCCTTTACCTCGGACTGGCTGTTTCCCACGGTTGAATCGCGCGCCATCGTTCACGCGCTCAATGCGAGCGGCGCGCGCGTCTCGTTTGCCGAAATCGTCACCGACAAGGGCCATGACGCCTTCCTGCTCGATGAGCCCGAACTGTTCGCCATCGTGCGCGGCTTCCTCGACGGCGCCGGCCGTGCCCGTGGCCTGCAAGAGAAGAAGGAATGAGCATGCTCAAGCGCGTCGATCCCGCCCTTAGCGCCGCCACCATCGCCCGCGCCTCCGCCGATGCCCGCGTCGACCTTGTGCTGGTCGCCGATATGGTCGAGCGCGGCGCGCGTGTGCTCGACGTCGGCTGCGGCGATGGTGAATTGCTGCGCCTGCTGGTGGAAAGCCGGGGGGTGGACGGCCGCGGCATCGAGATTTCGCGCGAGGGGGTCAACGAATGCGTGGCCAAGGGTCTTGCCGTGATCCAGGGCGACGCCGACACCGATCTTGCCGACTATCCGGACGACGCCTTCGACTACGTGATCCTGTCGCAGACCCTGCAGGCGACCCGGCATCCGCGCGTAGTGCTCGAGCACATGCTGCGCATCGGCCAGCGCGCCATCGTTTCGTTCCCGAACTTCGGCCACTGGCAGGTGCGTTTGCAACTCCTGTTTGCCGGCCATATGCCCCAGACCGACATTCTGCCCTATAGCTGGTACGACACGCCCAACATCCACCACTGCACCATCAAGGACTTCCGCCAGCTCTGCCTCGCGATCGGGGTGGAGATGGAGCGGGGGGTGGCGCTCAACGCCTGGGGCTCGCCGTTGCGGCTTAACGCCCCTTGGTGGTTCTGGAATCTCTTCGGCGAGCAGGCGGTCTTTCTGCTCGGCCGCCAGGGCTGATGGTTCCGTTTGGAACTTTAACCTTTGCTGCGCTGCTTAAATAACTTGCCTTCAAAGTATTCGTGATACGTTTTTCTGTATCCATTAGAAAATAGAAAAATCGATTGAAGAAAAACTGGAATTAAATTCTTCATCAAAAGTCTTGATGAGTAATACCAGCTATGCAAACCACCAAATGACCTCCTGAAGATCACGATCTCGCCACATCTCGACGCATTTTGCGCTAGGTAACTCGACGCTGATTCTGTCAGTTTCGAGTTTTTTGCTTCACGGTAAGGGGACTGAGCCTGATGAAACTCAATCACGCATGGGCGACGACAATTCTCGGTTTGATGGTTCTGGCGACGGCGACGAATGCCGCTTTCGCTGGCGGCGCTCTTCACAAACGGCATCGCCGTGCGGCGGTCGTTGCACAGACCGAGCCCGGCCTAGGCAGTTTTGGCTCGAGTTCGCTGGTGAGCGAGGCGCGCCGATATATCGGCACGAATCCGACCGGGCGCAGAAGCCTGTGGTGCGGGGCTTTCATGGATCTGGTGCTCAAGAACACCGGTCATAAAGGCGGCGGCAATCTCGCGCTCGGTTATGAGCATTACGGCACCCGCGTCGACGGGCCGCAAATCGGCGCCATCGCGGTCATGGGCCGGCGGGGCGGCGGTCACGTCGGTGTCGTCACCGGCATCGATCCGTCGGGCAATCCGATCATCGTCTCGGGCAATCACAACAATACGGTCGCCGAGTCGGTCTATCCGCGCTCGCGCATCGCCGCCTATGTGGTGCCGGGCAACTGACGGAGTCGATCGAGAAGCGCTTGCGGAGGCGCCCGCGGATTAACGATTAAGGTTTACGCGCCGGTTCCGGCGTAAACCACTTCATCGTGAATCCAGTTCGCGCAATTCGCGGAAAATTGTCGTGCTACCTCACTGCATCGTCGGCGCAAAAGCCGGCGCGTGGAAGTGGTGGCAGGTCATGCGTCTTAGTACCCGTATCGCGTTCGCCGTCGGCTGCATCGGCCTTCTGGCGCTCATCGTCCCCGCATTCGGCGCACCGGCAAAGCCGGACGCCAAGCAGGCAGCGACCAAGCACGCAGCAACCAACCCCGCAGCAGCTAAGCCTGGCGCGCTGCCAAAGGCGAAAACAGCCGCGCAGACAAAGCCCGCGCCGGCGAAAGATGCGGATCGGCTGACTAGCATGCCGGTCACGGAGCCGTTGAAGCAGCCGCGGTTCGGCTGGCCGGCGCTGGTGCGCGAAGCGCGCAAATACATGGGCACCAATCCCACCGACCGCAAAAAGTTGTGGTGCGCGACGTTCATGAATTTCGTGCTCGCCAAGGTCGGCTATGCCGGCACCAATTCCGACGCCGCCAAGTCGTTTGCGCAATACGGCCACCGCATTTCCTCGCCGCAGATCGGCGCCATTGCCGTCCTGTCGCGCGGCAAGGTGGGCGGCCATGTCGGCGTGGTGACCGGTATCGATCCGCACGGCAATCCGATCATTATTTCCGGCAATCATGGCCATCGCGTCGGCGAGGGGATTTACCCGCGCTCGCGGGTCATCGCCTACGTGATGCCGACCGAAAGCCGGCCGCTGACGCAAGTTGCCGATCGTTCTGGCTCGCCGCGGGCGAGCGCGCGGGACTTCGACTCACCGATCTCCGAATTGATCGCCGCAATCGAAGCCGAACAGAGCCGCGCCGACGCGTCGCCGCGCCCGCAGAAAACGACTCGCGCAAGCGCGACGCCGGTGTCGTTCCGCGCCGGCGAAACGCCTGGCCGCGCCGCTGCGCCGCCGGCAGAGCCGGCCGCGCCGCAGTCCCCGCATCGCACCGTGCAGCAGACGCCGGACCAGGCTGCCGATGCGGAAGCGATCGATGCGACGATTGCCGATCTGTTTCGTCTGAAGGACCGCGCGGCAGCCCCGCTGCCGCCGCAATCGGTGCCCCAGCGTCAGCCGAAGCAACGCACCGGCCGTGTCGCCGCCACGAGCGTCGCCGCACGCTAGTTCACGCTAAGCCAGCGTTGACGGCATCGCCGACCGCGATTTCGCCGCCGGTGATGACTTCGGCATAGACGCCGCAGTCGGTGTGGCCGAAGGCCTGCATCAATGTGCGCGGGATGGTCAGGTCGCGGATGCCGGTTGCGGGGTCGACGTCGGTCGCGGCACAGCGCTTGATGCGCTTAACCACCTTGAGCCGCGCCCCGTTGCCCAGGCCAATGTCTCCATCGAGTAGGTCGAATTCGTGCCAGGCCGGCCAGCCGGCGACATAGACGTTGCCGCGGAAGCGCAGCGGATCGACCGGCGCCCCTGCCGCAGTCTCGATTGCCGCGACCGAAGCCAGATTGATGATGGAGACGACTTTCTTGGCGACGTCGGAAAAGCTGTGGCCTTGGCCGTGCAGGACTTTCGGGGCCCCGCGCAACTCCTTGGTCATGAAGCGGCGCATGAAGGCTTCGATCGCCAGCCGGCCTTCCTTGGTGCGCAGATCGCCGCGCGCCGCCTCGCGGCCCTCGGATTTGATGACCAGCGTGTGGTTCGCCTCGTCATAATCGGTGCGCAGCGCCGCCAAACGTTCGTTGCGCATCAGCATCAGGAAGGCGGTTTTGGGGAAATAGGCGGGCGCTGCCGGGTCGAAGCCGGACGGGCCGTTTTCGATGGCGTAGAGCCGATCGGCTGGCAGTGTCGCTCCCGGCGTAAGCGTAACCCGCGGCATCGCCTGCGGCGAGAGCCCCTTCACCGGATAGCGGAAAATTCCTGAGATTTTGGCGGGTTTTTCGTCCATCGCCGCTCTTGTTAACCGCCGGCGCCGGCCAGGGCCAGTGCAGAAACGGCCCCTTCCACCGTCCAAAATCCGCATTACATATCGGTCAGGCGGGCCGCCTTCGGGGACCCGCGATTTCAGATCGGCGCCGTCATGGGCCGTAGGAGTAAGCGATGAATTTCGAAAAATACACCGACCGCGCGCGCGGTTTCGTCCAGTCCGCGCAATCTCTAGCCTTACGCGAGGGCCACCAGCAATTCTCAACCGAACATCTGCTCAAGGTTCTGCTCGACGATCCGGAAGGGTTGGCGGCAGGGCTCATTGACCGCTCCGGCGGCAATTCGCGGCAGGCCTTGCAGGCTGTCGAAGTGTTGCTTGCCAAGCGCCCGAACGTGTCTGGCGGCGGCGCTGGCCAAGTCTATCTCGATCCGGCGCTGGCGCGCGTGTTCGATATCGCCGAAAAGGCCGGGGAGAAAGCTGGCGACAGTTTCGTTACCGTCGAGCGCCTGTTGCTGGCGCTGACGCTGGAAAAGGACAGCGAGGCCGGCGCGATTCTGAAAAAAGCCGGCGTTACCCCGCAAAGCCTCAACGCCGCCATCGAAGCCTTGCGCAAGGGCCGCACGGCCGATTCCGCGTCCGCGGAGAACGCCTACGACGCCTTGAAGAAATACGCGCGCGATCTCACGCAAGTCGCCCGCGAGGGCAAGCTCGATCCGGTCATCGGGCGCGACGAGGAAATCCGCCGCACCATCCAGGTGCTGTCCCGGCGCACCAAGAACAATCCGGTGCTGATCGGCGAGCCCGGCGTCGGCAAGACCGCGATCGTCGAAGGACTGGCGCTGCGCATCGTCAACGGCGACGTGCCGGAGAGCCTGCACGACAAGAAATTGCTGGCGCTCGATCTCGGCGCAATGATCGCGGGCGCCAAATATCGCGGCGAGTTCGAGGAGCGGCTCAAGGCGGTATTGCAGGAAGTGACCGGCTCGGCCGGGCAATACATTCTCTTCATCGACGAGATGCATACGCTGATCGGCGCCGGCAAGGCGGACGGCGCGATGGATGCGTCGAACCTTCTCAAGCCGGCGCTGGCGCGCGGCGAATTGCATTGCATCGGCGCCACCACGCTCGATGAATATAAAAAACACGTCGAGAAGGACGCGGCGCTCGCCCGGCGCTTCCAGCCGGTCTTTGTCGCCGAGCCCTCGGTCGAGGATACGATCTCGATCCTGCGCGGCCTCAAGGACAAATACGAGCAACATCACGGCGTGCGCATCAGCGACTCGGCGATTGTCGCGGCGGCGACGCTGTCCAACCGCTACATCACCGACCGCTTCCTGCCCGACAAGGCAATCGACCTGATCGACGAAGCCGCCGCGCGGCTCAAGATGCAGGTCGATTCCAAGCCGGAAGAGCTCGATTCGATCGACCGCGAGATCGTGCGGCTCAAGATCGAACAGGAGGCGCTGAAGAAGGAAAGCGATGCCGGCTCTCGCGACCGCCTGAAGCGGCTGGAGAGCGAGCTCAAATCGCTGGAAAAGCAATCCGCCGACATCACCTCGCGCTGGAAATCGGAAAAGGAAAAGCTTTCCGACGCCCAGAAGCTCAAGACCGAGCTCGACCAGTTGCGCGGCGAACTGGCGCAGGCGCAACGCCGCGGCGAATACCAACGTGCCGGGGAGCTCGCCTATGGCCGCATCCCCGAACTGGAAAAGAAGCTGCAGAAGGTCGAGGCCTCCGAAAACGCCAAAGGCGCGATGGTCGAAGAAACCGTAACCGCCGACCACGTCGCCGGCGTCGTCTCGCGCTGGACCGGCGTGCCAGTCGACAGGATGCTCGAGGGCGAGAAGGACAAATTGCTGCGCATGGAAGATGAGCTCGCCAAGCGTGTCATCGGCCAGAAGGAAGCGGTGCGTGCGGTGGCAACCGCCGTGCGCCGTGCGCGCGCCGGCTTGCAGGACCCGCACCGGCCGATCGGCTCGTTCATGTTTCTCGGGCCCACCGGCGTCGGCAAGACCGAGTTGACGAAGGCGCTGGCCGAATATCTGTTTGACGACGAGCAGGCGCTGATCCGCATCGACATGTCCGAATACATGGAGAAGCATTCGGTGGCGCGGCTGATCGGCGCGCCTCCGGGCTATGTCGGTTACGACGAGGGCGGCGCGCTTACCGAAGCGGTGCGGCGCAGGCCTTATCAGGTCGTGCTGTTCGATGAGATCGAGAAGGCCCACCCCGATGTGTTCAACGTGTTGTTGCAGGTGCTCGACGACGGCCGGCTGACCGACGGGCAGGGCCACACCGTCGATTTCCGCAACACGTTGATTGTGATGACCTCGAACCTCGGCGCCGAATTTCTGGTCAACCAGCCGGAAGATCAGGACACCGATGCGGTTCGCGATCAGGTGATGGCGGT
>Ga0134125_10010504_pt1 | contig 10397 bp, 8 predicted proteins | sample KB31751_FD_96464 | JGI IMG/M metagenome (GOLD analysis project Ga0134125, IMG submission 96464) | Terrestrial soil microbial communities with excess Nitrogen fertilizer from Kellogg Biological Station, Michigan, USA - KB3-175-1 | ecosystem: Environmental > Terrestrial > Soil > Unclassified ... | reverse complement strand
GCGAAGGAACGAGAATCCCATCCGCAAACCTCATTACATTGCGTTCCCCAGCGAATAGTTTCTGCAAAGCCGTACCGGCGATCAGCCCCGCAGCCGAAAATACATCTTCCTGAAGGCCATGATGAAACGTCAGAAAGATCGGTCGATGCGCAAGTTGCCCCGCTCGCGCACGCTGAAGCAGAGGAAGTAGTGTAAAATTGTAGTCCGCTCCCTCAACGACCGACGGTCGCTCACGATTGATGAGTACTTCAATGCGCTCGGATACGTGAACTGCCAGTCTCATTTCCCAGCCGGCGACGCAGGAACTATCGATCTCTGTCTGTGGGATAACGATCTGTCTAAAATGAGATGCATTAAGAGGGTGGACACGGAGCCAATCGGCGGGCCTTGGCTCGTCCGCTTCGTTACCGATCTTCCAACTTGCTATTAGCACACGGTTGCCGGCTGTTAGGTGGGCCTTCGCGGCATTTAGAATGTAGGTCGCGATCCCACCACCAGCCTGAAGCGGCGATTCCGCGGTGACCAATAAAACAAGTATCACAGCGGACCCTCCGGACCTACTGTAACGCTTTGGCGAACCGACCCCCAACTTCGGCCGGATACGATCCTCCGATGCGCTCCTACTTGAATAACAACACGTCCATCGAATTCGCCTGAAGCAAAGACAACCTCCCATCGTCGGAATCCGAACAGCTCCACAACACCTCGACCGAAGACATACCGACCGCTGTCGTCCAGCCTAACAAAGGCGCGCTGCGTCAAGATCAGAAAAAAAGGGACCGATTGCCGATTGCCAGATAGTATATCATCAACGAAAATTTCCCCATTGGTGTGCAATAACATTCTGAATCGTCTCCGATTCAGATCAAAGGCGCTTCGCAATTTCCAGATAGCGGTCCGTACTCGCGCCGCCAGCTTGAGTGGGCGCCATATTTTGAATAGCTCGAATGACTGTCTCAGCTTAACAATACGGAGTTGGGTTGCTGTGAGCTCGGTCTCCTTGCGGGCTATCAACTGTTCAGAGAGCATCGCCTGGATGGCTAGCCGTGCGCGCACGCTCTCCATCTCCATATTGGCCGGCTTCTCGGAATCTCGTGACGGCTCAAAACACATATCAGAGGCCGGATCGGCCGACAGACTACACGAGCTCCGCCTTCGAAGGGCTTCTTCGGCCGCTACTCGGTCATCGTAATTGGCCTGTACCTCCGCAGTAACTGCTGCCACATGTTCGAGGAAGGCGCGAATCATTCCAACATCAATCTCACGCTCATCCAAAGGGACAATTATTACTGACTGCTGCCCGATCATTCGCTGAAAGATTACAGGGCGTAGTCCACGCGCGCGATATATCCGTTCAAAGTCATGTGCGTAGCAGCCAAAATGATCGTCAGCTTCAAGTGACTCGCCTACTATAGGCTCGATGTGCGCTATCAAGCCAGACGATAGCCTTATGAGCTCATCAATTACGGCACCAATTGCCGTCGGCGGCGTGTGGAGTAATGCCTCGTTGGTGAGAACGAGGCGAAATTCCTTGTCGGCGCATGGGATCTTCGGTCTCTTTCCATTTACCTCATAAAGATGGGTTTCATTCCACACATCGCCTTCCGACCGTTTTCGTACCTGCGCCAACATCGACGCACTTTGATCAGCGCCGTAGATATCCAATTGTGGAATTGTGCGAAGCAGACGAAGAACTCGCCCGGTGCCGCATCCGTATTCTAAAAGCGTCTCCGGCCTAAACGTCGCGATAAGATAATGCCAAACCAGCTCTTGCGCGCGGTAATAGAACAAAAAGTGGGGCCTTCGATCGTAAAGAACACCCCAGAGGTCGCCGTGCTCGGACCAATAGGAATGAGAGTCTGGCATTTTGGCTCCATTGTCTGCAATCTAAGCGACTTTACGTGCAGCGAAACGCGCGCAAGTTATTGCTAGATCGTCGTCACACATTAGCTTGAAGCGCTCGTCGAGGTGCGACCGGTACTCAGACTTAAAATCGCCCCGGTAAACCTTCGGTGTCCCAAATGGTTCGATGCCATGTGATCGAAATAGCTTCATTACCTCTGAAAAGCGCAGACGGTTACACGTAGAATTCTCGGGCTTCGCTCCCTTAAAGAGAAAGGTGAATTTATCGATCTCTTCAGGTGCTGCCTTTGAATAATAGTCGTGATCGATAAAATCTACTTCATGAACATGAAGCGCGCCTTTCGCGGTAACTCTGTTTAGATCATTCAACAACTCGTCAAGATCCGTGACGTGTTCGATTACGGCTCTACTATGAACAACATCGAACGCCACGCCGACCCAATCAGAATCGCGAATTTTATCCCTGATATGGAGCCCGCTCGCCGCAAGCGACAAAGGCTCCATACCATTCCGCAGCGCTTTGATGCACGAAGATTCGATTGTCCTGAGCCTCTCACTCCGGCCGTGCAGCGATGAGGCAAGGAGAGCGTGTTCAAGACCGTGCGATAAAAAATTGTCGTCAAGTGCGCTGGATTCGAGAGCCAATGTCCTTATTGCTCCGCGAGCAATCGCGGAAACCGAACAGGCGAGCGGATTGTGAACACCAGCGCCAACATCAATTACGGAGGCGCCTACAAATACGTTCGAACTGACGCTCGACAGCATTACCTTGACTGTCTCGATCCAGCCATCGTTGTAGTCAAATGCATAGCTATCTGCTGCAACGGTCAGTTTATCCCTGATGGACGACGGTCGGCCGGGGAACGTGGTTTTGATCATATTCTGGACTTCTGTTGCGATAATTGTGGTTGGGCGGCCGATAGGCGGGAGCGATCGGAGAGCCTTTAGCTGTCTGATCTAATGCGACGAACAAACTTAATTCGCCGGGAAAGCTGTCGCCATAATTGGTGTAAAACTGAGTAGTCACGAATGGATGTTTTTAGGTCTGATGTTACTGATTGTAGAATCCTGGTAATTTCCGACATGTTACGGTTCAATTCGTCGATTCGATCCGACAGGGCGCGTGTCGTCATTTGGTGTAGTTCATCACCTTTGCCCGAAAGGGCAAGTATCGCAGCCAAATTCGTGTTGTCTGATAAATATGCGCCTCGGACTACATCGTTTCTCAATTTCAATCGCCATTTAAAATGGCGATCGTCAGAACAATAAATTGAATTGCGATTATCGTGGTTGGCAGTTGAGCGCCAGTGCCAGCGGGCTAACGGCTTTCTAATGACCGAAATATCAAATTTGAGCGCGAAGCGTATATTAAAATCCCAATCCCCCAAGACTGGAAGGGTTTCATTAAAATAGCCCACCGTGTCCAAGGCGTCGCGGTAGAATAAAAATGCGTTATTGGTATATAGATTCGACGACGCAAGTGTCGTGATATCTATCCCAATAAGGGCCTCGTTTAGAATCCACGATTTTAATTGGTGTATGCCGCCATCTATCAATTCCTCTTCGATGACTTCGGTGTGGCAGACGATGCCTCTCACGTTGCTGTCGTTCTCGTGTTCCAGTGCCACAATCATTGTGGATAGAAAATCTGGAGTCCACGTGTCGTCGTCGTCAAGGATCGTAACGTACTCAGTGCAAGCATCGCGAAGCGCCGTATTTGTTGCTGCTTCCATCCCAACACTTGAAGGAAGATGCATGACACGCACGCGACCGAGATAGTGTTCGTTCTCAGAATGCACTGCATGGTCAACATCGGCGACATCCCCTCCGTCGTTTACGATTATGTGCTGCCAGTTCTGATATTCTTGAGAAATAACGGATGAGATGCTTCTTTTGAGCAGGCGCGGCCTATTCTTGGTTCGGGTTATGATGGTGATTTTGGGCATGCTTCTCCCTGAATTACTCCAAAGTGGCGCCGATCCGGGGATGCTTGGGCGCCATGGGACTGATGCTTCAGGGCGGCCGATTGTTTGCCCTAGACTGGCGCGGCTGCCTTCGTTATCTGAGCTCCGTTTCATTCAGATGCCTGGGAATCCAAATGGGGCCTTCCAGAGGAACGTGCAGATTCTGCGCTTCTAATCAGGCGGCATGCATGCGCGCCGTCCGCCTTTGCGGAAAAGCGTCCCGCATACTCATCCCATGCGGCCTCTTCATCCCAGCCGCAGGTGTAACGCGTGGCAGGATCGGTGTTCACGCGTATCACCGGCTCCAAAAACTGGATCTGCGGCAGCAGCGTCACGGCGCAATGCTGGCCGGTGCGGCGGCCGATCTCGCGGGCGACGCGCTCCACGAACGTGCCCTGGCTCTCGACGTAGCCGCTGGGGTTGAGCTTGCGAAAAGCGGGAGCGGTGTCGGTTTCTTCAACAAACCGCCGATAACAGGCGGCGAGCAGGCCGACGTGGATGTTGTCGCGGATGTAATCCGGGGTCTTGATCTCGGCCGCGTCGCCCGCCGCCCAGGTGCGCGCCAGATAGGCGCCGAGCCGCGGCTGCTCCAGCGGGCCGAACGGGTTGGGGATGACAAACTTCCCAAAGGGCACGCCGATCTCGTGGCAACGGTGGCGCACCATCTGTGCCGTTACGCCCTTCGATACGCCGTACGGCGAAAACGCCATGAGCGGCGGAGTGCCTACGCCCTCGTCCTGTTCGAATATACTTCCCGTCAGCACCACGCCTTTGAGGCCGCGTTCGCTCATCGCACGCAGCACGCTGCGCAGGTTCAGCGTGTTCGATGCGGCGGCGGCCGCGATATCGAATTCGGGATTGCGATAATCGCCGACCTCGGCGCCGTGATGGCAGAGCACATCGAAATCGCGGCTGGCGGCCATAGAGAGGAATCTGGCGCTGCCAAATCCGCATGCGGGCACCAGCTCGACCTTGTCACGTAGCCGGCGCAGCCGCTGCGACCGCTCCACGTCGTGCGGGCTGTCGAAATTGCCGCGCAACGGCGCAACAAGTTCGTGACCCGCGGCGGCCAGCGTTCGCGCGAACCAATAGCCGGTGAACGAGCTTGCGCCGGTCAGCAGGATTTTCATGGCAGACCCCGCATCAGGTCGACGCCATGGAACGCGGGATCGAAATCCGGCCACGCCGCATCTTTGGACGACACTTCAGCCGGCACGGTCGGCCACGCGATGCCGATGGCCGGGTCGTCCCAGCGGAGGCCGCGTTCCTGCTCGGGGCCGTAGAACGTCGAGACGAGATAGATCGCCTCGGCGTCGTCACTCAACGTGAGGATCGCGTGGGCGAAGCCGCGCGGCACATACATCATCAGACGGTTGTGGGCCGTGATCTCGGCGCCGTACCATTTTCGGTATGTCGGCGAGTCCGGCCGCAGATCGACGATCGCGTCCCACAGCGCGCCGCGTACGCAGCGCACGACTTTGACCTCGGCGGCGGGCGGCAACTGATAGTGCAGGCCGCGCAGCGTGCCCTTTTGCCGGCTGAGCGAATTGTTGATCTGAACAAAACGGGTTTCCAGGCCATTCGCCGCGAATTCCCGCTCGCAGAAATAGCGGGCGAAGAAGCCGCGATCGTCGCCGCGCTTCTCCTGTTCGATGACGTGGGCACCGGCGAGCGGCGTATTGTGGAATTTCATGACGCCGCCCGGTTTTCCTGCCCGGCCCACCGCAAGTCAGGCGCCAGGCGGCCGGCCGCCAGGTGACGGTCCAGCGTCTTCAGACGGATGTAGGGCGAGTTCCGGAAATCCCTGTCGGCGAAACCCATCGCCGTGAGCCCGTCGCGCAGGCGTCCGATCGACTCGGCAAGTGTCAGCTGCGGGATATGGCTGGGCGCAAGCGCCCTGAACAGCGAGAAGTCGACCTTGTAGGACCGCCGGTCGGGCGGCGCCTTGGTGTTGATGCTCACCCTGGTGCCGGGCACGGCGGCGGCGACCGCTTCGGCCAGGTCGCGCACCTGATAATTCCACTCATCTCGCCCAACATTGACCGCCAAGAAACGCCCGCCCTGCGACGGCGGCCGTGCGATCGCCCAGGCGATGGCGCGGGCCATGTCCTCCACGTCGATCAGCGGCCGCCACGGCGTGCCGTCGCTGAGCACGGTGATCTCGCCCGAGGTCACCGCGCAGGCAACGAAGTCGTTGAGCACGAGGTCGAGCCGCAGCCGATCGGACATGCCGCAAGCAGTAGCGAAGCGCAGGCACGTCACCGTCGTGCCGTTCAAGTCCATCTGCTTGAGCGCGTTTTCGGTGCCGATCTTGGAGCGTGCATAGGCCGTGAGCGGATTTGTTGCGTCGGTCTCCTTGCGGGGGCCGCCTTCGGCGCTGCCATACATGCTGCAGCTTGACGCGAACACGAAGTTGCGTACGCCAGCCTTGCTGGCCAGCTCGGCGACGCGGACGCTCGCCTGCTGGTTCACCTGTTCGGTGACCGCTTCGTACTTGCTGCCCATCGGATCGTTGGAGATCGCCGCGAGGTGCACGACCGCGTCGGCGCCTTTCAGCACCTCCGCGTCGAGGTCGCGGATGTCGCCGAAATACTGGCGGTCGAGCAGCGTCTCTGGGAGGACGGCGGAATTGGTCAGGCAGTGGCCGAAGAAGCCGCTGTCGTATCCGACCAGCGTGCAGCCGCCGATCTTCGCGCGGAGAAACCGCGCCAGCACCGGCCCGACATATCCCATATTCCCGGTGATGATGATGCGCATGGGCTGAGCGTTCGAGAGCGTTACGCGTCCTGGTGCCGAGAAAACCGTGTCGCGGGAATGGACGCCTCCGCGAGAGCTTGTTCCGCAGTTGGCGCGCATGGCTGTTTCTTCATTCGGTCAAGATGCCGTTGCACGATCGGATTGAGCGAAGGTGAGGCGGCGAGGGAAACCCATCTGCGCGTATCGAGGCCGAGCGGGTTGTCGCGGAGCAGCTCGATTTTCAGCGCAGGGCAGCCATAGCGCGCAATGAGCAGGTCCCACAGCGCGTGGGACGGATTAATGTGGCAGCGGCCAACTTGCAGGAACGAACGCCACTGCGAGAGCCGAGGATTCGTCAGGACATCATTGTTGATGGTGTCAATCGAACAAAGGGCGCCGACCGCCAAGCCGGTTTCCAAAGCATGCTGCGTCAGACCGAGCTCCAAGCTGGCGATCTGGCCGTACTTGGTCATGTAGGGCGTTGATTTGATTGTTTCGGCAAACGACGGCAGCAGGGTCTTTTGTGCATTGCGGCTGAAGCCGAGGAAATAGCTTTGCAGATGATAGCCGCATTGGCGGCTGTCGGTTATGCCCCACAGGTCCAGTTTCGATGCAGCCATTTGAGCAAACATTCGGCCGCAATCGACGACGGGAAAATATACGCTGTCATTGATGAAAAGCACATACGCGTATCGTTCCCTGAGACTTGTTTGGATGCTCTCAAGCGCAAGGTACCAGGATCCGAAATCGCGGCCAGCGTTGTTCTTTATGATAATCCGAAACACGAATTGACGTATTTTTTCCAATTCATTCGGCGCTGCCGTGGAAGTAATGAAGCAGATGTCGGCGCCGGCGTCGCGCAGAGCGCTCAAATAGCGAACGACATATTCGTCGATGATGCCGTCTCGATCGTAATGAGCGAATAAAGCAAGATATCGGTGATCCGCAGCCGGCGCCGCTTCGCCGCCTTCAACCGCAAGGCAGCGCACAAAGCGGTTGGACGCATACAACGATCGTGTTCCCTCGCGGCACTGGGTGTAGCCGACGCGCAGGAAGTGATCTGTCGCGCTGCGAAAGCGCCCTTGTGCGATCAGCATCGCCGCGTCTGGATTATCCATGCAGTACGCGGAGGGATCGAAGTCGAATTCATATCCGTGAAGCGGGATGCGAAGAACGCGATGAGACGATGTTTCCAATTCATCGATGCCAAAATTCACAAGATGCTCGAGGCCGGACCTGCAACGGCCGCCGCGAACGGCCTCTGCGACGTCCGGATTGAGGCGGAGATACGTCCGCTCTTCGAGCGGTAAATGCTCGATGAGAGTCCTGTTGCGCCGCGTGTCGCTCAGCCGTTTTAGGGAGACCTGAACGCGGCCGGGTAATCTCCTCACGACCGGCCGGCAAGCCGTGCGCATAATATGTTCAAGTCGCGCGAGCGTCGCGCGCCTGGGGCCGGATAAAGTTGCCGGTCGGATCGCTGCGCCGTTCATCGTCGACATTTCTTGCCCGCTCCACGCACGATCAGATACAGACGCACATCACCCTCACCTGCCGGACTCGCTACCAGATCTTCCAGGGCGCCTTTCCGGACGCCCAGAGTTGTTCGAGGTATCGCTTGTCCCGTAGCGTATCCATCGGGTGCCAAAAGCCGCGATGGAAATACACCGACAGCTCGCCTTCGGCGGCGAGCCGCTCCATCGGTTCGCGCTCCCAGACGGTCGTGTCGCCCTCGATGTAATCGCCGACCTTCGGCGACAGCACGAAAAAGCCGCCGTTTATCCAGGCGCCGTCGCCGACCGGCTTTTCCTGAAAGCCGCTGATGACGTTGCCTTTGAAGCGGATTGCACCGTAGCGCCCCGGCGGCTGTGTTGCCGTCACGGTTCCCAGGCGGTGCTCTCTATTGTGAAATTCTATTGTCTCGCGAATGTTCACGTCACCGACCCCGTCGCCGTAGGTGACGCAAAAAGCAGGGTCGGCGTTGACGTAGGGAAGGACTCGCTTGATCCGACCGCCGATCATCGTTTCCTCGCCGGTGTCGACCAGCGTGATCGACCAAGGCTCGGCTTTGGCCTGGTGTACGGTCAGATCGTTTTTGCAGAGATCGATGGTGACGTCGGACATGTGAAGGAAGTAGTTGATGAAATATTCTTTGATCACGTAGCCGCGGTAGCCGAGGCAGACGACGAATTCGTTGATGCCGTTGGCCGAGTAGATTTTCATGATGTGCCAAAGAATCGGCTTGCCGCCGATCTCGATCATCGGTTTTGGCTTGACATCCGTTTCCTCGGCGAAGCGCGTGCCCAACCCGCCGGCCAACAAGACCGCTTTCATTCACCCACCACGTCGACCTCAGTCTCTTCGCTCTTTCCGGTCTTTCCAGTCCTGAGATTCGCGGCCGCGACACATTCGGCGGACGCGGTCGACTGCAACTTGTCGGCGCTATGCCGTTCGACCCAGCGTCACGTCACGCTGGAGGATTGCCTCGCGGCTGATGCGTCGCGTGGCGTGCAGGGCCACGTGTGCGGTCGTCTGCTCTCATTGTTTCTCGATCCCCCAATCGACGTCTTGCGGGCTCCACGCCTCGCGATCCCATTCGGGTGGGCCATCCGCTTCCGGAAGCGCCACCAGTTAGTCAGCCGGTCACCGAGCGGTTCCTTGTTCAACCTGCATTCGTATTCTGCATTCTATAGTTGATCATTATGGAAAACACAAGTATAGAGAGCGTAAACAGCTCCGCTTCGTTGCGTTTGCCCCTCTTTGCAACCATTATTCTATGATTATCAATGGTTGTCAAAAAGACTGTTTGCAATGTGTTTACTAGTAAAGCCAGACGCCGCCTTACGAGCCGCGCACACCTCCATGAAGAATGCGGTTCCACGGGCGATCCCGGCGTGTTGCCAAGCAGACCAGATATCGGCTCTTTCTTGGCGAGCGGTCCTGTGGCGGCGAACTCACAACTGTAAAAGGCCGGCTTGCCATTCCGCCCCCAAGTGCAGGCCTTTAAGCTACCTCCGAAGCTCTCGGGACAGCCGGCCTACCGAGAAAGCCGGCTTACCCCGCCACGGCTGTCTGCGTCGAACTTCGCATCCTCTTGGAAAGCTGAGCAAACTGCCCTAAATCATGGCGGGCTGGCGTAAGGGTCAACGATCGACCGGCGCTGGACGCGATGGCGGGGTAGCTCAGCTGGTTAGAGCAGCGGAATCATAATCCGGAGGTCGGCGGTTCGAGTCCGCCCCCCGCTACCGCCCGCGTGTAACAATGTCCCCCGAAGCGTTGCCGGTTCATACCCTGCCCAACCTCCGCGCCGAGCTTGCTTTTCCGTTCGAGCCGCTGAGGTTAACCCTCACGCCGCGTCAGGTGAATAGTTAGACGTCCACTACTAGACCGTGTATAGTAGGTTGTGTAATTTGGCACGGGGCTTCGGCAGCACAGGCGTGGGTGTGATGCAGGGGGGCATTTCAGGCAAACCGCAGACTGGTGACGCGCCAGCGTGCGACTGGCGCCTGCTGACTGTGCCGAAAATTACCGACGTCCGAGGCAATCTGACCTTTGTCGAGTCGAACCGGCACATTCCGTTCGAGATCGCCCGTGTCTATTACATCTATGATGTCCCCAGCGGGTCGACACGCGCCGGGCATGCTCATCGAACCTTGCACCAGATATTTCTGGCACTCTCCGGCAGTTTCGTCGTCCACCTGGACGATGGACATCGCAAGGAACAATTTTCGCTCAACCGGCCTAGTTCCGGATTGTATGTGCCTCCCGGCGCGTGGCGAGTGATCGATGATTTTTCCGGCGGCGCCGTAATGCTGGTGCTTGCTTCAGCAGTCTACG
>Ga0134125_10010502_pt1 | contig 10398 bp, 8 predicted proteins | sample KB31751_FD_96464 | JGI IMG/M metagenome (GOLD analysis project Ga0134125, IMG submission 96464) | Terrestrial soil microbial communities with excess Nitrogen fertilizer from Kellogg Biological Station, Michigan, USA - KB3-175-1 | ecosystem: Environmental > Terrestrial > Soil > Unclassified ... | reverse complement strand
TTGAGCGTTGATGCTACCGGCAGTAGATATTCGTAGTCACCGCCTTCTTTCGTGAGCAACTCCGCCGCTTCCAGCATTTCGGGAAGATTCAAACGCAGCTCTCTGCGGCGGCTGCCGGGCAGCAGCGCAATCCATTCTTTTGACGGATCAAGTCTGTACTGCGCGGCAAAATTTGATCGTGAGACCTGGGGCAGCGGCAGATATGCCAGCGGATGGCCAACGAAGGAGACATCCACGCCATGTTCGCGATAGAACCCCTGCTCAAAAGGGAATATGACAATCATCTTCCTGACAAATTTTTTGATCTGCTCCACACGCCCGGTTCGCCACGCCCAAAGCTGCGGGCTTACGAAGTAGAAGACCGGGATCCCGAGATGATGGAGTTCACGCGCAAGGCGAAGATTGAACTCAGGAAAATCAATCAGGATAGCGGCGTCCGGCTTGCGTATGGCAGCTTCCTGCACCAGATGCTTGAACTGCCTGCGGATCTGGGGCAAGTGTGTCAGCACCTCTATCAGCCCAACCACAGCCACTTCGTTGGCATGCACCTGCGTGTCAAAGCCGGCAGCACGCATCTTCTCCCCGCCCATGCCAAAGAATTCTGAGTTCGGGGCTATCTGGCGCAACGCTTCAATCAGCTGCGCGCCATAGTTATCGCCCGACGCCTCACCGGCAGAGAGAAGAAAGTTCATGCGCAATGATTATTGCATTCTGGAGCAGGAAGATCTTAAGCAAGAGCAACTCGTCTTTGCCGGCTGCACAAAATCTTCGTTTCCAGAGGGCAGAAGAGGCCTGGGCCTCTCAGCGCTATCTGCTGCATGGCCACTGGGTGGAGGAGGCCTTTTAGGCCTCCGGTAAAAGCTCCAAAAGGAATTGGCTTTAGCCGCTGCGGTACTGCCCCAGCGATACTAATTCAGGCACTCATCTTCGTCATCCGCGGGGTCATCCGCGGGCCGTTCCCATCCGTCGTAGTGCCCGTGGACCTGTTCCGCAAACGCAGAAAGCTCGGTATAAACGTCTTCCATTTCCTCATTGCCCGTGGCAGGTTGCGTGGCCAGCAGGAGCCAGTCGTCGCCTTTGGCCGCCTGACAGACTCGCGTTGACCACCCGCGATTCAGCAGGTTATTCGCCGCCCCATCCGCTTGTTCTTGAGACGGGAAATACATGAAATGGTCGATGTATTCCGGGAACTGTTCTGTTGCGCGATAGCCGTTTTCGTAGATCCGCTGTGCTTTCATAAAGTTTAGTCTTTCATTGCCCCGCAGCCACGTTCTTGTACACTCTACCGCCTTTCATCACAAACACCACCCTCCGCACCGCAGTGATGTCTTTGGTCGGATCTCCGTCCAGGGCAATGATATCGGCCTGCATTCCCGGGGCGATGCTGCCGATCTCATCCTGCATGCGCAGCGATTCGGCTGCCCGCGACTGCGCTGCGACCATCGCATCCATCGCGCCCTGCCCCGCGTGAACGCGATCAATGAACTCCTCCGCATTCCGCCCGTGCGCGCCGGCCACGGCATCGGTTCCGAACACGATTTTCAAGTTTCTAGTGGCAAGAGCATGTTTGAACATCTCCGCAATCACCGGCAGCGCTTCCTGCATCTTGGTGAAACCGTCTTCGGTATAAGTTCCGCCTCCCAGGAATTTCTGCTTGTTCTCGAGATAATTGTGAATGACCAGTCCGAGCTGAGGATCAAAGTAAGTCCCGTGTTGCGCCATCGCGTCAAGGTCTTCCTGCGTGGCGAAGGTTCCGTGCTCCACTTCCGTGCAGCCGGCATTGGCTGAAGCGCGAACGGCCGAGCGGTATGCATGCACCACACTGCGCAGCCCCTGCGCTTTGGCCTCATCGCACGCTGCCTTCAACTGCTCGTCGCTGAGGGTCTGGCCGCCGCCCTGGCGGATACTGCGGGAAGCGAAGATCTTGACTACATCCGCGCCATCAGCTTTGAGCTTCCGAACGGACTCGCGAATCTGTTCCGGCGTGAGCCGGGAATCTTCAATCGGATTCAGAGCGGTGAGGATGCGCGGCCCTGGTAATGCGCCTCCGCTGGTCGCAGCGCGCAGGTCTTTATCCTCCGGTGATCCCAGGCTCTGAATGGTGGTGAAACCTGCCATGAGCGTCGCGTAGGCATTTTCTGCAATCGCAAGCGTGGCCTGCTCCGGTGTCTCCTTTGGATCGTCCATATGACCGTTCGGCCCAAAATGCCAGGTGATGTGATCGTGCACATCAATCCAGCCCGGCATCACCGTGAGCCGCTCCAGGTTGTAAGTAGCATGCTCCTTCGCGTTGTGCTCCACGCGCAGAATCTTCCCGTTCTGCACCACGATACCCACGTTGTGCAGCACGTGGCCTCTGCCGTCGAATACGGTTCCGGCGCGCAGAGTCATTGGCTCAGATTGCGCCACTAGTATCGAACTTGAGAACAACACGATCAGTGCCGCTAATAGCGTTCTTGTCATTGGAATCCTCAAAAATGCAGCCACCGATTGTATCCAATGTTCTCAGCACTGTTTACAAACGCCACGCCCCGTAGGAGGAACCTCAAGCTAAGTCTCTGAATTTAAACCCACCAGCTCTGGCAGCTGCCTTGCACTTACAGAATGCGCGAATCGAACAAGATTTCATGCGCGATTACTTTGGACTATGGACTTGCAGTTGTTGCTCCACAGTCCGCGAATGGCAAGAATGCGCAGCAAAGAGATTTCAGGGAGAAGCTATGAAAGCAACTTTAAAAACAAGATTGGCGGTTCTTGCGTTGGTCGTGGCCTCGATGCCTGCGTTTGCGCAGAGCAGTGACAGCCAAAAGGGTTTCACGGAGTTCGAAACCATTCAGGGCACGGTCAACTCTGACAACCGCGTTTTCAAAATTGATTCCACCATCGGATGGGACTTCAACAAGCACTTCGGGGTTTATGGCGGTGTACCGTTCTATTTCGTCAGTACGCCTTCGAGCACGACTGCCGGTGTTACTACGCCCAGTACATCGAATAATGGCATCGGCAACGCCTATGCCGGCATGGCTTTCAGAGCGTCGAGTGACGCTCTCAATTATGCGGGTGCTCTCACCGTATCAGCACCCACTGGCAGCGCCAGTAATGGCCTGAGCACGGGGCGCGCGGGCGTGGACTTTACCAATCGCTTTGCGCACTCCTTCAATCGCTTCACTCCGTTTTTTGAAGGCGGTATCAGCAACACGGTTCCGGACTTGGCATTCTCCACACAACCATTCACGTCATTGGGCGCAATCGCTCACTTCGAAGAAGGCGCGGATTTCGAGATCGTAAAGCACACGTACCTTGGGGGCTCCGGCTACCAGATTGTTCCTTTCGGCAACCAGAAGATTTTCAGCAAGCTGACGAACGGTGGCCAGGGTGGCGGCAAAGGAAAAAATCCATTTGATAACAACGGGGAGACCACCGGCACCGGTATCACCCGCGAAAACGGTTTCAATGTCTGGCTCGGATTTGAGCCGACTCCGCTGTGGCGGGCCGAAATCGGCTACACCCGCAGCGCAACCTTTGACCTGAACAGCCTTGCCTTCAATCTGCGGTTCAACGTGGGCAGGATGCTGCGGTCAAGAAAGAGTTCGTAAGGGAGGTTACAACCATGAAACTGAAATTCTCACTGAGTCTGGCGGCGCTGCTTGGATTTATGGCTGTGCCGGTTTTTGCCCAGCACGGCCATGGGGGAGGCAGCGGTGGCGGCGACAGCATGCATGGCAGCAGCAGCATGCATGGCGATTCGCATGATGGCTCCGGTTCCAGCAGTGGCGATCACGGCAAGGACGCTGATGGCGATCATGGTTCAGGCCATGGAAGCAGTTCCAGCCACGGGAACTTCGCTGCAAAGCTGGCCAACAATACCCAGCTTTCAGCCAAGCTCCAGGCCCTGCTTCCTCCGGGAACTAACCTGCAGACAGCCGCTCAGGGCTTCAAAAACCTGGGGCAGTTTGTTGCCGCTGTTCACGTCTCGAAGGACCTTGGTATTCCCTTCGATCAGTTGAAGGCCACAATGACCGGCCCGCCGCCGCAAAAGCTGGGACAAGCCATCCACACTCTGGACCCCAGTGCGAATGCGAAAGCAGCCGCGAAGACAGCCGAGAAAGAGGCGCATCAGGACCTGGAAAGCACTGAGCACGACAAAAACAACCACGACGCTCATGATGTCGACGCCACGCATGATGCGAACGATCCCGACGCTCACTAGAGTTCATCCCTGGCTCCATCCTTGGCGGTCCCATGTGGGACCGCCTTTTTTGTCTGTCTGTGTTGATCACGGCGACATTCTCATTCCGGTCGCTGATTCCAGCACCCGCACCGGCGACGCTCCTGGGCTGACCAGCGCCTCGGCGGGAATAATGAACGTCTGCTCTAGAGCAAACTGGCCTGACATCACGGCGTGCGGCACGCCATCCGTGTAAACCATCCAGAAACAACCAGGGGCGAACTTCAACTCAAACTTTGGCGAGTTCTTCTGGAAGTCGTCGTTTTCCTTTAGCCAATCATGCAGGTAAAGCATGTACTCGTCATATCGTGAGCGGTCCGCCACAGGCAATCCCAGCTTTGAAGCCAATGACGCCATGGCCGCGCCAGCGGCACTCCGATGCGGCGGATGCAACCGCGTCTTACCGGCCACTTTGGGGAAGAACTCATGGAATGGCTCGCCCACGTTCCAGACCCTCGATGCCGACGGATTGATATTCAGGAAAACGCGCAGGATCCGCGCGCCTTTGGTGGGACGAGTGGGAAATGCATCCACATGCAGCAGATCGTTGCGCTTGTGGATCGGCAGGTCACGTCCCTGTTCTTCCAGAGGACGATAGCTGGCATAATCCAACTTAAACTTGCCTGCATAGGGCGCCAGATACTTCGTCACAAAGCCGGTGACCCGCTGGGAAAAGGTCCGCATAATCGCGTGTAGCCGCTCCCGGTCACTGCCGGAGGCATCGTCACCCTTCAGCAGGTCGGCCGTAGGTCGATAAGAAACGTTCTTGTGAAACCGCGATCCTGTCTGCTTCTGGGAGAGCAGAAAGTCAATATCTGCCTGCGGAAAGTCGAGCGGAGCCGAGCGCGAAAAAAGCACTTTGCCGTGCTCCAGTTGCTCACAGTACCAGCGCGCCTGCTCAGGTGTGAAACCCGTCACCTCCAGCAGGGCGGAAGAAAGATTCGTGGCCATGCGCTAATGATACCGCGAGGGCAGGGCACGTCAGTGCCGACCGTCCCACAGGCTCAAAACAATCTTTGTTTTTAAGGCAATTTCCCTGCATATTTCCGGCGAGCCGCCGCTTTCCGCATTCCAAAAAGGATGTAACCTTAAGACGTATGGTTTCTCTAATTGGTGTACGCGGAGGTAAGCGGTGACTACCAGCCCTTTGGTTTCAACACTGGCCCAGTCAGAGCTCAAAGATGAGGAGGTTGTCGCCCGTGTTCTGGCCGGCGAGACCGCCCTATTTGAGATCCTGATGCGCCGCTACAATCAGCGCTTGTATCGGGTTTCACGGGTCATTCTGCGAGACGACGCCGAAGCCGAAGACGTGATGCAGGACGCTTACGTCCGTGCCTATGAGCACCTGCATCAGTTTGCGGGCAAAGCGGCATTCGCCACCTGGCTCACACGAATTGCCATCCACGAGGCGCTGGCGCGCAAGCGTCGCCGTGGCCGTCAGGACGAACTTGATGCTTTGCCGATGAACGGAGAATCCATGTCCATCTTGAAATCCTCTGCCCCGAATCCGGAAGATGCTACCGCCACTTCCCAGGCCCGCGAGCTGCTGGAGCAGGCCATTGAACGGCTGCCGGAAGCCTACCGGGCCGTGGTCGTGCTGCGCGAGGTGGAAGAGATGAGCGTGGCTGAAACCGCCTTTAGCCTGGGCGTGAGCGAGCCTGTGGTCAAGACGCGGTTGCATCGTGCCCATGCCATGCTGCGCAAAGAGCTTTACTCGCGCGCAAAAGACCGCGCAACGGATCTCTACCAGTTCCACGCAGTTCGTTGCGATCGCGTAGTCAAGAACGTGTTTGAAAGGATCCAGGCCGGAGCCAGGAAACCACCTTTGCCGGTCAACTAGTTTTGTATCCGAACACAAGTCTCGGAAACAGCACGGCATCGCATAACGCGATGCCGTGAACGTTTATTCCGCCTCTTTAAGTCTAATTAATTCTATAGTTCCCAAACGGAAGTTCTTGTCACGACATTAGCAAACTCTTAATGATCCTTGCCGCTCTTTATACAGGTAATCAGCTTCATTCCCTATTGTCTATAGTCGCAGCCTGAGATATAAGAGAAGGCTCCTTAATACCATACTAAAGCGAAGGGAAATTCCTGAAATGCGGTATTCGCGCCTGATACTGAGTACTCTCGGCTTGCTCTTTTTGATAGCGGCCAGCCCATTGTTCGCCATGGATGACTGGCTTCCGATTACGCCGGAAGACCAGAAGATCACGTCTCAATCGGCTAATGGCGCCGATGCCATCATCCTCTATCACGAGGAAACAGCGAATGACAATACCAGACACAAATATGTTTATACGCGTCTTAAGGTTTTGACGGAAAAGGGCAAGAGCTATGCTGACGTGAACATTCGTTATGACGCATCATTCATCGGCATTTCCGACATCAAGGCGCGGACCATCTCTCCTGACGGTACGATCAGTCCTTTTACGGGAAAAGCATTCGATACAACAAAGGTCAAAGGGCATGGAGTCAAGTACCTTGCCAAAGCCTTTACTCTGCCGAACGTTCAGGTGGGCAGCATTATTGAATGGAAGTACACGGAGTACTGGGACGGCTATGTGATACCGCCGCACTGGACAATACAAGATGACCTTGCACAGAAGCACGCCAAGTTCGTCTTCATTCCACTCAATAAACTGGGGCACTATATTACGGATTCACGCGGCGAAATTAAGGACAGAGTGCTCTACGAGCCGATAGGATTGCCGGCGAATGCCAAAATCAAGAGCATTGGCGACGACCGTATGGAACTGGAACTCAAAGACATTCCTGCCTTTGAGGAGGAAGACCTGGCTCCACCCGCCCAGTTACTCAAGTGGGGGGTGAACTTCTATTACGGCACCGGAAGTACAGACAAGCCGCAGCAGTTCTGGAAAGAAGAAGGTAAATATTGGAGCAGGGAGGTTGAAAAGTTTATTGGCCATCCTGATCCTTCTGTGCTGAAGGATATCGTGAGTGCGTCCGATTCCCCTGACCAGAAGCTGCATAAGATTTATGCCTACGTTCAGAAGATCAAGAACCTGAACTATGCTGCCAGCGAAGGCCGGGTGGCACAAGTATTAGAGAACGACAACAAGCCAGAAAAGCGTTCAGTTGAAACCGTCCTCAGCAAACAGGAGGGCTTCCAGGATGAGATCACGCGTACTTTCATCGGCCTGGCCCGGGCGGCGGGAATGCAGGTGTACGACATGCGCGTTGCCGATCGCGACCAAACATTCTTCCGGGTAAACCTTCCCGATGACGATCAATTAACCTCTGAACTCGCCATTGCGATGGTGGACGGAAAACCAGTCTTCCTCGATCCCGGAACTCCGTATTGTCCGTACGGGCTTTTGCCTTGGCGGCACACTGCAACGCAGGGCCTCCAACAGATGCCGAATGGATCGACTGAGATAGCCCAGACACCTCCGGCCAACTATAAGGATGCCGTCAGCAAGCGTGTTGGGAGACTCCAATTAGCCGCGGACGGAAGCGTACACGGGCAGATTGCCGTCGCGTGGGCTGGAGTGGAGGCATTGGAGCATCGCTTAAACGGGCTTAAGACCGATGAAGCGGGTAGAAAAAAAGAACTCGAGGACGAGATCCAGGGCATGCTGCCCCATGGATCCACTGTAGAACAGCTGCAGGCAACCGGATGGGATACGCCGGACCAGCAACTGTCAGCAACCTTCAAGGTAGACGTGCCGTCATTCGCAAGCAGCGCCGGCAAACGCCTGCTGGTGCCCACTCAACTTTTCCAGGGGGAACGCACTCAGCCATTTGCGCACGGTGAACGCAAGCAGCCTATTTATTTCAGTTATCCGTACTACGCGATGGACGATGTAAAGATTACGTTCCCTTCGCAATTTCACCTTGAGAATCTGCCGCAGACAGCACCTGTCAATACCAACTTTGCCCTCTACAAAGTCGATCGAAGTGTCGATGGCAACACCCTCAGCGTTACGCGTAGCTTCGCGATGGGAGGAATCTCCTTCGACAAAGATCAATTTCCGGCAGTCAAGAAATTCTTTGACGGAGTAACTGCAGGTGACTCCGAATCCCTGGTCCTGACCAGCGGACAATAACCCTTACTGGGCCAGCGTTTTCTTAAGCTGGCCCACCATTTCCCTGGCCGAAGGCGCCAGAGGCCCCTGAGGATCAAGCCGCAGATATTCCTCGAATTCGTGCAGCGCGGCTTCCGGCTCATCATTTTCGATATAGACGTTTCCCATGATAATGTGCGGGCCGGGATAGTCCGGATTCAAATCGATGGCCCTCTGCGCATGCTGTCCTGCCGCACTCCACTTGTTTGTGGCCGCCAGCGATCTGGCCAACTCGTAGTGGGCCTCGGCTGATTCAGGATCAATGTCCAGGCTGTGCTCAAGGGCCTTCTGCGCTGCAGCATAGTCGTGCTGTTCGTTGAGCGACGAGCCAATTCCCAGATGTGCCTTTGCATTGCCGGGCTCCACCTTGGCTGCCTCTTCAAAAGCCCATTGCGCATCGCCCCATTGCCCCAACTGCATCTGTGCCAGTCCCAGCAGCATGTAACCCTGCTCGTACAATGGATCGATTTTGATTACCTTCTTGAACTCGTCCACGCTCGCTTTGGCATCATGCTTTCTGAACAGGAGTTCCTGCCCTTTGTTCATCGCTTCATCGCGCTCTGGCGACGACCTGGGTTTACGAACCGGTGTGGGCGATGGACTTGGTTTGGCCGTCCCAGCTTGCACGCTGGAACTGTCCTGCGCGCGGCCGCAAACAGACACGAATAGAAACAGACAAATGACAGCCAATAAACGTGTATTGAGCATTTCTTTGAGATTCTAAGCTGTTTTCCAGGGGGCGTCTGCTGGGCAACACCGCCACGCGACGCCGATTGAAAATCAGATCACCTACTGTTTAGCAAGCTCGCGCCCTTTCGATTCAAGCTGAGTTGCTTTCTCGTTGTTCCCTTCATCCCGATAATAGCCTGCAAGCGCCAGATAGAGAGGTCCGCTGCTCTTGCGGACGCTAATCGCGCTTTCCAGCAATGAAATGGCGTGGTTCACGCTGCCGGTCCTGGCCATGCTTTCAGCACCCTGCAAGATGGCTTGCTCATCCGTACCGCTTGTGATGGGTGTTCGGCTGAAGAGCGCCGCCACGTCAGCGTAATTGTGGCGGGCATAGTAGAGCTCGGCGAGGCGTGCACGCGTGATTTCATTGCCGGGGTCACGGTTGAGCGCAATCTTGAACGATCGGATCGCGGAGTCGCTGTCGCCCTGGGCCATAGAGCAGAGCGCTCGATCGAAATCTGGCACTCCTTTGTTCACGTCGTCCGCCAGATCAGGATCGTCAACGTCAAAGACCTGGTTGCTGCCGGGTGTGCCAAAAACTCTAAAGTTGAGCGATGAATACACCTTTTGCGGGCTGTCCGGATCGCTGACGGACACCATAAGGCGATAGTTGCCCTGTCCCGCCTCCGGCGCGAGTGAAATTTTCTTTCCCGTCAGGAGAGATCCGAAGGCATCAAATTGCTCCTTGCCCACTTCTTCATGGAGGGTTTTGGAATCCCCACTGGCGCCGAGCCTGCCATAGGCGTAGTCGACGCTTAGCTTTTTCCCGTTGAGCGAATTCGGGTCCGTTGGCGGACCCCATATCTGATAAAAAATGTTCACGGTCTGACCCGGCGAATATGTAAGTGCATCGCCTGTGATGGGCGTGAACTTCACACCGCCGACGGTGAATGGCAGGTAATCTCTTGCTGGGCCCACCGCCTCCGCATTGGAGAATGCCACGATTTGAGAAAGGCGCACGCCTTTGTCACCGGCCCCCGGAACTACAATGTCCCGATCAGCCTTGTAGGCCGTCTTGTTCAGCTTATTCGTGAGGACGAACTCCACCTTATATTTTCCTGGCGCCAATGCCAGCCAGCCGTCATAACCGAACGAGCTTTTCTTGATCCGCTCCAGTTCTGATGCGTCCAGATATTTGGATATATCTTTTTGCTGGGAGAAGATCAGCTTGTTGTCCGGCCCCATGACACGCGCCACGAAATGCAGACTGTAAAAGATCTTGTTGTCCGTTTGTTGCAGAGTAAAGTCTGATGGGCGGCGCAAGCGCAATAAATAGTGCAGGTTGAAATTTCCGGAAGCATCGCGCAACGGTGTCGTGACAACGTCCAGAAACTCGTCAGTGAGCACAATGCG
>Ga0134125_10010501_pt1 | contig 10398 bp, 8 predicted proteins | sample KB31751_FD_96464 | JGI IMG/M metagenome (GOLD analysis project Ga0134125, IMG submission 96464) | Terrestrial soil microbial communities with excess Nitrogen fertilizer from Kellogg Biological Station, Michigan, USA - KB3-175-1 | ecosystem: Environmental > Terrestrial > Soil > Unclassified ... | reverse complement strand
GGAAACGCGGCGACTGCTTGCCGACCTTCCGCTGAAATGGAAGCCATTCTCGCAAGCCCTACTGGTGCGTTATGCCGGCCGGTTCCATCGCGTCGCCGATCCGCGGACCGCGTTAAACGAACTCGTTCAACCGCTCGGCACTCGCCGGGACATCGTGCGAATGCTGCGGCTCTTCCAAACACTGGAAGAACCCGCCGACCCCGCGACCCACGACGAACGCCTGGCGCTCGACTGGCTGCGCTGGAACGGCAAGTTCAGCCCCGCTCTCATCGAGCGCCTGTTCCGGCCGCTGTCGGGGATGCTCTTTCTCGATCGCTCGCTCGCGGTCTCCAGCCGTGTGTTCCGCTTTGCGCTCGCACAGTTGGCCGCCGGGCCGATCGCGACACCGGCCACGGGAACGCAGGCGATCGCCGATGCCATCGCCGAGCGCATTCCGCCTGGTTCGTTGCGACTCGGGGCTAAGGTCGATTCCATCGGCCACCGCGAAGTCATCGTCAACGGCGAAGCGATGCGGGCGCGGGCGGTGATCGTGACGCCGCGGCGATTGCTCGACGGGATCGTCCCCGCGGTTCCCGGGCGGGGCACGGCCCTGTTGCATTACCTGGCCATGCGTCCACCAATCGCGGAAGCATCCATTGTTCTTGATGGCGATGGCATCGGCCCCGTGAACCACCTCGCCGTCCTCAGTAACAACTCCGCGGAGTATGCGCCGCCGGGCATGGCATTGATTGCGGCGGGGACATCCTGCTTGCCGCCCGAGGACGATGCCGAGCTCGACCGGCTCGCCCGCGTCCAACTCTCGGAATGGTTCGGGGCCGACGTCCTCCAGTGGCGATTGCTGCGGATCGTCCGCGACGAGTTCGCCATGCCGGATCACACTGCTGGAACGCTCGACCCGTGGCAGCGACCGGTTCGCATTCGCCCCGGCTTGTATGTTTGCGGTTCAGTGTGCGACAACTCGTCGATGGATGGCGAAGCGACGAGCGGTTTCCGTGCCGCCCAGGCCGCGATGGAAGACCTCGTATCGTGACAGTGCCCAGCGCTTCCCCTTCGGGTCGCGGCTAATCCAGTCGCTTTTCGCGCCGGCGCGAAATCGACTTCCCAGCATCTCAAATCGCGAGAGAAAAGGCTCTCCTAGGTGATTGGCTGCCGCGCGAACGGGCATTGTGAACTAGGTTGGATCAACGCCGCCCCGCCCAAGCGCCCGCACGCCTCCTGCCGGCTCAGGATTGAACATGCTCATCTTATCCCAGGCTTTCTGGGCCAACGGAATGATCTCCCAGGCCTCCGATTTGATGTTCTGGTTCGCTGCCACTTCCGTTCCCTGCGTCCTGTTCTGGCATTCGCGACGGCAATCGCAACCGGTGCGGCGCGTCTTCTCGCTCGTCGCCGTGTTCGCGGCCTGCATGGGAATTGTCTTGGCCCTGCGCATGCTTCCCACCTCCAGTTGGCATTCGGACACTCTCTTAACATTTACGGCGTCCGCGATTGTACTCTGTTCGGCGGGCGTGTTGATTCGCCGCCTTCCCTCGGACCTGGCCGCCATCGAGCGCAAGATTCGCGGCGACGACCTCGAACGGCTACGGTTACTGGAAGCGGCCGTGACGGCATCGGGCGACGGCGTCATGATCGCCGAGACTTCCCCCGATGATAACCCCACGCCGCGCATCGCCTTTGCCAACCCCGCCTTCGGGCAAATGATGGGCTATACCACCGAAGAAACTCTGGGCATGAGCCCGAGCGTCTTTTGCCATACGGATTCGGCGGTGCGGCGTTTTGGCGATGGGCCGCCGGTGCCAGATCCGGAAGTGGAAGAAGAAGAAGCGGCGCGGGCCGCGATTCGCCAAGCCTTGCGCGGTTCGGAACCGGTGCGCCTTGAACTGCCGAGCCGCCGCAAGGACGGCACGCGAATGTGGGCCGAGTGGCAGATCGTTCCGGTCGCTGGCGCTGCAACGGGCTACAAACACTGGGTCGCGATTCTCCGCGACACCACGGAGCGGCGCCGCCTCGAATCGCAACTGCGCGAATCGCAAAAAATGGATGCCATCGGCCGCCTCGCCGGGGGCATCGCCCACGACTTCAACAACCTGCTCACCGTAATCCACGGCAATGCGGAACTGCTCCGCGACGGCGAACTCGATTCGAGCGTGACGATGGAACTGGTCGAGGACATCCGCGGCGCATCGGAACGAGCTGCTGGGCTCGTGCGGCAACTGCTGACCTTCGGCCGCCGCCAGCCCGCCCGCCCCGAAGTGGTCGAACTCAACGCCATCGTCTCGGATATCATCGGCTTGCTCAAGCGGCTTCTCGGCGAACGCATCAGTATCGTTACCAACCTGTCGCAGAATTCGGTGCGGACGCGCGTCGATCGCAGTCAGTTGGAACAGGTCATCATGAACCTCGCCGTGAATGCCCGCGACGCAATGCCCAAGGGAGGCACGCTAACGATCAACACCTCGTCCGTTACCGAAGTGCACATTGGCTCCGATCCGGTCAAGAGTGCTCGATTGATTGTCGCCGATACTGGCAGCGGCATGACGCCCGAAGTTCGCGCCAAGATCTTCGAACCGTTCTTCACCACGAAGGGCCCGGGCAAGGGAACCGGCCTCGGCCTGGCCACGGTCTACGGGATCGTTAAACAATCGGGCGGGCAAATTGGCGTCGACTCGGCTGTCGGAGTCGGCACGGCGTTCTGCGTGGAACTGCCCTGGTGCGAAGACCTGCCCGGTTCTTCGCCATCCATGTATTTGCCGATGAGCCAGACGCAACGCGACCGGCAAATGGGTCGCGGCCGCTCCGTGCTTCTCGTCGAAGATGAAGAAGCCGTTCGCAAGTTGGCCAAGTCCGCGCTCGAGAATTGCGGCTATGCGGTCACAACGGCCGACCATGGCGAGGCGGCCCTCGAGCTGCTCGACACGGGGTTGACCATCGACGTGCTGATCACCGACCTGACGATGCCGGGCATGGGCGGTCGGGAACTGGCCGCACGTGTGCGCCTGGCCCGCACCGAGGTCGGGGTCGTGTTCATCTCCGGCTACGCTCCGGATTCGAGCTGGCTCAATGACGTACCGGGCGCACTCTTCCTGGCCAAGCCATTTACGCCGAACGATCTGCTCAAAGCGACGGGCAAAGCGATCGTCCGAGCGGCGAAATCCTTGCAAGTAACCGCGTAAGCTGACCGATTCGCCGTGGCTCGACGGCGAAGGCGGCCCAGTCAGATGAGATGACGTCCGAGCATTTGGTGGAAGTGGTAGCCGCCATTCTCGCGCTTGACGCTGAAGCGCCCCGTCGTGTAACTGCGGCTACTCAACCCGCGCTGCACTTCCTCGCAGATTCCCATATCCTCGGCCTGAACCTGATCGGCCACCGCCACGCTGTCGGCCACGAAACTCGCGTCGGTCCCCTCCGCGAAGTAGAAATCGAATATCACTCGGCATCGATCGACGCCGAGCGGCAAGACGAGATTCGTATCCATCACGCCGCTATAGAAGTTGAGCATGAAGTTCGGCCACAGCCACCAGTAAGCGGCGAGGTCGCCGGTGCGGGTGCGGCCGGCGGCGCCCTCGGCCGGCTTCATCGGACTCGCCTGCAGAACGGTGTTGCCGTCGCAGATCGTGCGGTATTCGCGGTAGTCGAGAACGCCGGCCAACCCGGGATGTACCGTGTTGACGTGGTAACCGCCGTCGAGATAGTTATCGACGTAGACCTTCCAGTTGCACGAGAGCTCGTAGCTTTTGCGGGCGTGCCATTTTAGCTTGGTGAAGCCATCGCGCGATTCGACCCATTCGGCGAGCGGTCTGAGTGAGTCGGCCAGCGATTCGCGCGGCTCCGTGAGATGCACGAATACGAACGGCCCCCATTCTTGCGCGGCGATCGACGGCAGGCCCATTTCTTCCTTGCGGAACTCCTGAACGCCCTCGAACTCCGGTGTGCCGCGGAGATTGCCGGCGAGGTCGTAGGTCCAGCCGTGGTAGCGGCAGCGGAGCTTCGTGGCGGTGCCGCATTCGTCATTGACAATGGGTGCGGCCCGGTGTCGACAGACGTTGAAGAATGCCCGCAGCACGCCGTCGTCGCCGCGGACCACCAGAATCGGCTCGCCGGCGATGTTCGCGGTGAGATACGAACCGGGCGACTCGACTTGCTCGGAGCGGCCGACCACTTGCCACGACCGCGCGAAGATGCGTTCCCGTTCCCTCGCGTACACATCGACCGATGTGTACCAGGTGTTCGGAATGGTCCGCGCCCGTTCGAGGGGCAAACCCGGATCGAATGGGGTCATGGAGACATGCTACCAAGCCCACCCACGGCCGTCGGTGGGCTTCTTAGATTGTGACAGAGGAGAACCCGCCGTCGACCACGATGTTCTGGCCGGTGACGAACGAGGCGGCCTTCGGCGACGCGAGCCAGACCACGGCGCCGGCGAGTTCCCGCGCTTCGCCGAAGCGGCCCATCGGCGTGTGGCCGACGATGGCCTGGCCGCGCTCCGTATATGTGCCGTCGTCTTTCAAGAGCATTCGGCGATTTTGCTCCGCGGGGAAGAAACCCGGCGTGATGGCGTTCACGCGCACGCCGGTCGTCGCCCATTCCCGGGCGAGCCACTGCGTGAAGTTTAGCACCGCGGCCTTCGACGCCGAATAAGCCACGACGCGCGACAGCGGCAGTATCGAGGAAATCGAGGCGATATTGATGATGCTGCCGTGCTTCTGAGCGACCATGGTTTCGCCGAAGACCTGGCTGGGGAAGAGTGCTCCGCCGACGAGATTGAGGTCGAACACATCCTTCCAGCCGTCGAAAGAAAGCTTGGTGAAGTCGCCGCCCGGGGCGACGGTTCCTTCGGGTTTGTTGCCGCCGGCGCCGTTGACGAGCACGGTGACGCGGCCCCATTTCTTGATGATGGCGTCGCGGGCGACGGCGAGCGATGTCTTGCTCATGGCGTCGGCGGCCTGGAAGATGGCCTGGCCGCCGAGTTTTTCGATGCGGCGAACGGCTTCGGCGCCGCGCTCGGCGCTGCGGCCGAGAATGGCAACCTTGGCGCCGGCCTCCGCGAGCGCCTCGGCCATCGCCCCGCCGAGTACGCCGGTGCCGCCGAGTACCGCGGCCACCTCGGATGACAGATCGAACAGTTTCGACATGGGAGTTCCTCAGTTAAGCGCTCGGCTACGCCTCGCAGCTAAGTAGGGCGCGCCAAACGATTCATCACTTCGTTCAATGGGCGCGTGTTGAACACGTCGTCCTTTGTTAGCCAACCGCGGCGAGCCACATCCACGCCGAACCGGTACAGCGCCAGTTCGCCCGTGCTGTGCGCGTCCGGGTTGATGACCAGCGGAATGCCCATGGCCTTGGCTTGTTTGACGTGAACCCAGTCCAGGTCGAGCCGGTGCGGGTGGGCGTTGATCTCGATCATCTTGCCGTGTTTGGCGGCGGTTTTGAGCACTTCGTGAAGATCGATCTTGTAGCCGTCGCGCTTGAGCAGAAGCCGCCCGGTGGCGTGGCCGAGCATCGTCAGCTTGGGATGGGCAAGGGCCCGGCAGACGCGCGCGGTCTGTTCCGCCTCGCTCAAATTCATGTGCGAATGTACACTGCCGACCACGTAGTCGAAGCCAGCCAGCAAGTCGTCGTCGTAGTCGAGTGAGCCGTCCTCCAAGATGTCGCTTTCAATTCCCTTCAAGATGCGGATCCCCTTGAGCCTGGCGTTGACCTTGTCGATTTCGGCCCACTGCTTGTGGACGACGCTGGGCGGCATGCCGCGGGCAATGGTCAGCGATTGCGAGTGGTCGGCAATGCCGAAGTACTCGAGCCCAAGTTGCTTGGCGGCGAGGGCCATCTCTTCGAGCGTCGCCGTGCCGTCGCTGTATTTGGAATGGTTGTGGAAGACGCCGCGAATGTCGCGAACCGCGACGAGCGCCGGCAACTTGTGTAATTCCGCGGCTTCGACTTCACCAGTATCCTCGCGGAGCTCCGGCTCGACATAATCCATCTCCAGCGCCTTGTAGATGTCCGCCTCGGTCGCGCAGGGGATCAAAGTGGTATCGTCGCCGAGGCTGTATTCGTTGAGGCTCCAGCCGCGGTCGATCGCTCGTTGCCGCAGCCGAATGTTGTGCTGCTTGCTGCCGGTGAAGTACATCAGAGCGAAGGGGAACTGCTCGTCCGTGACCACGCGGAGATCGGCTTGCAGAAGCACCTTCTCGCCGTCGACGTGCATGGCCGCGTTGACGCTCGACTTGGTCGGCCCCTGGCCAATGACCTGAATCACCTCGGGCAATTTCACGAAGGCGTCCATGATGGGGGCGGCATCGGCGCTCGAGGCGAGCAGATCAATGTCGGCAACCGTTTCGCGGCGGCGCCGCAAACTGCCGCACACCGAGGCACGAATCACGCCGGGGAACATCTGAATCTTGGCGAGCAAGGCCTGGCCAAGCCCTTCGGCGAGATCGATGCGGACGCGATTCCCCACCTGCCCGAGGAACTGGATTCCTTCGAGAATCTTCGCCTGCGTCTTGGCGCCGAAGCCTTTTAACTTCGCGACTTCGCCGGCGTCGCAGGCGGCCTTCAACTTGTCGATCGTGTCGATTTGCAGCGTTTCAAACAGCGCCTTCACCTTCTTCGCGCCGATGCTCGGCAGTTGCAGCATCGCGACGACGCCGGGCGGAATCTCGCTCTTGAGGTTTTCGAGAAAGGGCAGACTGCCCGTCGTGACGAGCGTGGTGATCTTGTCGCGAAGAGTGGCGCCGATGCCGCGGACCTCGGCGAGTTTGTTCTGCTCGACGAGTTCCTTGAGGTTCCCTTCGAGCTGGCGCAAGGCGCGGGCGCCGTTGTGATACGCGTTGGTGCGGAAGCTGTTCTCGCCCTTGATTTCGAGCAGCGTGCCGATCTCGTCGAGGGCGTCGGCAACTTCATCTTTGGTCATGGCGCTGATCCTCACGAGGCGGCACAGTGAGGATAGCAAAAAGCCCAGGGACGGCCGTCCCTGGGCTTCGTACATTTACGCGGCGATCCGGAGCGGCACGGTTGCCGGGACTCCGATAGCGGTCCGCTTGCGGCTCGGGGCGTGCAACAGGATTTCCATCCCGTTGACGATGCGATCCGGGCCGCGGCCATCGACCAGGTTGCGGGCACAGCGCGTCATTCCCTTCCGCTCCATCGGATCCTCGAGCAGCCCCTCGACGGCTTCCTTCAACTGCTCGAAGCTGACGTCCGCCGATTCACCGAGGAACGTGGCGACGCCCTCTTCATCCATGCGCTTGCCGCTCATGGCGTGGCGCTTGGTTTGCGCCAGAACGAACTGCGGGATGCCGACGACACAGAGTTCCGGGCCCCAGCCGTCGCCGCTGGTCAGCGCGAAGTGCGCCCGCACCAGCCGGGTCATGAGTTCCTTCACTTCGGTGACGACCTCGACCTTGCCGCCGGAAGCCGCGGCGAACTCCTTGATGTCGTCGTAGCGCGGGTTGTGAGTCCGGCAGGCAATCGAGACCTTGGCCACCGCGGAAATCTGAAGCAGTTGCTCGGTTCGCGGGAGCGTCTGTTCCAGCAAATCGTCGTCGCCGAGGGCCACGAGGGCGCGGAACGGGCCGGGCTGCTCGGTGGCGCGAATCGTCCGTTGGCGGCGGAAGATGCCGCGACACAGCGAGAACTTGTGGCCGAGCAGCAGCTGGGCGCCGGGCGTCATGCGATAGGCCTTGCGGCCAGGGGCCAAGAGCGGATTCACCAGCACATCCACGGGGAAGGTGATTCCCGCCGTGGAATCGAAGGCGATGACCAGCGTGCCGGTTTCCCGAAGTTCGGCCAGGTAATCGGAGGTTACGTCGTCGCCAGCCACCACGACGGCCGAGGCATTGAGGCGGCGGATTTGGGCCAGGGTCGCTTCGAGGTCGCCCGGCGAACCGAGCGGTTGCTCGGCCGGCACCCAGTCGTTGTTGCCGCGGTTGATGACCGTGGCCAAAGACAGGGGATCGAGATAACTGAAGAAGTGGGTGCCGCGGCGACGGCGCTGCAAGGCCGCCGCCAGAGAGAGGCACTGGTAGAAGGGCTCCCAGCCCTTCTCGAAGGTGCCGTCGCATCGGAATAGAATGGGACCGCGAGGCGCTTCCATGCGCGTACTCCTGCACAGGCCGTGACGGGTGTAGGCGCGAACGCGGGCCGAATCGCGAGGCGATCGGGGTTCGAGTTCGCGCGGCCGGATGGTGTGCAGGGAGGCGCACGCGCAATCGCGCGGCGTTTCCGAACAGGCACCTCTTCTCCGGTGGGCCGTTCCGAGGCCCGTTGCCGAGGTTCCCGCGGGTTCCGGTCCGCGAAAGCATCGGGTTCGAAGGCAGGGTTCCGGTCCTTCCTTCGAACGGGCGGATGGTAAGAAACTTTTCAGGAAGCGGGCAAGACCAGTTTTAAATTCGATTTTTCCGGATGTTCCACGTGGAACGATTATTCCTGCGTTCTACGTGGAACGTTGCTTCTTGGTCTTCACGCCGCCGGCAATCTTGCTATGAACGGCATCGGGATTCAATTCAGAGGGGGGGAACCAAATGGAAGCGACCAAGCCGCGGCTCGGAAGGGGCCTCGACGCACTTCTCGGCGAGACGCAGAACCATCACGACGATCCGCCCGCCGATCGCCTGAGTATCGGGAAGATCCAACACAATCCGTATCAGCCGAGGAAGCGGTTCGACTCGGACGAGCTGCAATCGCTGACCGAAAGCGTGAAGAACCACGGCGTCCTGCAACCTCTGGTCGTACGAGCCGTCGCCGACGGCTTCCAGTTGATCGCCGGAGAACGGCGGCTCCGCGCCGCCCAGGCCGCCGGCCTCAGCGAAGTCCCCGTCCATGTTGTCAACTTCGACGACCAGATGGTTTTCGAGGCGGCTCTCGTCGAGAATATCCAGCGCAGCGACCTCAACGCCATCGAGAAAGCCTGCGGGTTCAAGGATTATCTTGACAAATTCGGTCTGACCCAGGACCAGCTGGGGGCCCGCCTCGGCCTCGATCGCAGCACCATCAGCAATCTGTTGGGCCTCCTGAACCTGCCGGAGGAAGTGCAGGACGCCGTTCGCTTCGGGCAGATCAGTCTCGGCCATGCCAAGGTGCTCAAGGGGGTGGCTGATCCGAGTCGGCAGATCGCCCTGTGCCGCGAAACGATCCTCAAAAGCCATTCGGTGCGTGCTCTGGAACTGCTTGTGAAGCAGCAGGAGCAAGAGAGTTCTGAGGAGCCGGCCAAGCGCGAGACCGCGGAAAAAACTGCTCACGTGAAGTCGATCGAGGACGAGCTGCGCCACCGCCTGGCGGTCCGCGTCGAGATCAAGGTGAAGGCCAAGGACAAGGGCCAGTTCGTGATCGCCTTCGACAGCAACGACGATTTCGAACGGATTCTGGAAGCGCTCAAGCGATAAGATTAGCCGCGAGGCGAACCCGCCAGTATCCGGGATCGCATCGCATCGCGTCGAGAAGTCGGCTCGCAGCACCGGACGGCGTGCCGACGTCGTTTTCCCAATCCCGGACTTCGCCGACCGAGATCCCCAGGAACTGGGCCAGTTCGTCCTCCGTTAGGGCAAATTCGGCCCGGATCGCAGCAATCTCTTCAGGCTTGAATTGCACCTGCCTCGCAACTTTCCGAACGGTGTGCGTCCGTGCGAGTTCTTTCCTGCCGCCGGATCGCATTGCATCCACGACGCCTTGCAACCCCTCAATGATTTTCGGAGCAACCCGACTCGAGTTCTTGCGGCCTGTCGCCATGCTATGACTCCAGCTGTTCGGCGAACTCCTTGAGCAGCCTTGCCATCGTCTGCTTTTCCGCCGGGGTGATGTCGCTTTTATGCTGTTTGCCATAAACGATGACGAGTAGAATAACTCCGTGATCCAGGAACGAAGCGTAACAAACGCGGAAACTGCCTGACTTGCCGGTTCCTTCTCGAGCGAAACGCATTTTCCTCAGGCCGCCAGTTCCAGGTATCACAGATCCAATTTCTGGCTCGCCGACCAATTCCTTTTGCAACCTCGCCAGATCTTCATCATCCAAACCCAGTTTCCGCCAAGCCGCGTCGAAAGAGTCCGTATGAATAAACGTCATCCACTCCCGAATTGGCGGCATGGCGCGATCCCCAACGCGGATGACACCATGCTACTGGATGGGGACGCCTCGATCAAATTGCATCCGCTGGAGCCACACAATGCCCCGAGAGTTTCACGTCTGTGGGCTCGGTAACGCGCTCGTCGACATTTTGCTCGAACTCACCGACGAGGAATTCACGGCGCTAGGCTTCGAAAAAGGAACGATGCGGCTCGTCGAACCGCACGAACAGCGGGCCTTGCTCGAAGCCTTTCGCGATCACGAACCGCGACTGGTGAGCGGCGGTTCAGTCGCGAATTCTGTCATCGCGTGCTCCCAGCTCGGCGGCCGGTCCGCGTTCGTTG
>Ga0134125_10010500_pt1 | contig 10398 bp, 7 predicted proteins | sample KB31751_FD_96464 | JGI IMG/M metagenome (GOLD analysis project Ga0134125, IMG submission 96464) | Terrestrial soil microbial communities with excess Nitrogen fertilizer from Kellogg Biological Station, Michigan, USA - KB3-175-1 | ecosystem: Environmental > Terrestrial > Soil > Unclassified ... | reverse complement strand
GCGGCGGAAACCTCAGCCGGCGCCGACTCCGCAGCTACAACACTACAGACGGCCGTGCAGACAACTGCCACGACGAATAATGCGCGCGCAAAAAACCTGACCATACCGGCTTTCTCCATTCAAGCACGATCATGCACGCCGATATCCTATAACAGAATGCTGTAGAGACGATGCAATCGCTCGCAAATGCTAGCCATGCGCCCGAATTCGCGTCCATTTGGTCTATGAGCGAGCGCCCAGAGAAAACAATCCCTTTCAGCGTATTCCGCTGATCTTCGTGAGCGCGAATAATATTCGCGCTGGGTGGAGACTTTTGTATTCATCCTGGACATCACAGAGCCAACATTTCCTCAGACTCAAGTGCCAAGGCTTAAGCTCTGATTTCTCCCGCTTCAATCTCGTCCACATAACACCATATCCATGATTCCCCTGGCTCAATCGATCGCATCAATGGATGCTTGCTGTGGTGAAAGTGCTTGGTGGCGTGCTTATTCTTGGAAGAGTCGCAACAACCGACATTTCCGCACTCAAGACAAAGCCGAAGATGGACCCATCTGTCTCCTGCTTTAACACACTCTTCGCAGACGTGCTTGTCGGTTTCAGTGATTTTGATCTGGTTGAGATGCGAACATTTACCGCTCATTGGACTCTCCTAATCGGAATCGAAGTGTGCAAAGCTTAAATCTCCGCCAAAGCGCGATGCACAAGATGGATGGCGATTGCGCCCTCGCCCACCGCAGACGCTACTCGCTTCACATTCCCGGAGCGCACGTCGCCAACCGCAAACACTCCCGGCAGACTGGTCTCCAGCATGTAAGGAGCGCGAGGCGCAGGCCACGAGTGGGCAACGAAATCAGCCGATGTCTCCAGGTCGCGACCCGTCAGAATGAAGCCTTTGTCATCCATCACCACGCAGTCTTTCAGCCAATCCGTCCGTGGCGCCGCTCCCGCCATAATGAATACATGGCCAATGTTATGGATGGAGGTCTGCTTCGTGGTCTTGTCCACCCACGTTACTTGCCGCAGGTCGTGATCGCCGTCCAGTCCCACAATTTCAGTGTGATAATGCATCTCGATTTTCGGGTTTTCGGTAATGCGCTGAATCAGGTATCGAGACATCGTGTCTGACAGACCTCCCGAACGCACCAGCATGTGGACCTTACGCGCAGTCTGCGAAAGGTATACCGCTGCCTGCCCAGCGGAGTTTGCCCCGCCGACCACTACCACGTCGTCGCCTTCGCACAACTGTGCCTCAATGTAAGTTGCTCCGTAATAAACGCCCTGGCCCTCAAATTTCGAAAGATTGGCGATCGGCGGCCTCTTATATTCCGCGCCGGTGGAAATCACGATGCTGCGCGCCGATAGCGTGCTGCCGTTGTCCAGGACCAATTTATAAGGACGCTTCTCGCAATCCAATTTAGTTACGCGGTGCGCCACCATCATCTTGGCGCCGAATTTTTGCGCTTGCGTGAGCGCCCGCGATGCCAGCTCCTGGCCGGAAACTCCAGTGGGAAATCCCAAATAGTTTTCGATTTTAGAGCTCGACCCGGCCTGGCCTCCGGGAGCATTGGTCTCGATGACCAGGACGTCCAGCCCTTCGGAGGCTGCGTAAACGGCCGCCGCAAGTCCCGATGGACCCGCCCCGACAATAATTACATCGCGCAGCTGCGCGCGATCAATACTGACGTTCAATCCCAGGCATTCCGCTAATACCTGCGACGTAGGATTGCGCAGGACGGTGCGGCCGTTGCATATCACTACAGGAACTTCAGAAAGCTTGACTTCAAAACGGTCAAGAAGCTCCTGCGAACTCTTGTCCGTATCAAGATCAACAAATGTGTAGGGATACGAATTGCGTCCTAAAAACTCCCGCAGGCGTATTGTGCCCGAACAATGCCGCGAACCCATCACAATCACGTTGCCATAGCCGCGGCTGATGAGTGCCATGCGGCGCAAAATGAAAGCGCGCATGAATATCTCGCTCAACTCAGCGTCCCGGGCAACCACGGAACGCAAACCCTCGGGACTGATCTCAAGAAATTCTCCTGGCTCGGTTACACGCCCCCGCACCAGGCTTCGCGTGCCCGAAATCATGTTGATCTCGCCCGTGAACTCCCCCGGCCCGTGCGTAATGATCTCCCGCTCGCCGGTAAACGTCGGCTGCACAATCTCAAGCCGCCCGGAAAGAAGCACGAAAAAAGGCACGCTTGTATCGTCAGGCTCGAACAATATCTCGCTTCGCTTCACATTACGGAGATTTCCGCCGGAGCGAAGACGATCAATCTGAGAGGAAGTTAGAGCGGGAAATGCCTGAGTGTTCGCATCAAGCGCGCTGGGAATGGGGAAGGAGGACATAAGTTTTCTCTCAATGCTCAGGATATCGAGTGATCCACTTAACTCGAGTTATCAAGATTAAGATGATCAACTTGCAGTTTTGGCTTCACTAACATCGTAGCCCAGCCTCACGCAACCCGCCACAAGCCGCGCGGTTTTTGCTTCGTCAAATAGCGGGACTAATCGCGAAAACGCATAGCATCCAAAACACATGAACAATGTACGCGCGGGCGTCCTCTTGCTCCTATGACGGATACCCAGCCGTCTACCCCAGCTTCATGATCAGCAGTGTCATATCATCGTGCTGAGGCGCTCCCGCGGTGAATTCATCAGCAGAGCGGAAAATCTCGTTCACCACATCCATCGCAGTAGCTTCCCCTCCGCATTGATTTGCGGCGCCTAGCATTCGCTGCTCGCCCCATTCTTCATCATCCACAGTCATTGCTTCGCTGATGCCGTCCGTGTAAGTGATCAGCAGATCGCCCGGATTTACCTTGACCACTTGCTCCACATAGTCGGCGCTTGGCAACAGACCAACCACCATCCCACCCGCATCCAGACGCAGGATCTCCGCACTACCTGCTCGAACCAGCAGCGGCGGATTATGACCGGCATTCACATATCGCAATTCGCGGGTGGACGGATCGTAAGTAGCAAAGAAAAACGTCGCGTAACGGTTGTTTGCTGACGCCTCATACACCAGGCGATTCACTTTCTGCATCATTTGTGCAAGATCGCTCGGACCGTCCAAAGTCATGCCGCGCAGCGAAGCCCGAAGGCTGGCCATCAGAAGCGCGGCGGAAATCCCCTTGCCGGAAACATCGCCAATCGCCAGCCCCAGTCTCCCATCGTCGAGTTCGATGAGGTCGTAATAATCGCCGCCAACGCCAAGCGCGGGGCGGCATAGCCCCGCCAAGCTCACTCCGGTGATCTGAGGAATCTGTTGTGGAAAGAGCCGCTGCTGCACCTCGCGCGCAATCTCCATTTCACGTTCATTCCGCTCGCGCTGGGCGGCTTCCCTCGCCAGCGAATGCGCCAGTTCAGTGATTTCCAACGCCTGTCCAGTTTGCGTAGCCAGCGATTGCAACACACGCAAGTCAGTCGGAGTATAGGGCTCTTCCGATTTTTTTGGCCCTAATGCCATCAGTCCGATCAATCGCTCGCGCCCAGGCAGCGGCAGCAGTAATTCAGCATGGACCTGCGCCAAAAGATCCTTCTCTTCCGACGAGGCATCCAGAAACCACTCCTCTGGACGGTCCGCATAAACGGTGGCCGGACGATTGGTGCGAGCAAGATTCTGCACCGTGGCCGATTGTTCCGACAGGGTAAGCAACTCCGGCAGCGCGGCCGTTCCCAACGATTGCTGAAGATGAAACGCGCTGCTGCCACGCAACCACACCGCAATCTCGGCGACGTGAAGGACTTCAGAAACCCGTTGCGCTACGGTCTCAATCAGCGGTTTCTTGTCGGTGAACTTTCGCGCGTGCTCGGCCAACTCGCTTAAAACGATCTCGCTGTTGTACGCTTCGCGAAAGAATTTCCGGTCCAGCCATCTCTGGAACTGGCTGCCCAGGCTGCCGCGGGCCGCAACAGCGCGATACAAAAGCACCACAATGACCGTCAGCAAAATGACATTCAGTACAGGATGCGCTCGGCGTTGCATCATGGGTACAACAAAGCGGAATACGACGAATGCCGCGATCCCAAGCTCAATGGCGATTAGTGTCGCCCTCGCCAGTAAGTATTTCGTTCCCATGCGCAGCAGGATGCGTACATCCATGGCTCGTTGCACCACAACAACATAAGCCAATGTCACAGGAAACAGCGCTATAACCGGAATTACTATCTCAAACATTGAGCCGTGATGGGGATTAAGCCCAAAATAAGGGAGAACGCTGAACATGATAAGAAGCGGCCCGAGTGACAACCCGCTGCCCATCGCCAATACCCGTAACCGACGCCGCGCGTCAGGAGTCGATTCCGATCGCAATTTATCGAACACCGCCCCCAAAAAGATCAGCACGCAAATGATGGGGATTGCGTCACCAATTCGGTCACTCCACAAGTTCAGTCGCGCAAATAAGTGCATTCGTTGAACGTCGAAATTTTGAACTCCCGATACAAAAAGATTTTCGAGATATTCATAAACGGCAGTTGCCAAAATCAACCATTTGACCCATGGCCAGCGGCGATCCAGCCGCCATTGTTCCGGAAAATATAAACCAAACCATAGTAATGCTGGAAAAGCCATGCTCAGTGCAAATAGGCGCCACATCCAAAAAGTTACATACCAGGCACCCGTCCAAAAACTCCAGTCCAGATTCCCGAAAAGTATCTCTGTAAGGCTCAGCAGCATCAAGACCAGCCACGCATTCAGATCATGTGGCCTCGCCGCTACCACCCAGAAACCTACGAGCAAGCCCAACAAAGGAACTCCTAAAACAGGAGTCAGAAAAGCGATGAACCCGCCAAGAGTGAAATCCGGGCCTTCACGGGCAGCGAGGCGGATCCTCGCCGTTTTTGTCTCTCCACTCGGAGTCTTTACCTGCACTTCAAGGAAGTCGCCCGGTTTACTTTGTCGTAGTTCCGTATTTCTTTGGAAGTCCCCGGTGTAAGGCTTTCCATTGAGTGATTGAATAAGATCGCGCTCAACAAAACCTGCATCCTTGGCTTCCAAAAGTAGGGAGTTAATGATCGGGCCATCATCGCTTACGCCAAAGGGCTCTCGCACGTATTTAGAAGCATGAAAGAACTCTTCGCGCAAAGCGACAGCCCCTGCGATGTAATAACCCATGCTGATCAGGATCCAGAGAAACAACAGCACGTAGAGGACCCGCGCAGACCTTGCCTTGGCCGTTTTCGCCCGTGTCCTTTTCATTCGCCAGCCATCATACCGCTTTCGCCTGAATTGAATGCGCACACTGCAGCCTTTTCATATCGCAGCTTTTTACCTTCTTCGTTGATTTCTTGCATCTTTGGCGCGAATCGCACATCCGATATGAAAATGTCTTTTTCCTGATTTCATTTACAAATTCGCATATGCGATTCTTGTTAAACGTTCCGATCTAATCCCAGGAGAGAATTACAATGAGCGAAGTAGCCCTTCCCACAGCCCCAGAAACCAAAGCCCCTGAAGCTCCTGCTTATCAGGCTAAAGCCTTCGCGGCGAAAAGCCCCACATCTGAATTGGCTCCATTTTCCATTCCGCGCCGCGATTTGCATCCCGACGACGTGCAGATTGAAATCCTCTACTGCGGAGTCTGCCATTCAGACTTGCATCAGGTTCGCAACGAATGGCAGGGCACCATGCCGACGGTGTATCCCTGCGTGCCCGGACACGAAATTGTTGGCCGCGTGGTCAAGACCGGCCGCGCCGTGAAAAAGTTTAAGGAAGGCGACACCGTCGGTGTGGGGTGCATGGTCAGCTCCTGCGGAGTGTGCGCTAACTGCCGCGCGGGGGATGAGCAGTTTTGTGACAACTTCTCTACCCTAACTTACAACGCTGAGGACAAAATTCTCGGCGGCGTGACCTACGGGGGATATTCCGAGAGCATCGTGGTACGGGAAGCCTTTGTGCTCCGCATCTCCAACAAGCTGGATCCGGCTGGCGCGGCTCCATTGCTCTGCGCCGGAATCACTACCTATTCTCCGCTGCGTCACTGGAACGTCAGCAAAGGACAGAAAGTTGGCGTGGTTGGCCTCGGCGGACTGGGCCACATGGGCGTGAAATTCGCCAAGGCCTTCGGTGCTCACGTTGTGCTTTTCACGACCTCGCCCAAAAAGACGGCGGACGCCATACGCCTTGGCGTGGACGAAGTAGTCATTTCAACTTCTCCTGCGGAAATGCAGAAGCATGCGGCCAGCTTCGATTTTATTCTTGATACAGTCTCCGCCTATCATGATCTGAATGCTTATCTTGCCCTCATCAAGCTTGACGGCACACTGGTTTTGGTTGGCGCTCCAGAAAATCCCATTCCCATCGCGGCCTTTAGCTTGCTCGGACGACGGCGGCGGCTTGCGGGTTCCATTATCGGCGGCATTCGCGAAACACAAGAGATGCTGGATTTTTGCGCCGAGCACGGAATCACCTCCGACATCGAAATGATTAAGATTCAGGACGTAAACCAGGCTTACGACCGCCTTTTGAAAAGCGACGTCAAATATCGCTTCGTGATTGATATGGCGTCGCTGAAATAACGGGCAGGAACTCGCAACTCGCCATCGGAAGGCTGCTGAAACAAACCGTGCTAGTAAGGTTCTGTGACCGCATTCGACAAGGCTTTTCCCGCATGGTCGTTTGGCCGCGCCTCGGAATTGGAATTAGCCGGGACGGGCACGATTGCCTGTACTCGTGTGCCGGTACCCGGCGATTCAATTTGTAACGTGCCGCCGAGTTGTCTCACTCGCTCCTTCATGCCCTGGATACCTACGCCCAGTCGCGGTTCAGGCTCCATGCCTCTGCCTGAGTCGGAGATTTCTATGGAAACTTCCGCGCCCTTGCGAACGACCCTAATACTGGCGCTCGTACTACCCGAATGCCGATGAACATTCGTCAGGGATTCCTGAACTACGCGGAAAATCGTGGTCTCAATCTCGCGCGAAAGCCGGCCCAGGTTTGGATCAAGCTCAAGTTCCACTGGAATGGAGCTTCTTTCCGCAAATCCTTTCACATACCAGTCCAGTGCCGAGGGCAGCCCCGCCTCCTCAAGCAGCGGTGGATGCAAAAGATGAGAAAGTGTCCTGACCTCCTGCACCGACTGTTCTACCTCCTGCTGCGCACGGCTAAGCTTTTCTTTCGCATTGCTGTCGGCAGTACCGGCCAAGGCGATGTCAATGTTCAGTTTCGCGGCGGTCAAATGTTGTCCCAGGCTGTCGTGTAATTCCCGCGCGATGCGCCGCCGTTCCTCATCCTGTATATTCAGCAGCCGGGTTGAAAGATCGCGCAAACTGGTCGCCGCCTGCCGTAGTTCGCTGGTCCGCTCCTCCACGCGGTGCTCAAGCCTCTCATTGGAGGTTTGCAGTTCCTGCCTCTGGTCCTCCAGAATGCGGTGCAGGCGGGCATTGTCTACCGCAGTGGCGGCTCGCCGCGCCAGGTCTTCCACAAACTGCACATCAGATTGGGAAAAGCGGCGGTTCGATTCCGCCATGACAAAGGTGATGGTCCCCAACGTCCGCTCGCGTGCAATTAACGGAGAAATAATGGCGGACTTCATACCAATCGAGCGCAACAGCTTCCCGTGCTCTTCATTCACCTCTTCAGAGCGAAGCATGTCATCGGTCATTTCCGGAGCAAAGCCTGAAACCCCGGCCTTCATCACCAGAAAAATATTACTGTTCGCGTGCGGTGGATAGCGCTTCATTAAATCGTGGGCCATGGCGATCTTCGCCGGATCCACATGCTGTACGGAGACACGCCGAAGCGTACCGTCTTCCTGAAGAAGATCAATCGCGCACCAATCGGCAATTTGCGGTACGGCAACCCTGGCGACGCTGGCCAGCGTGCTTTCATAATTCAACGAAGAACTCAGCAGCTTGCTGGCTTCGGCTAAAAACTGGGAGCGTTGTTTTTCTTTTTCTAATTCGTCATAAGATTCCGCGGTGTCCACGGCAAGAGCTGCAAGATTCGCCAGCGTGTCAGTCAGATTGAGTTCCTGCTCGCTAAAAATGTGCGGCTGCCGAAAATAAAATACCAGCGTCCCATGGATTCCCGCCCGCAATCGCAGCGGAGCAATAATCAACGAACGAATGCCCTCGTCGGCATAGAGTTTGCGTCGGCGTTCCACCAGTTTCGGAAGATCTCTTATGTCAGGAATCACAATCAGTTCCGTCATCGTTGGGCCGGCAGGCTCAAATTGGCGCTGGTAGCCTTCCGACAAACCTTCGGCTGCGAGCACCGTCCAGCGATTTTCGTTCGGATAATGCCGCCATACCGCATGCGCGTCAGCAGGAATGTATTGCCGCGCCAGTTGCAGTAACTTGGGCAAGACCGAACTTAGACTGGGATCGGCAAGCACCGCTCGGGTGGCTTCTACCACCATTTTCAGTGAGCTTTTGCTCTCCGCGGCAATGGAATCGTGGCCGGAAGATGATTTTGCCGGAGAAGACACACCCGAATCAGAATGGCCCATGGCAAGAGTGCAGGAAATTCAGCTACAACGCGATGTTTCGAAGTTAACAAACCCGCTGGTGTAGGTCAATCACATAGCGATGTAGTAATACAGGAAATCGGGTAGTAGCGCGCAGTCCCGAATTCTGCGAAATCACTTTTCGCAGTATGCAAATAAAAGACAAGTTTTCTCTTGACAGCTTGTACTGTACGACATACAGTGTGTCTCATACACTATATGAAGAACAGTATCAAGACCGATGACGGCGCTGGGATTTACGAAAATCTTCGCCTCGAGCTTCGGCGGGGCTGCCTGATTGTCGCGGTCCTCGCCCAACTCAAGACAGAGCGCTACGGATACACCTTGCGCAAAGCCCTGGCCGACGACGGTTTGGAAATTGACGAGAGCACGCTCTATCCCCTGCTGCGCAGGCTTGAGACTCAAGGGTTGTTGGCGAGTGAATGGCGCGAGGAAGACAAACGTAACAAGCGCTTTTACAAACTGTCTCCAGAGGGCAGAAAGATCCTTAAGCAATTGCTTGAAGAATGGCGAAGCATAAACGCTTCGCTTGAACGAATTCTCCACGAGGAATAATTATATGGAACTCATTGAACGTTACCTGCAAGCCGTTGGATTCTGGCTCCCCAAAACACAGAAGCAGGACATTCTCGCCGAGCTATCGGAGGACATCCGCTCGGAAGTCGAAGACAAAGAGTCTGCACTCGACCGCAAGCTCACCGACGCCGAAGTGGAGAATATTCTCAAATCGCGCGGCAGCCCTATCATGGTCGCCAATCGTTACTTGCCGCAGCAGCACCTCATCGGCCCTGTCCTCTTTCCGATTTACCGCCTCGTGCTGAAGATGGCATTTTTGTTCTACGCCATTCCCTGGCTGGCGGTGTGGTTGTGCATCAGTTCATATATCCCCTCTTACCACGCCCAAACCCCGGGCGATTTCATCGTCGGAGCCCTGCATGGTTTGTGGGTGGTCGTCCTCTACACGTTCGCATCGGTCACCTTTGGATTCGCGGTGCTCGAAAAATATGCCCTCAAATCCGGGTTCCTCGAAAAATGGAACCCCCGCAATCTTCCGTCGCTTCGAGCCGCAAACCGCATCAAGCGTTCAAATTCCATCACTGAAATCGTCGCGCTTGTCGTGACTTGTATATGGTGGGTTAGTTTTATGTTATCGCCCGTAATGGTGAATCGTCCTGATGTCCGCATTGTCCTGGCCCCCGCGTGGCGCTATTACTCGTGGTGGATTGTGGCTCTGATAGCGGTAACCATCGCCACATCTTTCCTGAACCTTCTGCGGCCTTATTGGACGCGCTTTCGCGCCGGCATGCGACTTGCAACTGATTCCATCGGCTGGGGAATGTTCGCCTGGCTTTGCAAAACAAATATTGTTGCGGAAATCGCGGTGCGCAATGTTTCGCCCGAAAAAACTTTGCAAATCACTAACGCCATTAATTTTTGGATGGGACGGAGCTTCCCAATCATCGTCGTGATCGGGATAGCGATCGCTTTGATGGACATCTACCGGATCTTTCGCGTGAAAACAGGACCGAATTCTTGTCTTGGCGGCTTGGCTTCGATTTGTGGAATGAGCGCGAGCCTATAGTGACTTGCGCGACCGCCAGAACACATTCTCAGATTGACGCGAGTTTACATTTTATTGATCGCGTGGATATGAAACGGCGTCGCTCCGCGCAAGACAATTTTGCCCTGCTGGTTGGAATTGAACCCTTGTTTGAATCCAACTTCAATCGTCCTGTCGTTGGTCCGCCGGTTGGTAATAGAACTCGTATCTTTTCCAACATCCGCTGATTGAAACGCGCACGAAGAGTTCATCGTCCGGTTGCAATAAGCACAATTTTTATAGGCCCATTCTAGTGCCGCGACATTCTATTTGTAGAATCTGGAATCGAAAAGCCAATGGGGGCCCCGTCCGGAATCG
>Ga0134125_10010499_pt1 | contig 10398 bp, 10 predicted proteins | sample KB31751_FD_96464 | JGI IMG/M metagenome (GOLD analysis project Ga0134125, IMG submission 96464) | Terrestrial soil microbial communities with excess Nitrogen fertilizer from Kellogg Biological Station, Michigan, USA - KB3-175-1 | ecosystem: Environmental > Terrestrial > Soil > Unclassified ... | reverse complement strand
GGCATTGTTTCCTGGAAGGGATTTACCTTCAGTAAGGAACAAGTTCATCCTAGCCAGGATAACAAATGCCATGTCTGCATTCACGAATATCAGCAACCTGTAGGTAAGAAACCTATGTGTGTATACATTCAACAGGGCGTCTAGCCCCCTTAAGGATACTTACGTATGGATACTAAGTTAACCGAGGTTCCTATAGTTAATCCTTTAGAAGATGCTTTAAGTAAGTTAGACTTACAAAGTACCTTAGTATTACTTAATGTCTTAGCACAACGTGCTTTAATGCTACAGCAATCCCAAGGTAAACCTAAGATACTTAAGGGCATTATAGCAAATGCCTAAGCAATACGAAGCCATCAGAGATTCACTAGTCTCTAAAGGAATGCCCCTTAAGAAAGCTAAGACTGAAGCTGCTAAGATATATAACTCTAAGAGGGGAAAGAAGAAACCTGTTACGAGAAGTAGTTAATGGGGATTTCTAAAATTATAAAGCTCCGTCTTAGACTCGAAAAAGCTAGAAGGAAGTGGATAAAGAAGTTCAAAAGGAAACACAAACGTGTTTAATAAACGTAAACTAGATAGGATTATTCTCCTTCTAGAAATTTTAATCAACAAGGATAAATTACTAATGACTGCTATTGACGATCTTAATGCTGCTGTGACTGCTCTCACCGCTAGTGTCGCTTCGGAGATTGCTGCCCTTCAGGCTGCTCTCGCCAATAATGATTCCGCTGCCATCGAGACTGCGGTGACTAACCTTAACTCGCTGAACTCTCAGCTGGTTGCTTCGGTTACTCCTGCTACCCCGGCTCCTGTTGCTGCGTAATGGGCAAAGGCAACAAGCCCCAAAAGAACGACAAGTCTAACATGAAACCCAAAGGGGCTGCAAAGCCCCTAGGGGTCAAGAAGGCCCTTGTCGCTAAGTTATTTCCAGATACTGACAACGATTACAAGTGAATCACCCCGTGATCAGGGCTGGAGTTGATACTGCTGCGGTCTCAGCCATCGTAAGTTGGTGGCTGGGATTTCTTCCTGTTGCATTAGGTTTAGCAGCAACAACTGCATCTCTAATCTACTATTGCTTGTCTATCTATTATCTCAGAAAGAATCATAAGTGAGCTATGTAGGGCAATTCGCTGCTAATGGTTCTTGGAACGTAACTGTCGTTTCTGGCAGCTCTAACGTTGGCAGGTATGCTGCTGATGGTAGTATAAATGTTATCGTTTCTCCTGGAGGATCTTACGTAGGTAAGTATCATCCATCAGGAGCTATTTATGTTACAGTTTCTCCTGGAACTCTAGTAAATCTAGAAGCTCCAGATGGCAGTATGTACGTCACTGTCTCAGCTGCTCCTTCAATTAATTCAGGACAACCCGTAACGGTTGTCTCAGGTTCACTAACACCCGGAGGTACTGGTCAGTACTATCCATGGCTTTTCATCTAAGGAATATCAATGGCTAATCTTACCTCAGTCGGTCTTACCGCTGGTGTGCCGTCTTCAGGTACTGGAACGGTCTCTACTCTCGATAATCTAATCGGGGGTTCTAATGCGATTAATACTGCCAATCAAGCTGTAGCGCACACAGCTGCACCGTCTGCTGTTTCAGACGGAACTGCAACTAATATGATTACAGATAAAGTCGGCAAGCTAATTGCTGTCGGTTCTATCCGTGATCTCAAAGGCCGTCAGGTTACTACCATTACTTCAAGTACTGCTGAAACAACGGTAGTAACTGCAGTAGCTAGTACATTCCTTGATTTGTATGGTCTTATTATAGAAAATACTTCAGCAACTGCCACTGAAATAAGTTTCAAAGATTCTACAGCAGGTACTGTAGCTTTTAAGATTTATGTTCCTGCTGGAGATACCAGAGGATTTGTTTTTCCTGAGTCGGCAGCTTTGAAGCAAACTACCGTCAACAATAACTGGACGGCTACCTGTACTACTTCTGTAGCATCAATTGTTATTACTGCACTGTATATTCAGAATATCTAATGCCTATTTCCAGGAAGGTAATTAGATTTCCAGTACTACCTGGACATAAGTTCGTCCCACCTCCTACGCCCCCTCCTCATTCAACCTCCGCTATCACCTATTACATATATGGATTTTAAATGCCAAATTTAACTGCCGTCGGTATCGTCAACGGCGTTCCGACATCCGGAACCGGCACGGTCTCGACGATAGATAATCTTGCTAACATTCCTATTAGAACAGCGGATGGCAGTGGGAATCTAATCACCAGTACTTCTAATGCATTAGATGTTAATGTAAAATCAGGAAATACTTCAGGAACAGTCGACCAAGGAAGTGTAACTGCTGGGCAGCAAGGTAACTTAATTCAAGGCGCTGTTACCAGTACTTCACCGACATATGCATCCTTGAATACTTCTCCGTTATCTCTAGATACATCGGGCAATCTTCGTGTTAATGTTGTAGCTGGTGGAGGCTCTGGAGGTACATCTTCTAGTTTCGGTTTTGCTATGCCTGGTACAGGTACTGCAATAGGAGCTAGTGATGGTGCTGCTATGCAGCCACTTCGTATCAAACCTGCGAGTACATCTGCTGTTGCAGCCGATCCTGCATTGGTTATGCAGCTTAGTCCGAATTCTCCAGGCGTTGTTCCTCTAGGCCAAACTACTAAGTCTGCTTCCATCCCAGTTACTTTAGCTAGTGATACAGGTACACTATCTACTTCTGTTTCTGGAACTGTTTCTGTAAGTAACACTCAAGTTACTCAAGGCAGTACAACTTCTGGACAATCAGGTCCTATTGTTCAAGGTGCAGTAACAACTTCTGCTCCTACTTATACTACCGCGCAAACTTCTCCACTTAGTTTAGATACTTCAGGTAATCTAAGAGTTAACGTAGTAACCGGAGGAGGAGGCTCATCTACGTTTGGGGCGGCAACACCAAGTTCGGGAGTTGCCATGGGGGCTAGCGACGGGACTAATTTACAATCGCTACGGATTAAAGGAGCTAATACAGCGCCTGTAGCTACGGACCCTGCGTTAGTAGTTACCATTTCTCCTAATAGCATTAATCCAGATGGACAGGCCGTAGCTGCTAGTTCTGCTCCAGTTGTTCTTGCTAGTGATAAAGGACTTCCGGCAGTAGCACATACTGCTGCTCCTTCGGCTGTTTCAGATGGTACTGTTACTTCTATAATTACCGATAAGGTAGGTAAATTAGTTGTTGTCGGTTCTATTAGAGATCTTAAAGGTAATCAGTTTACTACAATTACTTCTTCTACTGCTGAAACAACTGTAGTTACCGCTGTAGCAAGTACTTTCCTCGATGTATACGGTTGTATCATCGAAAATACATCTTCGACTGGAACTAAGGTTACTTTCAAAGATTCCACTGCAGGAACTACCCAATTTGAAATTTACGTACCTGCAAATGATACGAGAGGTTTCACGCTTCCTGAAAGCGGTGCTTTTAAACAAACCACAGTCAACACCAACTGGACTGCCACTTGCGGCACTTCAGTTGCCTCTGTCGTTATCTCCATGCTCTACGTCAAAAACATCTAAGGATATATAAATGGCTACTAATTTTCTATACGCTGCGGGTACTTCCAACAGCGGCTTATTGACAGCGGCGGTTACGCTGATGTCTACAGAGTTGAATGCTCTTGCTAGCGCAGGTGTAATCATAAGTTCCGTCGGTGGAACTTCAGGGCTCTTTACTAACAGTAATACAGCCCAAGGTATTTTCGCTGATCTTTTCTTCACCCTAGGCACTGTTACTTCTATGTCAGTGGGCGCAAATCTTACAGGTTGGTTTTTAACTTCACCTGATAGTGGAACTACTTTGGAATCGACTACAGTTGTTCCTCCCCGTGCACCTGATTTCATAGTTCCTCTTGATGCTACAACTGGTAACAAAGTTTATCGTACTGCAGGTTTAGTACGTTTACCCGCTTTAGAGTTTAAGGTAATGGTTCAAAATAATTCTGGTCAAGCCTTTACCGCTACTGGCAATACGCTCAAGATGGCTCCTTACGCAATTCAGTACTAATAATGACACTCATACCTCAGAACCAACTTTCATACCCCGCAGGATTGGCTCCGGGGTTTGATTCGACGCATTTCGCAGCAAAGAATACCCGCCTGTCGGCAGTAGCCATGGCAAGCGGGAACTTTGTTAATCTATTAAACGGTAAGTTTGGAACTTTAACCGGAACTCCACAGGGTTCTTTTAGTTCTATCGGTCCTGTTAAAGATTTTGGAAATGCTACTACAGATGCTGTTTTGTTCCCTGCAGGGTCTAGTATTGCGGATGCTGCAGCGTCAGTAGCTCTTATTTGGATGACTGATTCCAATTATCCAACAGGTAATTCAGAACTATTTAACAATTCTAACTCATCTTCGGGGTGTTCTATATGGAGTAGTCAAGGTGGAAGTACTTTAAAAGTTCAAAATAATAGTACAGCAATATACAATACAACTATTCCACAGGCAGCGAATACTCCATATTTCGCTTGTATAACTTTCGATGGAGTAGATAATATCTATACTGTCGTTGTTAATTTGAATACTGGAGCATTGTTTACTGCTACAAATAGTGCATCTACTGCAGGACAGTTACGTACACCTGCTTCCAATATACAGATTGGTAATGGTTGGAATGACGCTGCTCCTGCATCTTCTAAAATAGCTGCGGCTGCATTTATAGGTAATCCGTTAGGATTTGGAAACATGCTCAAATGGGCAGAAGATCCCTGGGGATTTTGGTATCCTAATAATACTATTATTAAACCTAATGATTTATCTGTGGGTACAGCGTCAGTAGTAGTTACTCATTGGGGCACGACCTTAATGATGGGAGTGTAATGACTAGCGGAACTCTTTCTTTCGGATATTCTAAAGGTTCTCCAGTAACTCCAGCTGGACTATCTAAACGTAATGTGCTGAACATAGGTTTGTTCGGAGCTATTACGAACGATTATCCAATGCTTGACCATATGAATAGCAGTATCAATGGTTTAGCTCCTAGTAATTATACAGGAAGCACACTATGGCCTAGTGCCATAGATTCTAATGGTTGGCCTAATGTAGCTATACCAGGAGGAGCTGTAGCTAACGCTAGTTTTGCGGTCCCAGACCCAGTTAATTTTGGTTCTGGGCCTGCAAATTCTAATAATTCGTATACAATGGATTGGGTTGGAAACGGTTCTATATTAGTTAGCGTTTTTCCCATAGGCGTAGGAAATGCTACCTTTACAACAGCTAATGCAGTAAATTGTACAGCTTCAGGATTTGTCAATGGAACTAATGGTAACTTCACAGTTACAAGTACAGGAGGAGCATCTAAGGCATCTATCCAAATAGCTTGGTCAACCGCATGGCCTGGCCCGACATCAATAATTTTACGGCTAACAGCTACGGGAGCCGGTGGACACTTTATTAAAAATATTCGTTGGTATAGGACTGGGGAAGCTTCAGAACTAGCTGCTGGAAATGTCTGGAGAAATGCCTGGAAAGAACCAATAAAGGAACTTTGTCCTTCTGCAATTCGTTTTATGAATGTACTAGGCGGAAACAGCAGTCGTTTATGTCGTTTTGAAAACAGAGGTGTACCTACTCAAGTAGGATGTTTAGATGCTTATAATTGGCTCGCATCTCCATGCTATGCTACAAAGGCAACAGGGACTAATCAGTATACTGTAGCTGCTGCTACACCTACAGCAGGAAATCCTAAAACAACTCCAACTAATCAGATTCACGGTGAAATAGCTACCGTATTCTTTACCAACGGATTCGCTAGAACAAGTGGAGGAATATCTGTAGTAGGAGTTAGTACTGCTAATCCTGCGCAAGTAACAACTAATTCTGCACACGGCTATAATACCGGCGATATTATTACGCATTATTTTACAACGGGTAATTTAGGTAATGCTAATATAACAATTGGAAGTCCGAACGTAACTAGTATTAATTCCAATACCGCTAATGGTATGTTTATCATGGGGCCAGGAATTCCAACTGGAACTACGATACTTTCCGGAGGAGGAACTAGCACCGTTGTTATGAGCCATAATGCAACCTTTAGCGGCAATGTTCCAATAGGTGTTCAGAATCAACACAATTTACATTTATTTCCATGTTTAATCACAGTTACAGGTTCGACTACATATACAATTCAAACTACATCTGCAGTTAACATCGATGGTAGTACTTTAGGTACTTTTGTAAATACAAATACAAATGGATTTCCACTTAGATCTTGCCAGTATATTTCATTACAAGTAGGGAGCGGTGGATCAGGGCAATGGGCGCGTACAGCTTATCCCGTAGTATTTCCTGACGGAAATACCCCAGGTTCTTACTTCGGAGCATATTTAAGTGCCAACGATACAAAAACTTTCTATTTTGATAAAACTATTTCAGGACAGACAGATGGGGCAGGTAATCCAATCCTAGGGGCTTGGATGTTCAACGCTGATCCAGGCAGTAATGTATCAACTTATGCTTCAGGAATGCCTATTGAATATTGTGTAGCTCTAATAAATGAGCTTAACGCAATGTCTCCAGCACAAGTTATAGGTATGTGGATGAATATCCCATGCTGGGGGTTGAATTCTAATGATCCGGACTACTCAACTTCATCGGATTGGGCTGTTAATGCCGTAGATGTAGTTATGAATCCGAATTCTACAGTTCGTACCTCGGGGTATAATGCTTTAGGATACTCAGGCACTACACAATTAAATAAACCTAATTTAATTCTTGAATACAGTAACGAGTTGTGGCCTAGCGGTACAAACGATGGACGTTCTTGGTTATTGAATAAAACTGCTTTCAAATGGCCTACAGCAGGTTTCTCTACCAATTGGCAAGATTTAAAAGCCCTGCGTTCTGTTAATTGGAGTAGGGATGTTACCGCCTCTAATCCCCCTGGTCTATCTAGAATATTTCCTGTACTAGGTTTATGGGGCACTTTCAGTCTTTCAACTCCTGGCGATGGGGCAGGCAATTATCCCACAGTATTCGGAGGCAATAATACGGCTAATCCCCATGTAATCGGAGACTGGTATAGCAGTGATCCTTTAGTTGTTGGCGGCGGCTGGGGGCGTCCTATTGATAATCATGCAGGAGTATGCCCAGCAACTTATTTTGACCCAAACGCTTATTATGATAATTTTGGGGTAGGCTCTATGCCAGATGATGTTGCAATGTGGTGGGGCGCTGATAATTCAGGAGCTATTTCTTTTAACGGTGCAATTGGTTGGGCAGGAACTGCACATGGCGATGCCTCTACAAATACTCTTACTGTAGACTCAGTAACCAGCGGAACTGTATCCGCAGGTGATATTGTCAATGGATCTGGATTTGCATCTAATATACAAATTGTATCCCAAACATCTGGAGTAACAGGTGGTGCTGGTGTTTACGCAACTAATAAACCCGCAGTTCAAACAACAGTAGGATCTGCTTGTACAGCTACTAGTAATATTTTAACTGTGACCGGAGCGATTACCAATGGACCTCTAGTATTAGGTCAGGTTATTCAATGTCCAGGAATGAACTAGGAACTACAGTACGTAGTCAGTTAACAGGTACAACAGGATTAGCCGGAACTTATCAAATAATTGCATCTACTAACAGTGGAAGTCCACAGGCAGGCTTAACTACCCAGCAAGTTAATGGCCAGACTATGACCAGTCCAAGTGGAGCTATTTCATTTACAGGAGGAATTTCCGGAACAACTTTAACAATTACTGGATCTCCTTCAAAGACTATCTTTACGGGACAACACTTTACAGGGGCTGGGGTTACTGCAGGAACAATTATAATAGGGAGAATTGGAGGCACGGGAGGAGCAGGAACTTATAAAGTTAATAATAGTCAGACAGTTTCGTCGGGAACTTCCATGACTAATTCGGGAGGGTATTATATCGGTGCTGCTAATAAATCTCAAGCATTAGCTAACTTTGTTAATAATGTTGCTGATTCAGCTAACTATTATCAAGGAATTGGTAGAGGAGAAACAATAAATAATTATGGTAATCTTATAATTCCGCAAATTGCCAATGCTTTGTCTACTAATGCTCCTGGTAAGGTTGTTCTGTGTTATGAAGGCGGAACAGACTGGGCATGTACTACAGGCTATTTAGCGCCTGCTAATGGGTATAGACTAACATATGCAGACGCTATATTTAGTAACGCTGCGAATAATTCCTCTCAATGGGCTACTGCTCAAACAGGTTTCTTTAATACGGTATCTGCAATTCCTAATGTTTTCATGCCGTCTATTTATACTTGGATAGGAGCTAATAACGTAGTTGGTTTCGGGGATCTACAACCAATTCCAGAAGAACGCTGGTGTTATTGTGCACCTGATACCTACGCAACTATTTCAGGAACACCAACAGAGGGCGCTGCTTTGACTGTTAACAATGCTCCTTGGATTGCAATGGGCCTACGGAATCAAGCTTTATCTCCCTGATGAAAAATAAATCTGATCTACAGATAGCTAGGGATGAACGGCGTAAGCTGGCTGAACAGTCACTTGAGGCTTTTATCAATTTAGTACATCCTAAGCGTATGCTTGGTAATATTCATAGGGATGTAATATCTTGGTGGACTTCCAGTTCTGCTAAGAATCATCAGTTACTTCTTCTCCCAAGAGATCACATGAAGTCAGCTATGATTGCTTACAGGTGTGTTTGGGAACTTACTAAAGATCCTACCCTTAGGATATTGTATATTTCTTCTACGAGTAATCTTGCTACTAAGCAGTTGAAGTTCATGAAGGATATTCTTACCTGTGATACCTACAGGCTATATTGGCCTCAGATGGTTGAGAAGGAAGAAGCTAAGAGAGAAAAGTGGACTGAGAGAGAAATCTCGGTAGACCACCCTCGTCGTAAAGAGGAGTCTATTCGTGACCCAAGTATATTTACTGCAGGTCTTACTTCGAACATTGTGGGTATGCATTGCGATATTGCTGTGCTTGATGACGTGGTGGTATCGAATAACGCTTACATTGAAGATGGTCGTGAAAAAGTACGTGATCAGTATTCTCTCCTTTCTTCGATTGAAACCGTGAATGCCAAAGAATGGGTAGTCGGGACAAGGTATCATCCTAAGGATCTTTATTCATCTTTATGTGAAATGGAAATACAGTCCTATGACGAATATGGTAACAAGAAGTTATCGGAAGACAATCAGTTATTTGAAGTACGTGAATGGCCAGTTGAAACGGCTGGCGATGGCACTGGAGAGTATATTTGGCCACGCTCCCAAAGAGGAGACGGCAAGTGGTTCGGCTTCAATCAAGAAGTCCTTGACACCAAGCGTTCCCAATATCTTAACAAGGTTCACTTCCGGGCGCAGTACTATAATGATCCTCACGACATTGACTCCAGTCCCATCCAGAGGGATTTGTTCCAATACTACGATCAAAATTACATCTCAAGGCGAGATTACAACTGGTACTTTAAACGAGAGCGACTTAACGTCGTGGCAGCCGTCGACTTCGCTTACTCTACCGGGAAGAAATCCGATTTCACTTCTATTGTTGTCCTTGGTGTAGACGGAGTAAACAACTATTATATACTTGAGATTGACCGCTTTAAGACTGATAAAATCTCTGATTATTTCTCACGAATTCTCAAGCTACATGAAAAGTGGGGATTTCGAAAGATTAGATGCGAGGTGTCGGTCGCACAACAAGTTATCGTTAAAGACCTTAAAGAAAATTATATACGTCCTTACGGGTTATCATTAACAGTAGATGAGTTCAGACCTTCTAGATGGCAAGGCAGTAAGGAAGAACGGATCATGTCTGTTCTAGAACCTAAGTATGCCAACCGCCAGATGTGGCATTACCAAGGAGGTAACATTCAAGTACTTGAAGAAGAACTTGTATTCCAGAACCCTCCTCACGATGACGTTAAAGATGCTCTTGCTTCTGCGGTAGATTTCGCGGTAGCTCCTATGAACCTTTTCGCAATGAAGAAAACACAAGAACAACCTATGAAATTTAATCAACGATTCGGTGGTGTGATTTGACCGGAAAGGTTTTAGAGCTTGAGAATATCCTTTCTACGGATTTACTCGCTACACGTCTAACAGAAAGATGGATTGCATGGGATACTCTTCGTGCTAACTGGAAAGTCGACAAGGAAGAAATACGGCGTTATGTCTACGCTACGGATACTAGTCAGACGACTAATTCTAATAACCCTTGGAAAAACAGGACTACGATCCCTAAGCTCTGTCAAATTAGGGATAATCTCTACAGTAACTACACTGCGACGCTATTTCCGAAACGTAAGTGGTTAGTCTGGGAAGCCAATGAACAAGACTCGAACCAAGTCGCTAAAAGAGATAGCATTGTTAATTATATGTCTTGGTGTATTGAGCAGCCTACCTTCAAGCATGAGATTG
>Ga0134125_10010498_pt1 | contig 10399 bp, 12 predicted proteins | sample KB31751_FD_96464 | JGI IMG/M metagenome (GOLD analysis project Ga0134125, IMG submission 96464) | Terrestrial soil microbial communities with excess Nitrogen fertilizer from Kellogg Biological Station, Michigan, USA - KB3-175-1 | ecosystem: Environmental > Terrestrial > Soil > Unclassified ... | reverse complement strand
GGCGGGCCGCACCGACAACATGTACCTGCTGCCGGTCGCGACACAGTTCGAGTGCAAGGGCTCGCGCGTCGCCACCGGGCGTCAGCTCCAGTGGGGCGAGCAGATCGTCAAGCCGATCTTCGAGTCGAAGGACGACCTCGAGGTCATGTACCTCGTGGCCAAGAAGCTCGGCTTCGCCGACAAGATGTTCAAGAACATCAAGGTCGAGAACAATCTGCCCTCGGCCGAGGATATCCTGCGCGAGATCAATCGCGGCTCGTGGTCGACCGGTTACTGCGGCCAGTCGCCCGAGCGGCTCAAGGCGCACATGAAGAACCAGGCCAAGTTCGACCTGGTCACCACGCGCGCGCCGAAGGACGACCCGGAGGTCGGCGGCGACTATTACGGCCTGCCGTGGCCGTGCTGGGGCGCGCCCGAGGTCAAGCATCCGGGCACGCCGCTGCTCTATGCGCCGTTCCGCTCGGTGATGGACGGCGGCGGCACGTTCCGCCCGCGCTTCGGTCTCGAGCGCGAGGAGAAGTTGCCGGACGGCACGACCCGCAAGGTCAGCCTGCTCGCCGACGGCGTCTATTCCGAAGGCTCGGAGATCAAGGACGGCTATCCGGAGTTCACGCTGGGCGTGCTGAAGAAGCTCGGCTGGGACAAGGACCTGACCGAAGCCGAGATGGCGGTCATCAACAAGGTCAACCCGACGGCGCCCGACAGCGTCTCGTGGTCGACCGACCTGTCCGGCGGCGTTCAGCGCGTGGCGATGAAGCACGGCTGCGTGCCCTACGGCAACGGCAAGGCGCGCATGAACGCCTTCGGCCTGCCGGACCCGATCCCGGTGCATCGCGAGCCGATCTACACGCCGCGCGTCGAACTGGTGCAGAAGTATCCGACCCTGCCCGACGCCAAGCAGTTCCGGCTGCCGAACATCGGCTTCACGGTGCAGAAGACCGCGGTCGAGAAGGGCATCGCCAAGCAATTCCCGATCATCCTCTCGTCCGGCCGTCTCGTCGAATACGAAGGCGGCGGCGAGGAGACGCGGTCGAACAAGTGGCTCGCTGAATTGCAGCAGGAGATGTTCATCGAGATCAGTCCGGCCGATGCCAACGAACGCGGCATCAAGGACGGCTCCTGGGTCTGGGTGACCGGCGCCGAGAACGCCGCGAAGGCCAAGGTGAAGGCTTTGGTCACCGAGCGTGTCGGCAAGGGCGTCGCCTGGATGCCTTTCCACTTCGGCGGCTGGTTCGGCGGCGACGATCTGCGCGCCAACTATCCCGCCGGCACCGACCCGATCGTGCTCGGCGAAAGCGCCAACACCATCACCACCTACGGCTACGACCCGGCGACGGGCATGCAGGAGCCGAAGGTCACACTCTGCCAGATCCGCGCGGCTTAAGGAGGCGGCACCATGGCCAGAATGAAGTTCCTCTGCGACGCCGACCGCTGCATCGAGTGCAACGCCTGCGTCACCGCCTGCAAGAACGAGCACGAGGTGCCGTGGGGCATCAACCGCCGGCGCGTCGTCACGCTCAACGACGGCAAGCCGGGCGAACGCTCGGTGTCGATGGCGTGCATGCACTGCACCGACGCACCCTGCGCGGCGGTCTGCCCGGTCAACTGCTTCTACACTACGGCGGACGCGGTCGTGCTGCACAGCAAGGATCTGTGCATCGGCTGCGGCTATTGCTTCTACGCTTGCCCGTTCGGCGCGCCGCAATATCCGAAGGTCAGCAACTTCGGATCGCGCGGCAAGATGGACAAGTGCACATTCTGCGCCGGCGGCCCCGAGGCCGACGGCTCGAAGGAAGAATACGAGAAGTACGGCGCCAACCGTCTCGCCGAAGGCAAGCTGCCGCTGTGCGCCGAGATGTGCTCGACCAAGTCCCTGCTCGCCGGCGACGGCGAGGTCATCGCGCAGATCTACAAGGAGCGCGTGTCGCGCCGCGGCTACGGCTCCGGCGCCTGGGGCTGGCAGACGGCCTATCACGAGACCATCGCCACCTGATGCGGCCGGCGGTGCCTCGGGTGCCGCCTGCCGTCACGACGAGTTCAGGATCAAAGAGGAGAGGATGCCATGGCGAGGCTGTTCACCCGGGTCCGTCTGATTGCCGGCGCTCTGGCGCTTGCGGTCGTCCTCGCATTTGCCGCCGCGGCGACAAGCCCGGCCTCGGCCCAGCAGGTCAACCCGACCGCATCCTCCGTCAAGGAGCAGCAGCTCCTCGGCCAGCTCAAGTCCATCCAGGGACGCGGCACCATCCCCGACACCAAGTCCTATGTGCTGGAGCATCCCGCCGGCCGCGACTGGCGTGAATTCCGCATGGTGTGGCTGCAATGGATCGGCGCGCTCTCGATCCTCGGCATGCTCGCCGTGCTGATCCTGTTCTACCTCTGGCGCGGCCGCATCCCGATCGAGGAAGGCCGCTCCGGCCGCAAGGTGATCCGCTTCACCGGCTTCGAGCGCTTCGTGCACTGGCTCACGGCGACGGCCTTCGTCATCCTCGGCATCACCGGGCTCAATATCACCTTTGGCCGCGGTATCATCCTGCCCTGGCTCGGCGCGGACTCCTTCAGTGCCTGGTCGGAATGGGCGAAGTACGCGCACAATTATCTCAGCTTCGCATTCACCATCGGCGTCGTGCTGATGTTCCTGATGTGGATCGGGCAGAACTTCCCGACCGCGGCCGATGTCGAATGGCTCAAGCGCGGCGGCGGCATGTTCACCAAGAAGCACGGCGGCCATCCGCCTGCGTGGAAGTTCAACGCCGGGCAGAAGCTGCTCTATTGGCTGGTCGTGCTCGGCGGCATCGCCATGATGATTACTGGCTACATGCTGATGTTCCCCTTCTACGGCGGCATGACCGTCGGCAGCATGGAGCTGGCGGAAGTCTTCCACGGCATCGTCGGCGTGCTGTTCGTGGCAATGATCCTCGGCCACATCTACATCGGCACGGCCGGCATGGAGGGCGCGTTCGAGGCGATGGGCGAGGGCACGGTCGACGTCAACTGGGCCAAGGAGCACCATCCGCTCTGGGTCGACGAGGCGATCGCCGAGCAGCAGAGCCCGAAGGGCCCCGGCCTCGTCACCTCGACGCCGGCCGAATAGGCGATCACGCAGACATATCGGCGGCGCCCGGCCCCGCGGCCGGGCGTCTTGCTTTGAGGGCCGCTGGTTTGCCGGAGGGTCGGGAAGCGCCCTATATATGCGCCATGCGCATCATCGGCCTCGCCGGCTGGAGCGGCTCCGGCAAAACCACCCTGATCACCAAGCTCATCCCGCGCCTGACCGCGGGGGGCTTGCGCGTCTCGACGCTCAAGCATGCGCATCACGGCTTCGACCTCGACCAGCCGGGCAAGGATTCATTCATGCACCGTGTCGCCGGCGCCACCGAGGTGATCGTCTCCTCGGCGCGGCGCTTTGCCGTGCTGCACGAATTGCGCGACGAGCCGGAGTGGGATCTGGGCGCGCTTGTGTCGAAGATGTCGCCGGTCGATCTGGTGCTGGTCGAGGGCTTCAAGCGCGACGCATTTCCGAAGGTCGAGATTCACCGCGCCGCCAACGGCAAGCCACTGATCCATCCGGACGACCCGCATATCGTCGCCATCGCCGCCGACGTGGTGCTGCCGCAGGCGAAGGTGCCGGTGATCGGCCTCGACGATATCGACGCCATCGCCGGTCTCGTGCTGGCCAAGGCCGTGCCGCTCAACAGGGCCGAGGCGTTGCGGAGCTCCTGATGGCGCAACTGACCGACGACTGCTTCGCGTTCTCGGGGCCGCTCTTGCGGCTCGACGACATGGAGCGGCTGATCGGCGAGCGCATCGCGCCGGTCGCGGAGGTCGAGCGCGTGGCGCTTGGCGAGGTGCGCGGACGTGTGCTGGCTGCCGATGTCGTCGCCGCCGTCGATCTGCCGCCGTTCGACAATTCCGCGGTCGACGGCTACGCGGTGAGGCATGCGGATTTGAAATCCGATGCCGACACGCGGCTCGCCGTTTCCGGCCGGCTGACCGCCGGCGCCGGCGAGGCCGTGCCGGTGCAGCCGGGCGGGGCGATCCGCATCTTCACCGGCGCGGCGATGCCGGCCGGTGCCGACACGGTGTTCATGCAGGAGGACGTCACGCGCGACGGCGATGCCGTCGTCGTGCCGAAGGGCTTGAAGCGCGGCGCCAACCGGCGGCTCGCCGGCGAGGACATCGCCAGGGGCGCCGTGGCGCTCGCCGCCGGGACGGTGCTCGAGCCGCAGCACATCGCGCTCGCCGCCGCGCTCGGCGTCACCGCGGTCGAGGTGCGGCGGCAACTGCGCGTTGCGATCTTCTCGACCGGCGACGAAGTGATCGAGCCGGGCGGCGCGCTGCCGCGCGCGGGCGTCTACGACGCCAACCGCTATCTGTTGCGTCAGCTTCTCGAGCGGCTCGGCGCGCGCGTGACCGATCTCGGCATCCTGCGAGACGACCCGGCGCCTTTGGCCGCGGCGCTGGGCGAGGCCGCCGCGGGGCACGATCTCATCGTCACCTCCGGCGGCGTCTCGACCGGCGAAGCCGACTTCGTGCGCGACGCGGTGGAAAGGATCGGCAGCCTCGTGTTCTGGCGCGTCGCCATCAAGCCGGGGCGGCCGGTGGCACTTGGCGTCATCCGCGCCGAGGGCGGCGGCAGCGCGGCCTTCGTCGGCCTGCCCGGCAATCCGGTCGCGGTGTTCGTGACCTTTGTGCGCGTGGTCAAGGTGCTGCTACGGCGGCTTTCAGGCGCGCGGCCGCAGGCGCTGGTGCCGTTGCCGGTGCGCGCGGGCTTTGCCTATAAAAAGAAGAAGGACCGGCGCGAATACGTGCGCGTCGCGCTGCGGCGCGCGGCCGACGGCGAGATCGAGGCGGTCAAGCATCCGCAGGACGGCGCCGGCATCCTCACGTCATTGACGCAGACCGACGGGCTGCTGGAATTTCCCGAGGAGACGACGGCAGTCGCGCCCGGCGACCGCGTCGGGTTTCTCTCCTACGCCGTGCTGATGGACTAGGCGCCGAGGCGCACCGAGCTGGTCGAATAGGCCTCGTCGGCCGGCTCCTGCAAGCTGGTGAGCACGACGCCGCCGATGACGGCGATGACGATGGCGGTGACGCAGGCGACAACAAACGATTTCATGGCACACCTCCCGGCCCGATGGCTTTCGGAACAGACTACCACATTACATAGGTACCGAGGGAGGCCGGCGCGATCCCTTACGCCGTGCCCGCGACAATCTGCGCCGCCCGGGCCGCGTCTTCCGGCGTGTTGACGTTGAAGAACGGGTCGACCGGCTCGGCCGGCCAGTCGGCGATGGCGACGCCGTGGCGGCCGGTCCAGACCTCGATCTTGCGCAGGTCCTCCTGAACGAGCGCGTTGCGCAGGTCCTCGCGCAACGCGAGCGGCCAGAGGCCGACGACAGGATGGCGCCATTCGCCGGAGCGCGCGCAGGCGAGCGGCACGCCGGCGCCCATCTTGCGCCGTGCCGCGTGCAGCCGCTCGGCGAGATCCTCGGGCAGGAACGGGCAGTCGCCCGGCACACTCAGCAACCATTCGATGCCGCTGTTCTGCGCCGCCAGATAATCGAGTCCGGCGAGGATGCCGGCGAGCGGGCCGGGGTGGTCTTCGATATTGTCCGGCACCACGGTCAGCCCCGTATCGGCGAAGCGGTCCGGGTCGCCATTGGCGTTGATGATGATGCCGGCCGTCTGCGCCGACAGGGTCGCCAGCACGCGGTCGAGGATGGTCACGCCGCCGAGCTCGATGCGCGCCTTGTCGCCGCCACCCATGCGGCGCGCGAGGCCGCCGGCGAGCACGAGGCCGAGGGTCGGGGGGTAGGGGTGCGTCATTTTCTTCTGCTTTTCCCGGGCGCAGCGTGGCACGAAGTGGTGCGCTGCAGACCCGGGATCCCGGTTGGCTGACTATGAAAGCTGGGTCCCGGATCTGCGGTGCATCGCTGCGCGCCGCGCCGCGTCGGGACGCGAGGCCGAAGCATCAATCCTCCACCGCGGCCTTGCGGCGGTGCTTCGAGCTTTCCTCCTCGACGAAGGCGAGGTCCTGATCGAACACGATGCGGCTTTCGCCGGCGAGGGCGATGAAACGCTTGCCGCGCGCGCGGCCGATCAGCGTCAGGTTCGCCTTGCGCGCCAATTCGACGCCCCAGGCCGTGAAGCCCGAGCGCGAAATGAGGATCGGAATGCCCATGCGCACGGTTTTGATCACCATCTCCGAAGTGAGACGGCCGGTGGTGTAGAAGATCTTGTCGGCGGCCGGCACCTTCTCTTTGAACATCCAGCCGGCGATCTTGTCGACGGCGTTATGGCGGCCGACGTCCTCCATGTAGACCAGCGGCTTGTCTTCATGCGCCAGCACGCAGCCGTGGATGGCGCCCGCCTCAAGATAGAGCGACGGCGTGGTGTTGATCGCGTGCGTCAGGCGGTAGAGCCACGACGTACGCAATTCGGCATTCGGCAGCGAGACGTCCTCCAGCGCTTCCATCAGGTCGCCGAACACGGTGCCCTGCGCGCAGCCGGAGGTCTGCACTTTCTTCTTCAATTTCTTCTCGTAGTCTGTCTTGCGCTTGGTGCGCACCACGACGACCGACAGCTCCTCGTCGTAGTCGACGCCGGTGACCACGTCGTCCGGCAGCAGCATGTTCTGGTTCAAGAGGTAGCCGATCGCCAGATATTCGGGATAATCGTTGATGGTCATCGCCGTGACGATCTCCTGCGAATTGAGAAAGATCGTCAGCGCGCGCTCGACCGTCACGGATGTCTCGATCCGCGCGCCGGTCTGGTCGATGCCGGTGACGCGCTCGGTCAGGCGCGGATCGGCGGGATCGGGGCGGATGATGTAGGAGGGCTCGTTCGGCATGGCCCGAATATAGGCCATCCGCCGCCCGTCCGCATGGCCTAGCCCTCTGTCTTAAGTGCTTGAATTTACTGGGCTGGTGTCTTCAATCGTAAAGAAATACTGAGCGCATTTGACGCAAATCCGGCGCTCTCCTTGGCGCCGTTTCAATGCCTCTGTGGTTCTCTGTTACCCGCACGCCCCGAACCCGCGAGGCCGACCAATGCGCGTCGTACCCCTGCTCGTTCTCTTCCTGTGCGGCCTCAGCCTTTCGGCCGCGCCCGATCTGCCGGTCGCAAGCGAGCCGATGGCGGTGGCCGCGAGCCTCGCCGACGATGCGGATTACGTGGTGCTGCAGCAGCAGGCGAATGAAGCGCTCGACACGCTCATGCAGGCGCGCGAGCGGCGGCTCGCCGCCCTCCAGATCGCGGTGAACTGACGTCTACTGCACAGGCGCGATCGTCAGCGCGATCTTCTCCGACGTCACCCCGCTCACCTGCAGCACGAACGGCGATGCGTTGAGCTCGAAGCGCACGCTCTTGCGCACGCCGGGGCAGTCGCTGCGACCGGTGCTTCCGACCGAATGCGCGTAGCGGCCGTCCTGGACGAGATCGATCCAGGCTTCCTCCGACAAGGTCACCTGATAGATGCCGGCCTTGGCCGGCGCGGGCAGCGACAGCGCGCCGCCGAACCACGTTGCCGCCTTCGGCTTGCGCTCCGGCGGCAGGGTGAATGTGGCGTCGTTTGCAGCGGCCAGATGCAGCACGAGCGCGGTGCGGGGCAGGCCGGACAACGCGTCGCCCGCCTTCGCGTCCATCGTTGGCGTCGCGGCGAGCCGCTGGCGCTCCTGCGCCAGCGGCCAGGCGAACTTGCCGCAGCCGTCCTGTGCGAAGGACGGCGCGGCAAGCACGAGCGTTACAAGCAGGCCGCCGATCAGGCGCATCGGGGGTTTCGTCCTCAGGCGCCGGAATCGCCGGCGTCCGGGTAGAACAGCTGCTGCCCGTTGATCTTGTAGTTGGCGATGACCTTCTGGCCTTCCGGGGAGATCAGCCAGTCGATGAAGGTCTGGCCGAGCTCCTTCTTGACGTTCGGATGCTTCTGCGGGTTCACCAGCATCACGCCGTATTGGTTGAACATGCGCTTGTCGCCTTCGACGACGATCTCGAGGTCGCCCTTGTTCTTGAAGTGGATCCAGGTGCCGCGGTCCGACAGCACATAGGCGTTGCTGGCGCCGGCGGTGTTGAGCGCGGCGCCCATGCCCTGGCCGATCGCCTTGTACCAGGGCCCCTTGGCCTTATCGATGTCGATGCCGGCATCCTTCCAGAGCTTGAGCTCGGCGATGTTGGTGCCGGAGCGGTCGCCGCGCGAGATGAACGAGGCCTGCTTGTCCTTAATGGTCGTGAAGGCCTTGGCGACGTCCTTCATGCCCTTCACATGCGCCGGGTCGCTCTTCGGGCCGATCAGGACGAAGTCGTTGTACATCACCGGAAAGCGCTTCACGCCTTGGCCTTCGGCGAGGAATTTCTCTTCCGCCGATTTGGCGTGCACGAAGACGACGTCGGCGTCGCCGCGGCGGCCGGTGTCGAGCGCTTGGCCGGTGCCCTGCGCGATGACCTTCACGGTGATGCCGGTCTTCTGCTTGAAGATTGGCAGCAGGTATTCGAACAGGCCGGAATCCTGTGTCGACGTCGTCGAGGCCACGATGATCGATTTGTCCTGCGCGTGGACGGCTGGCGCGATGAAAGCGGCCGCGAGGGCTGCGGCGATGACTGTGCGGCGATTGAACATGCGATCCTCCATTTTCATTGTCGTTTCTCTTGTTGCATTCACACCAGCAGTTCGCCGGCGATGAATCGTCTCGTTTCTTCCGCTTCGGGATTGGCAAAAAATGTCGCGGCGGCGCCGTGCTCGATCAGGCGGCCACGGTGCAGGAGCACGACCTCGCCGCCGATGCGGCGCGCCTGGCCGAGGTCGTGCGTCGACATCATGACCTTGACGTCGCGCGCCGCGACCGAGCGAACAATGTCCTCGATCGCCTTGGTGGCGGCGGGATCGAGACTGGCGGTGGGCTCGTCGAGCAGCAGCAGGTCGGGGTCGCGGGCGAGCGCGCGGGCGAGCGCAAGGCGCTGCTGCTCGCCGCCGGAGAGCCGCCGCGCCGGGCGCCGTTCCAGGCCGGACAGGCCGACAAGCGCGAGAAGCTCGGCGGCGCGTTCGCCGGCTTTCGGGCGCGATGCCGCGGAAAGGCCGTAACGCACATTGGCCGCCGCCGAGCGCCGCAGCATGACGGGGCGCTGGAACACGATGGCGCGGCGGTCGGACGGCGCCTCTTCACGGCCGGCCCAGGTGATGCGGCCCTGCGACGGCGCGATCAGCCCCATGACGACGCGCAGCAGCGTCGTCTTGCCGGCGCCGTTCGGGCCGATGAGCACCGTCGGCGCGCCGTGTGCAATTTGCATCGAGATATGGTCGATGAGCGTCACCTGGCCGACGTTGACCGACACGTCCGCTAGCGCCACAGGCAGGTCGGAGGCGGGCGCGCGCATGTTCATCCCGCCAGTCGCTCGCCGAGGCGCCGCGCGCCCCAGGCCAGCGCATTGATGATCACGATAATGGTGAGCAGCACCATGCCGAGCCCGATGGCGAGCGGCAGGTCGCCCTTCGAGGTCTCGAGCGCGATGGCCGTGGTCATCGTGCGGGTGAAGCCGTCGATATTGCCGCCGACGATGATGATGGCGCCGACCTCCGCCGCGGCGCGGCCGAAGCCGGCGAGAAGCGCGGTGGTGAGGGAGAACCGCGCGTCCCAGATCAAAGTGGCGATGCGCGCGGCCGGGCCGACGTTCATCGCGGTGAGTTCGTCCCGGTACTCGGCCCAGAGGTCCTCGACCGTCTGCCGCGTTAGCGCGGCGATGATCGGCGCCACCATTACGGTCTGGGCGATGATCATGGCTTGGGGCGTGAAGAGCAGGCCCCAGGAGCCGAGCGGGCCCGAGCGCGACAGCAGCAGGAAGACGGCGAGGCCGACCACGACGGGCGGCAGGCCCATCAAGGCGTTGAGGACGACGATGATCGCCTCGCGGCCCGGAAAACGCACCAGCGCCAGCGCCGCGCCGAATGGGATGCCGATCACGGCCGCGAAGGCGAGCGCCGTGAGGCTGACGATCAGCGACAGTGCGACGATGGCATAGAGGCCCGGATCGCCGGTCAGGACGAGTTGCAGGGCGGAGCTGTCGGTATCCATCGGTACCCCAATGCGGCGGCGCGGCGGCCGCGGGTCATCCCCGGGATGTCTCTAGCGTATTCTTGTCAGTTCCTCCAATAATGTCGCCGTTTTGAAAAATAAACATATCAGAACATATGATCTGAGGGCGAACCCCGGACGAGGTTTGGCTTGCAAAACCGGGCACGCGCGGCCATGAACCTAGCCCGCGACTGCCGTTGTGAGCCTCGAATGCGGCCGCGCGGCGCGATCAGCCGGTGAGGAGAGGTGGCCGAGTGGCTGAAGGCGCACGCTTGGAAAGCGTGTATACGGGAAACCGTATCGAGGGTTCGAATCCCTCTCTCTCCGCCAGCTCC
>Ga0134125_10010497_pt1 | contig 10399 bp, 3 predicted proteins | sample KB31751_FD_96464 | JGI IMG/M metagenome (GOLD analysis project Ga0134125, IMG submission 96464) | Terrestrial soil microbial communities with excess Nitrogen fertilizer from Kellogg Biological Station, Michigan, USA - KB3-175-1 | ecosystem: Environmental > Terrestrial > Soil > Unclassified ... | reverse complement strand
TTCCGGTCGCGCGCCCGAGCGATCCGCCGTACCGGCGGCCTTTCAGCGTCGGACCGGGGATCCACTTCCCGTCGTTGCCGATCGACGTCGCCGCCGCGGACATCCAGAGATACCCGCTCCCGATCGACAACACCAGCGAGGAGACCCTGAGCGGCGCGTACGCCTGGGTCATCACCGACTCGGGGACGGTCTACCTGGTGAACATCAACCCCATCCTGCGCGACTACCAGGCGGTCACCTCCACCAGCACGCCCCCGTTCGTGCCCGCTCCGGTGACCGAAGCGCCGCCGTTCATAAACACGCTGCGCGACAAGAACCAGATCAGCTACTCGGTCCTGCTCGACTCCCTGTCGGGGCCACCCCGGGTCGACGTTCTCCCCACCACCCCGCCGACGGGGCCCTACCTCGAGCCGTTCTGGACCCGGGGATCGATCCTGAATGCCACGGCGCTGAACGGTTCCCCCGTGCAGACGATCGCGTTCTTCCCGCAGGCGCCGCTGCCCGCGAACAGCGACAGCGACCCCACCGACCGGCGGGCGATCACGCCCCAGACCTGGACCATCTCCTGGGAGGGGCCGCTCGGAGGTCAGCACAACAGCGGAAACATGTCTTCCGTCGGCGATTTCTCGAAGTTCCTGGGCGACACGAGCGGTCTCGACAGCAGGATCGACTCGGTCTTTCAGGACGGGGGCGCGAACTACTGCCAGCTCGGCGTTCTTCCGGGCGATCTGGTGACGCTGGTCGGCTGCATCAACAACGCCCAGTGCGGGATCGGCGAGCAGTGCCTCTTCGGCAACACCGCCTCGGGCGCCGCGGGCCTCGCGGTGACCGGGATCTGCGTCGATCCCAACCAGGTGTCCAGGAAGCAGACCCAGTGCAACGAGTTCCTGAACAGCGTCCGCCGCTACCGGATCGACCTGCCCACCGCGAACACGCTGGTCGTCGAGCCGAACCTCGACGAGATCGTCATCTCGCCGCTCAAGCCCGAGTGCCAGCCGACGGCCGCGGCTGCTGCGGACGCGGGCATCGACGCCGGCACCGGTCCTGACGGCGGCCCCAATTCGACCGATACCTGCCCCGACAGCAATGACCCGACCACCGCCAATTTCACCTGCGAATCGAAATATCCCGGCGGGGGAACGGGACGGCGCTGCCTCATGCGGTGCAAGTCCGACAGCGACTGCCGCGCCGGGCGCACGTGTATCGATTTCACCGCGAAGCAGAACGCTGCTGAGGAGGGGACGCTCGACGGCGGGACGAAGAGGCCTTGCGACGAAATGAACGAAAGCTGCTTCTGCGCCGACGCGCCGATCTTCGACGACTTCGGCAAGGAGTGCTTCGACCAGCTCATTTCGTACCAGGTCACCGCCGGGCAGTCGTTCCTCGTCACCGGTTCCCAGGCCGGGCTGATCAACACCGCCAAGCTGCCCACCTCGCCGGGCCAGCTCTGCAGCACCAACCCGACGCCGGACGCTCGCTTCACCTTCCGCATCCCGATCAGCGGGCCAAGTGCGGTGAAGTGCACCAACGTCGACCCGGTCGTCGCGACCATCGACAGCCGCATCAATCCAGGAACCGACAGCGCGCAGAGTCCGCTGAACGACAAGCTGGTGAGCGTGGTGACGTCGCCCCCGCAGCCGGCCGATCCCTGCCTCTACCTGGGCGGCCCCGCGGCGGGGGATCCGCTCACCACGCCGGCGGCCGACGGCGGCACCTCCGCGGGGCCCACGCACGTGCGGGCCCTGTTCAAGAACTCGCAGCTCTCTTTCGTGCTGGCCAACCTCGATCGGTCGCCCACCTTCCAGACCGTGATCAGCTTCGACGTCCACGGCGGCTTCGTCCCGCAGACGGTCATCGATCCGACGACGATCGAGGTGTCGATGCCGGCACGGATCGTCCTCGGGCCGGTCGACTCGCTGGCGCAGGTGACGTCGGGGACCACGCCGCTCACCAGCGAGGCGCCGTACCTCTTCGTCGTCGATCAGCGGCGCCTGGGGTTCTCGCAGGGCGGTGGGCCGACGCGCGGGCAGCTCCTGCGCATCAACCCCTTCAGCTACAACGTGGCGATCGGCGTCTCGTCGGCCAGCTACCTGCCCATCTTCGAGGACTACAACGCCACGGGGGGTCTCTTCCCAATCCAGTAGCGCTCCCGGCCTGCGCGGAACTTGACGGCCTCGGGGTATGGACGGAGACTACATGTAGGTGATCGTCGTGCGACCGTTCAGTGCCCGTGAAATTATTCGGGAAATTCTGGCCCAGGCGACTCAGGAGCTGGCGCAGGAAGGTTTCGTCGGGCCCGTCCCCGCAGCGTCCATTTCGCTCGATCGCACCAAGCGGGCCGAGCACGGTGACTTTGCCTCCAACGTCGCGCTGACGCTGGCGAAGCCGGCGGGCAAGCAGCCGCGCGCCGTCGCCGAAGCGATCGTCGGGCGGCTTCCGCTGGGCGGAGCCTCGCCTCTGGCGGAGGCGACGGTGGCCGGTCCCGGCTTCATCAACGTTCGGCTGGCGCCCGCGTTCTGGCAGGCGGCGCTGGGGAAGATTCTGGGCGCGGGCGCCGACTGGGGGAGGGGAGCGCCGCGACAAGCGCCGAAGGTGCTGCTCGAGTATCTCTCCGCGAACCCCACAGGCCCGATCACCGTCGCGCACGGCCGGGTGGCCGCGGTGGGGGATTCGCTCACGCGGCTGATGCGCTTCGCCGGCTACACCGTCACGCCCGAGTTCTACATCAACGACGCCGGCAACCAGGTGCAGACGTTGGCCCTCTCGACCTGGGTTCGCTACATGGAGATCGCGCGCGCCGCGGATCCGAGCCTCCCCGAGGTGGCGTTCCCCGACAACGGCTACAAGGGCGCGTACATCCGCGACTTCGGGCGCGCCCTCTACGCGCGCGACGGCGCCCGGTGGGTGGGGGCTTCTCCGCCCGTCGACCTGGCGCCAATCCAGAGCTTCGCCATCGCGTCGTCGCTGGGGATCATTCGGGCCACCATGGCGCGTTTCGGCGTCACCTTCGACGTCTGGCAGAGCGAGCGCGAGCTACATGCCTCGGGCGAGGTGGCGACCACGCTGGCGGGGCTGGAGGCGGCCGGCTACATCGACCGCCACGACGGCGCGGTCTGGTTGAAGACCACGGCGCTGTGGGGCGACGACAAGGATCGGGTGGTGATGAAGTCGGACGGCCTGCCGACCTATCTGCTGGCCGACATCGCGTACCACCGCAAGAAGCTGGCGCGTGGGTTCGACGAGCTCTGTGACATCTGGGGCGCCGACCACCACGGCTACATCGCGCGCATGCAGGCTGCGCTGAAGGCCTTCGGCCACGACCCGGCCGTGCTGCGGGTGATCCTGATCCAGATCGTCAGCCTCATTCGCAACGGGCAGCCGGTGGCGATGGGGAAACGCGAGGGCGAGTTCGTGACCCTCGACGAGGTGATCGCCGAGGTGGGACGCGACGCCACCCGGTTCTTCTACCTGATGCGCCGGCACGATACCTCGTTGGAGTTCGATCTCGATCTGGCCAAGAAGCAGTCGATGGACAATCCCGTCTACTACGTGCAATACGCGCACGCGCGCTGCATCTCGATCGCGCGGCGGGCGACCGAGCTGGAGGCGCCGCGCGCGGCGTTCTCGCCGGAGCTCGCGGCGGAGCTGTCGCTGCCGGAGGAGCTCACCATCCTGCGGCGGCTCGCGGAGTTCCCAGACTTCGTGGCCGACGCCGCCGAGGCGCGCGAGCCGCACCGGCTGACGACCTACCTGATGGAGCTGGCGGGCGAGTTCCAGAGCTACTACACGCAGCTGCAGAAGGTGCACGGCGACACCATCCTCCCCCAGGAGCGCCACCGGACGGGGGACTGGCGGTCGACCTGGAACTGGCGCAAGACGGCGGCGCGCCTGCACTGGGTGGCGGCCATCGCCGAGGTTCTGCGCACCGGGCTGGATCTCCTGGGCGTCTCGGCGCCCGACGCGATGGCCAAGGCGGAAAACCCCACGAAAGAGGACGACTCATGAGCCTGCGTTACACTGCTGTCACCAGCATGGATGGACCCGCGCTCGAGGAGTCCGACCGGAACGTCGAACGGTGGCGCGAGAAGATCGAGGTCAAGCTCGACAACCGGCAGGTGTTTTTCCTTTTCTTCGGGAGCGCCGTCGTCGCTTGCATGTTGTTCGTGTTGGGCGTGATGGTGGGCAAGCGGATCGAGTCGCGCGGGCAGGCCGACGCGCCGGTGCTGCAGGACCCGCTGGCGGCGCTCGATCGCGCGCACCAACCCCCTGTCGGCGTGGCGGCGCCGGTGCCGCAGCTGACCTTCCCCAGCACGCTCGGCGGCAGCGCCTCCCGGGGCAAGGGGAGCGTGCACGCGGCGCTCGCTGCGCCACCCAAGATCGCGCCCCCGAAAGCGCCCGCGGCGCCCAAGCCGGTCGCCCTGGCCAAGCCGGCCGCTGCGGCCAAGCCGGTCGCCGCGGCCGCGCTCGATCCGGCCAAGGTGAAGGGGAAGTACACACTCCAGATCAGCAGCTTCGCCACCTCGGCCGAGGCGCAAGCGTTCGTCCAGAAGCTCCCCGGCGCGTTCGTGATCGCCGGTGACGTCCCCGGCAAGGGGACGCTCTACCGCGTCCGCTTCGGCAACTACGCGTCGTACAAGGACGCCGCCGCCGCCAAAGAGGGCTTCGAGAAGCAGCACAACATGATCGCGCTCGTGGCCGCCCGCTAGTCTAGGAGGGGTCAGAGGCGCGGCGACCGGACGAGCCGCCGGGTCAGAACATCAGGCCGACGTTGACGTGCAGGACGCCGATGCGGGTGTCGCCCGGACCGGGGTCGAGCGGCCAGCCCCAGGCGAGGCTGACGTCGCCGATGGGGAGACGGATGAGCAGGGGCGAGACGCCGACGCCGTGGCGGAACTGGGAGATGGAAAGGCCGGCGAAGGAGTCGGCCACCACGCCGTTGTCCATGAAGACGGCGCCGTACCAGGGGGGGATGATGGGGAACTGCAGATCGATGTTTTGCAGGATGCGCATGTTGCCGCCGATCGGTCGGTACTCGACGGCCCAGATGCCACCGGCGCTCGGGTTGCGCGGGTCGACGGGGTCGATCGGCTGCTCGACCACCTCGACGCGCGCCCGGTCGAGCTGGTAGCCGCGGATGGTGGTGTCGCCGCCGGCGAAGTAGCGTTCGACCTTGGGGAGCAGGGAGGCGCCGCCGAACGGGAACCCCTGGTCGTAGCGGAACCCGTGCCGCAGGTAGAGGTGCTTGCCGAGCGGGATGACCGAGAGGGAATGGACCCCGACCTTGAGGAACGTATCGTCGCCGATGGCGAAGGGGAACGGACGCAGCGGGATGGAGAGCGCGGGGAGGGCCAGCTCGGCGATGGCGTCGATGCGGAAGCCGCGCGTCGGCAGGAGGCGGTTGTCCATCCGTAGCCATTCGACGTTGGCCGAGAGGCTACCGACGGTCGTCCCCAGCGTGACGGCCTGGGTGGTCTCCTGGGGGCCCGCCCCGCGCACCAGCGGTTCGGTGTGCGTGGTGTTGCGCAGGTTGTAGTGCAGCCCGGCGTCGACGCCTGGGAACATCTCCCGTGAAAAGCCGATCGAGCCGCCGCCCGAGTGGATGTCGCCCAGACGCACCGTCTCCTGGCGCAGGTAGGTGAGCGAGGCGTCGAGGCGGAACAGCGTCCCCAGGAAACGGCGGTCGAGGAAGTTGGCGTTCGCCCGCAGGATCGCGGTGCCGTAGGTGATTCCGGTGTCGAGCGTCCAGCCGTAACCGCCGAGGTCCCGGTTGTCGTAACCGCCGCGCACGAAGACGCCCAGCGGAAACGACGAGTCGGGCGGCTTCTGGTCGGTGGAGGCGCCCACCCCGACGTGAACGACGCTGTACTGATCGTAGCGCTCCTCGACGTTGACCACCATGGGGACGGTCTTCTCGGGGGCGCCGTTGGTCGGCCGAGCCTCCTTGCCCGGGAATGAAATGGGCGAGGCGTTGTTGAAGAGCTGGAGAAACCCGATGTCGCGCTGGCTCCGCTCGACCGGCGTGGTTCCCAGGTAGTCGCCGGGGCCGAGGCGGATCTGCTCCAGGATCGTCTGGGCCCGGGTGGTGAAGTTGCCGCGCACGAAGACCGGGCCCACCCGCATGCGCGGCCCCAGCGTGGCCGTCCAGGCGAGCGCCACGTCGTTCCCCTTCCGATCGACGTCGGGGCTGACGGTGGCCGACGGGTAGCCGGCGTCGCCAAACAGGCGCACCAGGCGCTTGGCGTCGGCGCTGACCAGCGGCGGGGCGTAGGGGGCGCCGGGGCGGAGCGCCACGCTGTCGAGGAGGAACGCGTCGCCGTAGGGGAGCGGGGTGGCGTCGGTCGAGCGGAACGTCTCGGCCGCCAGCGTCAGCCGCGGCCCCTCGTCGACGGTGAAGCGGACGAACAGGTCGGCCGCGCCGCGCGAGGTGGTCTCGGCGCCGGCCACCGTGGCCCCGAGCTGGCCGAGAGCGGCCTCGGCCGTAGCGGCGTCGACGCGCACCCGGGCCTCGAGGAAACCGCGGTCGCGATAGTGCTGGCGCAGGCGTTCGACGTCCTGATCGAGCTGCTTGCCGGTCGCGTAGCCGCCCGAGCCGATCCCCCAGAACGGGTAGGGGCGCACGGTGACCACCTCGGCGAGCTCGCGCGGCGGCAGGGCGTGGGCGCCCACGAACTCGACCGCGCGCACCCGGAGCCGCGGGCCCTCGTCGATCGAGAAGACGATCCGCTCCTCGTCGGCCGACAGCCGCTCGCGCCGCCAGTCGACCCGGGCGAAGAAGTTCCCCTGTTGCTGGTAGTGGCGCTGGAGGGCGTCGGCGCTGGCCCCCACCTCGAAGTCGTCGTAGGAGCCGCGGGTGAAAAGGGTCAGCTGGTCCTGCAGCGAGGAGACCGACTGGCTGGCGTTCCCCTCGAAGGCGACCGCGATCCGCTTCCGTTCGTTGATGGCGATGCCGATGCGGACGTTCTTGGCCGCCCGGTCGACGCTCTTCTGGACGCTGAAGTCCGTCGTCACGCGCACGCCGGCGAACCCCAGCGCCCGGTAACGCTTGGTCACTGCGTCCATGTCCTCGCGCAGCTGCTTCTGCGTGAAGGGGACCGGCGTGTTCCAGAGCGTGATCCAGTCGCCGTGCCGGAACATCTGGTCGAGATCCTCGGTGGAGATGGCGTGGTTGCCGGTGAAGGTGATCGGCCCCAGCGGGTAGGCAGGCCCGAGCCGCACGGTCACGTAGAGATCGAGCGAGCCCGGATCGGAGCCGGGACGGGTGTCGAGGCCGACGTTGGCCTCGAAGTAGCCGCGGCTGCGCAGGAAGTCGATCACCAGCAGGCGCTCGCGCTCGAGCATGGCGCCCCGTTCGGGGCCGGCCGGGGGGAACGGCTGGCCGGCGCGGACCGTGATGCGGCGCTGGATCTCGTCCTGCTGGATGCGCCGGTTGCCGCTGACGAAGACGTAGCGGAGGCGCTCGTAGGGGAGCAGCGTCGCCACCACGATCACGCCGCCGGCGCCGGGGCGCGTGGTGACGGTGGCGCGATAACCGACGGCGTCGAACATCTGGACGAGGCGGGGGATGGTCCCGAACGGCTGGCCGATCTTGTCGCTGGGGCCCGATTCGATGAAGGGATCGCCGACCGCCGAGACGGAGCGCATCAGCTCTTGCAGCTTCTCCTCGGGGTCGATGCGCGAGCCGCCGAGCTCGTAGCCGACGATGGGGATGCGCGCCGCGGGCATCGGCTCGGGCGCGGCGGGCTCGGGCGCGGGGGGCGTGGCCGGACGTGGCGGTTTCTCGGCGGCCGGGGATACCGGTGGCGCCGGCGGTCCGGCGTCGGGCTCGCTCTGGCCGCGGGCATTCGGTGCCGACAGAGCCAGCGCGAGCACGACCGCGAGCGAGAGGGAGGCTTTCACGGGACGTGGGGCGTCCGGTTCACCTTACCTTCTTATCGCGTAGTCCAGCCGCAATTCGAAGTTGTAATTGAGCGGCAGCGTCTCGGGCACCCCCTCCTCCGAGGAGAGCCGGATCTGTTCGATCCCCCCGCCGAGGCTGAAATAGTCGAGCAGCCAGAGGTTCCCCGAGCCGTTCCAGTGGCTCTGGTTCTGGAATCCCTGCAGGTAGTCGAACTGCAGGTCGCCGTAGCGGCTCACGCGCTTGCGGATCCGCCCCTCGAACCCGTCGGAGCCGACGGTGAGTCGCAGGTTGAGACCCGTCAGGCGCTGGAACGTGTCGTCGATGTACGGCTCCATCAGGTTGGCCACCGTGTCGCGCGTCGCCTGGCCCGCGATGTCGGCGCTGGTCGACAGGTTGGCGCCCACGGTGGCGTTCTGCGTGCCGAACGGGCTGGCGTTCGAGGCGGAGGTCCTGCCGGTCAGGAGCAGGAAGGCGGTCTGGTTGCGGTCGAGGCCGTCCTCGCTGGAGAGATCGATCTGCGCCTCGCGCAGCGGGCCGCTGATGCGCATGTGGACGTTGTGATCCTGGCCGTTGGCGTCGGTGACCAGGTTGGTCGCCTCGATCTCGATGTCGGGTGTGTCGCCGTCGGCGATCGACTTGGTGGCGATGAAGGTCACGTGGTTGGCGTAGGGGACCAGGTCGAAGTCGCCGCGCATGAACGGGATGTTGAACCGCCCGTCGGTGGGCCGGATGTCGCCCGCCAGTTGGGGCACGGCCAGCGTGCCGCCCACGTGCAGGATGATGTCGGCGTGGATCTCGGGGGCGATGTTGTTCTGCACGACGAAGCCGTCGCCCACGGTGCGCACGGAGAGATCGAGGCGCAGCTGCTCGAGCAGCGGTTTGCCGTCGTAGAACGGACGCACCGTCGACTCGTCGACGCGGGGGCGCAGCGCCAGGTTCGAGACCTGAAACGCCTGTAGGTAGCGCCCGGAGACGAGGCGCACCTCGCCGCCCAGGCCGAACCCGTCGTCGACGCTCCCCTTGAGATCGAGGTCGAAGGCCAGGTCGTCGACCTCGAACACGCCCGGGCTGCGGTAGGTGAGTCGCTCGCCGTGCAGCGGCAGGTCGAAGTAGCCGGGCTGGAACGGGAACAGGTTGGTGAACTGGACACGGCCGGCGCGCACGCCCGAGGCGCCGATGACCAGCATCCCCTGGTCGTCGAACAGCACCTTCACGTTGTGCAGGATGATCCCTTCGTTGCTGATCTCGACGATCCCGCTCTCCACCTGGACCTCGCTGCCGAGATCGCGCAGCCGAAAGGCGATGTTGTCGAGATCGAGCCGCCCGCGCACGTCGGGGTGAAGCAGCGTCCCGCGCAGGTGGGCCCGCACGTGCGCCTTCCCCTGCGCGTCCGAGACCGCGTCGGGCGCGGCGTAGGCCAGGAGGCGCGCGCTCACGTCGCCGTCGACGTCGGCCTGCAGGTTCTCGGGGACGAACCCGGGGCCCAGCGTGGCGTGGCCGGAGAGCTTCATCGTCGAGCCGTCGACGGTGATGGCCAGGTTCTCGATGCTCACGCCGCCGCCGCTGGTCATCGCGAAGCGCCCCGAGTCGACCACCACGTCGCGATAGAGGTCGCGCGGCCGGAGGTGGATCGGGTTGGCGACCACCACCTCACCGCGCAGGTCGGGTCGATCGAGCGTGCCGCCCGCGGTGAGCTCGGCGCGCAGATCGCCCCCCAGGCGCTCGATGGCGCCGCCGCCGAGAAAGGGCTGGAGGAGCTCGAGATCGAGGTGCCCGGCCAGGGTGCCCGAGAGGGCCCGGCCGTCGAGCCGCCCTTCGACGCGCAGGTCGCCGCCGTCGGTGGAGAAGTGCGCCTCGTCGAGCGCGATGTGATCGCCGGCGACGTGGACGTGGACCGGGCGGGCCGCCTCGATGCGGACCCGCTGCATGGTGGTCTCGCCGTTGGGACCGTCGACGGCGCGGGCGATCGAGAGCCAGAGCTCGGGGAGCAGCACGTCGAGCGCCAGCGGCTGGCCGGGATCGAGATCGATGGCCACGCGCCCGCTGGCCACGCTGCGCCCGTCGCCGAGCGCGACCAGCTCGGGGGCCAGCGTGTGCAGCTCGAGGCGGCGGAAGGCGACGCGCCCGTGCACGCTGGGCCCTTTGGGGAGCAGGGCGGCGTCGACGTCGACGTCGAAGCGATCGAAGAGCTGGCCGTGAATGGCGACGCCGGGCGCGCGCTGGGGCCCCACGACGGCCGGCGCCAGCGCCAGGTGCCCCTTGCCGAGCTGGACGCCGCGCACGACGATGTCGGCCAGATCGACGTCGCCGCGCAGCTCGGGCCGGTCGGGCCGGCCGCCCAGGTGCAGCTTCGCGCTGACGAAGCCGCTCATCGGCACGCCCGCGTCGGCCGCGCCGGGGATGGCCGCGATCGGGATCTTCGTCAGGTCGACGTCGAGGTCGAGATCCTGGTGGGCGAGGCCGATCCGGCCGTGCGCCTCCACCGCGCCGCCGCCCCGGCGC
>Ga0134125_10010496_pt1 | contig 10400 bp, 9 predicted proteins | sample KB31751_FD_96464 | JGI IMG/M metagenome (GOLD analysis project Ga0134125, IMG submission 96464) | Terrestrial soil microbial communities with excess Nitrogen fertilizer from Kellogg Biological Station, Michigan, USA - KB3-175-1 | ecosystem: Environmental > Terrestrial > Soil > Unclassified ... | reverse complement strand
CGCCTGCACCAGCTCGCCCCACCGCACCGCCTCGCGATGCCCGGTGGAGAGATTGTCCAGCACCGTCACCGCGACATCGCGCGCCGCCAGCCATTTCGCCATATGGCTGCCGATGTAACCGGCACCGCCGCAAACCAATACATGCATGTGATTATCTCCAACCATGGATAGGGACACCCGACCCGCCCTCGCGGCAGCAAACGGCAGGAGCGATCGGCTGCGGCCAACGGATGTTGCTTTCGTTGCGGCGCAACATCATAAACCGTGACGCAATGGCTACCCGGCAAATGCCGTTGCCCCGAGAATCAACGCTCACCCGATCCCACACGGGTAACGTCCACAGGGGGCTGTGAACCATGCTTGTATTCATTCTGGGAATGTCGCTCGGTGCCTGCATCGGCGTGTTGATCATGGGCATCTGCAGGTCGTCCGGCGATTCCACATCCTCGTCCGCTCCGTGGTCAGGACCGGCTCGCCTCTTGCCTGCAGAGAGTTTCGCGTACCTCCACGGCAACGCCGCGCCAAGCTCGCGGCCGTAGACATCCTCGAAACGCATGATGTCGTTCTCTCCCAGATAGCCGCCTGACGGCTCCTCGACCCACTCCAGCCGCAGCCGGCCAAAGTATTCCAGGCGATGTTCCACACCCAGCGGGATGTACGTGTCCGGCAGATGGCGTGCGTCCGTAACGCGCGCCCTGCACCGATCGACACAGATCCAGCGGCAGTCACTGCCGAACCCGGCACATTTTAGCGGCCACGGCCACTATCATGGGCGGTCTGCTGTTCCCCCGCTTTCGCCTGTGAAGGATTACTCATGCATCTCAACGCCCGCATCTTCGTCGCCGGTCACCGTGGCCTGGTCGGCAGCGCCATCGTCAGGCGCCTGCAGGCCGAGGGATACGACAACCTGCTGCTGGCCGGGCGCGACACGCTGGACCTGCGCAACCGCGAGTCGGTCGAGGCGTTCTTCGCCGCGCACAAGCCCGAGTACGTGTTCCTGGCCGCGGCCAAGGTCGGCGGCATCCATGCCAACGACACCTACCCGGCCGAGTTCCTGCTGCAGAACCTGCAGATCCAGAACAACGTGATCGACGCCGCCTACCGCCACGGCGCCAGCAAGCTCACCTTCCTCGGTTCGTCGTGCATCTACCCGAAGCTGGCACCGCAGCCGCTCAAGGAGGAATACCTGCTGACCGGCCCGCTGGAACCCACCAACGAGTGGTACGCCGTCGCCAAGATCGCCGGCATCAAGCTGTGCCAGGCCTACCGCCGGCAGTACGGCTTCAACGCGATCAGCCTGATGCCGACCAACCTGTACGGCCCCGGCGACAACTTCGACCTGGCCAACTCGCACGTGCTGCCCGCACTGATCCGCAAGTTCCACGAGGCGAAGCTCAACGGCGACAAGCAGGTGGTGATGTGGGGCACCGGCACCCCGCGCCGCGAGTTCCTGCACGTGGATGACATGGCCGCCGCCACCGTTTACCTCACCCAGACCTACGAGGGCGAGGACATCGTCAACGTGGGCGTGGGCGAGGACATCAGCATCCGCGAGCTGACCGAGCTGGTGAAGGAGATCACCGGCTACCAGGGCGAGATCGTCAACGACACCAGCAAGCCCGACGGCACCCCGCGCAAGCTGCTCAACGTCAGCCGCTTGCATGGCTTGGGCTGGCAGGCACGGATTCCGCTGCACGAAGGCATCGAGCAGACGTACCGGTGGTTCCTCGAGAACCAGGCGCATCTGCGCGCGGCGTAAGTCCGTCGTGTGGCGGGCACTGCCCGCCAGGCTGCACCGCGTTCGATACCGACAACCTCACCCGTGAGGCTCACCGGTATCACCCGTCACACCATGCATCTGGGGCCACACACGCTGGCATCTAGCGTGCCCTACCCTGCGTCCTCTCGCGTGAGGATCGCGCCGGTTACGCGACATGCCTCGGCATCCCATGTGTGATAGCCAGCCATGTCGTGCGTCATGCCCGCTCCTGTCGCGCGACACTCACCGCCACCTCGCGCGTCATGAGCGGGATGCTCGCGCATGAGGCTGGTTGCCATAACGCCCACCCCCTTCGGCGTGAGCCGTCATACGGCGATTTGTCACGCGCCATGCTCCAAGCCATGAACGTCCATGCGGCGGCCCATGACGCCTCAAGCTCGCGCACCTCACACCCGCTTGCCGGCCGTTCGACACCCCGAAACAACGCGCCCGGCGCATGCGTGGGCATGGCCGGGCGCGGGATGGTGCGTACCGCCCATGGGCGGCGGGCGCGGATCAGGCCGCCGGGCTGGGCTCCGGCTCGACCGCTGCGGCCGACGACGGGGAGCGACGGAAGAACCGCACACCCAGATCCTTCACCAGATTGTCCAGGCCCTGGTTGCGGCCGGTGTGCTTGAGCAGGCTGTAGCCCTGCACCGCCGTGTCCATCAGGTCGCTGCCCAGCGCGGTTTCGGTGTCGCGCAGGCGCTCCACCAGTTGCTCCAGATCCAGCAGCACCGGCCGCACGATTCCAGCGCGCGCAGGTCGAGCAGGGCCTCGTCCAGGCCCAGGCTCGGCGGCACCACCTGACGGTTCTTGTCCAGCCCGCTGATCGCCTGACGGCAGAAATTCTCCGACTTCACGCCCATCTTCAGCAGCTGGCGGCGCATGTCCGCGTTCATGGCGATGGTCTTGGTGGCCAGCAGCTGCTTGATCTGCTCCACCGCCGCCGTCAGCGCCGTCTGTTCCTAGTCGGTAAACGTAATGGAAATGATGTTCTGCGACATCGCACTCTCTCCTTCAAGCTATCCATTGAATGCCCGGCCCGTGCCTCGACGGCGTCCTTCAGACCGAACGATGAGTGCTCCGCCTCGTCCGTGTGGCGGGTAATGCGATCGCAAACGGGCGACCGGAGCGGGAGAAAGGCTGGCGGATGATCGGGCGAGAGAGTGTCAGCGCCAGCAAGCAGTCACCGTAGGCATCGGCTGATTTGCCCCCGCAGTGTGACTTGGACCAAGAGCAACAAGCTCCGCCCAATCCGGGAAGCCGACACCGTAACTCGCGTTGCTTGATCAGTACAGCGGGATTGCCGGAGTACACGGGACACGCAAAAGCGAATCCGCAAAGCTTAAGAAGATCTCGATTCGTTTGCCATAATTCACGGACACGGAAAAGCCTGCTGCGATGCTAGGCTACAAGGCAATGGCGTAACCGTTGGGGTTGTTCGATTGCCAACGCCATGTATCGATGCACATCTGCTGCAGATCGAACCCGGCTTGCCATCCCAGTATCTGCCGTGCAAGCGCGGGGTCGGCCCACAGCTCGCCTATGTCGCCGGAGCGACGGGCGACGATGTCGTAAGGAACGGAACGACCACTGGCATCTTCAAACGCCTTGACCACTTCCAGTACTGAGTACCCGCGACCGGCGCCCAGATTGATAGCGGTACAACCAGGCAAAGTGTCGACAGCTTCGACGGCAGCGACGTGAGCGCAGGCAAGATCCATGACATGGACGTAATCGCGCACGCCTGTACCGTCACGCGTCGGGTAGTCGCCGCCGAACACGCGCAGGCTTTCACGTCGGCCAACTGCGACTTGGGCAACGTAGGGCATAAGGTTATTGGGGATGCCGCCTGGATCTTCGCCGATCCGACCCGATGAGTGGGCACCAACCGGGTTGAAATAGCGCAGCAGTAGGGCGTTGAAGCGGCTATCCGCAGCGCACAGGTCGCCAATGAGTTGTTCGGCGATCAGCTTGGTACGGCCATAGGGGTTGGTAACACCCAGGGGAGCGGTTTCGTTAACGGGCACGCGATCAGCATTGCCATAGACAGTAGCCGAAGAGCTGAACACGAGCCGGCCAACGCCAGCCTTTTGCATTGCTTGCAGTAAGGCGATAGTGCCGCCAATGTTGTTGTCGAAGTAGCGCAGGGGATGTTCGCAACTTTCGCCCACGGACTTGAGCGCGGCGAAGTGAATGACGGCGTCCACACCCCCAAGCAGGGGCAGTAGACCCTTTGTGTCGCGGACATCGACATTATGGAAAGGAATATCCGCGCCGAGCAATGCGGATACCCTGCGCACGCTTTCGATGGAGCTATTGACAAGGCTGTCTATGATAATGACTTCATGGCCCTGCTCTCCTAGCGCGAGACAGGTATGACTACCGATGTATCCGGCGCCACCGAGTACTAACACCTTCATTGTCTTCCAGCCCTAAGCAAAATTGCGGATCGTTTCACGACTTACACCTTGAAAGAGCGCTTTTTGATCAAGGCGGCCGGGTTACCCACGTAGACGCCAAAGGGTTCCGCGTCCTTGAACATCACCGCGCGAGCGCCAACTACCGCACCCTCTCCGATGGTTACGCCAGGCCCAATGAATGCATCAGCAGCAACCCAAGCACGTGCGCCAATGACAATTGGTTTCGTGACTAATTGAAAATCCTCATCACTGATGTCATGTGTACCGCCGCAAAGACAAGCCCCTTGGGAAACCACCGCCTTCTCGCCAATGATGATGCTGCCCATGCAATAGCAGTTGACGTGAGGACCAAGTACAGCATGTGCACGCATAACCAGATTTGGTGGGTACCAAACTTTCGCGGAGCCGTAGACGCGCGCGCGTGGGTCGATTTCTGCTCCGAAACCACGGAGCAGAAAGGCCCGCCAACGATGGAACGCAGGTGGGGTCCAAGCTGCGGCCACGAACCACACGCTCCGCCAAAGAGCACGAAATAGTCGATGCTTAAGGCAGAAACTTGGCCCGCCTTCCAGTGGGCGAAAGTCATGAGCATTCAAAATTGACACGAAAAATACACTCCCAGCGACTAAACAGTCATACGGCTCAACAACTCCGCCAAAGCAGTCGAGCTCTCCTTGTAAAGAGAGTCAAACCGGCTTCTGGCCCAGAGTCTACGAGACCTTAGATATTCAGCATCTGTAGACATCCGCTTAATTTCAGCTGCAGCCAGTTCCTTGAAATCATCATCCCCAACTGCGTACTGAGCTAGCACACACGAAATGCAGCCTCGATCTATAGCAAAAATCGGCACACCGAAACTGAGAGCCTCTAAAATGGTTACCGGTTCGGCCTCTTCCAGCTTGCTCGAAAAAATAAGTAGATCGATCCTCCGAAAGAAATCTTTCTTCTCTTCGCCATAAATAGCACCCAGATAATTTATTCCTGGCTCCATTGCAACCGCCGAGTGAAACTCAGACGCGACGGCGGCGTCCAGGGGTCCCCCTATCTCAGCCTTCATTGGTATGCCCGCAAGCAAAGCAGCCTTGGCAACGTCAATGAACTCAAAAACGCCTTTGCCTCTAGTAATATTCGAAAGAAAGCCAACACGCAAAGGATTTCGAGATGATTGACCCTTCAGTTCTTCAACTAAAGGCATAGTCAAAAACGCAGCGTTCGATATAATAGTAATTCTATCTATCTCAATACCATAACCTGAACCAAGCTCCTGACTCATCCCATCGCAAAGCACGACATGGTTTTCATTACGAACGATACGAAGACAGAGTCGGTTAAGCGAAGTTTTGTGGCGTAAATAGGAAAAGGTATGGTGGTGTACGAAGACTTTTATTCGAAAACACTTCGCGACGACAAGGAACAGTGCATCTCTCAGCTGCCCCAACCCTCCAGATAAACCAATATACAAAGCAGTCGGACGTTGCATCAGGCAGTCGAACAGAAATTTTGAGAAAAGATAAAAACCAGACGCAACATTTGCAAGCACGCCCCACGCACCAAGTCCACCCCAGGAGCTTACGCCGACGTCATAAGTTCGTATACTAGCCACATGCTTTAGTCGAGCAAGCATCTCTTTATTGATCGCTGAAAAACCATGCAGCGGTGGGGGAAGAGGCCCTACAAACGAAATTGTCTTTTTAAAAGTCATTGTTTGGGCCATGACAAAATTTTCACGCAACCACGCAATGTTTCGTGGGCAGCTCGCTCTGGCGTGTATGCACTGATCAAATCCAAGCAATGCTGCGCGCTAATGGACGCGTCAATAAAACCGTTCGAAGCAGCCAATAGCTTTTCTTCTAAATCACCAATGTTATCAGTTTCAAATACGAATCCTGTAACGCCCTCATGAACCAGCTCAGGGGAACACCCGCAATTATCACTGACGACCACTGGACAACCGTAGCTCAATGCCTCATTAACCACCAATCCCCAAGGCTCGCTACGGCTTGGAAGCACGAAACAAGTGGCACGTGCATATTCGCTCGCTAGAGCTTCAAGGTCGAGGCTGCCAACAAAGGCCACGTACGCAGCAAGACCCAGTTGGTCGCGCAGCTGTATCAGCTCTTCTCTTTGTGTCCCTGCCCCAACAACGCGGAGTGTCGCATTCCGGTAGTGCGCCCTTACTTTCATAAACGCGCGAAGGAGTACATCAACTGACTTCTCGGGAGAAAGACGACCCACATAAAGGAACGCCGGTGCGTTCTGAACACGGGGAGAGCTGACGCGTGCTTGTCTCGCTCCCTGAGCTGAATAGCCATCCGGCAAGGCAGCTGCCTGTACGCGCTGGAAAATCGCTTCAGGATTCGCACCGTAGTGAGCCAAATACTCTCTGCCTCGCTGGCCATACGTGAAATAGCCATTGCACAAACCAAAGTAAAGTCTCTTCAGTACGCCCTTGAACCATGATTGAGGGCGATCCCGTAGGGTCGAATCGCAGAAGACGGCACGTTTCTTCCCCGAAAGCAACGCACCGCACAACATCCCCCAATGAGCGAGCTCACTGAACCCGGGAAGTAAGACAAGCTCTGCGTCCGAGCGGTAAACGCGCCAGAACAGCGTTGACAGCAGCTTTCCCTTCGGAATCCTCGAGTACGCCCCCTTGAACAACAAGGTGAATGGGTAATGATGCCGCCCCAAATCCACTCCGCTTAGCATCATGCGATCGGTATCACTTTCCGCCACTTGGCAGAAATCTATTGATATCCCGTAATCGGCAGCGAGCCGATGCATTTGGCTGAACACGCCAGCTTTGTACTTAGACCAGAGAATTCCATGAATGAGATCGACTCTCACATTATAGCTACCTGTCGTCATTGTGCTGATTAACAAATATTTTAGCCACTATATCTAGCGAGGCTGATTGCAAATTTGTGATAGCTCATTAGTGACACCTACCGAACATCGCCCTGGCTACAAGAGCCAACTCGAACCATTCCACGCAATCAACGTCATAGCCAGTACAACGAGAAACATTGGAACCATCTTAATCAAAAACAGATCGAACCCGAAGTTCAAAACATGCTTGTAGAGCAAGTAGTAGGCCTGTACGAAGTTGATATAGAAGGCTCCAACCAGGTACCAGCACAGCGCTGCGAGCCCTTGGTGTACACCAAGCGCGATGGCCGGCACCAAGACAAGTGCTGAAAGAAGGCCACTCTTGAACAGCATGTCAGTCCGACCGAGTGCTTGAAAGAAGCTTCCGCTGGTGGAAAGCACCACTTGGGCAGGAATAGCAATAGCGAGAATTCGGACTACTGGAACCGTAGCTTGCCATTGGGGGCCTAGCACTAGCATCACTATCTTTTCGGACATTACAAACAGCACGAAAGCCACTACAGCGCCTAACAGGCTTAGCTTCTGTGCAAAATCATCATGCACAGTTCGAACAGTGACTACATCATGCGCGTGCCTAGCAATCACGGGTTGGATCGCCGGCGTCATGGCAAAGGTCAACAACATGAGCGGATAACGCATGATCTGGTAGGCCTCGTTATATGCTCCCAGCGCTGTCGGCCCCATGTAGCGACCAACTAACATGTTGTCCAAGTTGCGAGAAAAGTAATTGACTATGTTGAAGCCCAGCTGATACGCCGAAAACGATGCCAAGGGGCGGATTGCGGACAGCTTGACTCCCGGCGACGGACGCCCAAACTCAGTCTTTGCGGAAAAGGCGAGCAGGCCAATGAAGTTCAAGACGGCTTGTACCAGAGTTTTAGAGGCCAGCGCCAAGAGCGGGTGCCAGACCTGAGCTAAGCCAATGGCACAAAGTGCCGAGCCGATCTCTGCCAGCACTCCCACGATTGCGATCTGACTAAACCGCTGGTCTCGCAGCATCAGAGCGGTAGGCATGATGCTAGCCGAATAGAAAATCAGTGAGACTGCCACGAATGGAATGACGAGCCGCAGAGATGGCTGTTTATAGAACGATATAATCGGTGCACTGGCCGCGAGGAAGCTTAGCCCAAACACAAGGCCCAATAATAGCGTCAGGCTGAATAACCCGTCTCGATCCGGCTTAGACAAGCACTTCAAATTAATTACGGCGGGCGCAAGTCCGAAGTCCGCCAACGCCTGAAAGAATACCGAAAAGACGGCCGTGCTCGCGACAAGTCCAAACTGATCGGGACTGAATATTCGTGCAAGGACCATCAGCGAAGCGATTTTAGCTGCGTACACCGCATATCGGCTAAGCATGCTGAACGTTATTGCGCGGTACATCGTTGCCGCAATCGTCATGATGCGTCTCTTGCAGCCTTCCGACTCGAGATTCTTGCACGCACGGCAAGTAAGTCAGGCAGTACAATGATTGGAAGAAATCTAACCTTCCAGTAACGCAAAGGAATGCGCAAGAGGACCCTTATTGCTCTGACACGTGCGCCGATTGCTACAACAGAGATTTTCTGCAACGCGGACAAAGCCTCCTTAAGCGCAAACTGTACTAACCACGACGATACTTTATGCCCATACTCGCTTTGCTCGGATCCAGCTTCCATTAAATGCTCCGCGACTTTGAAGAACCCTTCCGCGTGAGCGTGTGTCTTTTTCATAGTAGTGATGGAATTCAATCGAACCCTACGATTGAACAAGGCATCTGAAATACCAACCACCGTAGCTGAACCGTTCTCCAAGAGAAGCCGTCCGGTAAAGAGATTGTCTTCGTGCAAAATACCAGGAAGGAACCTAATTTTCTCGATCAGATACTTATCAAACATATAAAGGCAGACTGATGGCATATAGTTGCCCAACTGCAACGAGCGTAGCAAAAATATCTCAGCATACATGACTTTTTCTATTAACCGGGGATCACGTCGCGCTTCAGTGCTAGATCGAATCTCACCGAAGCCGTCCACAAACGGTCTCGAAGAAAACAGTACAATGTCTGCATTGTTACGCATCATTGTCTCTACGCATCTTGAAACAGCGCACAACTCAAGATAATCGTCACCATCAAGAAACAGAACATACTGGCCACGGGCTAAATCCAAGCCTGTATTTCTTGCTGAGGACAGCCCTTGGTTTGACGTTTCTATATAGACAATGTTTTGATACATGTCTGCATAGCGTCTAACTACATCGCAGCTTCCATCGGTTGATCCATCATTTATCACTATTACTTCGAGATTTGCGTAATCCTGACACAGGGCCGATTCAAGACATTCGGAAATATAGGTCTCAATATTGTAAACAGGAACAATAATAGATACTAATGGTGTGTTCATCTGCGCGACTCGCTTTGTGGCCATCTACGCTTATCAGCCTTGCCGGCAATGAAGGCATATAAAAGTGGGGGTAGGAAGTAAAAAATATAGTTCCCTTGGAGCGCACCATCGATCGCAGAAAAGCCAATGACTGCGAATAGACTCAAGGCACTCGAGACAGTCATGACGTAGTCAGATTGACTTCGACTAGCTGATTCGAGAGCCACAGCCGCCCCCCTCGCTAACAGTAGGATGGTGGCGAATGCAAGCACTCCAGCAGGCAGCCCCGAATCCTTAAGCCAAGTCAGCAGCACGTTGTGTGAATAGCTTAGTCGGTCCTCAGACGCGCCAGTAAGCTCGACGTCGACACCAACTCCGACACCGGTCAAGGGATTCTCGTTAAAAGCATCAAGAGAAGCTTGCCAAGCAACGAGCCGGTCGTGATTTGAAACGTCATAAGACCTGTCACCTCCACTGTTATTACCCAGCCCCGCGATCGTTATATACAGCGGTGCAGATATCAAAATCGCTGCGATTGCAAGCACCGCGAACCGACGAACTTTGGATGCAAAACCGCCATTGCGAAGCGGATAGCAAAGGGCCGCAAGGACAAATGGGAAACCAAGCACGCAAGCCATTCCAGTGCGCGATCCGCTTGCAAAACAAGTGACACCTGCCAGTCCTCCCACAATGACTGCCATCCAGAACTTCCAACCAGCAATGCTGGATCGGCTCCGGGAAAGCACAGTCCCCAAACAAAGTGAAAAGACGCAAGTTGCAAAGAATGCGAGATTGTTTGGGTGAGTTGTTAACCCCTCAAACCTCGTTCGGTCAGCATCCCCCGTGATTGTCAGTAGATTAATCAGTGCATCATTCGCACGGATCAATGTGAGCGATCCCAGCACTAGAATCAGAAGTGCCGCAAACGTCGCAATGAACAAGTGCGAACGTGCTTTCGCGGAT
>Ga0134125_10010495_pt1 | contig 10400 bp, 10 predicted proteins | sample KB31751_FD_96464 | JGI IMG/M metagenome (GOLD analysis project Ga0134125, IMG submission 96464) | Terrestrial soil microbial communities with excess Nitrogen fertilizer from Kellogg Biological Station, Michigan, USA - KB3-175-1 | ecosystem: Environmental > Terrestrial > Soil > Unclassified ... | reverse complement strand
GTCGCCGTCCGGCGGGTACTGGCGATGGTCGCGGCAGGCCGAGGCGATGAGCATCATCATGACGCTGCCTTCGGGAACCGTTTGACCGTAGTAGTCGACGTCGCCTTCATCGCAATGGGATCCTGCTCCCACATCCGGGTGGAGCCCTCGAGGTCAGTGAGGAGGAAGGTCACGGTGCCCGACGGCGGCTGCGCGGTCATCGTTCTAGGCCCGCGTCAGTGGGATGGGGCCGGTAAGTAGCTCGGCGTCGATGTTGGCCAGTGCGTATGACACGGCTTCGTCCATCGTCAGTGCCGCGCCTTCGGTACGCAGGCGCTGCCGGCGCTCCTCACCAAGTGCAGCGGTGATGATGTCGCCTGCCTCGCGCAACGCCTGGAGAAGATAGTTGACGCTGGGATTGCCTCGTTCCTTGTCTGGCGAGGATTGTCCAGTGCTCCCGCGCCGGTAGGCGGCGTAGGCCGCACCACGCAAGACCCCGGCCACTTCGGGCCGATCTTCAGCGAGCGCCCGCGCACATACGCCCAGACTGGGTGCGGCGGCCATCACTGTCCTGACCCAGCGCCACAGCACCATGGTCCGAGCTGCAAGTGCTAGCGCGACGTTCCAGTCACCGAGCCTCGTGGCGACCAGGGAGGCGGTGAGGAAACCCGTCGCCACTTCTTGGCCGGTCGAGCTAGCGAGTTCAATGCTCTCGCGGAGAACTGCTTTGGCCCGATTGGGATCACGCTCGGCTAGCGTCATCGCCAGTGAGTTGAGGCTGATGACCATGGCGCCGGGCATCCCGGAGCGTCGCGCCAACGTGACAGATTCCTCTACCGTCGGCTCCATTTCCTCGGCCGCGGTGCCCCCGAGAAGCGCACAACTGACCTTGTAGGCCAAAAAGATTGCCGCCAGGCCGGGATACCCATCGCCGTTGGCCAGTTCGGCGGCTCGTGCGTACGCCGAAACCGCATCGGCATAGGCGCCGGCCGCCAGCGAGTTTTGCGCCTGCAAACTACAGGTTTCCATCTCAATCCTCGGGCCGTGAAACGCGCCGAGTCTTTCCCCAGCCTCCAGCGCCTGCTGGCATAGCTCGTCGACGCGCTGCCAGTCGCCGATCGACTGCGCCTTATAGGCTGCCACCACCAGCGCGGAGGGATATCCCGGCTGTGCGGATGCTCCGGGCATGCCGAGTACAGGCGCCACATCTACAACGAGTAGCTCGCCGGTTGGTCCCTCGGCCCTCGATTGGATGGGATAGCTCGCCACCAACTCAACGGCCACTGAAGCGTCGCAGGAATCGACGGCATTCGCCAGGGCAGCGAGAAAGTTGTCTCGCTCGAGCTTGATTTGTCGTGCCCAGACGAGTTGGTCTGGCCCGTAGGTCTTTTCGGCAGCACGAGCAGAGAATTGTGCGTAGAACGCGGCGTGCCGTAGCAGCACCGCATCCGTCTCGCCGGAAGCAGCGAGGCGCTCCTCCCCATATTGGCGAATGGTCTCCAGCATTCGATACCGCGTGCCCAGATCGCTGTCTTCCGCGACCACGAGTGAGCGGGCAACCAGACCGGCGACCAGATCCATGACCGCGTCCCGCTCGACAGGATCGCCGCTGCAGACCTCCTCGATGGCCTCGAGTGTGCAGCCACCCGAGAACACCGCAAGGCGAGCCAGCAGTCGCTGCTCGGCACTGTCCAGCAGGTCGTAGGACCAGTCGATCGCGGCCCGTAACGTGGCGTGCCGCTCGATCGCGCTTCGGCGTCCGCCGGAAAGCACCTGGAATCGGCGGTCGAGCCGACGCAGCAGTTCGGCCGGACTCAACGCCATCACCCGCGCCGCCGCAAGTTCGATGGCGAGTGGGACGCCGTCGAGGCGCTGGCAGATATCGACGACCGCGCGAGAGTTGTTGTCGTTCAACGCGAAATCCGCCTTGACTTGCCGTGCTCGCTCCACAAACAGGCTGATCGCGTCGGCGTGTATCAGTCGCTCGATGTCTTCGCCTGGCCCACCGGCCTCCAGGGGAGGAAGTGCAAGAAGCTGTTCGCCGTCGATCGCCAGTCCTTCCCGACTGGTGGCGAGCACCACGATGCCGGGGCACTTCCGCTCTATGGCGCTCACGAGCCGGGCCACCGAGCCGAGCACATGCTCGCAGTTGTCCACCACCAGCAGCGTCTGCTTCTGAGCCAACATCTCGAGCAGGGAGTCCTCGAGCGATTGCCCACTGCGGCCGGTGAAGCGGAACATCTCCGCGACGGCGCCCACCACCCCTGCCACGTCACGAACAGATGCGAGTTCCACCAGCCAAGCCCCGTCACGGTAGTGTGGCAGCACGTCGGCGGCGACCTGTAATGCCAAGCGGGTCTTGCCGACTCCGCCGACGCCGGTGACGGTCACGACCCGTGACGTATCGAGTGCTCGCGCTACCCGTGCCACGTCATCCTTGCGCCCGATGAACGAACTGACCTGTGCGGGAAGGTTTCCCGGGAAGGAATCCAAAGTCCGCAGCGGTGGGAATTTCTCACGGGCGCCGTCGCCGACGAGCTCGAAAATGCGAGTGGGCTGGCCGAGATCACGCAGCCGGTGTTCGCCAAGATCGACGAGCTCCATACCGTCAGGGCGCTGACCGCGCATCAGCATCTCTGTGGCGCCGGATACGACGGTCTGTCCGCCATGGGCCGCTGTCATCAAGCGTGCGCACCGATTGATCGGCAGGCTGGCGTAGCCGGTGTCATCGACGATCACGGCCTCGTCGGTGTGCAGGCCGATGCGGGCCTGCAATGGGCGCACGGTGCGCCAGGGCTCCGACGCGAGCGCTTGCTGGATCGCCGCCGCCGCGGTGATGGCGTCCCGTGCCGTCGCGAACGCAGCCGCCATCCCGTCACCCATCCGAGAGAACACGAATCCGCGGGTCTCCGCGAACGTCTTCTCGAGGATTTCGTCGTGGCGAACCATCGCGGCCTTCATCGCCTCGGGATCCTGCTCCCACATGCGGGTGGACCCCTCGAGATCGGTGAGCAAGAACGTCACCGTGCCTGATGGTGGATTCCCAGCCATGGCCCCCCAAACCTCGCTGATCGCGGGTTACAGGAGCCTCAGCGTAACTTCGCGACCACGATGTCGTGCAGGAACTGCGCCGTCCCCGGGTCGACGTCGTCGCAGTAGCGGGTGAACTGTTCGTCGGCCGCCACTATCGGACGCTGACGTCGCGTCAGGGTCAAGCCGATTTCATCAGTCGTCTGAGTGCCTGCGGGCAAGAAGCACGACGATTATCGCCAGCACACCGGCGGCGATGGCGGCGACGATCGGCAGTCGTGACGGCTCGGGTCCGATCAACGGCACTGGAGCAGGACCAGAGACGGGGTTGGGCGCGCTCGCGACAGTGGATTTCGCATGCGCCGCAGCCTCTTTCGCGGCCGACGTGAGATCGCCGTTGGTGTCGGCCAGTCTCGGGGCCGCGGCGGTCTTCGGCGGTGCCTTCTTCGCTGGGGCCTTCTTGGCGGGTGCCTTCTTCGCCGGTGTCTTCTTAGCGGCCTTGGCCGGTGCTTTCTTAGCCGCGTTGGCGGGCGCCTTCTTCGCCGCCTTGGCAGGCGGTGCGGGGGGTTCGGCAGGCGGGACCTGATCGGGGCTTGGCGCGGACGACGCCGGCTCGGCTGCCGGTGCTGCGGCGTCAGCCTTCTCGTCGGGTCGATCCTGCTGGTCTGCCATTTGGCTGCTCCTTTGCGCCTGTTTCGTCTACCCGGCAGTGGCTCCCATCATGCCAGGCCGGAAATGGCGGCTAACCGGTCACGGCCAGTGCGGCCGCCAGCGTGAGCGCGACGGCCATGAGCGCCAGTTCGAACAGTGCCCGTGACCGTGACACCAGCGCCGTGGCCCGGTGCGATCGTGCGGCGGGCAGCCACATCGTCCGGTTGCGGTACGCCAACGCGACGAGCAGCACCGTGACTACGACCTTCGCCGACAACAGCCGGCCGTACCCCGTCGCATACAGCGCACTCGGCGAGCCGAGCGTCATGACCGCCCCGACCACACCGCCCACCAGCAGTGCGGCCACGCACGCCAGTGACAGCTGCGAGAACCTCGGCAACACACGGGCCCACTGGCCGCGGTGCTCAACGGTGAGCACGAGCGCGGCCAGCGCGCCGCACCACAGGGCGGCCGCCAGGCTGTGCACAGCGACGGCCGTACCTCCTAGCGCGCTATCGGAGAGATGGCCGGTGAGTGGCCGCGCCGCCACGCCGGCCGCTGCGAGACCCGCGACCGCAACGTTCGTCGACGCCGTACGCGGCGCAGCCATGACGACCAGACACACCAACCCCGCAGCTGCCGCGCTGAACAGGCCTGACCGTCCGGGCGCAGTGTGCAGGGCGAACTCGGCAGCGGTGTCGACACCCAGCCGGGACATCGGAATCGCTGCGGCCTGCGCAGCCTCCACGACCAACCGGAGCAGCTCGGCGACCAGCCAGAGGGCGCCTGCGATAGTCAACGGGACGGTGGCGCGGCGGATCAGCTCACCGCGGTAGCGGTCGATGTCGAGCATCGGCACCGCTGTCAGGCCCAACGCAACGACAGCCAAGACGTCGGCCGCCGCGCGGACCAGCGTCGCCGCCAGCGAATTCTGCTGCCACGCCAGCGCCCATGCGACCGCCGCGGATACCGCGACGACCAGTGCTGCACCGGCCACCGCCCGTTGCCGGGTCACCTCTGCCGTCGCACCGCCCAAACCGCGCCGGCGGTCACGATCAGTCCGGCAGCGACGAAGAACGGCCAGACCGGAATGCCGTCACTCGAGGGGGTCGTCGCAGACGCCGACGGACCGGGCGTGCCCGTGCCGGACACCGTGAGCTTGAACGACCACGACCCTGAGACCACGTGGCCGTCCGCCGACGTCACCCGGTAATTCACCGTGTAGGTGCCGGACGGGCCCAGCGGTCGCACGCCGACGCTGACGACGGCGCCGTCCACCCGCGGGTCGCCCGTCGACCACAGGTTGCCGTCGGGGCCGACGACCGTCATTGCGGCGAACTGGGGTTGCAGCGCCTCGTTGAACGTCGCGCTGACTTTCTGCGGCCCCTGGTTCAATTCGGTGTTCTCGACGGGGTCGGTTGCGACGCGGACCGCGTGCGCGGACGCAACGCCGGCCCCGGCCACCGCCGCCGCGGCGAGCGAGATGGCCAGGACCAGCGTCGCGATAACGCGATTCATGCTCGCCGTCGCACCAGTAGGGCGGTCACCACCGCAATGGCGGCGACCGCCAGAGCGCTGCCCGCGAGCCAGCGCGCCGTGTTGTCAGCCGCAGGCTGAGCCGCGGCCTGCGCGACCGCCGTTTGCGCCACCGGCATCGGACGGTCGTCGCCGGCATCGGCCTTGGCGCCAGTGAGAGCGATCTCCGGCGCCGGGTGCTCGGGTTCAGCTCCGCCGGGCGGCGTCGGTTGATCCCACTTCACGATCGTCCCGTCCGAATACGTCTGCGTGGCGGGCAGGCTGACCGTCGGAGTGTCGGGCAGCTGCACCGAGATACGGAACAGTGCGAACTGGTCCGCCGCGATGCCGGTTCCGGGTGCAGCTGTCCACGTGACAGAACGGACCGTGCCCGCGGCGGCATCTCGATCCAGCTGGGCGGTCCAGCCTGGCATCGCCTCCGTGCTTGCGGACGCCACGTTGGGCAGGACGACGCTCAATTGTGTTGTAAGGGCGCCCTTCTCAGACTCGTTGGGCACTCTGAAGGTGACTACCGAGTAGGAGCCGGGGGTGGGGTTGTCCGCGTCGGCGTGGACATGAGCCCACGCAGGCGCGGCGCCGGCCAGCAGACCGACGGACATCGCCGCCGCGGTGGCGGCAGCGGTGATGAGGGCGCGCGAACACGCCCGGGTATTGAATCGCATTCGATTGTGGCTTTCTGGTGTCGTTGGGATGTCGGTCAGCGATGCAGGCTGACCGGCGGACCCCGGTGCGACACCGACGCGGCGAGCAGAAGTGCCGACCGCAGCGGCTGATCGGCCTCGCCGACCAGTACAACGGGTGCGACGGCGACGGGCGTGGCGACGATCCGGACTGCGGCGCGAACCGCACGGGATATGGCTCGGCAGAGGTGATCGCTCGCGGCGATCAGAAGCGCGCCTGCACCGACCGCCACCACATGCGCGGCCAGCATCGCCGAGGCAGGCGGCGCTGCGGCCGCCGGGTGGCTGTGCCCGACGACGCTGAGAACTAGGTGACCGCACGCCTGCCCTGCCGCGAGCAGGCCGAGCAGGATCCTGGCGTCGGAGGCGCGAGCGATGGTCGCGGCGAGCGCACCGACCGTCGCCGCCAGCACAGCCAGTTGAGCGACGACCGCACCAGTCGGGGGCGCCCCGCTGCCCACCGAGTGGGCGGCCACCGCTAGCGCCGCAGTCAGCAGCCCCGCGGCCGTGCCACGGAGGCGCGCTGTGGGGCCGGCGGTGGACACGTTGGTCAGACCAGCCCCAACCGGGCCATCAAGTCGGCATCGACGGCGTCGAGCTGCTCGGCGATCGCCGCGTGCGCGGCGCGCCGGCGCGATGTCGGCATGTTCTCGGCGGCCGTGACCGCGGCCGAGAGGTCACTGAGCCGCTCGGTGATCGCGGCCACGAACTGCTTGGTCTCGGCGTCCTTCGGCTTCTTCTCTGCGACCAGGCGCAGCGACTGCTCGGCTCCCGCGACCCGCGCCGACAGTTGCGCCCCGTGGCCGGAGAACTGACCGAGCTGGCTGAGCGGGACGCCGAGTCGGTCGGCCTTGCGTTCGTCTAGGAAGCCGCGCGCGGCGATGGCGGCGCGATAGACGAGCGGCACCACGACCGGTGCGAGCAGTCGGCTCACGGTGAGCACGCGTCGAATCCGCGTAGGGGAGAACAACTTTCCTTCACGTGCCGCCTTCAGCTGGGTCTGAGCAACCTTGAGTGCGGCCTTGTCGCTGTCGCGCTGCGCCTTGAGTTGCGACTTGAGGGCCCTGGTTTCGGCTTGATGCTGCGTCTTGATGCGACGGGCCTCGTTCTTCGCAGCGAGCTTGGCCTCGAGTTTGGCCTTGGCTTTGATGGCTCGGGCCTCGGCGCGGCGGGTGGCACGGCTTTTGCGCTTGAACAGGCTCATCCGGCCGGCCTCCGGGTCATCTCGTCGACGATTCATGACATAGCAGCTGCAGCCCAACACTATCTTCCGGATTGTCTGCGGTATCGGTGTGTCTCGGCCCCGGAGTAGATTCAAATCCACAGCAAACCGTTCGGGCTGGTTTGTGCCAGAATTATCGGACTCTATGACTAGTTGGCTGGTGACGCCTTGAAGGATGGATACGACGTGGGTTCGCGCGTGCTTGGCGCCGCGTCCGCCTGCGTCGTGGCGTCCGGCCTATTCCTGTGTGGCCTGGGCGGAGCCTTGGCCCTCGCCGACCCCGCGCCCAATGTTCCCGGCGATCACTCGAGGGAGGATCCAGGCAAGAGGCCGAAGACCGATCCCGACGGCAGCGGCAGCCCTGCGACGAAGACGGACGAAAAGCCCGACACCGAAACCGGCAAGCCCGGCAACGGCGGAAATCCGAGTAACGGCAACTGCGGCAACGGCAAGCGCAACGGAAACGCCCGACACTGTGGTGGGAGCTCGGAGTCAAGTGAGCCGACGAAGCCGGCACGAACGACGAAGCCGACGACGCCAACACCAACACCAACACCGGAACCGTCGCCATCGACGACCTATGAGTCGACCAGCGAGCCGCCGCCGACGACTGCTGTGACGACGACTTATGTGACGACGACGACCAGTCCGTCGACGACGACCAGTCCGTCGACGACGACCAGTCCGTCGACGACGACCAGTCCGTCGACGACGACCAGTCCGTCGACAACCACGACGCGCGGTGGGCTCGGGCTGCCCCCACCAGGTGGTAGTGGCAGCGTTGGTGGCGGCGGAGGCGGCGGGGGTGCCATCGAGGTGCCGCCCGGCATTCCACGACCGCCGGCGGAGGTACAGCTCCCGCCTGCCGCGGAACCATCTGTGCTCGACGCCGTCCCGGGCGTCGGCGCCGCGGCCGCACAACTGCCGGTGCAGCCGATCACTCTGCCGGTTATCGTCGCGCCTTCGGGCCTTGGGCTGGGAGGCGGCGGTGGGGCCCCGGCACCCAGGGCGCCGTCGTTGCCGTCGGCACCGCGCAGCGTCACAGCCGAGCCGCCCGCAGGTCGCGAACCGTTACCGGCCCACGTCGGCAGCAACGTAAAGCTGCCGCCGTCCTCGTTCCGGATCGGTTACACCGAATATTTGCGGAATGCCGGGTTATCCCAGGTAGCGGCCTTGGCAGTGACCGGCGTAGCGGGCATGCTAGTACTCACCGGCGCCGGGGGACTAGTTGGATATCGCCAGGCGAAGGCGGGCCATGCGGTACATACAAACGGTGCCGCACGGTTTGTGAACTGACAAACTGCCCGCCCTTGAGGGGGCGGACAGCGCATAGTGGATCCGTCGAAAGGGGGTTGTATGCCTGCCAGTCGCCGCGTCACCCGCGCCGTCAGTGCGGTGCTCGATCTGGCCCCTCGACGCGGGGAAGTGTCATTGCCCCGCCTCGTCGATGCCGTGAGCGAGGATCGCAACCGGCCGATCGAACTCAAGATGGCCGATCTGCCTCCCGGTGTGTGCGGGCAGTGGCGCCAACACGCCGACCGTGACGTCTTTTTGATCCAGAAGGGCCTACCCGCCTGGGATCGCACTCTGGCCCACGAGCTCGGGCACCTCGTGCTCGGCCACGAGGGGATACCTGTCGTCCAGGCAGCCCGTCAAAACACAGAGATGGCGAGCTCCGACCTGATCGGCTACATGCTCAACCAGCGGACCGGCTGCATGGGTCCCGCCGGTGAGGACGCCGAGCAGGAGGCCGAAGACTTCGCTGCACTGCTCATCTACCGCCTTGGTCGGCTGCCGTCGGATCGCTCCTCGATCGTTCAGGTCCGACTCGGAGAGGCATTTGGTTGATCATCTGGGTGATCGCCGGTCTGCTCGGATTGGCTACCGGTTTGCGTATCGGCTGGGCCCTCGTCAACAAGCAATCGATGGTGAGCACCGCGATGATCCTCGCACTCGGCAACCTCGGTTTGGTGGCCGCGCTGAATTGGCAGCCACTGACGCTGCTGATCGACACCGTGCTGCACTGGCCGAACATTGCGATGGGGCTGTCCCAGGTCGCATTGATCGCCTGCGCTGCGGGCAGCTGCGTGATGATCACGACGGTGGCGTCGGAGCGGTCGCCTTCCACCAGTCGCAAAATTGCTATCGCGCAGTACGGCGTTGCCGCGGTTACCGCGGTCGTGAGCTTGGTCATCTTCTTCGCCGCGGGCCAGCAACCCGAGATGGCGCCCGAGGAATACCTCAAGCGCAACCTAGGCTCCAGCGACGGAAGGTTGCCGTGGCTGCTGTCGCTGCTCTACGTGTTGTTGGCGCTGACGCTCGTGTCGTGGGCAGGCATGCGTCACTCCAACCGCACCCGTCGCGGCCGTGCGCTGTTCATCTTCACGCTCGGCATCGTGCTGATCGTGCTCGCGTCCGCGTTCTTCCTGCTGCGGGCGGTGGGTAACACCGAGCTCGTCGGCGTCGGGGCTGCCGCCACCCTGCTGGGCTGCGCGATGCTGATCGTCGCCGCAGGGTCCTTGCTGCCCAGCATCGAGGATTGGTTCGGCGCACGCTACGAGCTGCGCACTATTCAGCCGTTGCTGACCGAGCTCGGACGACGACATCCCGACGTCGGGATCGGCGTACGCCCCCGCGGCCCGCTGGTGTTCCGGGTCGCCGAACGAATGTCGCTTATCTCCGACGCACTGTTTCTGGAGGCCACCGCCGCAGATGCCGCGAGGAGGCGAACCGTCGACGCGACCGGCGCGCGGACGACGCGTGATCTCGATGAGGTGGACGACGCGTCGGAACTCGAGTCGCCACCGGTACCGCCGCGAGAACAGGCGCGGACGATCGCGCAGTGGATCTTCGACGGGCGAGAAGGCGCACCTGAGGACAAGCGCGCAAGCTTTCCCGGACTTGGCTGGTTGCGCCAGCCCACGTCATATGCGGATCGCGAATGGATCCTCGAAATCGCACAGCAATATCGCCAGCTGGCACTCTCCAAGAAGGGGAGGGTCTAGCGGACCTGAGCCCGCAAATTCGCCGGACGCCGCGTTGCGGAGTGCGGCGGGCTAATCGTCCAGATGCTCCTGGCGACGCAGCTCGTCGACCTTCTGAACAATGTCCTGCTGAGCCTCTACGGACAGGCCGACCGTGCGCGCCGCAATACGGCGAACACCCTCGTCGCGCATATTCGCGAGCCAGGTCAATTCCTTGTCGAGCTTCTCGTAGTACTCGTCGTCGGTGAAGTAGGCCGGCTTGATACGGAAGAAGTTGGCAAGGGCGGCCATGGTGGCTGCCGAGGGGTTGGTGCGGTT
>Ga0134125_10010494_pt1 | contig 10400 bp, 9 predicted proteins | sample KB31751_FD_96464 | JGI IMG/M metagenome (GOLD analysis project Ga0134125, IMG submission 96464) | Terrestrial soil microbial communities with excess Nitrogen fertilizer from Kellogg Biological Station, Michigan, USA - KB3-175-1 | ecosystem: Environmental > Terrestrial > Soil > Unclassified ... | reverse complement strand
TCGTTCCATGTAACCAGTTGAATTCCGGAGGCCTGATGCGTGCTGGAATAATACTTGCCTAGCTGAGCGAGGCTCTGGAGCCAGGTCTGGCCGCACTGCTGCTTGATGAACCGTCCGGTGCCCCATAGGGCCAGGGAATCATCAAAGCCTTTGTAGCCCGACTCTGTTGAATACATTGTGGGATGGTTCAGGGAGACACTGTCATAGTTATCTAGATACCCGATTGACCCGATGTCTGTGCTGGTGCTCCCGGCCGGGTGAGGCGCTACCCACGAAAACGCTCCGCTGGTCTGAGCATGGGTGAACCCTCCGGTGTTGCGGAAGATGAACTCAGGATTTCCGGCCACTGAGGCCCGGACTCGCGTCCAATCAATGGCATAAGCCGAGTCGCCGAAGAAATAGATCACCGGCCGGCCGTTCGCCCTGATGTAAGCCGGAGAACCCTCATATGTGGTGTTTACGTAGTTCAGGTCGTCAATGGTGGTTTGGGTTACGTCGCAGCCCGCTGTGGCGGCGCATGCCTTGAGTGCGCCGGCGTCATACATGATGGCGAACTGGAATCCCGGATGCAGTTCCGCCTGCTGCATCAGCATCTGCGTGGCCTGATCGTAAAAAGTGAAGTTTCTGTTGAGCTCTCCGCGCCCGTACCAGTCAATCACCGCCCCATCAAGGCCGCGGCTAACCATGTCATTCACCTGTTTCTCCACCTGCAGCACGTCATTCGAGGTGTAGCCGATGTTCATGTGGTCGCCGAACCCAAACCAGGGCAGGAAATGAGCGTAGATCTTGCTGGTGGACCCCGCATACAGCAGGCTGCGCGTCGGCATTTTGCTGATGTTCGTTGCCCCGAGATTGCCGTTGGTTTGGCTGATGAAGCTGTCTGCGGCGCTGGTATTATTGCCGGTCTCCGCTGCCAGGGTGGTCGTTGCCTTGAATTTGGTGCCAGCCAGCGAAATTGACGGGAAGAGCAGACCGAAAACAAGAATGCGAAAGGCGGCGCTGTGAAATGCGGTACGCAAAAAGTCCCCCCGAGCGTCTCGTCGCCTGGGGGACGACTTGTCACTCACTTAATCTAAAATGGCTTGCTCTAGCTGTCCGGAAGAGCAGCGGGACATGACCTTTCCATCCGTTTAAAGTCCCCGCTGAGTTGCGCGGATTCTAGGTTTGCAGGGCTCTTAGAACGAATCAGGGGAAGCACCCGGCTGCCTTAAGGAAATACCTTATGGTAGTAAGTGGATTGGTCGGGCACTGATAATTAAGGAGTTAGGCCATGTCCGGTTGGGTGGATTCCGCCGAAACAACTAACTTTCCGGTGCTTGCGTCTAATTGGGAAGCCTGCACGGGGTCAGGAACGCCTAAGTAGCTTAAAGACTCTAATAAATTTGCACGGGAGAGCACATGAGTGCGCAACCAAAAATGGAAACCACGGCCAAGATCCCCGCTGAGATTAATACCAAATTGCGGTCGCTGGCGCACGATCTGAGCAACTCGATTGAGACCATCATGCAGGCCTCCTATCTGCTGGCCCAGATGAAACTCGACGATAATGCTCGCAAGTGGTCCGACCTGGTGGACAAGGCGGCGCGGGATTGCGCCAAGATCAACCGGGAAATTCGCGATATCCTCCGAGCCAACGCGTAGAGCCCAGTTTTTCTTCCTCCAGACCGGCAGGCCCGCTTTGATGGCTGTTTACCTACCCTACTCTTTGAAAATACGTGTGTGGCAGAGCCCGGCTGTGCAGAAGGGGAGTTTCTCTTTGGGAAATGCTTCCCAGCCGTGCCGCGCCACCGCGTAAGGGCTCAAGCTGCTTTGAGCGTCTTCATACACGCTCGCAAATAATCCTGCGCGTTGCGATATCCTTCCATCGTGCCCACATCCATGTAGATTTCGCCGCAGTGGCGGCCCTTCACCACATTCCCCGCCGCGATAAAGGCGTTGAGCAGGTCTCCCAGGTATTCATCACCCCTGTGCCGCGATTCCCACAAAAGTTTCAGCCGATGAAAGCTTTCGCCCCGCGCTGTGACGGCTCCCCAAACCCAGTGTGAGGCGGCATCCGGCTTCTTGACCTGGACTTCGCGCACAAAACCAAGGTCGTCGCAGCTAACCGAATCAAATACGGTGGGATCGGTCACCGGAAAGAGAACCAGGTTCACGTCGGCCTGCTCCAGATCAAGTGCAGGGAGGTAGGCATTTTCAGGAAACCAGATTGTATCGGGCAGCCCAATGAGCACCTGGTCGTGGCCGCGCGCGAACGGCTCGGCACGAAACAGCGCATCGCAGAGTCCTTGCGGTTTGCGCTGGACAACGTAAAAGATTTCCGCTGCATAGTTCCGCTCGGCATAGTACTTGACGATGTCTGCCTTCTCGGCCGAAATGACCATGCATATCTGTTCGGCGCCGGCGGCAATCATGCGTTCCACCAGGTACTCTGAAACGGCTTTGGGCCGTTCGCAGCCATCCACAACCCGAGCTCCAACAGGCAGCAGTTCTTTTGAGCAGCCCAGGGGCTGGATTCTCTGTCCGGCGCCTGCCGCGGGGATAATGCCGATCATTGCACCACCTCAGTTCTGACGGGTGAGAACTCGCGCGGAGCGAGACCTGCGGTACGGGCTTCTTCCACGTACTGCAGTAATTGCCTTGCGCGCACCTCCCCGGTATGGTCGTCGAGAGTACGCTCTCGGGCGTGGCGAGCCAGAGACTGCAACTCGTGCAAAGGCATGTTGAGGGCCTGCTCTACATGCTCAGGCCGTGAGACCACACGAAGATCGCGGACAACATCAAAAAACCAGTCGAGCCCCTCCCACCAATCAGTGATCAGCGGCGTACCACATGCGGCCGCCTCAAAAAATCTGCCTGAGGGGCACCAGCCCCAACGCGCCATCTCGCCGCGGGTGATGTTCAGAGTGATACGCGATGAAGAGTACAACTTGGGGTGATCTTGCGGGGCCACATGTTCAATCCGGTGTACGTTAGCTGGCCATCTCCATTCCCACTCCCAGGGATAGAGCGATCCAGCCAGCAGGAATTGTGTTTGAGGGCGGCGTCGCGCGGGCTCGAGGAAAAGGTCGTCGAGTCTTTGCTGGCGGTCAGGTGCGTACGTTCCCATGTAACTCAGATCGCACAGATACTCCTGGGAGGTCTCCGTCCGGCGATAGTCGTCCGGGTCCACACAACCATAAAGTGGCCGCACCACACGTGCGCTATATTTCTGTTCAAGTTCCTGCAAAGCTTTGCCGCCTGTGAACGATAAGACAAGATCAAATTCCGCGATCTGCTCGCGGCGCAGGTATTCGACGCCTTGCTTTTCCATGTTGGCCAGAGTGACGGGCGTATCAAGGTCATAGAACACGCGCATGGGACGAACCAGCTCCAGAACCTCGTCATTGATCTGTGCGCCTTCAGGCAGATAGCTGGCCGTGATCACCACGTCGGACTCGGCCGCTTCGCTGAGGGCCTGCCGCCGAACCTGCCGCCAGTCCTCATAGAGAGTCAAATGGCAATATTCGCAGGAGCTGAAGTCGCGTCTTAAGCGGTAGTAGGGTACGTCCTTCTCGAAGAAGTGGACCTGGTGTCCCATTCGGTTGAGCGCCCGGAGAATGGCACGATAAGGAGTAGCATGTCCGTTACCCCAGGAAGAGGAAATCGTAAGACCAAAGACGGTAATCTTCACAAGATGATGGTCCCAGTCGCTGGAATCGATCATCGCGACTCGGGAAAGTAGGATGTGAGTAACAACCAAGCCGTTGGCTATGTGCTCTGGATGGCAGTTTGCGGCGCTGTCCCTGAGAGAGCGCCCCGCTTTTTCTGCGCCTCACCGCCGATTGGGCGGTATACTCCCAGTAATTGGCCCAGGAGGAGCCTGTGACGGACCAGCTCGCGCGATCTGCCTCGGAACCGCAAGCGAAAGCCTCTTCGGCTGACACAGCGGCTGATCCGGCGGGTGATACAGCCAGCTATTGCCCGAACTGCGGATCGCGCATGCAGGAATCCCGCTGCAAGCTGCTGTGTAAAACCTGCGGCTTCTTTCTGAGTTGCAGTGATTTCTACTGAGAGAGCCGAAATCTACCACTGAGGCGCAGAGACACGGAGAAGAGCGGCACTCGCGATGACATCCGCATCGGATATCCTGAACTGGCTTACCCCGCGACCGCATGGCAAATCCAGACGGAACATTTTTTCTACAACTTCTTGGCGATTCTGCAATCCTTGAGCTGGCCTCGCCTGATCACACGAATAAACTCTCGCTTGAAGTTATCTCTGCATTGACCGGTGCGCTGGAACAATTGCGTTCGGATGCGAAGTCACAACGAGTGCGCCGCCTGATTATTACAGGCAACGAGAGATTCTTCTCTGTGGGGGCTGACCTGAAGGAAATCGCACAGCTGAGCGGGCCGAAGGCGCTGGAATTTTCGCGCGCGGGACAGAAGCTGACGAACCTGATCAGCCTTTTCCCGGTTCCCGTGATTGCGGCCATTCGTGGCTACTGCATGGGCGGGGGAATGGACGTGGCGCTGGCATGCGATTACCGCATTGCATCGCCCAATGCAGCATTCGGACATCGTGGCGCTTCGCTGGGCTTGATCACCGGCTGGGGCGGAACACAACGCCTGCCCCGGCTGGTCGGGAAAGCTCGAGCGCTGCAGATGTTCCTTTTGGCGGAAACTGTTAAAGCTGATGAGGCGGCAAGAATCCGCCTTGTGGACCAAATTGCGCATGATCCACTGCAACAGGCGCTTGCCGCCCGTGGAGGTTTGGAACAAGCAACCATAACGGCGGGCACATTGAAACGTTGAAGCTCATGCTTGGTTGGAGCGATTTGTGCAATGCTCCATATCCTCCATGCCCCTTGAAAATGGGCAGTCCTCACGCAGAAGGAAGATGACGAACGTCCTTATGCGGCGCGAAGCCATTCGCGGATTGGGAGCCGAGGTGGCGTGTATGCGAAAGGGCCTCGTCGGGTCTGAAACTGAGAGCGGGGGCGGCGGCCGAAGAATCGGGCAGAAAAATACTGACATAGGTGTAATGCGAGCGCGGATCGGTAGAGCTTCGCAAGGAAATGCGTCCTCCATTCCTGAGCGCAATGACTCGCGCAATCCATAGTCCAAGGCCGGCGCCTTTTTTGGCTTTCGTGGAAAAGAAGAACTCGAAGGCCTTCTCCAACTGCTCTGGCTCCATGCCGCGCCCGTCATCGAGAATGGTAAAGCGAACTCCGGTCCGCGACGCCGTGCGCCAGTCCCGTGCTGCTTCCACACGAACCGTTATGTGGTGCGCGCCGGCCTCGAAGGAATTGATGAGAAGATTTTCCAGGGCCCGGCGGAGCTGGCCGGGGCAGGCCACAAAATCTCCTTTAAACGAGCACTCACACTGGATTTGCACGTCTCCGGGAAATTGGAGCTTCACGCGGTCCACTACTTCATCGACGAGGGCACATGGATTCAGCGCCGAAGGATGCTCCGTCTCTTTGTAAAAACCGATCGCTACCCCACTTATGCGCGTAAGGCGGGTAAGCTCATCCTGTGCGATAGCCAGCAGTTGACGCAGCGGTGCCGAAAGCGGTTCGCGCGAGAGCAGAAAAATGGAGCTGGTCACCGCGGCGAGAGGGTTATTGATTTCGTGCGCCACGGTTGCAACCATCTGGCTGGCGGCAGCTAACCTTTCCCTCTCCAAAATCACTTGCTCAGCTCGCATCTGAGTGGTGATATCGAGTGAGAGGCTGCCGACGAGTCTCTGGTTCCCGTGGTCAATGAAGATAAATTTCGTGGTGAGCCAGTAGCGTTCCTCATTGTCCTGCTTGACCTTATCAACGAACTGCCGGGTGCCCCCGCTGGCCTCGAGCACCTGCCGGTCCTCCTTCTCCAGCTTCGCGCAGAGGTCATTCGGGATGAGCGGGCTGCCCTCGCTGATACCGAGCAGTGTGCGAGCTTGATTGTTGCAATAAACGTACTGCCCGGCGTCGTTCCGCAGGTACGCACAGCCGGGCCTGTTCTCCAGAAACTGGTGGAGGATAGACTCGGCATCGCGCAGCTTCCGCTCCGTTGAAATCCGTTGCTGCAACGTGTTTTCCGCCTGAGCATAAGCTTTGTTTCGCGCTCTGGTCAGCACCACGATTCCAAGCGCGGCAGAGAGGTAGGCAAGAAACCCCACTGCATCGCTGATCCCGGCGAAGCCCCATTGGTAGCGAGGAGGAACAAAGCAGAAGTAAGCGAACGCCGCACCTAAAGTAGTGCTGAAAAGTGAGGGACCAACGCCCGCGTACAGACCGGTGACCGCCACGGAAACCAGAAAGGTAATGTAGGGCATCTGGTCCTTGAGCCAGGGATCAAGCGCAAACCGAAGCAACAGTCCGAGCACGGTAGCCAGAAATGCCAGCCAATATGGACCAAGTCTGAGCCGGCGGCCCGGGTGCGGAATGGGGGAAGAAGTTTGAGAGCCCATGAAAAAACTCTATCTCACATGAATGCCCAATGATTATGGGCGCCGGTAAGTCTTACAATTTCGTTACAGTACGCTAGAAAAGCAAAATCAGAAAGGCTCTTCCCTCTGGTTCCAAGTCTGCCACTGAGACGATTCATTCACTCGCCCCGGTCAGCTCGCAAAAACTGAGCCGGGAGCGTGCACTCCGTGGCTCATCCAAAGTTAGCTACCCTATGAAGGTAAGGCCTTCCATCCGGACGCAACTGCCAGCCAAATAGCAGCGCCTGATCCTCAACTCAAACTGCCGCGTGCGGCGCCTGTTCCAGAGCAATGGCCCGCGGAAAAAGTATGTTGTTCTCCAGGTGAATGTGCCGGTGCAGGTCGAGCTCAAATTCTTTGAGCGCGCCAAAGAGGGTGTTGTAGCTGAAACAGGCATCCTGAGGCGGAGTATAGTCGCCGGTAAGGGAGCGCAATTGCTTCAGCGCATTGCCGGCAGACTCGTGCTCCATTTCCATCATGTGGACAGGATTTGCGACGGTGCCGAAAGGCGAGCGGGGCGCCGGCTTTCCCGATTGCACCGCCTGCTCGAGTGACGCGACGTACGGAAACAGGACCCGCTCCTCCTTCATCATGTGGGTGGTCAATTCCTCCGCCAAGGCGGCAAAAACCTGCTGGACTTCAAAGAGCTCCTGGTGATTGTGGCCATGCACTGAAACCACTTTGGCAAGAAGCTTTTGCAGGCGAGGAATCTCTTGCTTCACATAGCTGTGATGAGTGTTGACGATGTGTGCGGCCAGTTCGCCCAATCCGGCATGACTGAAATCGGCGGACTCCTCAAGCGTGACTGGCGAGCTTCCATTCTGCAGGCTCTGGAGCACCTCGGTGACTGGAATGCGGGCCTGGGCGCAAGCTTCAGCCAGAGATTTGCCGCCGCCACAGCAGTAATCAATTCCGAGCTTTTCAAAAAGGCGGGTTGCATGGGGAATTTCTCTCGCCAACTGGCGAACGGTTTGGCTCGCGACGACAGGCATTAAGGCCTCCTTGAGAAGTTGCCGCTGGAAGTGTGCAGGGTGATCAACCCTGACGATGAGGTTAAGAGAGACAGCCACGTTTGGCCGTGACTTTTGTCACAGCCGGAGCTTTTTAGGGGAGTGACTCAGAATGAAACCTGGACGGTGTAGTCATGACCCGCCTGCAAGCGCTCACGACAGATGCCAATCTCCTGCTATTCGCGGCCATCCAGCTCAGCCTGCAGGCGCTGAAGGTCGGGGATGCGCAGAGTCTTCCCCTCCATGTGGATGAGCCCCTCTGCCTGAAGCCGGCTGAGATTACGAGACACAAGCTCCCGAACTGTCCCAATCTCAGAAGCCAGTTCCTGATTGCTGGACGGGAGCTGGACCTCTATGCCATCAGGAGATTTCTTGCCTCGGGCAGCAAGGCGCAATAGATAAGCAATGATGCGCGAGCGAACCGAGGTAAACGAGAGTTCCTCAATGATGCCGACCAACCGGCGCAATCTGGCTCCCACAATCTTGAGTACTTTTAACGCGACCTTAGGATGCACAAGGCACAGAGAATAAAAATCCTGTTTGCTGATGAAGTAAACGCGGGCATGATCCACGGCGCAGGTGGAAGCGGGATAGTTGCCGCCGTCAAAAACCGGAAGCTCGGCGATTGAACTGCCCGGACCATCCACGGCAAGGACCTGCTCGCGGCCGCTTGGCGAACTTTTGAAGATGCGCACATGCCCTTCTTCCACCACATACAGTCCGGCGCACATTTCCCCCTCAGTAAAGATGATCTCGCCCGGAGCAAATTTGCGGGGGACGGCGCGCTGCGCCAGAAAGTCTAGTTCTGTAGGAGTGAGATCGGTAAATATGCCTACGCGCCGGAGTACCTCCAAAGCCTGGGGTTCTGTGCGGGAGGCCATGGCCCAATTTTACGCCCCGATGCTCTGGAGCCATACCAGTTTGAAGGGGCTGTGCCGCGGTCACGCCCGGTTCGCATTCTTGTGTTCTTACAAGCCGAGAATTGTTGCAGCCCATGCAACCGGCCCTCGGGCAGTTCTGAAAAAGCATCTAAGGAACTGTATGAGACTACGTAATTTCTCCGCTAAGGTACTGGCCGTTCTTCTTACTCTGCTCATGGTCATTCCTCTCGACCTGCTGGCGCAGGGCACAGAACCGGTGCTGCCCAATCCGGGAAGCCCTGGCATGAACAAGCAGCAGCAGGAGCAGCTTGGCCTACAGGCAGTGGGCGAGGTGTACAAGCAAATGCCGGTTCTGCCGGATTCAAGTCCCGTCACCCAGTATGTGCAGCAACTCGGCAAAAAACTGGAAACGGTGATTCCCTCAGATAAGTCGTGGCCTTATCAGTTCCATGTGATCCCATCAGGGGACATCAACGCGTTTGCGCTGCCGGGCGGGCCAATCTTTGTGAATGTCGCGACCGTAACCTCGGCCCAGAATGAAGCGCAGCTTGCCGGAGTGTTGGCGCACGAGATGTCTCACGTATATATGCAACATTCGGCCAAGCAGGCGCCCAAGGCCGCCATCGCGCAGATCATTGCCGGTGTGGCCGGTGCTGTGCTGGGGGGAAGCACGGCGGGAAACCTGGCGCAACTGGGGATTCAGTTCGGCGCGGGAACCATGCTGATGAAATACTCGCGCGCTGATGAGGCGCAGGCAGACTCGGTGGGCGCCATCATCATGTACAAAGCAGGCTATAACCCCAAGGCGATGGCTGATTTCTTCAGCATCCTGGAAAAGAAATATGGGAGCGGAGGGCCGCAGTTGCTGAGCGATCACCCCAATCCGGGCAACCGTGAGGCCTCCGTGGAGAAGGAGATCCAGGCCTGGCCGCCAAAAAATTACACCAACGACAGCAGCCAGTTTGCATCAGCAAAACAGCAGGCAGCATCCGTCAAGATCTATACCGCACAACAGATTGATGCCGGAGCAAAACAAGGGACCTGGGCGCAGCAGAACCAGAAGAATGGCGCAGTGCCGCCCAAGGGGGCAGCCGCGCCTGCGGGCGGAGCGGGTCAGGCCCAGACGCAGGGCGGTTCCGGCCAAGCGCCGGCCCAGGGTGGCGGTGATGTCACCAACGTATCGTACAGCCAGGTGCAACCCAGCTCCACCTTCAAGCAATTTCAGCAGAGCGGAATCAGCATTTCCTATCCCGAAAACTGGCAGCCTGGCGGCGACCAAAATATGGCCTTAATCGCGCCGCCCGCGGGCGCGGGACAAAGCGGCATCGCCTACGGAGTTGTGATTGGAAGTCAGCAAGCCAGTGCGGACCTGGACCAGGCAGCGCAACAGGTAGTGCAGAGCGTGATTCAAGACAATGCCGGAATGCAAGCTGACGGCAGCATTTCCAAGATCGACGTGAACGGCACAGAGGGTCGCGCCACATTTCTCCGTGGAAACTCTCCTCTGCAGGAAAATGGGAAACCTGCTCCCGAGCGCGACTGGCTCGTCATTGTCCCGAACCCGCGCGGCGGGGTAACGTATCTGGTATTTGTCTCTCCGGAACGCGACTTCAACAAGCTGCAGCCTGTCTATCAGAAAATGCTGCAGAGCCTACGGCTGGGGTGAGATAACACTGGGGCAATTCGGCGTTCTCCTTGCGTGCGTTTACGAAGCACGCGCGCTCCAATCTCGTATAATTGCTCTTCTTCAATTCAACCCCTGGTGATGAAGATGAGAACCCTGCTGCGGGCTGCACTTTTTGTGTTTTCAACTCTGATCTTCCTATCGGGACAAACTGCGCCATCCCCCTCCCATCAACTTGCTCGTGACATTTTTCAGCAGTTGATTGAGATCAACACCACAGATACTCCCGCTGGGAATGTGACCACAGCGGCCGAGGCAGTGGCGGCGAGACTGCGCCAGGCGGGGTTCAGCGGCGATGATCTTCGCCTCGGTGGCCCACAACCGAACAAGTACAACGTGGTGGCTCGGATTCATGGTCAAGGCAAGGAGAAG
>Ga0134125_10010492_pt1 | contig 10402 bp, 11 predicted proteins | sample KB31751_FD_96464 | JGI IMG/M metagenome (GOLD analysis project Ga0134125, IMG submission 96464) | Terrestrial soil microbial communities with excess Nitrogen fertilizer from Kellogg Biological Station, Michigan, USA - KB3-175-1 | ecosystem: Environmental > Terrestrial > Soil > Unclassified ... | reverse complement strand
GACTTTTAATCAAGGGGTCGCGGGTTCGAATCCCGCCGGGCTCACCAATTCCCGATCGGCGGCGCGGCCGCAAGCTGCGCGCCCGTTACCCAGTTGCCATGCAGGCCGAAGCGCATGCGGAACGGCACATGGATGGCGGCGAGCGGCCCATCCGCGACGTGAAGCGCGTCGAACAGCAGAAGATCGGATTTGCCGCCGCTCGCGTGCTGCTGAATCTGCACGACATAACCGTCACCTTCAGCGGCGTCGGGGCCGCGAGGAATGAAACACGGCTCCTGCAGCATCATGCCGGGCCCGGCCTGCCAGCTTTCGACCCTGCCTGTGCTCTGATCGAGATGACCGAGCGCAGCATGCGAGTCCGGCCCCATGCCGAACGCCAAAAGCCAGCCGTGGCGGTAGGGTTGGGTCATGTAGCGCTCATCGACGCGCGGAAACTCGCCGACGAACTCGGTGAGGCGCTCGCTTTTCTCGAACGCGCCCGAGTTCGACGCCATGTCCACCGTCCAGCGTGTCAGGCGCGACTGCGCCTCCATCGGATTGAACTTCGCGCCGTGAATGTCGGGGAAGAACGGAAACATGTTGTTCTTCGCTTCTGGCGTATCGAAATGGATCCTGGTGCCGTCGTTGAACGCGTTCATCACGTGCGACGCGAAACAATTGGGCGCGGTGAAAATCTTGATGTCCTTCGCCTCGCCCGTGCGCGGCAGCACGACGAGATGGATTTCCTTTGTCGTGTCGAACCCGAAATGCGGCAGGCCTTTTTCCAGCCGCTCCCATGAGCTGGTGATCGGCACAACGTGAAACACCGCGTAATCCTCGGTGAGGCCGAAATCGTGCATCATGCAGTAATAAGGAATCTCGAACCAAACCTCGTGCTTCTTCTTTCCGTCGGCGCCGATTTCGTAATAGACCATGTCGCGCGTAAGCAGGCCCTTGGCCGCGTAGCCGAAAGCGCACATGTCGCCCGTGCGCGGATCGATCTTGGGATGCGCGGTGAAGGTCGGGCTGGTGACGGTTCCGCCGAAATCCCAATAGCCCTTGGTCTCGAGCGTGTTGGCGTCCACCGCCACCGCCGGACTGTCTTCCTTGAGGGCGTAGAGCCGGCCGCCATGGAAGAAGATGTTGGTGTTGGCGGTGCCGCGATAGACGCCCTTCACCTTGGGATCGTCGTTCAGGGGATTGCGGTAAGCGCCGAACAGCGCCTTGCCCGCTTCGCGCTCCAGCTTCCATTTGTCGGTATGGACCCAGCGCTGCCTGATGTTCACGCGCCCGCCCCTGAAGCGAAACATCGACACCATGCCGTCGCCGTTGAAGGCGATGTCGTCGCCGAGCTTCGGCGGATATTGCGGATCGGGCTGCACGCGATAGAACGCGCCGTCAAGATCGGCCGGGACCGCGCCGTCGACTTCGAGATCGGCGATATCGGCCTCGATGCGCACCGGCGCCATCGGGCCGGCGAAGCTCGGCGTGTCGGGGAATTTCATCCCCGAAGAGTAGCGCGCGTCAGCCGAAGGTGAAAGCGAAGGCTTCGACGCCAGGATCGAGGAATTTGATCTCGAACGTGCGGTCCTCGATCGGGCCGGACTGACGGATGAGCTGGTAGAGTCGCTGGTCCGTGACCGTGCCGTTTCCGTCGGCATCGGTGTCCATGCCGTGACTGGCGCCGGGCGCCGCGCCGTCGATGGTGACGCGGAACCGGATCGGCTTCCCGTCTTTGGCCGGCCCCAGCACCAGATGCAGGTCACGCGCGTGAAAGCGATAGACGATGGCGCCGTCGGGCTTGTTGAGCGCCGAGTGCTCGCCGCCAATGGTCCATTCGCCGACCAGGCCCCACTGGTTCAGCGCGGGATTGCCGGCATCGTAGGTTCGCGGCTTGTCCTCGTCGGCGCCGCCGGGCGAGACGAAATTTTCGCCGCGATTGTAGCCAAGATAGGTTTCGGGCGATTTGTCCTCGTCGATGTCGGCCGCGGCCTCGGCGCCCTTGGCGTTGACCGCGACCAGCCCCGCGCCGACATCCTTCGCCCCCGCCTCGGCCAGCAGTTCCTTGATGATGCGCTCGGACTCGTCGTAGCTGCCTTCGCCGAAATGGTGGTGGCGGATGCGGCCCTTGGCGTCGATGAAATAATGCGCGGGCCAATAGTGATTATCGAAGGCCCGCCAGATCGCATAGTCGTTGTCGATCGCGACCGGATAGGAAATCTTCAGATCGGCGACCGCTTTCTTGACGTTGGCGATCTCATGTTCGAAGGCGAATTCCGGCGCGTGGACGCCGATCACTACCAGCCCCTGCGATTTGTATTTCTCGGCCCAGGCGCGGACATAGGGAATGGCGCGCAGGCAGTTGATGCAGGAATAGGTCCAGAAATCGATCAGCACCACCTTGCCCTTGAGCGATTCCGGCGACAGCGGCCCCGAGTTGAGCCACGCGGTCGCGCCGGACAGCTTGGGGAACGGGCCTTCGTCGGGCCGCGTCTCCTTGCCGTCGGCCCCTGCGACGACCGGCGTCGTTTTGGGCTTGGTTTCGTCGGGATGGAGCTTGTCGAGCAGGCCCTGTTCGAGCGACGCCGTGCTGGCGACCGAGACGCGCGTCAGGAACCCGGTGTCGAGCCCCATCGCGATCGCCACGACGGCGAGCAGCACCGCGACGCCGAGACCGCGCCTGATCCATTCGCCGACGCCGAGCGAGCGCTTCATCGCGGCGAAGACGCGGCCGCCGACCAGCAGCGCCAGCGCCAGCGAGGTCGCCGCGCCGAGCGCATAGGCGACGAGCAGAAGCGTGGTATGGACGCTGGCGCCTTGTAGCGCCGCGCCGGTCAGGATCAGTCCCAGCACCGGGCCGGCGCACGGCGCCCATAACAGTCCGGTGGCAATACCGAGCAGCACGGAGGTCCAGACCGAGCCCGCGCCTTCGCTCTGTTGCGCCGTCGCCGACAGGCGCGCGCCGAGTTGCACCAGCGGCCGCGTCAGCAGATCCGACAAGACGGGGAACAACAGGATCAGGCCGAACGCCGCCAGCAACACGATGGCGGCGTAGCGGCCATACTCATTCGCCTGCACCGCCCAGCCGCCGCCGACCGCGGCCAGCGTCGCGATCAACGCAAACGTCACGGCCATGCCGACGAGCATCGGCAAGCCGCTCCTGACGAAGGGCCGGTCGGCGCGCGCGAACACAAACGGCAGCACCGGCAGGATGCAGGGGCTGACGATCGTCAGCACCCCGCCGAGATAGGCCAGAACAAAAAGAAGCATCGTGGAGTCTTGCTACGCAGCCGCCGGCTTGAATTTGAGCGCCAGGCCGTTCATGCAGTAACGCAGGCCGGTCGGCGGCGGTCCGTCATCGAAGACGTGTCCGAGATGACCGCCGCATTGACTGCAATAGACCGCGGTGCGCGTCATGCCGAAACTGCCGTCGACGCGCGTGCCGATCGCGTGCGGCAGCGGCGCCCAGAAGCTCGGCCACCCGGTGCCGCTGTCGAACTTGGTCTCCGACGAATAGAGATCGAGATCGCAGCCGGCGCAGGCGAAGATTCCCTTGCGGTGCTCCTCGAGGAGCGGGCTGCTGCCGGCTCGCTCGGTGCCCTCGTCGCGCAGGATGTTGTATTGCGCGGGCGTCAGGATCTTGCGCCACTCAGCCTCGGTATGCATGACCTTGAAGGTCTCGGCCGCGCGCGACGCCGCGACCCAGCCCGGCGTCACGAACGCAGTCGCCAGCGCGGCGGTCCCGGCGGAAAGAAACAGGCGTCTGTTCAGCATGCGAATCTCCCGGACGATCTGTCACCACCATCATATAGGTTCATCACCCCGCGATAGGCATCCGAATGTAGCGTGTCACGCGGTTTTGATGGCAGTTGAACCTTTCGGTTCGCCCGGACGTAGTCAGGCGATGAGCGATGCGCCGGAACGGCGGAGCAAGGTCGGCGGCTGGCCGCTTGCGGCAGCATCGCCGTCATCCTGCTATTCCTGCTTTACATCCGCCGCATCCTGACGCCGTTCGTGCCGGCGTCTGCCTTCTACTGGCCGTGCCGGCACGGCGTCGATCAGGATCGTGCTGACGATCTATTACGCCAAACCGGCGACGAAACGCGCGCGCGGCGCGAAGGGCTGACTATTCCGCCGCCAGCGGCGCTCGCAGCAATCCGGTCGGGCTGACCGATTTGCGGATCTCGGCTGCGTAGGCCTCTCGCCAGCCCAGCGACGACGACGCGACGAAATCGCCGCTGCGCGCGCCGCAGAACGATTCGGGATCGTCGACGCCCGGCGGCGCCGTGCCGGTCTCTGCCAGCGCCTTGGTCGCACGCAGCAGGCGCTGCCGCGTGCGCGAGATCATCAGATCGCTGACGGTGAGATGTTCGCCGTCGTGATCCGTGATCGGCCCCATGCTCTCCGTCACCGCGGAATCCTGGGTGTGGATGCCTTCGATCCCGGTGAAGCTTTCGCGCGCCTGCTGCTCACGGTCGATGCCATAATCGTTACCCTTGTTGAGCGCGGGCCGCCAGCGGCCGTACCAGCCCGTGTCGCGCGGCAGATATTCGAGCGGTTTGCGCGTTCCGGGCATCAGCGTGCCGTCGTTGCGCACCCGCGCGGTCGAGGCGTTCTTCTTCCACGCGAAGTGCACGAACATGGTGTGCGTGTCGTCCATCGGCACCCAGGCGCGCGCCGTGACGTAATTGCCGAACTCGCCCGCCGGGATCAGCGCCCAGCACGGGAACATGAAATGGGCGAAGCGGTAATAGGTGTTACCTGGCGTCGCGTCGCGATGTGCGCCGTACATCGTGCCCCAGGGCATGTCCGCGACATCGTATTCCGGCGCGCGGTTGGCGAGCGCCCAGCGATGGATCGTGTTCTCGGCCAGTTCCTCGGGCCGCAGCAGCCCGTCATGAAGGAACGCGACATGCGACGTGTCGATATCGCCTTCGAGCGCCTGGAGCCAATTGCATTCGCGCAGCACCCAGAAGCTCTGCGTGTCCGCCTCGGGCAGCATCACCGCTTCGAAACACGGCAGCGGCGGCGCTTTCTCGCGCGCACCCATATAGGCCCAGATGATGCCGTTGCGCTCCTCCGCCTTATAGGCCTTCGCGCCGGATTTTTCGGGCTGGCGGAATTTCTCCGGCACGTTCGGCATCTCGAGGCACTTGCCGGTCACATCGAATTTCCAGCCGTGATAGACGCAGCGCAGTCCGTCTTCCTCGTTGCGGCCGAAGAACAGCGAGGCGCGGCGATGCGGGCAGCGATGGTCCATGATGCCGACGCGACCCGAACTGTCGCGCCACGCGATCAACGGCTCGCCAAGCAGCATGAGGCGCAGCGGCGCGCCGTTGGGTTTCAGTTCGTCCGATCGGCATGCCGGCAGCCAGTACTGCCGCATGAGCTGGCCCATCGGCGTGCCCGGTCCGACGCGGGTGAGAATTTCGCTGTCGCTGGCGGTCGGCATATGCATTCCCTCCGAACAATTTGCGCCAGTTTACGGTGAAATCGTCCAAGACAGAAATGCGGAAGCCCCAACCCTGCCCCACCCGCACGCATGGCGAGCGGCGCTAAAGCAGCCCCTTTTCCCGGTAATACCGCTCCGCCCCGGGCGCGAGCGGGATCGCGGTCGCGGCGATTTTGCGCGGCTCGAGCGGATAGGTGACGGGGCTGTCTTTCGGCGGGATGTGGCGATACTGCACCTCGAGCAGTTCCGGCGTCTCGCACAGCAGCGCCGCGATCGCATAGGCGATGTCGTCGGGGAAATCGTCGCGGCAGAACAGCAGAAAGTCGGAGAAATCGAGCGCCTGAAACGGCGCCGTCAGGCCGGGGAAGCGATCCGCCGGTACGGTCGCGCGGCGCCACGAGAAGTCGCGCTCGACCCTCGCCAGCGCTTCGTCGTCGAACGGAATGAAGTTCATCTTCCGCTTGGTGCAGAGTTCTTTCCAGTACGGCGTCATCACCGCTTCGAACAGCACCGCGTCGGCTTCTCCGGAAATGCCGAGCGGAATCGTGTCCCACGGCGCTTCGCCGAGCAACATCTCGCCGCCCCAGGATTCGATGGTCGCCGCCGAGACACCTTCGGCCTCAAGCATGCGGTGCGCGGCAAACCCGGTCATGTTGACGCCATCGTCGAACGCGGTGGTCAAACGCAATTTCGGCTTCCTGGCGCGCAGTTCGGCGAAGCTCGTCACGCCGTGGCTGGCGTCGATAGCGAGCACCAGCCGATCGTCCTGCGGCAGCGTCCCGAGCGCGCGCAGCCGTCCGACATCGGGCCGGCGCACGATCCCCTTCCCCTCGAACACCGTCCGCGCGAAGCCGGCCGGGACGAACATTGCCGTGTGTACCTCCCCATCCAGCACCGCCTCGATCGCGTCGCTGCCGCCGCGCCCGGCCCAGGTCGCGAATTTCGAGCCGGGCGGCGAGCGGCGCCACAACTCCGCGCCGATCCAGCCGCAGATGCGATGCAGATTGGCGATGCCCCAGTCGCCCATCATGTGGACGGTGATCGGACGGTCTAGCCGAGCTTCCATTCGCGGTTCCTTTGACATCGGCGGCGCTCGCGTATAGCCTGAGATTAGTAGATATCTATGGAATTGACATGCGCAATCTTCGCGTCGTTCCAAAACCGGCCGCGGCGCCCGCCAACGACGAACTCGTGCCGCTGGCACGCAGCGTCGGCTACCACATCCGGCAGCTCGCCGAGAGCTGGCAGGACGCGATGGACGTCGAGGCCGAGACGCACGGCGTCACAGTTACGCAATGGCGTTACCTGCGCGAGCTTTGGGAAGAAGACGGGCTGTCGACTGGCGAGCTGACGCGGCGCGTCGGCCGGCAAGGCCCCACCACCGTCGTCGCGGTGCAGTTGCTTGAGCGCGAAGGGATGGTGACGGTGGAGAAATCCGAGACCGACCGGCGCAAGAGCCTGATCCGCCTCACGTCGCGCGGTCGCCACCTCGCCGCGACCATGTCGCCGCTGATCCGCGACGTGAACGAGCGCGCCATGTCCGACCTGACCGATGCCGAAATCCGGACGTTCAAGCGTCTCATCGTCCGCATCCAGCGCCGGCTCGACCGCGACGCGCGCGACAGCAACGAATGGGCCGAGATGCGCACCAAGCGCTTCGCCGACGAGGTCGGCCTATAAAATCGCAGGGAGGAAACCATGCCGCAATTCATCACCATCCATCGCTCGCCCGGGCTGAAGCGCGAGGAGCTGGCGCAGAACGCGCCCAACGTGCTCGGCTCGAAGATTGCCAAGTTCCAGCATCTCTACGTCAATATCGCCTCCGGCTTCATCGTCTCGGTGTTCGAGGCCGACACCAAGGAACAGGTGGAGGAGCAGATGGAAGTGCTCGGCTTTCCGGTCGATGAAATGCACGAGGTGCATTTCGGCCAGTCGCGCGCCGAGATGGAGGCGATGCTGCAGCAGTACGGCGGCAAACACTGAGACGAGCGAGGACGCCATGCCCGACACCGTCACGTCGCAAGAACTGACCATTCCGCCGCCGCGCGCCGACCGGCCGCCGCTGCGCGTCAACGTGTTCGAGGCGATGCAACACGGCAACACACAGTTGATGCCGCTGTTCCCCTATCTCCATCCCGGCGCGATGGTGCCGGCAGGCGCGATGATCATCGGCGGGGCCGACGCCTCGTACGGCCATTTCTTCCATCACAACACCCAGGACGAGGTGGTGCTGGCGATGGCGGCGAACGGCGCGGTGCTGCAAACCGGCCAGGTCTTCGTCGGCGCGCGCATCCACGGCGTCAATTCATTCCTCAAGAACGAGAAAGACCCGAAAGCGTTCGCCATCATGGTCATCACCCAGCGCCAGGCTGATAGCGGCCCGCAAAGCGAGGCGGTCAGCCTGCGCTGCGAGAAATGCCATGAAGAGATTTACCACAAGGAGTTCGACGCGACGCCGCCCGCCGACGCGCTCGAAGGCGAGCATCCGTTCGTTTCGGTCGCGGTGCTGCCCGATCTGTTCGCTCAATTCAACGGCGACGCGGCGCGGCGCGTCTGCGGCAAGTGCGGGCACCGGAACGAGCCCTTCCCCGTCGCCGCCTGGGGGTGGGACAAATACGCCGCGCAAAGCAGCACCGCGATCGCGGGTCGCGAATTGCTGCGCCAGACCATGAAGCCGGCGGCAAAATAGGCGCCGCGATGCCGCGCAAGAAAACGTTCCAGGTGTTGCGCGAGGCGGCGAAGGTCGGCGCTTATGACGACATGCCGATGCTGCCCGAGGACATTCAGGTCCAGGTGCATCTTTCGCGCAACGACAAGCCGCAGCCCTTCCATCAGATCTGCGACAAGGACACGCTGCTGTTTCTGCTGTCGGGCAGCGCCGCAGTCGAGATGAAATTCACGCCGGTCGACCGGTTCGTCCTGAAGCCGGGCGACTGCGTCTATGTCCCGGCCGGCGCGCCGCACCGCATCGTGCCCGATGGCGAAAGCGTGATGCTGCGCTACAAGCCGCAGCCCGCGAGCCTCGAAGGGATCGCGTGGTTCTGTTCCGGCTGCGGCGCCGAGCTGCACCGTCAGGTCTGGAACGAAGCCACCGCCGTGTCGCAGACCATGTTCGACACGGTCAGCCGTCGCTTCGCCGCCAACGCCGCCTTGCGAACCTGCAAGGGGTGCGGCGCGGTGCACCCCGCCCCCGATGCCAGCCTTTTCCGCTGGACTGAGGCGGCGAAGGAACTCGCTGCCACCTAACATTACCGCGCCGATGCGCTATGGTGCCGCCGACCAAGAAGGAGGGAGGCACCGATGCCACGCACCAAGCCGCCGTTCCACGCCGACCATGTTGGCAGCCTGCTCCGCCCCGCCGCGCTGAAAGAAGCGCGCGCCGCGTTCGGCAAGGGCACGCTTGACGCCGCCGGTCTTAAGGCAGTGGAAGACCGCGAGATCGAGCGCATCGTCAAGAAACAGGAAGAGATCGGGCTCAAATCGATCACCGACGGCGAGTTCCGCCGCTCCTGGTGGCATCTCGATTTCCTCTGGGGCCTTGGCTGCGAACGCTACGTCATGGAAGAAGGCGTCGCCTTCGCCGGCACCGCGACGCGGCCCGAGGGCGCGCGCGTCATCGACAAGCTGCGCGTCACCACCGAGCATCCGATGGTGTCGCATTACAAATTCCTCGCGCGTCATGTCACGCCGGGCCACACCGCCAAGATGACGATTCCTGCGCCTTCGGCGCTTTATGGCCGCACCGGCCGCAAAGCGGTGAGCGAGAAAGCCTATCCCGATCTCGAGACGTTTTTTCGTGAACTCGGCGGCGCCTATCGCCAGGTGGTGCGCCAGTTCGCCGACGCCGGCTGCCGTTATCTGCAGCTCGACGAAGTGATGATCGCGATGCTGTGCGACGGCCCGTATCGCAAGCGCATGACCGATCGCGGCGACGATCCCGACAAGCTCGCGATCGCCTATGCCGACATGATCAACGCGGCGATGTCGGACATTCCCAGCGACATGGTCATCACCATGCATCTGTGCCGCGGCAACTACAAAAGCACCTATATGGGCGCCGGCGGCTACGAGAGCGTCGAGGACGTGCTGTTCAACCGCACCAACGTCCACGGCTATTTCATGGAATACGACGACGAGCGTTCGGGCAATTTCGCGCCGCTGCGCAAGCTGCCCAAGGGCAAGACTGTCGTACTCGGCGTGGTCACGACCAAGCGCGGCGAACTCGAAAGCAAGGACACGATCAAGCGCCGCATCGACGAGGCGGCGAAATACGCGCCGCTCGAGCAGCTCGCGTTGTCGGGCCAATGCGGCTTCGCCTCGACCGAGGAAGGCAACATCCTCACCGAGGAGCAGCAATGGGACAAGCTGCGCCGCATCGTCGAGGTGGCGGACGAAGTATGGGGGAAAGAATGAACATCATTATCTTTCGCGCCCAAGTGGGCGCGCGCGCCGTACGGCGCGAAGCCAAGCGACGCGGACCCGTCGCGCCCGGCGTCTGAGGGACAAAAAAATGGACAAGGTCGAAGGAAAAGTCGCGTTCATCACCGGCGGCGCCAGCGGCATCGGCTTCGGCATGGCGCGCGTGTTCCTGCGCAACGGCATGAAGGTGGTGATCGCCGACATCCGCCAGGATCATCTCGACGAAGCGGCCGCCGCGCTCAAGGGCTCGAACGCCGTGCATTTCATCAAGCTCGACGTCACCGACCGAGCTGCGATGAAGGCGGCAGCCGATGAGGCCGAGCGCGTGTTCGGCAAAGTGCATGTCCTGTGCAACAACGCCGGAATCGGCATACTCGGCGGCTCGAAAGGCGCGACCTACGACGATTGGGATTGGGGCATGGGCGTCAATCTCGGCGGCGTCATCAACGGCATCCAGACCTTCGTGCCGCGCATTGTCGCGCACGGCGAAGGCGGCCACATCGTCAACACCTCGTCGATGGCGGGCGTGCTGCCCGGCGGCGCCGCGACCAT
>Ga0134125_10010490_pt1 | contig 10403 bp, 9 predicted proteins | sample KB31751_FD_96464 | JGI IMG/M metagenome (GOLD analysis project Ga0134125, IMG submission 96464) | Terrestrial soil microbial communities with excess Nitrogen fertilizer from Kellogg Biological Station, Michigan, USA - KB3-175-1 | ecosystem: Environmental > Terrestrial > Soil > Unclassified ... | reverse complement strand
GCGTGAATAATCTCTTCAATAGAGCTTTGCCGTACGTGGCAAGTTCGCAGAACGCTACCGATAGTGCGCTCTACGATCCGATCGGGCGGGCGTTCTATCTCGGAGTGAAACTGTCACTCTGATCTTGCGGGCCTTTGTGGGTGCGGGGCCGCTCGCAGTGACGATCCCCCTGCCGAGATTGCCTATGAGCCGCTGAGGACGGCGGTACGGCACACCGTGGTAGCATCGTCCTTGGGTAGACCTGTGGTGCGAGGCTGTTGCGCGAAGGGGCCTCTTTGGGGGCCACAGCGGCGGATCGCAAATACGCGTTCTTTCGAGATCAATGGGTTACGACGTACTTTACAGCCGCCCTCCGTTGGGGGCGTCGCCATATCCCATTCGACCATTCTTCGCTGGATCCAGAGATGCGTCCCCGAGTTCCAGAGGCGGCTCGCTATGCCCAGCCTGTCCATTCGTCTTGGCGGATGGACGAGACTGCGGTGTCGGTGCGGGTCGGAGGCCGTTACCTCTACCCCGCTCCGTTGATAACACGGCTAACTTGTCGATTCCCTGCTCTGCACGGACCGCAGCGAGTCGTCCGCGCGGGCGTTCTTCACCAGGGCGCTCAAGACACATCAGAAGCGGTGCCCCGAGAAGGTCCGCGCGCCGCTTACGACCGGCGCCGGTGATGTCATCGGATGCACGACGTTGTGTTTAGCATCGAGGATGTGCACGACCCCGATGCCCGAGGAACGTCTCGATCGGACGCGTGAAGTGCCCGATTTTCCAGATTGTCATCGGCGTTGCTGAAGTCGCCCGGGGTAACATCGGTCAGTCGATCTTGTGCAGCGTCCCGCCTTTGCATCCCGACGTGGTCGGTCTTGTCGCTCTTGATCTCGTACTGCGGTCATCCGCGCTGGCGTGGTGCGTGTAGCCTTTGTAGTCGGTGTCCTTCTTGTGCACCTTGACGATCGTGCCGCTGACGTGGCCTGCTTCCGAGTTCCAGCGCACGTGATCGCTTACCTTAAATTTCGTGTTCATAGGAAGAACCTATCGGAAGGTCAGCGCATCAGGCTAGTAAAGCCTTCGCGCGCGCATAGACGTTGTCGATGGTGAACCCGTATTCGCGCAGCACCGTCTCGCCCGGAGCTGACGCGCCGAACCGGTCGATGCCAAGCACGTCGCCCGCGTCTCCGACGTAGCGATGCCAGCCCTGCGTTGCCCCTGCCTCGACGGCGAGTCGGGCACGCACCGAGGGCGGAAGCACTGCATCGCGTTCGGCTTTCGGCAACGCATCAAAGAGCTCCCAGCTCGGCATCGAGACACTGCGCACCGCGATGCCCTCCTGTTGCAGCCGTTCCGCGGCGGCCACGATCAGCCCGACCTCCGAGCCGCTCCCGATCAGAATCAGTTGCGGTTTGCGATCCTTTGCGTCGGCGAGCACGTAAGCGCCGCGACGCACTCCCTGCGCCGATGCATAGCGGGTGCGATCCAGCGTCGAAAGCGCTTGGCGCGACAGCACCAGGAGTACGGGTCGGCCCTTCGTTTCCAGCGCGATCTGCCAGGCTACCGCGGTTTCGTTGGCATCACAGGGTCGAAGCAGGGTCAGATTCGGGATCGCCCGCAGATTCGCCAATTGCTCGATCGGTTGATGGGTGGGACCATCTTCGCCGAGGGCGATGCTGTCGTGGGTGAACACATGGATCACATGCAGGTGCGCCAACGCGGCGAGACGGATCGGCGGGCGCATGTAATCGGAGAAGATCAGAAACGTCCCATCGTAGGGGATCGCGCTTCCGTGCGCCGCGAGACCGTTCGCAATCGCGCCCATCGCGTGCTCTCGGACGCCGAAATGCAAGTTGCGTCCGCCGTAGCCCCAGCCACCGCCCTCGGAGCCTTGGGTGTCCTCCCTCATCTCCACGGGAGGATTGAAATCACCAAACCCCTTCAGCGCGGTCTTCGTCGACGGATCCAGATCGGCCGAGCCGCCGGTCAACGCCGGGAGCTTCGGGGCGATCGCATTCATGATCTTGCCCGATGCCTCGCGTGTGGCGATGCCTTTCGCGTCGGCCGGAAACACCGGAATGTCCGCATTCCACCCTGCAGGTAATTCATCGCGCAGCCTGCATTGCAATTGGGAGGCGAGCTCGGGGAAGGCATGGGTGTAAGCGGAGAAGCGCTCGTTCCAGCCGGCCTCGCCTGTGGCGCCGCGCTCGAGGGCCTCGCGAAAGTGCTCGAGCACCGCATCCGGCACGAGAAACGCCGGCTCGGCCGGCCAGCCCAGTTTTTCCTTGGTCTTGCGCACGTTGTCCGCCCCCAGCGGCGAACCATGTGCCTTGAAGCTGTCCTGCTCCGGCGAGCCATAGCCCAGATGCGTACGTATCAGAAGCAGCGAGGGTCGCTGCGCCTGGGCACGCGCCTGCGTTACTGCGGTTTCGATCGCGGTAAGGTCGTTGCCATCCCCGACCCGTATCGTGTGCCAGCCATATGCTCGGAACCGAGCTTCACTATCTTCGGTGAAGGTCATGTCGGTCCCGCCGGACAGCGTCACGGAGTTGTCGTCGTACAGGCAGATCAGCTTTCCGAGTTTGAGGTGCCCGGCCAGCGATGCTGCCTCCGCACCCACGCCTTCCATCAAATCGCCGTCGCTGACGATCGCATACGTATGATGATCGATCAGCTCGTGCCCGGAGCGGTTGTAGTTGGCAGCGAGCTGCGCTTCGCCGATGGCCAAGCCGACCGCATTGGCCAGGCCCTGCCCCAGTGGCCCGGTCGTGACCTCTACTCCCGGTGTGTGACCGCGCTCCGGATGGCCCGGCGTCTTGCTGCCCCATTGGCGGAAGCGCCGAATGTCGTCCAGGGAGAGCGCGTAGCCGGTGAGATGCAGCAGGCTGTAGAGAAGGGCGGAACCGTGCCCGGCCGAGAGTACGAAGCGATCGCGATCTGCCCAATCGGGATTGCGCGGGTTGTATTTGAGAAAGCGTGTCCACAGGACGTAGGCCATCGGCGCCGCGCCGAGCGGCAGGCCGGGATGGCCGCTATCGGCTTTTTGGACCATGTCCACCGATAGAAAGCGGAGCGCGTTCACACACAGCTGGTCCAGTTGCTCTGCCATGATCTTGCCTCTATTCCCACCCGTCCACGCTATAGACATCCACCATCTGGCCGCCGCGCCAACCTGATACGCAAAGCAGTGCTACGCCAATGCTCGAAAGGGTGGATTGAATGCCTGGAGATACTTGCCGGCGTACGCATAGGCGGGGGCCTCTTTCCTGCTCGCCAGTGCTCATTGTCACGCTACCGTTTCGGCGTTCGAGTGAGAACCGCGCCGCATCAGATCGGTACGCGATAGCCGTAGAACTCATGATCCTCGTTGTAGCCGCCTTCGCCGGCGCCCAGATCGGCATAGTCGTGCACGAACTCGATGGCCTCGATCCACTTGACCATCTTGAAGCCGACTTCATTCTCGCAGCGCAACCGCAGCGGCGCTCCATGCAGCACGCTGAGCGGTGCTCCGTTCATCTCGTAGGCCAGGATCGTCAATTGGTGGCGCATGTTGCTCAAGCTGTGCGCGTCGTAGTAGCGACCGCCGTCGCCTCCGTCGGCAAAGGAATACAGCACCGCATACCGGGCATCCGCTGTCGGCCTCACCAGATCCAGGATGTGGCGCATCGCAACGCCACCCCACTTGGCCACGCCCGACCATCCTTGAATGCAAAAGTGCGTGGTGATCTGTTCCTGCTTCGGCATCGCTTGCAGTTCGGCGTAGGAAAGCTCGATCGGCTTTTCGACCAGACCGCCTATTCGCAGCCGATAGTCAGCGAAGTTGCTTTTGACCATCGAGTCGTACTCTTGCGAATTCGGCATCGTCCCGTTGGGCCAGAAGTGCGGCGAGATGTCCTTTTCAGTGAGCTGGCTCGTTGGGTCCCATGACTGGGTCACGCTGCCGAATGGCCGCGCCAGCATCTCCCCGATCCTCTGAACCAGCCGCGCATGACGCAGCGTGAAGGGCGAGGCCCGCCACCAAGTCACGATCAGCAGAGCCAGGGCCGGTGCAAATACCGCGAAGCCGCTCCAGGAGCCATTGTTCACGCCCGCCCACATCATGTTCAGGTTGACCCGCGCTCCGGTGATGAAAACCAGCGTCACGTGCGCCAGGATGAAGAGCAGGAACCACCACAGCGCCAGAAAGTGGATCGAGCGCGCTGTTTGCCGGTTCAATGCCCGACCGAGCCAGCCCAGCCGATTCGAGATTGCCGGGCTTTGCATCAATCCAGTAAAGATAGACGTGGGTGCGGCAACGAATACGGTAATGAAATACGCCAATTGCTGCAGGCTGTTGTAGCGCGTCCAGCTGTGATCGACGGGAAAAGTGAGCGAAAGGTATTGCAGCGCTGTCGAGACTGCGTTGGGAAACACCTCCCAGGTGGTGGGCACCAGTCTCAGCCACTGACCCGTTGAAAAAAGCAGGATGTAGAACACGATGCCGTTGATCATCCACATAAGCGTGATGGAAAAGTGCCACCACCGGGCAAGGCCGATGGAATGACGAATGCCCGGAATACCCAGCCACGCGGGAAGGGTGACCGAGTCGTCCTTGGCGGTCCAAATTCGCCCCGTAGGCACGGCCTTCTGGAACCTGAACCATTCGGTTCCGGGCGTGCAGTCGCGTTTCCAATACAGCCGCGGGTGATCGGCGAGAATCTGGACGCCCGCGCGGACGATGAACGTCATGAAAAGCAGATTGAGAAAGTGCAGCAGCCTGAGCCAGACTGGAAATCCGGCGGTGACGGCCACGGCCGATCGAGGAATGCCAGGGTAACGTACGAGAAACTCCTGCACGGCAGGAAGCTCCCGCAGCGCCTGGGCGACGGCGACGCCGATGACCAAGACCAGAAAAATCAGCGGCAACAGCCACAGCAGGTTGAGCCACCGTTGGCCGAGCCGAATCCTTGGCACAACCCCTGATTGCGGCGGCAGCCATGCATTCAGTCTGACACGATCGTCCGCCGCGCTGAGACTCTTTGCCAAGAGATCGTGCTGCCGTGGCCTGTCGTCCGGTCTCACCGTTACACTCATCCATCAAGCTTCGGTCTGCCGTGACTTGAGTGTCTGTGCGCTCTCGTACAGAGCAGCATTCCGATGATGCCGTCATCGCTCATCCACAGGAGCGCCCGCCGCTTGTATGTAGGCGCGCGCAAACCCCGTCGCTCAGTGCGTGCTGAACGTACTCGTCCAACATCGGGAACCGCTCGTGTGCGGCGCCGCTCATGGTTTCGCGCCCTGCCTGCTCTTCACTTGCTCAATCGTATCGAGCGCGCTGAGTGAGCGTAGGCGCCACCCGCGCGCATCTCGGCCGCGACCCAGATTGCTTCCATCGCGGAAGACGCTCTCGCTGAAGGCCGCGAAGGCAGCGCGAATACATGTCCTGTCGCTTTGTCTTGTACCGCACAGACAGAAGCGGTTACGGACTGCAATTCTACCGACCTGCGGCGTGGCTCATTCTCCGATGTTTCAGGAATACTTCTTGCGGCGAGCCTTGTGAGACGATGCCGGGGCGATAACGCCGGAAGGGAAGGAATTCGCGCCAGGGCCAGGTGTTCTTTGGCCCATGCACCAATCTCCAAAAGTGAAACCGCATCATGTCTGATGGAACGTTAGGTGGGTTGAACGCTGCGCAGTGGCGTTACATGGCTCTCTCGAGGTGGGAAAACGAGGGCGGCGCGAGCTTGCACGGCCCACTGGAGAGCTGGGGTCTCAGCGACGGGCAACCCGAGGTCCCTCCTTTGAGCCATGCAGAGCTGGTGCAGCTGCGCGTCCGCGTGATCGCGCTCGAGAACCTGGTGATCGCATTGCTCGCAGAAGCATCCGATCGACAGCTCGCACTGGCTCGCGATATGGCCGCCTACATCTGTCCAAGGGCGGGCTTTACGCAGCATCCTCTCACGATCCATGCGGCGGCCCGGATGATCCATGTTGTCGAGGCGGCCGGCCGTTTCCGCAATGTGGCGGAGTGCTGAGCCATTCGCCGCGTTGCGCACCGGCAACGGTACGCTGTCGGAGGCGAGAAGTAGGCGTCCGGTGATCATTCGATCCGCAGATGAGGTGCCTCGCGGGACGCTACTCAAGCGCTTTCCCGTCCCCAGGAACCTTGGTGTTTCGCCGGAGTCGCGCATCGTGACCGGCCGGACATGGCCGGCCCCAGCCGGAGAGTCCATGGCTTTCGACCTGCGCGGCACGAAGCGTGTTGCAACTGGATCGGACGCACTGGTGATCTTCGGCGCGAGCGACGATCTGGCGCGCGCAAGATGATCTTTCCATCGCTCTATGCCATGGCGAAGCGTGGGGCTCTGAACGTACCGATGATAGGCGTTGCCTCGTCGTTAGTGGAGCGTGGCGCAACTTCGCAATCGGCTAACGGACATCATAAAGAAACGCGGGCGGATTGACGAAGGAGGCGGGCGTAGCAAAGCATTCGGCCGCCGAAGTGAGGGTGCAGCTGAAACCGCCGCCCCAGCGCCTGTTGGCCGACTCGGAGCCGCCTGCCGGCCTGGCTGATTATCGTGCGCTTTCGGCTTTCCCCCAGTTCTGCCGTAGCACTCGCTACCCCGCCGCAAAAAGCGGCGTGCTCAAGCAGGCAAAGCAGGCTGGAGGACGGTAGTGACAAACCGCGGAGTACCGAAGCGCCCCCGGTGCGGCAGTCCCGTCCGTACTCTAGCGCACGGATTGCCGGTGGCCGCAGAGGTATGTTTGCCGGATGCGACCGTAGAGGGTATTTCCCGGACCGTATGTCTCATCAGCGAGCCGAGCTGTATCCGCTGCGATTCCAGCCGATTTATCAGTATCGGCCGTGGGGCGGGCGGCGCTTGGGCGAACTGCTCGCGGAGCCCTTGCCGGGCAACGGCCCCATCGGCGAAGCCTGGCTTTTGAGCGACCGCGATGACCATCCCAGCCGGGTCACCGATGGGCCTCTCGAAGGGGCGACCATCGCAGGATTGCTCGAGCAGTCTCCGGAACAGCTGCTGGGCCCGCTCTGCGAATACTTCAGTCGATTCCCCCTGCTGCTGAAGTTCCTCGATGTGCGGCAGAAGCTGTCGGTTCAGGTCCACCCCTCCGATGCGCACCGGGAGTTCATTCCCGCCGGCGACACCGGCAAGACCGAAGCATGGGTCGTCCTGAAAGAGGGACCCGAGGCTCGCATCTTCGCGGGATTGAAACCTGGCGCCACCGCGGCCGTCCTGCAGCTCGCTATCACGGATGCAGCCGTCGCTGAGCAGTTGGCGAGCTTCGTGCCCGAGCACGGCGCTGGCGTTTTGATACGCGCCGGGACGGTTCATTCATTGAGCGACGTCGTGGTTTTCGAAGTGCAGCAGAACAGCGATGTGACGTTCCGTCTGTATGACTGGGACCACATCGATCCCCGGACGGGCCAGCGGCGGGCTCTGCAGGTTGATGAAGCGATGGCCTGCATCGACTTCGAGCAAGGTGCCATCGGTCCGACAGTGCCGCAGGTGCTGGAAACGACGCCAGTGGTGCGTGAGAAGCTCATCCACTGTGATCATTTCGGTGTGATCCGCATCACCGGACAACTCCCGTTTGTCGTGGGAGCAGCGGGGACGCCGCGGGCGCTGGTGTGTCTCTCCGGGGAAGGTCATCTCGAGCACGCCGGGACCGACTATGCCTTCGGCAAAGGCGACGTGCTGCTCCTGCCAGCTGTGGTTGGGTCCTGTTCCTGCCGGCCCCACGGAGTCGTCAGCTTATTGGAAATTTCTCTGCCGGGAGTCCCGTGACTCCATGAAGGAGCTCATTGCCTTCGACCTGGACGGCACCCTGGCCGCAAGCAAGGCATCGATCGATGCGGAGATGGCGCAGCTGCTCGCCTCCCTGCTGCCAATCGTGCAAGTGGCCATCATCTCCGGCGGCGCGTGGCGACAGTTCCAGGAACAGGTACTAGCCCATCTTCCCTACGACGAATGTCTGAAGAATCTGTCTCTCCTGCCCACCTGTGGAACGAGATTCTACCGCTACGAATCTGCCTGGCAACAGCTCTACTCGGAGGACTTTACCGCAGCGCAGAAGGGCAAGATCGTCGCTTCGCTGCATCAGGTCAGCGGCTCGTTGGGATGCCAGGTGGCAAGAGTCTGGGGCGAGGTTATTGAAGACCGCGGCAGCCAGATCACGTTCTCCGCCCTGGGACAACAGGCGCCCCTGGAAGAGAAGGCCAAATGGGACCCTGATTTCACCAAGCGCCGCAAGATGCAGGCGGTCCTGGACACGTTGATTCCCGAGTTCTCCGTGCGACTGGGCGGCGCGACATCCATCGATGTTACGAAGCACGGCATCGACAAGGCTTACGGAATTCGCAAGCTCCGCGACGTCTTGCACATCGCGATCGAGAAGATGATCTACATCGGCGACGCCGTGTTCCCAGGCGGCAACGACTATCCGGCCAAAGAAGCAGGCGCGCTGTGTATCGCCGTGAAGGATCCTCACGAGACGAAACGGGTGATCGAGGCGATCGCCGCGTGTTTGGGAACAAGTTGATGGGCGGCTTGCAACTACAGCGCCTCGGAGAAGTCATGGCGCCGGAGCCCGGCAATCCGCACGAGGTCGAAGGCGTGCTGAATCCAGCCGCCGCTCGCGGTCGCGATGGCCATCTTTATCTCTTTCCCAGGCTAGTAGCGCGTGGCGACTATTCGCGAATCGGCATCGCCCGCGTACGCTTCAACGGTACCGGCGACCCGTGTGGAGTTGAACGCCTCGGCATCGCGCTCGAGCCTGAAGTCGACTACGAATGCCGCGCTGATGGCGGTGGCGGCTGCGAGGATCCGCGTATCACCTTCGTAGAACCGCTGCGGCGCTATGTGATGACGTACACCGCGTTTTCATCCATTGGGCCGCGGATCGCCCTGGCCATTTCCGACGACTTGTTTCGCTGGACGAGACTCGGACTCGCGGTGTTCGCGCCGTACCACGGAATCGATTTCATTCACGTGGACAACAAGGACGCCAGTGTGTTCCCCGTCGCCGTTGCCAATCACGCCGGAAAGATGCAGATGGCTTTGCTCCATCGGCCCCTTTTCCCCGGTACGCGTCCTGAGGAAATCGCCTGCCGTCATCGGCCCCGCTGCGTGGATCTGGACCACGAGAGCATCTGGATTTCCTACTGCCCCATGCCCTCGCAGAGCGTTGCGTCTGGACAGCCTGGGCTGTTCAACTCACATCGGCGCCTGGCTGCGCCAGCCGCGCCATGGGAGCGGCTGAAGATCGGCGCCGGCACTCCGCCTGTCCTGACCCGGCACGGTTGGCTCATCATCTATCACGGCGTGAGCGATGTGGCCTGCCCGGGCGATGCCGAAGATCATTTGCGCTACTCGGCCGGCGTCATGCTGCTCTCCGCGCAACAGCCCCACGAGATCTACTATCGCTCGCCTCAGCCGATATTGACACCGATACTTCCACAAGAGCGCAGCGGGATCGTTGCCAACGTCGTATTCCCCACCGGTATCGACCGGCGCGATGATCTGGGCTCGCCGGATCGGCTCGACGTCTATTACGGAATGGCCGACAAACGTATCGGCGTGGCTCGGCTGGATCTACCGGAGTGCTTGCCGTCGGACGGACTCACTCGATCCTGACGAGGCCTCATAGCCGGAGATCACATCGAACAGCTCCTCATCGATGGCGTCCTGCCGAATCCGGTGAAAGCTGCGATTGAGCGTCTGGACGATGTCCGCGATGTTCTTCTCCGCCCGCTGCATCGCAGCCAGCCGGCTGGCGTTTTCGCTGCAGATGCCCCCATCACCTCAACGCGGTGGGCTGATTGCTGATGATCACCTCGACGCGGCGGTTCTGCTGCCGGCCGGCGGCGGAATCATTGTCTGCCACGGGGTCGCTTCGGCCTTTGCCCGATGCGGTGATGCGGGTTGAACCAATCCCCTGTCCGGTGAGATATGACTTCACCGAGTCGGCCCGGCGCTCGGAGAGCCCCTGGTTGTAGTCTTCACTCCCCACGCTATCCGTATACCCCTGGACGGCGATACTGCGGTCCGGGTATTTGTCGAGGAAGGCGACCAGCTTGTTCAGATTGTCGGTAGCTCCCGGCTTAAGATCCGCTCTTCCCGTGGTGAAGAGTACATCCCCGAGCGTCAGTACCAGCCCCCGATCCGTGGGCTTCGCCTGCAACACATCGATCTGACGCTGCAACTCCGTGGCCTGCTGCTCCGAGCTCGCAGCGGCCTGCTGCGCGGTACTGGCGTCGATACGTGCCTGTTCAGCCGCCGCTTTCTGTTCGGCCCCTTCGGCGCGTGCTGTCGCGGCTTGACCCTTGGCGGCGTCCGCTTCCTGCGTGCGCGCATCCAGGCGGGCACGGTCGCGTTGTGCAGTGAGCACAACCCGCTGATCCTCGGCGAAGCGCGTCTCAG
>Ga0134125_10010489_pt1 | contig 10403 bp, 7 predicted proteins | sample KB31751_FD_96464 | JGI IMG/M metagenome (GOLD analysis project Ga0134125, IMG submission 96464) | Terrestrial soil microbial communities with excess Nitrogen fertilizer from Kellogg Biological Station, Michigan, USA - KB3-175-1 | ecosystem: Environmental > Terrestrial > Soil > Unclassified ... | reverse complement strand
GGCGTCCGCCAGCGTCACTGCCGGGTTCAGATGCGCTCCTGAGACGGGACCGAATGCAAGAATGATGGCAACCAGTGCAGCGCCGGTGGCAATCGTGTTGGCAAGAAGCGCGATGGCGACATTTCCTCCGGCCAATCGCTCGCCCATGATTCCTGAACCGACGACAGCGGCCAATAGAAGCAGGGTGCCGGCGAACTCCGCGGTGATGCGACGTGCCAGGTTGATCTTCATTGCTTGCCGATGCTTTCGATTTCATCCTGAATCGCCTGTTCTTCGAGGTCGGGAAGCGGCAATGAGAGAAACAGGCTGATGCGGCGTTCGAGGATGAAGAACGCTTCACGAAACGCATGCTCAATCTGCTCCGGCGTTCCCTCAACGGCTGCCGGATCGGCGATGCCCCAATGTGCAGTGAGAGGATGCCCCGGCCAGAATGGGCAGGCTTCGTTGGCTGCGTTGTCGCAAACGGTAAAGACGAAATGCATCGGTGGGCCGTCCGCAAACTCATCCCACGACTTGCTCCGCAGGCCTTCTGTCGGGATGCCAGCGGATGCAAGTTGCTTGAGCGCTTCAGGCCTAACCGTGCCTGAGGGATGGCTGCCCGCGCTGAAGGCAATCATGCGTCCTTTTGCTTTCTGGTTCAGCAGCGCTTCGGCCATGATGGAGCGGGCTGAGTTTCCGGTGCAGAGAAACAGTGCGTTGTAGACGGCAGACATACGATCAACCCCTTTCCGCGGTTGCTGGTTTGGTTGCGCGAATAAAAGCGCTGAGGAATTTCCCCTCGACGAGAGGAGCGATTTCGTCCACAGAAACGCCAGCTTCGGTGAGGAAGTGGCGTGCGTCCTCGATGTTGTAGGTTCGCGTTGGCTCCAGGTCCACATCGACAAAGCCAGCGGCAACAAGCCGCGCACGGTAGTCGCTTTCTTCCAAAGCTCCAGCGACACAGCCAACCCAAAGCAACATGCTCTGACGAACAGCCTCCGGCACTTCGCCTTTGACGACGACATCGGAGACAGCGAATCGGCCACCGGGGCGCAGCACGCGAAACGCCTCTTGCAGTACCTTGTCCTTATCGGCGGAAAGGTTGATAACGCAGTTGGAGATGATGACATCGACCGATTGATCTGGCAGCGGAATGTCTTCGATCGCTCCCTTGAGAAATTCAACGTTGGTCACGCCGGCCTGCCTTTGGTTCTCTCGGGCAAGTGCGAGCATGTCATCGGTCATGTCGAGGCCGTAAGCCTTACCCGAAGGCCCAACCCGCCGCGCCGACAGCAACACGTCGATCCCGCCCCCGGAACCGAGGTCAAGAACCGTCTGGCCGGGCTTGAGGTCGATAAGCGCGGTTGGATTGCCGCAGCCAAGCGAGGCCAGGACTGCTTTCTCCGGGAGCGTATCTTTCTCCGCGTCACCGTACAGGTTCTTCGTGATCGGATCGCAGCAGCGCATGGCTGGATCGCAACATGCCGCTGCACTGGATTCCGTAACACTCCGCGCAATCGAGCCATACTTCTCACGAACCACTGTCTGCGTATCCATCGTGTGTCTCCTTCATATTTGCTAAAGCGAATGTATAGAGACTGCACATATCTGTCAATGCGTATATGATGAAAAGATGGCGCGGTCTTCTAAATCTTTCGATATGGTTCGATTGTTCGCGGCGTTGGCTGACCCCACGCGGCTGCGACTTCTCAACCTGATGAACGGCAGGGAAGTGTGCGTCTGCTACTTCGTCGAGATTTTGAAGCAAGGCCAGCCGAAGATTTCACGCCATCTGGCCTACCTGCGCAGAGCGGGAATCGTCAATGCCCGCCGCGATGGAAAGTGGATGCACTACAGCATCGAGCGGCCTGCCAATGTGGAAGCGGCTGCGGTCCTGGACGTCGTGTTGGACTCGTTCAAAACGGACAGGGACTTGCAGGCCGATCTCACTCGATTGCAGCAGGCTTGCTGCTCACCGGAGCGATACGTCTCGCTGCATGGTGTGCCGGCCCCGGCGCAACACGCGAGATAGATTAAGGCTATTCGGTCGGGGTAATCCGGGAATACGGTACCCATCTCGGTCGTTCCGCCGCACGACTTCGTCTTATAAGCATTGGCAATAGATATCGTGTCCCCGCTATTTCCCCGGGAGCACGCAAAGCTGCTGTAACAGCAGTTATGACCAAATGGCGATCGAAGCGATCCCGAGTGCCCAGAGAATGGCGAGCATACGCAGAATAATGCCAAGAGTGCGGTCTTTTGTGGGACGGAGTCTCTTCAGCCGCATCTTCCAAACGAGCCTGCGATACGCCTTTCCGTTGTCTTGCTGAAGGGCTTTCAGCAAATCTGGAATGTTGTGGCGGAGATGTTCATCTCGCTTCCTGAAGTATTCGCCTGTTTTCGGAGTGGTGCCAAAGTAACCGCGCCTTGCCTCCCAGACTTTACGCAGGCCTTGCTTGTCACCAGCCAGAGCACATGCTTCCGCCTGCATGTGAGCCAGGTACGAGGCGCAATGATCATGCGCAAGGTCGTTCAGAGCATCTCTGCAGGTCGCGATCACTTCCTGAAGATCTCGCTTGCGGAAACGCGGAAGGCTGAGCATATAGTTCGCGATCGACCACATCCGAACCCCGCGACGGCTTCTCCAGTCATGGAATAAGGAGCGTGCCGAACGGTAGCGTTTCCCATCGATCATTGCGCGACCGGCCTCAGCCCAGGCGGCCGTATCGTTCTCAATTTGACGATCGCGTAGATTGCGCCAGAAACGAAAGACCAGATGCGTGTACTTTGCGGTGTTCAGAATAGAGAACATATCCGCGACGTAGCCCCCATTGTTCCAGGGGCTGCTCATGACCGTTCTCATGAGAGAACGAATTTGACGCGTGGTGCGGTTCAGCGGTGTTTGCTGTAACCACTTGAGGGCAGACGATCCGATCAATGGAGGTCCGATGAGGTGCTGCGCGTACCGCGCAAGCGCGCGGCGGGTTGGTTGCGCCCCCTCGCCAAGCCGGTGGCGGAATGCGTCCGCGAACCGGTTTTCATGGGTGTGGTGACGAAGCACATCCCATGTGCGGTTCGCGGGCCACGAGGACTCTTCGATGGGTGAAAAACACACCTTCAGCGCATACGCCATGGCGTCGTCGAAGCGCTTGTCATGGGCGCAGAGCTCGACGAACCTTGTCATCAGGTACACGTTCTCATCCTGATGATGCTCCATTCGTTCAAGCGTGCTGCGAGCTTCCTCCCACCGTAAGGCGTCGCGTAGCGCATCATAGCGCAGAAGATGGAGCGATAGATCCTCTGGGAAATCTTCAAGCAACTGTAGCCATGCCGGATCCAAAGCCACGGGCGGTTGGCCGGCCTTCTGCAGAGCAAACAGTCTGTTGCGCCGAAACGCCGCGTCGGACTGCATGGAGGGCGGAAGTGGGTCTATCAGTTTCTTGCAGAGTTCCCAGGCGTTGTCCTCCTGTAACCACTCCAGCAGCAGGTTCCATCCCCACGCATAGCCGGGGAAGCGTTGCACAAGATCGGCGAGCTCGTCGAGAGCTTCCTTCGTCTCCCCAGCCTGGCGTTTCACCCATGCTCGTCTTCCCAGAGCAGATGACGGATCTGTGATGTGTTGTTCCACATCCGACAGCACGCGGTGAGCATCTTCATACCGCCTCTGCTCAGAGAGCAGAATTGCCAGCACGTCTGCAGTTTCATACAAGCCTGGGTTGAGCTGCAGACTTTTTCTCAGGCTAAGTTCGATCTCTCCAGGAGCGGCGAACTGTTCATGCCGTCTCAGGGCTTTGCCTAAGAGAAGCCATAAGTACGCACCGTCGGGGTATGCCCGCACGCCCTGCCTGGCGGCATCGATCGCCTTTTGACCTTGTCCACATTCTCCCAACAGTGCGATCGATCTTTCATACAGGCGCACACTGCGTGTCAGTGTGCGCAAACTGTCTTCCACAACGGAAACAGCTTCGTTATATCGTGCGTTGTCGATCAATATCGACGCACGCGCATCCAGCGGAGCGTAGTCCTGAGGTTCTATTTCCGCCGCTGCTTTCAGGATCTCCAGGGCTTCTTCCGCGCAGCCTGCTCTCTCCCGGATGTGGGCAAGCTCGATGCGTGCCGACAAATCGTCGGGACGATGCGAAACGAGCTCTGCATAGACTTGTCCTGCGGCGGCATCGTCCCCAGCCATTCGCCAGGCTCGCGCCAGGGAGTAGCGCAAGCCGGAGTTGTAGGGATACTGCTCGATTGTTTTGCTGAGCAGATCCACCGCTCGTTTCGCGTCTGCCCGTCCATTTCCAAAGTCAAGCAGCAGGTCAGCCGCGGCCTCTATGAGGCCCGAATCGTCTGGCCTCGACTTTCTCCACTCGGCGATGATCTGCTCTGTCTTCAAGGGACCGAATAGATCGTTCAATTGCCGCATCATCTCAAGGCAGTTCGGCAGGTCTCCCACGTTCGTCAGCCAAAGCACCTCGATCTTGGCCCACAATGCGTACTGCTCCTCTGCAGAAAATTGCGACGAGAGTTGGAACAGTCTTCGGTACGGCCAGAAATATCCCGGTTCAAGGCGGATGGCCTCAAGATACGAATCGACTGCGTCTTGTGTTTCCTGTTGCACCTCCTGCCAAAGCCCCACACCACGCAGCGTCGCCGCATCGGTGGCGGAGAGCCGCTGGGCTTCGTTGAGATACATCTCGATGCGTGGCTTCAGGCGCTCCCGTCGGCGTGCATCTACCCTTTGAAAATGAGTGATCGATGTGAACGCCATTTCGCGCCAGGCCCACGCATCGTCGGGATTCCGTTGCAGACGAAGTTTGAGAACCCGAAGCTTTCTCCACACGAGTAAGTCATCCTGCTCGCAAAACAGATCTTCGAACTGGTCGTTCTCTGGCCGCTCGCGCATCCACTCGGTCGCCTTGCCAAGCGCTGCCATACTCCCGTGAACTCTCGTAGTCAACGACAGGAACTTTCGTCTGGCGGCCAACGATAGCGGCGCCGTGAGCACCCAGGCTCCTGCGCTCTCGAGAGCATTCTTCGTCAGGCCTCGCATCTGGAAGAAGTAAACAGCGGCCTCATGACGGTGCGCGTCCACCCCCATGGCGTTGAGGACATCGAACCACCGCTCGGCCTCCTGCCATTGCGCCATTCTTGCGAAAAACGGTATCGCAAACGTGAGCAGTGCGGATGAATCCGCAAAACGCTCCAGCGCATTTCGGCAGGCTTTCAACGCCTCGTCCGGCTGGCCCCAATCTTCCAGCGCACTGATATAGGTGACCCAGGTGCTGGTCGCATGGGTCGAGGTGCCCAGTTCATGCGCCCGGGTTTCCAGCCATTGCAGAGCTTCGGTAGTTCGTGCGTCGCGATGCAGAACATCAGCGTAGGCCTTTGCATAGTGTTCGTTGTAATTGGCGAGAGTCGAGGCTATCCGATAAGCCAACAGCGCGCTTTCTGTTGCACCCTGAACCCACCGGAGATCGGCGAGAATATGCCATCCGTTGGCCGACCGCCAATTGTCGCGAAGCGAAATTCGCAGAAAAGTCTCTGCCTGGCTTCGCGTTTCTGCCGAGAGGCGGAGCAAGTCGGCGTATTCATGGACATAGCGAGGATGCGGCTCGTCCATGCATTCTGCGAATCGACGCCCGGAACTTTTCCGCGGTCGACGATAGAGCGTAATGTGCTGCGCAAAAGTGCAGAATCACCTAATGCGCGACAGGACGAGATCCATCGAACGCGGACAGCCGCTGAATCGGGGAATTGTGCTAAAAGCTCGCCGAAGCCGTGGTGCGCTCTGCCGACCTTCCCTTCTTCGAGGCTCTGAATCGCTCGCAGATAGGCCGCGGCTGGCTGATCCGGGTATTGCGCCTCGCATGCGTCGACGAGGGTTGCCGCCCCGGCCGCACCCTCACGCTCGAATAGTCTTTGTTGTGACACGCTTGCTTCGACCAGAGCTGAGCTTGCAGGAAGAATCGCATCCAGCATCGCTTTGTGAGTCGACGGCACTGCTGCCATCCCCAGAATGCCAACGGGACTGTAGTCCTCACGCAGGCTCGAGAGCAGATACTCGGTACTTCGAAATGAATTGGGATCATGGACGATCACTGTCCCGGCGGCGAGGTCGGCGCCCACGATGGCAACGCAATGTCCGCTTTCGTCATCGTCCCAGGTCAAGGTGAAACCGATGCCGGCTTCGATAAGTTGCGTGGCTATTCCCGCATTGACGGAGAAAAAACGAACATACAATTCGCGTTCTCTCAGCCAGTCCGCCGCTGCCCACTCGTGTGTTCCGCCAAACGTTACTTCGCGCGCGAACTCTTCGACCGGAATGTGGACGTCCATCGAGGAGACGGCCATGGAGATGCTGGTTGGGACGCACTCCACATATTTCTGAATGGTTCGTTTGTACGGCAGCCGGAGCCGGCGTCCTCCCGGATTCGATTGCAGATTTGCCAGAAGCCGGCGATAAAAAGGTGATCGCACTTCGCCAGACCATCGTTCCATCCCGGCATGATCGTCCTGCATCGACGCGAGGTCGAGCCATGTACGAGCGAGGTCGGTCCGGCACTCCCGGTCCTCCAGAGGCGTCATAGCCGCACTGCGCTCTGCAAATTTTCCGGCAGCTTCGAGAACGCTTCGGCGCTGCTCACCATCCAGAGTTTCGGCAAACGCACAGTGGTACCAACAAGCGCTCTGGAGCACGCGGTAGTACTGACTGATCTCGGCAGCCCGACTGATGCGGGACACCGCCTCCTCGATTTCGCCCAGATGCAGCAGCGCTGTGGTCAGGCTAGAGATAGGCCAGGGCGATGCTGGATCAATCCTGCAACCCTCTTCGGCAACCGCAAGAGAATCCTGCCAGCGATCGGCCATGCCCAGAACGTCTGCTTCCTGAGACAGAATCCAGGCGCTATTAGGGCAGATTCTATGGGCTTTTTTGAGCAGTTCGTTCGCCCGCCCGAAATCTCTTAACGTAGCGAACGAATGCGCGTACCCAGCCAGCCAACTTGCGCGTAGATCGGCGTCGTCCCCACCAAGCTCCGGATCTCTCTGAAACGCAACCAGATCATCGAGCAGGAACTGCCGGGAGCTGTCGAGGTGCCGGGTGAAGTAGCGCACCAAAGGAGAGGACGGATCCTGCATGCGTGCCTGGCGATAAAGGTAGCGAGAGAGACGTAGTCCGCCAATACGAGATGCCAGTCGCGCAGCGAAGATGAGTTCTTTCCCAGACAGCTCCTGCACCGAAGTAGAGGCAGACCAGAAGGCAGCACTCGCGGTGTATGCATCCAGATATCTGTGACTGTCATAGATGCTCTGCCAGTCGGCAAGCAACTCAGTTCTGCTCTGCGCAGACAGCACTAACGAGCCCATCGAAGCCTTCCAGCGTAACCGGGGGAATCCAGCGATTATAGCCTGAAGCAGAACACGGGATCACTACAGGGGTAACAGCGCGTGACCTTACTGTGACAAAAATTTCGTACACTGCATCCAAGCGTTCTGGAGGCAGGGTATGGGCGATTGGGCAAAAGTAACGGCGCAGGATGGGCATGAGCTTTCTGTGTATGTGGCGCGGCCGGAGGGCGAGGCGATTGGCGCGCTGGTGCTGGTGCAGGAGATCTTTGGCATCAACGCGCATATCCGCAGCGTGTGCGATGGGTATGCGAAGGACGGGTTTGTGGTGGTGGCTCCGGCGCTGTTCGACCGCTTTGAGCGTGGCCTGGAGTTGGGATACACCGGCGAAGACCAGAAGAAGGCTTTCGAGCTGTATGGGCAGTTGAAGCCCGAGCCGACGTTGATGGATGTCGCCGCGGCGTATGAAGTGGCAAAGAAGGAAGGCAAGGGAATCGGCGTCATCGGCTACTGCTACGGCGGTCTGACGTCGTGGCTGGTGGCAACGCGCGGCCAGACGTACAAGATGCAGCCGAGCTGCTGCGTGGGGTACTACGCCGGTGGGATTGGCAAGGTTGCTGAGGAAGAACCGTCCTGCCCGGTGATGCTGCACTTTGGCGCCAACGACGACCATATCGGCGCGGACCAGAGGGAGGCCGTTGCCAAGGCGCATCCTGAGGTGCAGATTTTTGTCTATGAGGGAGCGGGGCATGCGTTCAACCGCGATGTCGACCCGGCGCACTACAACGCGGCGGCGGCAAAGCTGGCGCGGGAACGGTCGCTGGCGTTTTTGAAGGAGAATGTGGCGTAGAGTGTGACCATCGGTGCATAACAATTGCGGCTCGCAAGATTGGGATCCCCGGCTTCGGGCCTGTGCGCGGAGAACGAGCACCGACAAAGACAGAAGCAGATCTCTCCACTGCGCTTGGCAAAAGCGCGACGCTCCGGTCGAGATGACAAATTTGTGGGTGGGTAGCAAAAGCACGCCATTTCGGTCGAGATGACAAATTCTCGTATGAGCCCCGAGGTGTTCTCTCGTCGAAGGTACAAGGTTGAGGATGGGGCGAAATTTGGTCGTTTACCGTGCTAAACTTAACCGGACACTGAGAGAAGTGGACTTTAGATAAAAGAATTAGGAGTACGTAACTGCCGTGTTGGCATCCGCAAAGAAAACTGACATCATCACAAAATTCCGTACGCATGAATCGGACACGGGTAGCCCCGAGGTCCAGATCGCGATTTTGAGCGAGCGTATTGGCGAGTTGACCGAGCACTTCAAAACGCACAAGAAGGACCATGGCTCCCGCCGCGGCCTTTTGATGCTGGTCAGCAAGCGCCGCCGTCTTCTGGATTACCTCAAGAAGACTGATCCTGACCGCTACCGTGACGTAATCGCCAAGCTGGGCATCCGCAAGTAGTTGTGCGGTGCCCGCGCTTTGCGCGGTTACGCGAGATATTGCACTGAGGAAATAGCGTTGGACCCTCAACTATTTGAGGAGCGAGAGGTCGCAGCTTTGACTGCAAGCCCTTGTCCCCCACAACCTGAAGCACCAGCCCGCACATCACGCCGCGACGACGCGAAGCGTCGGAGAATCCGCAGCATTGGCCCCGCCTGAATCCAATTCGGCGGGGTCGTTGCCGTTTGTGGGCAAAAAGCTTAGAGACAAAAAGAAGATAAAGAAGAGGAAAATCATATGAAACAAGACGTTACCGTTGAGCTTTCCGGTGGAAAGCACATCAAATTTGAGACCGGCCGTCTGGCCAAGCAGGCGCCCGGCGCCGCTTTCACCACCAGTGGCGACAACGCCGTGCTGGCAACCGCAACCGCTTCGCCCGAGCCCAAGGAAGGCATCGACTTCTTCCCGCTGACGGTGGAGTATCGCGAGTTTACGTATGCCGGTGGACGCATCCCTGGTGGCTTCATCAAGCGCGAAGGCCGCCCGTCAGAGAAAGAAATTCTGACCTCGCGCCAGATCGACCGCCCCATTCGCCCGCTGTTCCCGGAGGCGTTCCGCAACGAGACCCAGGTCGTCGCGTTTGTGTACTCGGCCGATAAGGAAAACGATCCCGACGTGCTCGGCATCAACGCCGCAAGCTGTGCGCTGGCGCTTTCGGATATCCCGTTCCACGGCCCCGTGGGCGCGGTCCGCATCGGCTATATCGATGAGCAGTACATCGTGAACCCGACCTACACCGAGCGCCTCACCAGCCTGCTGAACATCATGGTTGTCGGCACCAAAGACGGCATCGTGATGGTGGAGTCCGGCTCGAAGGAAATTTCCGAAGAGGTTGTGGTCGGCGCGATTGAGTTTGCGCACGTTGAAATCAAGAAGATCTGCGCGGGCATTGACGACCTCGTTTCGCGCGCCGGCAAGACGAAGCGCGCTGTGCCGGAGATCGTTACCGACACCGAGTATCTGAACGGCCTGATGGCCAAGATCGGCGACCGCCTGAAGGACGCGCTCGATACGCAGAAGCATCCGAAGTTTGAGAGCTACGCGCTGGTTAAGGAGATCAAGGACGAGCTGAAGAAAGAGCTGCCGGCGGACGATCCTGGTGCGGGCAAAAAGCTTTCGACCTACTACGAGAAGCTGCGCGAGAACATCTTCCGCGACCAGGTCCTCAACGACCGCATCCGTCCCGACCATCGCGCGTTCGATCAGATCCGCGAGATCACCATCGAGACCGGTGTTCTTCCTCGCGTACACGGATCGTCAGTGTTTACACGCGGCGAAACGCAGGCGCTGGTTTCCGTAACGCTGGGAACCACAGACGATGCGCAACGCATGGAAAGCTACCAGGGCGAGCAGAAGCGCAAGTTCATGCTGCATTACAACTTCCCGCCGTTCTCGGTGGGCGAGGTTGGCCGCATGTCGGGCGTAGGCCGTCGCGAGATCGGTCATGGCGCATTGGCCTGGCGCGCGATTGAAGCCGTTCTGCCGGGTGAGGATGAGTCGCCGTACACGCTGCGCGTGGTGTCGGACATTCTGGAGTCAAACGGATCGTCGTCGATGGCGACGGTTTGCGGAGCTTCGCTGTCGCTG
>Ga0134125_10010488_pt1 | contig 10405 bp, 8 predicted proteins | sample KB31751_FD_96464 | JGI IMG/M metagenome (GOLD analysis project Ga0134125, IMG submission 96464) | Terrestrial soil microbial communities with excess Nitrogen fertilizer from Kellogg Biological Station, Michigan, USA - KB3-175-1 | ecosystem: Environmental > Terrestrial > Soil > Unclassified ... | reverse complement strand
GCCGGCATCGTGAGCGCCATCGGCCGCTCGCTCCCCACCGAGAACTACGTGCCCTTCATCCAGACGGACGTGGCGGTGAATCCCGGCAACTCCGGCGGCCCGCTCTTCAACCTGCAGGGCGAGGTGGTCGGCATCAACTCGCAGATCTTCAGCCGGACCGGCGGATTCATGGGCGTCTCGTTCGCGATCCCCATCGATGTCGCGGCGGGCGTCGAACGGCAGATCATCCAGGTCGGCCACGTGATTCGCGGCAAGATCGGCGTCACCATCCAGGAGGTGACTGCGGACCTGGCGGACTCGTTCGGTCTCAGCCGGCCGCATGGGGCGCTGGTGAGCTCGGTGCAGAGCAAGAGTCCGGCGGCAGTGGCGGGTCTCAAGGCAGGCGATGTGGTGCTCTCCGTCGACGGGCACTCGATCGACCATTACGGTGAGCTGTCCAGCCGGATCTCAACGATGCGTCCGGGGTCGGAAGCGACGCTGACGTTGTGGCGCGACCGAAAGGAGTCGACCGTCCGGGTGCGGGTCGTCGAGCTCAAGGAGCCGCAGGCGGCCGAAGCGGGGCGTGCGGCACGACCGGCACCGGTGGTGCGCAAGCCCAATCAGCTGGGGCTCACGGTCCGGCCGCTTGCGCCGCAGGAGAGGGCGGAGGCGCGGACTGAGGGCAGCCTCGTAGTGGAGGGGGTGTCGGGGGCTGCTGAAGTGGCGGGGGTCGAGACGGGGGACGTCATCCTGGGTGTGGATGGGAGAAGGATCAAGACCGTGGAGGAGCTGGAGTCGGCGGCTCAGGCGAAGCGGAATAAGAGCATTGCGTTGCTGATTCAGCGGGGGTCGGGGCAGCTGTTCTTGCCCATCGCTGTTCCCTAATCAATTTGGCCCGAAGTCGCCTGCGGCGCTTCGGGCGGCCAGCCGTGTTAGCGCTTTTGGCCCCGCGTCCCGAGGGACGGCCTCGGGCCGCTCAATCACTTGCTTTCGCACGGTGCACTTCTTATTTCCAGAAGTCCCGGGAAAATCCCTTTTGCATCCGAGCCGCCGCTCGTTCGTGTAACGCAGGCCGTTCGTGTAATCTTTCGAGCTTAACCCACTGAGAGTTCGGGCGTTTTTGGGATGGAAGAGATTTACGATCCGGCGGCTGTCGAGAAGGCGGCGCAGGGCTACTGGGAGAAGAGCCGCACCTTTGAGGTGAAGGAGGAGGGCGGGCGGGAGAAGTATTACTGCCTGTCGATGCTGCCTTATCCGTCGGGGCGGTTGCACATGGGGCACGTGCGCAACTACACGATCGGGGATGTGTTGGCGCGCTTCATGCGGATGCAGGGGCGGAACGTGTTGCAGCCCATGGGGTGGGATGCGTTCGGATTGCCGGCGGAGAATGCGGCGATGAGCAACGGAGTGCCGCCTGCGCGGTGGACGCGGCAGAACATCGCGCACATGCGCGCGCAGTTGAAGTCGCTCGGCTTCGGTATCGACTGGAGCCGGGAGGTGGCCACTTGCGATCCGGGCTACTACCGCTGGAACCAGTGGCTCTTCCTGCGGATGCTGGAGCGGGGGATCGCCTATCGCAAGACCGGTGTGGTGAACTGGGACCCTGTCGATCAGACGGTCCTCGCGAACGAGCAGGTCATCGAGGGGCGCGGCTGGCGCACGGGAGCGCTGGTCGAGAAGCGCGAGATCCCCACCTACTATCTCAACATCACGCGTTATGCGGAGGAGCTGCTCGGGGATCTCGAGCAGCTGCCGGGCTGGCCGGAGCGGGTGCGCCTCATGCAGGCGAACTGGATCGGCCGCAGCGAGGGCTGTGAGATCTGCTTCCCGTATGCGAAGGACACGAGCGCGGCGATGTCGGCGGAAGGTGCGCTCAAGGTGTTCACGACCCGCGCGGACACGCTGTTCGGTGTCACTTTCATGGCAATCGCCGCGGAGCATCCGGTGGCCACGGCGGCTGCGGCTTCCAACCCCGCGCTGGCTGCGTTCATCGAGGAGTGCCGCCGCGGCAGTGTCATGGAGGCGGAGGTCGCGACGCAGGAGAAGAAGGGGATGCGTACGGGGTTGCACGTGTTGCATCCCTTCACCGGCAAGCCTATCGAGGTTTGGGTCGCGAACTACGTGCTCATGGGCTATGGAGAAGGCGCGGTAATGGGCGTGCCGGGGCACGACGAGCGCGACTTCGAGTTCGCACTGAAGAATTCCCTCCCGATCGCGATGGTCGTGCGCCCGAAGAGCGGCGCCTACGAGGAGTTGCGCGCCCCCTGGATCGCGGAGTACGGCGATTACGGCGTGACGGTGAACTCCGGGGAATTCTCCGGACTCGAGTACCAGGCGGCCGTGGACGCAATCGCGGCGAGTCTCGAGAAGCGCGGCCTCGGGCGCAAGCGGGTGCAGTATCGGCTGCGCGACTGGGGCATCTCGCGCCAGCGCTACTGGGGCTGTCCGATCCCGCTCATCCATTGCGGGACCTGCGGTGAAGTGCCGGTGCCCGACGATCAGCTGCCGGTGGTGTTGCCGGAAGACCTCGTGCCGGATGGCAGCGGCAATCCGCTCGCCAAGTCGCCGGGTTTCTACGAGTGCGAGTGTCCGAAGTGCGGCGGGCAGGCCCGGCGCGAAACCGACACGATGGACACGTTCGTCGATTCTTCCTGGTACTACATGCGGTACGCGTGTCCGGATCAGGAGCGCACGATGGTCGATGAGCGCGCGGCCTACTGGCTGCCGGTCGATCAGTACATCGGCGGCATCGAGCATGCCGTGCTGCACCTGCTCTATGCGCGCTTCTGGACCAAGGTGATGCGCGATCTCGGCCTGTTGGGCGTAGATGAGCCGTTCACCAATCTTCTGACACAGGGCATGGTGCTCAACCACGTCTACTCCCATACACAGGCGGATGGGCGCCGCCGTTACTTCAACCCCGCGGACGTACGCTCGCGGCGCGATGCGGCGGGCACTGAGATATTCGAGAGCACAGCGCCGGGCGGCGGGACGATCCGCGTCGACTATCAGGGCCTCGGCAAGATGTCGAAGTCGGAGAACAACGGCGTCGATCCGGAGGGACTGGTCAAGCGTTTCGGCGCGGATACGGCCCGGCTCTTCACGATGTTCGCTTCACCGCCGGAACAGACGCTCGAGTGGTCGGACGAAGGGGTGCAGGGCGCATCGAGGTTCATTCGCCGGCTCTGGAATGCCGTCTTCGAGCACGTGAAGCGCGGTCAGCCGTCCCGCTTGAAGACCGGTGCGCTCGGCGATGCCCAGCGCGAGTTGCGCCGTGCGGCGCACCATGCGCTCGCGAAATCGACGGATGACATCGGCAGACGCCGCAACTTCAATACGGCGATCGCCGCCAGCATGGAGCTTCTCAACGCCGTCGGCCGGTTCGACGATCAGTCCGACCAGGGGCGGGCCGTGCGCCACGAGGCGCTCGAGATCATCACCCTGATGCTCGCGCCAATCATCCCGCACGTCACGCACGAGCTGTGGCGCTCGCTCGGGCACGAGCGGGCGGCGGTGGATGAGCCGTGGCCGGCGGTTGACGAGTCGGCACTGGTACAGGAATCGATCGAGTTCGTGGTTCAGGTGAACGGCAAGTTGCGCGGCCGCGTGCGTGTGCTGGCGGGGGCGGACGAGGCGGCGATTCGCGAGGCGGCACTGGCGGACGATCACGTGATGAAGTTCGTCGGCGGCAGGACGTCCGTAAGACGAGTGATCGTGGTGCCCGGCAGGCAGATCGTCAACGTGGTGGTGAGCGCGCCGACGGGTGGACAACAGGATGGCTGAGGACGGCGTGACCGGGCACCTCGCGGCCTCACGGCCGGCTGCGGAGCGCAGCGCCGGGCGCTGGCTGTTGGCGACGGCGGTTGTCCTGCTCGCGGGCTGCGGCTTTCACCTCGAAGGGCACGTGCCCCTGCCGCAACCGATCCGCGCGCCCTATATCCAGGCCCTCGATGAGCAAAGCGACTTCGTGCAGAGCCTGCGGCGCGAGATGTTGATATCCGGTGCGCACCCGGTCGACACGCCCGACAGGGCGAGTGCCGTGGTCGACATCCTCGATGATGCCGTGACGCGCCGCGTGCTGTCCGTCTCGGCGCAGAACCGCCCGACCGAGTACCAGGTGACTTACACGGTCCGCTTTCGCGTGACCGCCGGCGGCGGCAAGGAGCTTCTCGCGCCCCAACAAGTGGTGACCGTGCGCTCCTATAGCTTCGATGAGAGCCTGCTGCTCGCCAAGGAGCACGAGGAGGCCATCCTGCAGCAGGCCATGGGCCAGGATCTCGCCGACATCGTGATGCGCCGGCTCTCCAGGGTGTCCGGCAGCTGACATGCTGCTGCTGAGCGCGCTCGATCGGGTGGCCCTGGCGGCGCTGCTCGAGCGCTATGGCCTCAACCTCTCTCTGCTTGCCCCCAACGAGGTGATTCCGGGGTCCTACTGGGGAGAGAGCGAGGCAGGGCTCAAGGGCGATCGCCTCTACGCACGGCTCGATACGCCGCTACACTCGGTCCTCCATGAGGCCAGTCACTACATCTGCATGACACCGGAGCGGCGCGCGGGATTGGATCGGGACGCCGGGGGCGATGACCTGGAGGAATCGGCCGTATGTTATCTGCAGGTGCTGCTCGCCGGTGAGCTTCGGGGCGTCGGGCGGGACCGGGTGTTCGCCGATATGGATGCCTGGGGCTACAGTTTCCGACTCGGGAGCTCGCGGGCGTGGTTCGAGCGCGACGCCCAGGACGCACGAGTCTGGCTGCGGCAGCAGGGGGTTACGGGCGATGACGACCTCCTGACCGGGACATGCCGGGAGTGAAGTCTTACTGCAAGGCACCCGCTTTGCTGCTGGGCCTGAGCCATGGCTACTGCTGAGCATGAGGTGAGGGTGGCATGCCCGGACTGCGGGCTGCTGCAGCGATTGCCGAAGATGCCGCACGGGCATAGTGCCGAATGCCGGCGTTGCGCCCGGCTGCTCGCGGGGCCGGCAACGGGGCGGGTAGATGCTCCGCTTGCGCTTGCGCTGGCGGCATTCCTCGGGCTGCTTCCGGCGACCGTCGAGCCGCTGCTCAGCGTGGCTGCGCACGGGGCGGTGAGAACCTGCTGGCTCTGGAGTGGGATCGTCGGCCTCTGGCACGAGGGGTTCGCATCGCTCGCGGTGCTCGTCGGCGCCTTCTGTCTCGCTTTCCCCTACCTCTACCTGATGGCGTTGATGGTCGTGCTGGCGGCGCTGCGGCTGGGGGTGCGGGCCCGCCTGGGGCCGGTGTTCCGCTGGATCATGCTGCTGCGGCCCTGGATGATGCTCGAGATCTTTCTCGTCGGCTGCTTCGTTGCCTACAGCCGTCTGCGGCTCGTGGTCGGCGTCCAGGTGCTTGCCGGAGGCTGGTGCCTGATGGGAGCGACCCTGACGCTGCTGCTCGCCCTGACGCAGCTCGATGAGCGGACCGTCTGGGATGAATTGCCATTGCGGCATGCCAGACGCCATTCGAGATGGGGATCGCGACGGCAGGTGCTCGCCCGTGCCAGTCACGGCGACGCGATTGCCTGTACGACGTGTGAGCTGTTGGTGAGCGATGCTTATGCCGGGGGTGGCTGCCCACGCTGTGGCGCGACGCTTCATGCCCGCAAGCCGTATGCGTTCAAGGTCACAGCCTCTCTCGTGGCGGCGGGCTTCCTCCTCTACATTCCGGCCAACGCGCTCCCGGTGCTGACACTCGTCAGCTTCGGCCACGAGCAATCCAACACCATCATCACCGGGGTGCTCGAGCTGATCCGCAACAGGCTCTGGCCGCTGGCGCTCATCGTTTTTCTGGCGAGCATCGTGGTGCCGCTGCTGAAGCTGTGCGGGCTCACCTGGATGCTGCTCGCGACCCTGCAGGGCTCACGGCGGACGGTGCTCGCACGCACCCGCTTTTTCCGCCTCATCGATGCAGTCGGCTCCTGGTCCAACATCGATGTGTTCGTCGCCTCGGTACTGGTGGCCCTGCTGCAGTTCGGCGAAATCGCGCAGGCTCGGGCAGGCGCCGGTCTCACGGCCTTTGCGGCGGTGGTGGTGCTTACGATGATCGCCACGCGAACCTTCGACACGCGGCTCATGTGGGACGCGCAACAGGGGAGATGACCGGTAATGCCAGACGAGCCGCAGGACCCGCAGCATCGGCACGAACCGCACGAGCAGTTCGAGCAGCACCGCTCGGGTGAAGCCGTCGAAGCACGCGTGAGGGCGCACCGCTGGGTCGCGTGGGTTTGGGTGGTGCCGATAGCTGCTGCCGGCGTGGTGGCGTGGCTGGCGTATCGGACGATTGCGGAACGGGGTCCTGAAATCACGATTTCGTTCAGCGCTGCACAGGGTCTGCAGGCCGGCCAATCGACGATCCAACATCTCAATGCCGTGCTCGGTACCGTGACCTCGCTGCAGTTGACGCACGACATGCGGCGCGTGATCGTGCACGCGCGCATGAGCCGGCGGGCGACGCCTTATCTCACCGACTCCACCATCTTCTATGTCGTCACGCCGCACCTGGGAGTTCAGGGTATCTCCGGACTCTCGACCATCGTGTCGGGCACTTACATCGAGATGTATCCGGGCAGGAGCGGTCAGGCGCGGACGCGCTTCATCGGCCTCGACAGCCAGCCGATCGTGCCGCCGGGAACGCCTGGGCGGGCCTTCACCCTGCACGCGCCGGATCTCAGCTCCCTCACCCGTGGCGCACCGGTGACCTACCGCGGCATCGAGGTGGGCATGGTGACCGGCTACGCGCTCGCCCGGGACGGACATCAAGTCACGGTCACGGCTTTCATTCGCTCGCCGCACGACCAGCTGGTGCATCCTGGAACGCGATTCTGGAATGCCGGCGGCGTGGCCATGACGTTCGGGACACAAGGCCTGCAGGTGCGGGCGAACTCGTGGCAACAGCTCCTTGCGGGCGGTGTCGCCTTCGAGACCTCTTCCACCGCCATGGCAGATGCGCCGAGCGCCGCCGGCAGCCTCTTCCAGCTCTACGACAATGAGCAAGCTGCCGAGGGTACCCCCGCCGGGCCGCCGTTGATCACGGAAACCCTGCACAACCTGAACGATGTGCTGCGAAATCTCAACAAGGCGACGACCGGACCTGAGCTTCACGATGCAGTGCTGTCACTCAACCGCGTTCTGACGCACCTCGATCAGCTCGCCGTCCAGACACGACCCAATCTCAACCAACTCCTCAAGTCCCTGCGTGCTACCTCCGAGTCCATGCAGCGCACGCTGACCCTGGTTCAGCAGCGGGCCGGCGGCAACGCGCCGGCCGGCACGGACCTGCCGCAGTTGATGAGCGAGCTCAGCCAGGCTGCCCGATCGGTGCGCGAGCTGGCCGATTACCTCGAGCGTCACCCCGATGCGCTCGTGCGCGGACGCCGGGCGGATTCGCAATAACAGGAGCGTGCCTGCCGCCCGCGTGCGGGCCGGTTGCCTGATTCCATCCCGGACTGCGTCGCGGCACAGCCGGTCGGGCTTGACAGCTGCAGATATGGTGATATAGTCAAGTAGAGCACTATATGACCATGACGCAAAGCGCTGCATGAGCATCCTGACCATGAGGCATCCCTCGGCGCCTGCCGTGGAGCGACCGACTGCAGTTGATTCACCGCGTCTTCTGGCCCGGATTGCCGGTGTTTATTACCTGCTCATCTTCATCGTCGCGCCCAGCGGCGCTGCGACGGCCACGCCGCTGCGAATGTTGGTGACGATGGCGTGCGATACGGCCGTGGCGCTCATTTTCTATACGCTCTTCAAGCCGGTGAGCCGCAAGCTAGCGCTCGCGGCGCTCGCATTCCGGCTGATCTTCGTCGCGATCATGATCATCGGCTCGCTGGACTATTTCGGCGCGCTCGATCTCGCCGGCAGCGCCTACTCTGCGCATGCCTTCAACACGCTCTACGCCCTCGCTCTCGCGCCCTTCGGGATTCATTGCCTGCTGAGTGGCTGTCTGATCTACCGTTCGAGATTCATGCCGCGATCCCTCGGCGTGTTGCTGGTCGTTGGCGGTCTCGCCTACGCCACTTTCGTCTCCCCATGGCTCGTGGGCCGTGTTTATCCATACAACCTGATTCCCGGCGCCGTGGGCGAGGGCTTGCTCACGCTGTGGCTGCTCATCAGCGGCCTCGATATCGAGCGCTGGGCCGATTGGACGCACTCCCGGCCCGAAGACCTGAGCCCAGGCAGGAACCCCGCGTGAGCGAGCAGTGGAGCGAGGGCCAGCCGATCTACCGCCAGCTGCGGGACCGAGTGGTGGCCATGATTCTCGATGGTGAGATCGGTGAAGGCGATGCGCTGCCGTCGGTTCGCAGCGTCGCGGCGGACTACCGCGTGAATCCGCTCACCGTCCTCAAGGCTTATCAGCAGCTGGCCGACGAGCAGATCGTCGAGAAACGGCGAGGTATCGGTATGTTCATCAAGTCGGGCGTGCGCCAGCAGGTCCTGCGGGACCGCCGGCGCAGATTCCTGAGCGAGGAGTGGCCGGTGATATTGGCGAGCATCCGACGCCTGGGCCTGACGCCGGAAGAGCTTCTGAACGGCGCCGGCGATGGCGAGCCGTCGGATGAGCGACCACCCTCGAAAGGCAAACGGTGAGCCATGTCAGTCATTGAGGCACGTGGGCTGCGCAAGAAGTTCAGGACGACCGTCGCGCTTGACGGAATCGATCTGAGCGTCGAGCCGGGGCGCATCCTCGGGCTCATCGGGCCCAACGGCGCGGGAAAGAGCACCGCCCTCAACGCGATCCTCGGCCTGATTCCGTTCGAGGGGGAGCTCCGGGTCCTCGGCCACGATCCGTGGGCAGCGCGGGATGCCCTGATGCGCGACGTATGCTTCATCGCTGACGTTGCGGTGTTGCCCCGCTGGATGCGGGTGTCGCAGGCGCTCGACTACGTAGCTGGCGTGCACCCGAGGTTCGATCGCGCCAAGGCCGAGAAGCTGCTGGCGAAGACCGACGTCCGGCGAAGCAGCAGAGTGAGGGAGCTGTCGAAGGGCATGGTGACGCAGCTGCACCTCGCTCTCGTCATGGCCATCGATGCGCGGTTGCTGGTGCTGGATGAGCCCACCCTCGGGCTCGACATCCTGTACCGCAAGCAATTTTACGATGCGCTGCTGACCGATTATTTCGACGGCGCCCGCACCATCGTGGTGACCACCCACCAGGTCGAAGAGATCCAGAACGTACTCACGGACTTCATGTTCATCCACCATGGCCGGATCGTGCTTGCCTGCAGCATGGAGGAATTCGAGAGGCGCTACGCCGAAGTAACCCTGCATCCGGAGCGCCTCGCTGCCGCGCGGGAGCTGAGACCGATCCACGAGCGCCAGGTCTTCGGCCGCAGCACGCTGCTCTTCGATGGAGCGGACCGGCGGCAGCTGCAGCAGCTCGGCGACGTGCGCACACCTGGGATTGCCGATGTGTTCGTTGCGGTGATCGGCAACGCGTCGAACGATCGTCAGGCGGAGGGGCGTCGAACATGAGCAGCACCGAGTCGAACGCGATGCCCGAAACTCCCGAGCCGCTGCCCGCGCATGCGGGCGGATCCTCGGCATCCGGGCCTGCGGCGCTGTCGCCGCTGCGCCTCGCGTACTGGTCGCTGCTGCGCGAGCTGTGGGAGCACCGCTGGATCTACATCGTGCCGCTCATCGTCGCCGCCGTGTTCCTGGTCGGATTCACCATAGGCGCCGCCCGAATTCCATTCCCGCTGCCGCGCCATGCCCGGTTTCCACAGTTCTCGCCGGCGCGCCTGATCGAGATGCCGTTCGATATGACCTCAGGGGCCCTGATGCTGACCTATCTGGTCATCGCAGTGATTTACTGTCTCGGGGCGCTGCACGGGGAACGGGCGGACCGCAGCATTCTCTTCTGGAAGTCACTGCCGGTTTCCGACGTCACGACCGTTGTCTCCAAGTCCATCATCCCGATGGTCATCCTTCCCGTGATCACCATTGCGATCATCGTGGTCACGCAGGGATTCATGTTGCTGACCGGCAGTGCGGTGCTCCTTGGTAGAGGTCTCGATGTGGCCGCCCTATGGGCACAGGTGCCGCTGCTCGCCATGTGGGCGGGAATGCTCTATCACCTGGTGACGGTGCACGCGCTCTATTACGCTCCCATCTACGGCTGGCTGCTGCTCGTCTCCGGATGGGCCCGGCGCGCGGCCTTCCTCTGGGCCATCCTGCCGATCGCGGCGGTGCTGATCATCGAGAAGCTGGTTTTCAACAGTTCGGTGTTCGCCCACGTGTTGTTGTCCCGCCTGGGCGGCGGCCCGGCGGCCATTCCCTTCCCGCCGCACCACAACATGCCCATGGCGGCGCCGACACTCGCCAACCTGGGCGCTTTCCTCGCAAGCCCGGGGCTGTGGATCGGACTGGCGCTGTTCGCGGCGTTCATCGCGGGGGCGGTGTGGCTGCGCAGGCGG
>Ga0134125_10010485_pt1 | contig 10407 bp, 4 predicted proteins | sample KB31751_FD_96464 | JGI IMG/M metagenome (GOLD analysis project Ga0134125, IMG submission 96464) | Terrestrial soil microbial communities with excess Nitrogen fertilizer from Kellogg Biological Station, Michigan, USA - KB3-175-1 | ecosystem: Environmental > Terrestrial > Soil > Unclassified ... | reverse complement strand
GCCTATGACGCCCTGTCGGCCGGCAACTACGATCTCCTGCCGAAGCTCACCGCCGATGCCGGCTATCTTACCCGCACCACCACCGACGCCAGCTCGAGTCAGTCGATCGAGACCGGCGCCGAATCGCTGGTTCCCTCGACGGCTCTCGACAAGAACCGGGTGGTTGCGGATCTGACCCTTTCCTGGAACGTGCTCGATTTCGGCGTCAGCTATTTCGGCGCGCGACAGCAGGCGAATCGCGCGCTCATCGCCGAGGAACATCGTCGCAAGGTCGCGCAGAACCTGCTTCAGGACGTGCGCAGCGCCTTCTGGCGGACGGCGAGCGCGCAGGCGCTCGGTGCCAAGGTCGACGCCGCCGTCCACGACGCCGACGAAGCGCTCGAACGCTCGCGGCGGGTAGAGCGCGAAGGCCTGCGCGCACCGCTCGATGCGCTGCGCTACCAGCGCTCGTTGCTCGACCTCCTGCGCCAGCTCGGAAGCGTGCGCCAGAAACTGCAGCTCGCCAAAGCCGAGCTGGCGTCACTCATCAATGTGCCTCCAGGCCAGGATTTCCTGGTGCGGGTCCCTGCCGTCGCGACGATGACCTATGTGCCGCTCACGCAGCCTGTGGCCGCGCTGGAAGACGTGGCCATGCTGCGCAATCCGGACATCCGCGAGCTCAGCTATGAAGCGCGCATCAGCGTCGACGAGACGCGCAAATCGATGCTGAAGCTCCTGCCCGGCATAAATCTGAGCTATGGCGGCAATTTCGACAGTAACAGCTTCCTCGTACATCACTGGTGGGCCGAAGGCGCGGAGCGGGTCACCTGGAACCTGCTCGATCTGGTGTCGGCCCCCGCCATCCTGCGGCTCGGGCGGGAGTCGGAGAAGCTCGCCACGCTTCGCCGTCAGGCCCTCGCCATGGCCGTATTGGCGAAGCTGCACATCGCCTACCAGCAATACGTCTTCGCCGGCAACGAATACAAACGGGCACGCGAGCTGAGCAGCGTCGATCGCCGCATTTACAGCCAGGTCGCCAATCGCACCGCCGCCGACGCGCAAAGCGTGCTCGAGCGTATCGTCGCCGAAGTCTATGCGACCAATTCCGAGCTACTGCAATACGAAACCTATGCCGACCTGCAAACCGCGCTGGGCCGGGTCTATGCGACCTTGGGGCTCGATCCCGAGCCGAAACACCTGGCCGTGCTCGATGTGCGCAGCGTAAGCAGCGCGGTCGATTATATCATGTCAGGCTGGAAGCTCGCCGGCATTCTACCGCCCGGCGGATCGACGAACCACGACGACGATGGCGACGATCTTCCTGGCCTCGAGGGGTTGCGGCGAAGCCTCTACGTCATTCCGCGCTACGATGAATGAGCGTCGTACCTGGACCAGGACGCCGTCGTTGCGAATTGGTCGGGAGGCTCTTTCGGGAATATCCTTTCGAGGGGCGAGAGCACCTGAACTCCTCCACTTGCCTCGCGATGACGCAGCAGCATTAACACGCGCTTAACACGCCCTGCAGTTTTCGCGGCCGTCGCCCGCGGATTGCCGCGCTCCCAGCAAACTCCGCTAAATGCCTTCGCAATGCGCGCGGAATGCAATGTGAATTACGTTGACCCAAAAATGTCTCTCGCGCTCAATCTGCGCGCCATGCGGTCGCGTGTTCGGAGCCGCACAAGGACAACAGCGCCAACGGCGGCGCGGCGGACGCTTCGATGCAACGGAAACTGCGGCTGACCCGGTTTCTCCGGAAGCCATAGCGAGTTGAACGGAGAGTGCGATGGCAGATGGAAGAGCAAATTCGGATCGACTGGATGGACAGGTCGCGAGCACGTCGCGGCGCGCACGCCGCCGCTCGCTCGGCGCGATGGCGCTCGAGCCGCGCCTGATGTACGACGCCGCGGCCGGCGCCGCCGTCGCCACCACGGTGCTCGATCCGACGCATCCTACGGGTGGGGAGATCCTGTTCACTATCGCCGGTTCAGGAGCGGCATCGCGCGTCGAGCAGATAGGCGTCAACGGCAGCAGCCCGGCCACCAACCCGACCGACGTCGTCGATGGAAACCAATCCGTGGGCACATCCGGCAACCTGAGCGGCATTGTCGTCGATGCCGCGCGCGGCAAATATTTCGTCGCCGAAGAGGTTGTGACTCCGGACGGCACGAACGCCTATGCCGAAATTTTCCAGGGTAATCTTGCCACCGGCGCCCTCGACCCGAATCCGATCTATGTCGGGCCGCCGCTGCTTGATTCAACGGGTACTCAATTCATCAACGGCTACATCTCCGGTCTCCAGCTCGATGCGGCGAATGGCGAGATCTATTTCGCCCAAGGCGTCCGGGACCCCGCCACCGGCAACAACGATCCCACTCAGACCGGCATCTTCAAGATCAGCGAGGATGGCAGCGGCCTCGCGCAAGTGGTGTCGCTCCCGAACACGGCCCTCGACGCGCCGCAGAACATCGCGTTGGACCTCCGGGATAACCTTGTCTTCTTCACGGATAATTCAGGCCGTGGCGCGGCGAACTCCGACACCCTCGGCATCGCCAATCTCAGCACCGGCGCCACGACCTTCGTCAGCGCGGCCGATCTCGCCGCCGTCGGCGTTACCAACTCGACCGGCCTGCTCAGCGGTATCGCCGTCGATCCGACGAATGATATGCTTTATTTCACTAGCACCGACACAAGCCACCAGGACCATAACTACATCTTCAAGGCGTCTTTCACGGTCGCCGGCTCCGGCGCCACGGCGAGCGCGACGCTTGGCACGATCCAACAGCTCTACAACGTCGGCAGCAGCGGCGCGCCCGCGAGCATCGTCCTCGATGTTCCGGACGGGCTCTTCTACGTTGCCAATAAGACCGACAAACCGGATAGCGGCACCACGGTCAGCGGCAGCATCGAGGTCGGCAGCCTCGACGGCACGCAGCCGCTCACCACGGTGTTCGAGGCGTCGAGCTTGGGCTTGAGCGGCGCCGCCAGGCCGGTCAACCTGGCCTTCGAGAGCACGCCGACACTCACCGCCGGCGACAGCGCCACCTTCATCATCGGCGGCGCCCCAGTCGTTGCGGACGGAGGCCTGACGGCCACGGATACGAGCGGCCAGGACCTCGCCGGCGCCACTGTAAAGATCACCAGCGGCTTCTTCGCCGGCGACACGCTCGCGGCGGATACCAACGGAACCAACATCACGGCGAGCTACGATGGCAACGGCACGCTGACGCTGAGCGGCGTCGACACGCCGGCGAATTACCAGCGGGTGCTGGAGACGGTCGCCTTCAGCTCGAGCAACGCCGATCCGACCAATGGCGGCGCCGACATGCAGCGCGGCCTGACGTGGACGGTTACGGACGGCAATCTCGCCAGCAACGCCGCGACGAGCACGGTGATCATGCACGCTCCGCCGACGCTGGATGCCGGCGCCGGGGCCACCGCCACCTTCCTGGGCGGCAGCGGCCCGGTCACGCTCGACGGCACGCTCACCATCAGCGATGTCGATCCCAACGCCACCCTGAGCGGCGCCACGGTGACGATCGAGGGCACCATCAGCGGCGATGCGCTCAACTTCACGGCCGCGAACGGCATCGCCGGCACCTATGACGCAGCGACTGGCACGCTGCGCCTGGCGGGCACGGCGAGCGTAGCGAGCTACCAGGCCGCGCTCGACTCGGTTACCTACAGCTTCAACCCCAGCAATGCCGACCCGACGGCGGGCAGCGGCAATGTGGTGCGTACCGTCAGCTGGTCGGTCTCTGATGGCGTCGCCAACTCGAACCCGGCGACGAGCACGCTCGACAGCGTGCATGTCGCGCCGACGGTGGTGCCCGACGCGGCTGCGACCTTCACCGGCGGAGGTCCGGCGGTCACTCTCGACGGCGGCATGACCGTGAGCGACTCCGACAGCAGCGACACCCTGCTCTCGGCCACCGTGGCGATCCAGGGCGCCATTGCCGGCGATACGCTCAACTTCGCCAACACCGGCACCATTACCGGCAGCTACGACGCGACGACGGGCGTGCTGACCCTGAGCGGTGCCGCGAGCGTGGCGGATTACCAAGCCGCGCTAAATTCCGTCACCTATAGCTTCGCGACGGGCGGAGACCCGACGGGCGGCGGCAGCCATACCGCACGCAGCATCAGCTGGTCGGTCTTTGACGGCGTCGCCAACTCGAACGTCGCCACGACGTCGCTCGAGACGGTCCATGCTCCGCCGAGCATCTCGGCTGGCGGCACGGTCACCTTCACCGGCGGCGGCGCGCCCGTCACGCTTGACAACCAGGTGGCAGTGAGCGACCCCGACAGCAGCGACACGCTGGTATCGGCCACGGTGACGATCAGCTCCGGCTTCCTCAAAGGCGACAGCTTGTCTGCGGTGACGACCGGCACCGGCATCACGGCGTCCTACGACGCCAATGCCGGCGTGCTGACGCTCACGGGCCAGGACACGCTCCAGCATTACCAATCGGTGCTGGCCTCGGTCACCTACAGCTTCACGCCGGGCGGCGATCCGACGCTGGGCGGCCACAACGTGCGGACGATCGGCTGGTCCGTCAATGACGGCGTCGCCAACTCCGGCAGCGCGACGAGCACGGTCAGCACCGTGAATGCGGTGCATGTGCCGCCGACGGTGTCCGGGGCCGGCAACACCGTGCTCTATTCAAAGCAGGGACCGGCGGTCCCGGTCGACAGCACGCTGACGCTGAGCGACCCCGACAGCGGCAACATGCTGAGCGGTGCGACCGTGAGCATCAGCTCGGGCTTCCTCGCGGGCGACACCTTGGCCGCGGTGACGACGGGCACCGGTATTACGGCTTCCTACAACGCCAACACCGGTGTCCTCACCCTGAGCGGCGCGGACACGCTCGAACATTACCAATCGGTGCTGGAGTCGGTGACCTACAGCTCCATCGACCACAATCCGTCGCTGGGCAACAAGGACACCACGCGCACCATCACCTGGGTCGTCAATGACGGGGCGCAATCGAAGAATCTCAGCACCCCGGTCACCAGCACGATCGATCTCAAGCCCGGGCAGAGCACGGTGCACGCGCCGGCGCCAGCCGCCGCCCCGTCGGGCCGGGCTTGGACGGGGGCGCTGCCCGACCAGCACAGCGACAACACGATGGTCACCTATCTCGGACCCCTGCCCTCGGCTTACAGTGACGACCGCGACGGGCCGGGTTGGACGGCAGAACCGCGCCGCGGCGAGGGCAGTGATCACGCGGCCGTCGACTGGCGTCACGCCGTGGTGGCGAGCGACGCCGAGCTCCTGGCCGTTCACCGTGGCCGCAGCGACGACCAGCGCCACGGCGAGAGTAGCAAGGCGCCAGTCGGCAAGCCTGGTCTGCTGACGCAGCTCAAGGCCGCCGGGCGACATGGTCTCGGGCACGAGCGCCACGCCATGATCAATGACCTCCACAAGCGGGCGGCGACACGATGATCGCGCTGCTCGGCAGCAACAGCGCGCGGGATTCTCGGCATCCCGCGGCGCCTGATCGGAGCTGACCGAGAACGGGGGCTCAGCGATGGTCGCTGTCGATCGGCCGCTGCGCAGCCTGGCGCTGCAGGTGGGCGCGCTTCTCACCGCTGTGAGCGGCGTCGCGCTGGCTCAGACACCGCCGCTTCCTGCGACCCTCGCGCCCGCTGGCGGGGCACCGCAAGAGATCCGCGCCCAGCTCACGCCGCGCGACTACACCACGCTGGCGAGCGAGAGCGCGGGGCGCATCGACCGTATTACCACCCGCGCCGGCGAGCATTTCAAAAAGGGCGACGTGCTCGTTGTCTTCGATTGCGTGGCGCAGCGGGCGCAAGCTGCCAAAGCCAAGGCCGTGCTGTTTGCCGCCGAAAAGACCTATGCGGTCAATCGTCGCCTCGCCTCGCTCAAATCAGTCGGCCAGCTCGAGCTCGACGTGTCGGAGGCCGAGATCGACAAGGCGAAGGCCGACGTGGCGATCAGCGATGCCGCCGCGTCGAAATGCACGATCACGGCACCTTTCTCGGGCGTCACCATCGAGCAGAAGGCGCGCGAATTCCAATACACGACGCCGGGACAGCCTCTCCTCGACATTCTCGATGACCGCAATCTCGAAGTGGAATTCATCGCGCCGTCGCGCTGGCTGCCCTGGCTCAAGCCTGGCTATCCCTTCGCCATCCGTATCGACGAGACGGGCAAGAGCTACCCCGCGCACATCACCGCGCTTGGAGCCCGCGTCGATCCCGTAAGCCAGTCGATCAAGGTCACCGGCGCCTTCAACGACGCATCGCCTGATCTCATCTCCGGGATGAGCGGCCGCATCGACATCGCGCCGGCGACGCAATGAAGGCACGCGCCGACATCATCGATGATGAGCTGCTCGGGCTGGGCACGCTGGTCCAGCTCGCGAAGCGTGCCCGCAGCGCGGCGACGATCGAGGAGCTCAGCTTCATTGCCGTCAACGAGACGCATGGGCTAGTGCCCTATCGCCAAGCGGCGTTGTGGTGCCGCGATGCGCCGGGGGCCGGTCGCATCCTGGCGGTGTCCGGCGTGCCGGCGATCGAGCGCGATGCGCCCTTCGGTCTCTGGCTCGAACGCGTGCTGGCAGCATGCGACCGCGACAACTCTGGGGCAGCGGGGCGCGCGTTCAGCGCCGCCGACCTGCCCGCGGAGCTCGGCCGCGAGTGGGCTGAGTGGCTGCCCGCGCGCGCCTTGTGGCTGAGGCTGCCCGGCCGTGGCGGCACGCCGCTCGGCGCCCTGTTGCTGGCGCGTGACCAACCCTGGCAGGAGGGCGAGGGGCGTCTCCTCGGCGAGCTCGTCGATATCTACGGACACGCTTGGGCCGCGCTGCGCGGTCCGCAGCGCTACGCGTGGCGACGGCTGTGGCACCGTTCGCATCGGCTGAAGGCTGCGCTCGCGGTCCTGGTATTCGGGCTGATGTGGCTGCCGGTGACGCAATCCGCGTTGGCGCCCGCCGAGGTCATCCCGCTCGATCCCGCCGTGGTGCGCGCGCCTCTCGACGGCGTCATCGAGCAGGTCGTGGTCCAGCCCAATCAGGAGGTCAAGGCGGACCAGCTGTTGCTGACGCTCGATCCCAACACCGTGCAGAACCGTCTCGAAGTGGCGCGCAAGGCGCTCGATGTCGCGGAAGCGGAATATCGCCAGGCGGCGCAGCAGTCGCTGGTCGACGACAAGAGCCGGTCCCAGCTCGCCGCACTGCAGGGGCGCCTCGAGCAGCGCCGCGCCGAAGTCGCCTATGTCGCGTCGCTGCTCGACCGCCTCAGCGTCAAGGCCGATCGTCCTGGCATCGCCGTCTTCGAGGACCGCAACGACTTGACCGGCCGGCCGGTGACCATCGGCGAGCGCATTCTGACCATCGCCGACCCGAACCGCGCCGAGCTCGAGATCCGCCTCTCGGTGCCCGACGCGATCACGCTCGAACCCGGCGCGCCCGTCGCACTCTTCCTCAATGTCGCTCCCGAGCGGCCGATCCATGCCGTGCTGCGTTACGCCAGCTACGAGGCGACGCCGTCGCCGGATGGTGTCCTCTCCTACCGCCTCAAGGCAACCCTCACCGAAAGCCAGGCGCCGCCGCGCATCGGTCTCAAGGGCACGGCCAAAATCTACGGACAGCGCGTCAGCCTGTTCTACTTCGTGATGCGCCGCCCCTTGGCCGCGGTGCGACAAGTACTGGGATTGTGATGGCCGTCGCCGCCGCCACTGCGTTCAACGGATTCCTGCCGCCGCTCAGGGAGGAGATCGGGCTTTATCCGGGACCTCGCGCGCTCGACGGCTCGCCCACCTGGACGTTGCACGATCCGGCGCGCAACCAGTTCTTCCGCATCGGCTGGCCGGAATTCGAGATGCTGTCGCGCTGGGATGCTGGTAACCCCGCTGCGCTGTTGCAACGCATCCGCAACGAGACCACGCTCGATCTCGCTGGCGAGGATGTCGGGGATGTCGCGCGCTTTCTCGTCGGCCACAATCTGACGCGCTGCTCCGGCCGGGAAGGCACGGTCGGGCTCCTCGCCAGGGCCGCCCGGCTGCGACAGAACTGGGCGATGTGGCTGCTCAAGAACTACCTGTTCCTGCGCATCCCGCTGGTTCGTCCTGATCGCTGGCTCACCGCCGTCTATCCCTGGATCCGCTTTGTCTTCACGCCGGCCTTTCGCCACGTCGTCTTGGCGGTCGCGGCGCTGGCGCTTTATCTCGCGGCGAGGCGCTGGGACGAGTACCTCGACACCTTCAGCTATCTCTTCTCGGTCGAGGGTGCGGTCTACTTCGCCCTGACGCTGAGCGCGCTCAAAGTGGTGCACGAGTTCGGTCATGCCTTCACCGCCAAGCGCTATGGCTGCCGGGTGCCGAGCATGGGAGTGGCTTTCCTCGTGCTGTGGCCCGTGCTCTACACCGATGTCACCGAGAGCTGGAAGCTGCCATCGCGCGCGCAGCGGCTCGCCGTCGGCGTCTCCGGCGTCACGGCCGAGCTGGTTTGCGCCGTCTTCGCGACGCTCGCCTGGAGCTTCCTCCCCGACGGTCCGCTGCGCAGCGCCGCTTTCCTGGTCAGCACGACCACTTGGGTCAGCACGGTGTTGATCAACCTCAGCCCGTTCATGCGCTTCGACGGCTATTTCGTCTTTTCCGACTGGCTCGAAATGCCCAACCTTCACCAGCGCGCCTTTGCCTTGGCGCGCTGGTGGCTGCGCGAGCGCCTGTTGGGGTTGCGCGATCCGCCGCCGGAAGACTTGCCGCCGGGGCGGCGCGCCTTCGTCATCGCCTTTGCCTTCTGTACCTGGGCTTACCGCCTCTCGCTGTTCCTCGGCATCGCCCTCCTGGTCTATCACTTTGCCGTCAAGATCATCGGCGTCGGGTTGATGGCCGTCGAAATCGGCTACTTCATCGTCCGTCCGGTCTGGAGCGAGGCGGCGGCGGTCTGGAAGCTGCGCCACCGGCTGCGGCGCGGCCGCGGGCCGGTGCTGAGTGCGGCTTTCCTGCTGTTGTTGCTGCTCGGCTTGATCGTGCCATGGCGTTCGGCCGTGGAGGCGCCGGCGCTGGTGCGCAGCAGCCGCCAGGAGAAAGTATTCGCGCCGGAGCAAGGGACGCGGGTCGCCGCGATCAAGGTCGCGGATGGTGCAATTGTCGCCAAAGGCACGCCGCTCATCGAGCTTGAATCGCCGGATCTGGGTTTCAAGCTCGAGCAGGCACGCACCGACGTGGCGGTGCTGCAATGGCAGCTGCAGACGCAGGGCGTTTCGCCCGATCTGATGGCGCGCAGCCGTGTCGCCGAGCCTGAATACGAGGCCGCCTCTGCGCAGTACCGCGCGCTGGCGGACGCGGCGGAGCGGCTCCACATCATCGCGCCCATGACGGGTCGTGTGGTCGATATTGCGGATGATCTGCGACCGGGGCTGTGGCTGCCGCCCAAGACACGCCTGCTCTCGGTGATCGATACCGGCGAGAGCGAGATAGAGGCTTACGTCTACGAGTCCGACGTAAGCCGGATCGCGCTGGGCAACGTCGCGACCTTCCATCCGGACGGCAGCTTCCTATCATCCTTCGACGCGCGCGTGACCGCGATCGATCGCGCCAACACGCGTTTTTTGCCGGATGCGTACCTCGCCTCGCGTTTCGGCGGAACCATTCCGGTTCGCGAGACGCCGCAGGGCGAATTGGTGCCGGAGCGCGCCATCTACCGCATCGTGCTCGCTCCGGAGCACGGCGCCGGAGCGCCGGCACAAATCCTGCGCGGTCGCGTGGTCATCAGGGGCAGGGCCGAGAGCCTAGTCGCCCGAGCATGGCGGGCGGTGCTGGCCGTGCTGGTGCGTGAGAGCGGCGCATAACCTCGCGGCGGGCACCGCAAACCTCGTCCGGGCCGATCCACCAGCGCGGCGGCGGCAGTGATAGAGGTGCCGTGGTACTAGCCGAAGCCGAAGGAAGGGCGGCGCAACCAGGGCCGTACCGGCGCGCCAGACTCTTGCGTTGCATGCCGTTGGCAAAATCGATCGTGCCGCGCGGGAAACCATACCCGGTGCCCATGGCCCTGTCTTCCCGCCTCCTCCGGCGACGCGCAGGAGAGAACGCCGGGCACATGAGCCCAGCGAGGATCTCAGCGATCGTCCTTGCGTTCGGTCCTCCGGTGGTTGCAGAGGGTTGAATATTGCAGCAAGCTTACGCCGTGACCGCTTCCGCCGGCATGATGGCCCTTCGCTCAGGCGCGCTCGCGTTGATGACTCATCCCCTCCGTACCATTGGCTACGAGAAGGCGAGCCTTGCCGAGGTTCTTGCTGCGCTCAAGGCGGCCGACATTGCGACGCTTATCGACGTCCGCGACCGGCCGCAATCGCGGCGCGCCGGCTTCTCCAAGCGGCAGCTGCAGGCGGCGATCGAGGACGCGGGCATGCGCTATCTGCATCTGAAGGCGCTGGGCACGCCGCCGGAGGGGAGGGAGGCCAATC
>Ga0134125_10010483_pt1 | contig 10408 bp, 8 predicted proteins | sample KB31751_FD_96464 | JGI IMG/M metagenome (GOLD analysis project Ga0134125, IMG submission 96464) | Terrestrial soil microbial communities with excess Nitrogen fertilizer from Kellogg Biological Station, Michigan, USA - KB3-175-1 | ecosystem: Environmental > Terrestrial > Soil > Unclassified ... | reverse complement strand
TTGGCCTGCTCGGGGGTGACGACGTCCATGATGACGCCGCCCTTGAGCATCTCGGCCATGCCGCGCTTGACGCGCGCGGTTCCGGTTCGCCCGCTGCCGTTGGGTGGGTGGGCGGTACTCACTACTTGATCTCCTTCAACCGTTGTCGACCCAGTCTAATGAGGCGCTTTGACCCGTGTTACCGACGGAGTCACCGGATGGACAGCAGCGGGCCGGGCGTGCGGCCGCCGGCGAGCGCGGCCGCGTCGGTGAGCAGTCCGGACAGCTGCATCGGGTACACCGTCTCCCCCGCGGCGACGAGGTGGGCGATGTCGGCAGCGTCACACCAGCGGTGGCCGTGGATGTAGCTGCGTTCCAGATCGGTGCGGCCCGTCCGCGACGGCTCGAACCGGCGGGTGCGGTGGACGAAGTAGAACTCCTCGCTGTCGATCAGCGAGCCGTTGAACTCGAAGACCTGGTCGCGCCGCCACACGGGGCCGACCATGTCGGCCGGTGCGACCCGCAGACCGGTTTCTTCGGCGAGCTCCCGCGCGGCGGCCTCGGCCAGCCGCTCCCCCTGCTGCACTTCGCCCCCCACCGTGAACCACCACTTGGGCGCGCGCTCGGCGAGCGCCGGATCCGACCCGCGCAGCAGCAGCACCGCTCCGCTCTCGTCGAGCAGCACGACGCGGGCCGAGGTGCGGTGGTTGAGCACGCCGTGATCGCCGTGCGCCAGCGCGTGCGGCCGCTCGACGATCTCGAAATAGCTGGGCAGCCGGGCCGTCCCGCCCAGGTGAAACAGCCGCACCAAAGGCCGCTCGGCCAGCGCCAGGGTGTCGCGAACCGCATCGTTGTGGAAGCGGCGGGCCAACAAAACCCGGGCCTCGGCGTCGGCCAGCTCGGCGATCAGCCCGGCCGGCAACGACGCCGGGGCGACGACCGCCAACGCGGCCGACAGCTCGTTTTCGCACATCTCGCGCGCCGGCCGGGCCGCCCCCTCCGCGGCGTCGGCCAGCGCCGCCAGCCGCCGCCCCTCGGACGCGCCGCCATAGGCGTCGATGGCCACGGCGCGCGCCACCACCGCGCGCCGCGCCAGCGCGCCGTCGAGCGCCTGCCACGACAGGTCGTAGCGGACGTGCAGCCGGTCGAGCCTATTGGCCGTCCGGTACGCCCAGGCGCCGAAGATCGCCAGCACCGCGACCAACACGGCGATGGCGACAATCAGCCATGTCATCAACTGGCCACCTCAACCTTGGCGCCCGACGCGGCGACCGTCTCGTAAACCCGCAGGATCTGGCTGGCCACCACCGACCAGTCGTAGCGCTGGACGGCGGCCGAACCGGCCGCCACATAACGTTCCCGCAGCACATCATCCTCGAGCACCGCGATCAGCGCATCGCCAAGCGCGGCGCCGTCCCCGACGGCTACCAGACGGCCCACGTCCCCCTCACACAGCACGCGCCGGAAGGCGTCCAGATCGCTGGCCACCACCGGGGTGCCGGCGGCCATCGCCTCGACCAGAACGATGCCGAAACTCTCCCCGCCGAGGTTGGGCGCGCAGTAGACGTCGGCGCTGCGCATGGCCGACGCCTTCCCGGGGTCGTCGACCTGGCCGAGGAAGCGAATGTACTTCACGAATTCGCCTGCCTGGGTGCACAATTCGTCCTCGTCACCGCGTCCGACAACGAGCAGCTGCACGTCGGCGAACCGCTCGACCAGCCGCGGCAGCGCCTCGAGCAGCACCGACATGCCCTTGCGCGGCTCGTCGTAGCGCCCCAGGAACATGACCGTCTTGCCGACCCGCGGGTAACCGTCCAGGAGCGGCGCGGAGGCGAACGAGGCGACGTCAACGCCGTTGGGGATCTCCACCGCGTCGGTTCCCAGCGCCTCCATCTGCCAGCGCCGGGCCAGGTCGGAGACCGCGATCCGGCCGACGATCTTCTCGTGCATCGGTCGCAGGATGGCCTGGAAGACCGTGAGCGTCAGCGATTTGGTGGTCGACGTGTGAAACGTCGCCACGATCGGGCCCTCGGCGATGTTGAGGGCCAGCATGGACAGGCTCGGCGCGTTGGGCTCGTGCAGGTGCAGCACGTCGAAATCGCCTTCGGCGAGCCATTTTTTCACCTTGCGGTGGGTGGCCGGGCCGAACCGCAGCCGGGCCACCGACCCGTTGTAAGGAATCGGGACGGCCTTGCCGGCCGAGACGACGTAGTCGGGCAGCACGGCATGCGGCGAGGCCGGCGCGAGCACGCTGACCTCATGCCCGCGGGCCCGCATCACCTCGGCCAGCTGCAAGACGTGCGACTGCACCCCCCCGGGAACGTCGAACGAGTAGGGACAGATCATCCCGATGCGCATCACGTGTCCCTTAGCCGGGCCTGCTTGGTGTCGCTGAGGTCGGCCAGCCACTGCGGCTGCATCATGTGCCAATCCTCGGGGCGGGCGGCGATGTTCTTCTCGAAGTGATCGGCCAGCAGCTGGGTGATCGCCTGGACGTCGCCTCCGGTGCAATCCAGGGGCGGGCCGATATCGACGCCCCAGCCCTCGCCCTCGAACCAGCAGTGGGCCGGCAGCAGGGCCGCCCCCGTCGCTGTCGCGAGTTTCGCCGGTCCGGCGGGCATCCGGGTGGGTTCGCCGAAAAAGTCGACCTGGACACCGGTGCGCGTTAGGTCGCGCTCGGCCATCAGGCACACCACCCGGTTGTCCCGCAGCCTGTCGCACAACATGTCGAAGGGCGGCCGCTCTCCCCCGGACAGGGGTAACACCTCGAAGCCGAGGCGTTCGCGGTAGGCGATGAACCGATGGTAGAGCGACTCGGGTTTGAGTCGCTCGGCGACGGTGGTGAAGGTGCCATGTGTCTGCGCCAGCCACACCCCGGCCATGTCCCAGTTGCCGCTGTGCGGCAACGCGATCACCGCGCCGCGGCCGCTGGACAATGCCGCATCGAGATGGTCTTCCCCCAGGATCGAGTCCTGCAGTTCACGGCCCAGCTTGGGCAGGTCCATGCTCGGCAGGCGGAACGCCTCGCGCCAATAGCGGGCATAGGAGGCCAGCGAGGCCCGCATCAGGGAATCCGGAACGTCCTCGGGCGCCACGCGCAAGACGCGGGCAAGGTTCTTGCGCAGCTGATCCGGGCCGCCGCCACGGGCGGCGTAGCGCGCTGCGGCACCAAATGCGTTGCGCGCGGCGAACTCCGGCATCGCCCGCACGGCCATCCAGCCGGTGGCGTACGCCCAGTCGGCCCCGACGCCGCCCATCAAGCGGCCCGCCAGGCGGCGCGGTGCCGTGATCACATTCATGCCCGACGGAGTGGGAATCACGGCGCGGCCGATCCACGGTCGGTCGCACCGGGCGAGGTGCGCACCGTGTGCAGCCGCTGCGCGCAGGTGATCAGGCTGGCCGCCGCCAACAGCCACATCGCCACGGGCAACGCGGGCGGCCAGGCGATGAACGGAAAGTCCGAGACCCCGGCGCCGACCAGCACGATGATCAGCCGCTCGGGCCGTTCGATGAGGCCGCCGTCCCCGCGCAGGCCGCTGGCTTCGGCCCGCGCCTTGATGTAGGAGATCACCTGTGAGGTGACCAGGCAGATCAGCGTGGCCACCACCAGCAGCTTGTCGTGCAGGCCGAACGCGATCCACCACAGCAGCCCGCAGAACACCGCGCCGTCGCTGACGCGGTCACAGGCGGCGTCCAGCACCGCGCCGAATCGGGTGCCGCCGCCCCGTTCCCGGGCCATCGCCCCGTCGAGCATGTCGAAGAGGACGAAGAACCAGACCACACACGCGCCGATGAACAGCTTGCCCATCGGGAAGAATGTCAGCGCCCCGGCCACGGCGACGATGGTGCCCAGGATCGTGACGGCGTCGGGGGTCAAGCCCAACCGCAGGCATGCCTTTGCGGTCGGAGTGGTCAGCCGCGCGAACGCCGCCCGCGACAGGAACGGCACTCTGCTCATCTGCGCCACTCCTCCTCATCGCTGCGCTCTGCATCGTCGCCGACGCGGCTCATTCTTGTCTCGCCCACTCCGTCGCCAGCAGCTGGCGCGTTTCGCGCAGCAACTGCGGGATCACCTTCGATCCGCCGATGATGGTGATGAAGTTGGCGTCACCACCCCAGCGCGGCACGACGTGCACGTGCAGGTGTTCGGCCAGCGACCCGCCGGCCGAGGTCCCCAGATTGAGGCCGACGTTGAAGCCGTGCGGCCGTGACACGTTCTTGATGACGCGAATCGCCTTCTGGATGAACGACATCAGCTCCGCGCTCTCCGGATCGGTCAGTTCCTCCAGCTCGGAGACGCGGCGGTAGGGCACCACCATCAAGTGGCCCGGGTTGTACGGGTAGAGGTTGAGCACGGCGTAGACGAGTTCGCCGCGCGCGACCACCAGACCGTCTTCGTCTGCCAGCTGCGGGATGTCGGTGAAGGGCTGCTCGGCTTTGCCCGAAGCGTTGGGGTCGCGCTTCATCGGCGCCTCGGCCAGGTAGGTCATCCGGTATGGCGTCCACAACCGCTGCAGATGATCTTCTTCGCCCACGCCCCTGTCCAGGATCGTGTCGTCGGTGCGCTCGGCGCGCTCACGCTCACTCACCGGAAACCACTTTCACGAGTTCGGCGGTGGGAGCGGCGTTCTCGCGATCAGCGATCCACTTCACGATGGCGTCGACGGCCCCGTCGCGGGGCACGCCGTTGATCTGGGTGCGGTCACCGAAGCGGAAGCTCAGCGCGCCCGCCGCAACGTCACGGTCGCCGGCGAGCAACATGAACGGCACCCGCTGGTTGGTGTGGTTGACGATCTTCTTGGCCATCCGGTCGTCGCTGCCGTCGACCTCGACCCGCACCCCGTGCGAGCGGAGTTGCACCGCAACATCATTGAGGTAGTCGACGTGGTCGTCGGCCACCGGGATGCCGACCACCTGCACCGGCGCCAGCCACGCCGGGAAGGCGCCGGCGTAGTGCTCGGTGAGGATCCCGAAGAACCGCTCGATCGATCCGAACAGCGCGCGGTGGATCATCACCGGCCGCTGCCGGCTTCCGTCGGCGGCGGTGTATTCCAGCTCGAATCGCTCGGGGAAGTTGAAATCCACCTGGATGGTGGACATCTGCCAACTTCGCCCCAGGGCGTCGCGGGCTTGCACGGAGATCTTGGGCCCGTAGAACGCCGCCCCGCCCGGGTCGGGCACCAACTGCAGGCCGGATTCGGCCGCCACCTCGGCCAGGGCGTTGGTGGCCTCTTCCCACATGGCGTCGGACCCGACGAACTTGTCCGGGTCCTTGGTGGAGAGCTCCAGATAGAAGTCCTCCAGCCCGTAGTCGCCGAGCAGCTCGAGGATGAACCGCAGCAGCGACGCCAGCTCGGCGTGCAGCTGCTCGCGGGTGCAGAAGATGTGCGCGTCGTCCATGGTGAAACCGCGCGCCCGGGTCAACCCGTGCACGACGCCGGACTTCTCGTAGCGGTAGACGGTGCCGAATTCGAAGAGCCGCAACGGGAGTTCACGATAGGACCGCCCGCGCGACCGGAAGATCAGAGTGTGCATCGGGCAGTTCATCGGCTTCAGGTAGTAGTCCTGCCCCGGCTTGCGCACGGTCCCGTCGTCGTCGTATTCGGCGTCGAGGTGCATCGGCGGGTACATGCCTTCGGCGTACCAGTCCAGATGGCCGGACGTGTGGAACAGGTCCGCCTTGGGGAGTTGCGGGGTTTTGACGAACTCGTAGCCGGCGGCGATGTGCTTGCGCCGCGAGTACTCCTCCAGCTCCCGACGCACGACGCCGCCCTTGGGGTGGAAAACCGCCAGGCCGGAACCGATTTCGTCGGGGAAGCTGAACAGGTCCAGCTCGGTGCCCAGCTTGCGGTGATCGCGGCGCTGGGCCTCCTCGATCAGCGTCAGGTGACGCTCCAGGGCTTCCTGTGACTCCCAGGCCGTGCCGTAAATCCGTTGCAGGCTGGCGTTGTTCTGGTCGCCGCGCCAGTAGGCGGCCGAGCTGCGGGTGAGCTTGAACGCGGGGATGTGCTTGGTGGTCGGGATGTGCGGGCCCCGGCACAGGTCGCCCCAAACCCGTTCCCGCGTACGCGGATTGAGGTTGTCGTAGGCGGTGAGCTCGTCGCCGCCGACTTCCATTACCGCCGGGTCGCCAGACTTGTCGTCGACGAGTTCGAGTTTGTAGGGCTCGCTGGCCAGTTCGGCGCGGGCCTGGTCCTTGGACTCGTAGACGCGACGCTCGAACAGCTGGCCCTCTTTGACGATCTGGCGCATCCGCTTCTCCAGCGCCGCCAGGTCCTCGGGGGTGAACGGCTCCGGCACGTCGAAGTCGTAGTAGAAGCCGTCGGTGATGGGCGGCCCGATGCCCAGCTTGGCTTGCGGGAACAGCTCTTGGACGGCCTGGGCCAGCACGTGGGCCGCCGAATGCCGGATCACGCTGCGGCCCTCGTCGGTGTCGGCCGCCACCGGGACGACCTCGGCGTCGGCGGCGGGCGCCCAACTCAGGTCGCGCAGCTTCCCGTCGGCGTCGCGCACCACCACGACACCGTCGGGCGCCCCGCGGCCCGGCAGCCCCGCATCCCGCACCGCGGCGGCCGCGGTGGTCCCGGCGGACACCCGGATCGGGGCTTGCGGCGATCGCACGCCCGGCATGGCCGGACGCTGCGGGTCGCCGCCATCGGCTCCCGAGTCGGGGGGTGCGGGGACGGTCATCGTGGCGGTCTCCAAGGCTCGAGGGGTCGACGACCATGCTATCGGGGCGGTCCGAAACCGAGCAGGGCCGTCGAGCAACGCGAGCCAGGCGCGCTCCCGTTAGAAGGGGGCAGCCGCTATCCGGGCCCGCTGGCCGAGCGGGCGCGCCAGGTCACGGGTGCTCGGCGCCGCGTCCAAGCACCGCGGGTCACACGGCGTGGACGTAGCGGGCCGCTTCCGCCGCGTAGTCGGCGGTGACGCAGATGTCGTAGCGCTGCGCTTCCAGTGTCTGCACGCTCGAGAAGTCACGGCGCCCGCGCGTCGACGCGTGCGCGACAAACCCGAACACCGCACCCCAGAACGCGCCGATGGCCGTCGCGATGAGCAGTGCCCATATCCAGTACGGCCCGACGGTGAAGATGGCGAAAAGCAAGCCGATCAGCAAACCCCACCAGGCCCCGGCGCCGGCGCCGGCCAGCGCTGCCCTGCCGTTGGTCATGCGGCCGGTGACGTGTTCGACCGTGCGCACACCGTCGCCCACGATGCGGACATGCTCCACCGGGAATCCGCCGTCGGACATGCGGTCGACCAATTCTTGCGCGGCGACGTAATTGTCGAAGGAGGCGACAACCTCCCGCCGAACGGGTGGCTCGGCGCGAAGCCCGTGCTCGCTGGGACCGGACGAGTAACTCATTGCTATCTCCTGACGAGTTCTGACAGCTGGTCACCTCTGGGTTGACGTGAATCGCTGAGCGCAAACGGGGAACGTTTCCCGAACTCAACGACAATCCGGATCGAATCGGGCCCGGCGGGGTTGCCGTTCAGCGCCGACGCGACGCGAGCGGCCCAGCGCCTTACGATCGAACGGCAATCGGCCGCCAATCGCATCGGTTGCGGCTTTCGCCCGGGAATGCATTGTCCGCAAATGGATTCGCGGCGTCGGCGGCGGGAAGGATACGCGGCGTCCGGATAGCCGAAGCGGGTAATCGATCGGCCGCTCACGACCCTCAGCCGCTGCCCGGCGGCACCGAGAGGACATGGTTTATGAAGTCCGCGAACGCGTCCATGAATTTGCTCAGGAACTGCTCGGTGCTTGCGTTCGTGACCTCACCCTGATCGGTGATCAGGTCGGTGGTGAATTCGATGTAGGCCTCGGGGGCGGTCATCTGGGGTGAATCGCAATAGCCGAGCACACTGCGCAGGTGTTGCTGGCCCACCGCGGTGCCGATTTTGCCGGGCGAGGTGCCGATCACCGCGGACGGTTTACGGGAAAAGGAGTTCGTCCCCCAGGGGCGACTGGCCCAGTCGATGGCGTTCTTCAGGCTGCCCGGGATGCTGCGGTTGTACTCCGGCGTCACGAACAGCACTGCGTCCACGGCGGCGATCGCTTCCTTGAGCGCGCGCCCGGCCGGCGGGTAATCGGTGTCGAAGTCGCGGTTGTACACCGGTAGGTCCCGGATCGGGATCTCGACAAACGTCAGGCTCTCGGGGGCCACGCGGATCAACGCCTTGGCCAATGTGCGGTTGATGGACTCCGCCGACAAGCTACCGACGAGGTAGCCGACCGTATAACTGTTCACCGCATTACTTACTTCCTGCATCGGAATCGCTCCCGCGGATTGGCGCAGATTCAACCGTCCTCCGCCACGTCGTCGCTAGCAAGACTTTTCTTCGATCTCCCCGACTGCCGGGCCGGCGGGTCGACCGAACACAGCCGCCATGAGCGTTCGTCGCACGCCCGTTGTGCGACCGGGTTTTCAGCCGGACCAGCGTGCCCGCGACCGCGGCTTTCTACGCGGTGTACACCCCGATGCCGAGCGCGGAGTGCGCTTCGCGGTGCGGATCGAGGCGGGCATGTCCCACGTCAACAACATCTCGGTCGAAGACGAACCCCATATGGCCTTCGGTGGCGAAAAACATTCCGGCATAGGATGATTCGGAGGAACCCGGGCGATCGACGAATTCGACCACCGCACACTGGATCAGCGTCCAGCACGAACCCCGTACGTATGCGATGTGAACGGCGATCAGTTTGCGGCCAGCTGATCCAGACCGGGGAACAGTTTGGGTTGCTATCGCGATGATCGCTGTCGGCAGTGCGGCGTGCGGCCACGCTACGGGCGTGACAGGGCTGAGCGTCGGGTAGCGGAATTTCCGTTCTACTCGCTCGGCGCCGGCTCGAATTTTGCTGCCATGGGTTTGCCACATCGGTCACGCGCGGGCGATCATGCCGTATGGCGAATCGCAAGGACGTCTCACCGTCGCCTGGCCACGGCGAATCCCCGACGCCGTCGCAAGAGCGTCCGCCGAAGCCCTGGCACACCGAGGGCCTGCCATCCCCGGACAGCGAGACAGATGACCGGCCCAAGCGGCCGAGATGGTGGCGAGTGCTGATCTACCTCGGACTGGGTTACCTGCTGGTGTTCGGTCTGGTGTCGTTTCAAGACAGCCGCGGCGGACCCACGCAGATCCCATACACCGATTTCACCGTGCAGGTCGAGCAACACAACGTAGCCGAGGTGTCCTCGCGCGGCGACACCATCGAGGGCACCCTGCGCGAACCCAAGCCGGTTCCCGGTCAGGACTCCACGGCGAAGAAAACCCCCACCTATGAACGGTTCAGCACCCATCGGCCCACTTTCGCTCACGACGACCTGCTCGCGGCGCTGGAAGCCAGCGGCGCAACGGTTTCCGCGAAACCATTGACGGAGGAGCGGGGTGTTCTGCTGAATTTGCTGATCTCATTCGCGCCCATGCTGCTGCTGTTCGCCTTCTGGTACTGGCTGTTCAAACGCGGCCAGAAGGCCATGGGCGGAATGGGAGGGATGTTCGGTGGCCTCGGCGGCGGTAAGAAGCGCAAGCCGGTGAACCCGGAATCGGTTCGCACCACCTTCGCCGACGTTGCCGGCATCGACGAGGTCAAAGTCGAGATCAGTGAAGTGGTGGACTTTCTCCGTGACCCGGACAAGTATCGCAAGCTGGGCGCCCGCGCGCCCAAAGGCGTGCTGCTGACCGGACCACCGGGTACCGGCAAGACACTGCTGGCACGAGCTACCGCCGGAGAAGCGAACGTGCCGTTCTTCTCCGCCAGCGGCTCGGAGTTCATCGAGATGATCGTCGGCGTGGGCGCCTACCGGGTTCGCGAACTGTTCGAGGAGGCCCGTAAGGTCGCGCCGGCGATCATCTTCATCGACGAGATCGATACCATCGGGCGGTCCCGTAGCAACGTCGTCGGCGTTGGCGGACACGACGAGCGCGAACAAACCCTCAACCAGGTCCTCGCCGAGATGGACGGTTTCACCGGATCCGAAGGTGTGGTGGTGCTCGCCGCAACCAACCGCCCCGACATCCTTGATGCCGCATTGCTGCGGCCCGGACGGTTCGATCGGACCATCGTTGTCAATCCGCCCGACCGCAAGGGCCGTACCGACATCCTGCGGGTACATACCCGCAAGGTGCCGTTGGCCAACGACGTGGATCTCGACCGCGTCTCCGCCGCCACGCCGGGCATGACGGGCGCCGACTTGGCGAACCTCGTCAACGAGGCCGCGCTGGCCGCCGCGGGGGCAGGCCAATCCGAGGTGACCGCCCGGAACCTGAGTGAGGCCCTGGAGAAGATCCAGCTGGGCACCGCGCGCACCGTGGTGCTGCCGGCCGAGGACCGCCGCCGGACCGCCTATCACGAAGCCGGCCACGCCCTGATCGGCATGCTGCAGCCCGGCGCTGACCCAGTGCGGAAGGTGTCCATCATCCCGCGCGG
>Ga0134125_10010482_pt1 | contig 10409 bp, 6 predicted proteins | sample KB31751_FD_96464 | JGI IMG/M metagenome (GOLD analysis project Ga0134125, IMG submission 96464) | Terrestrial soil microbial communities with excess Nitrogen fertilizer from Kellogg Biological Station, Michigan, USA - KB3-175-1 | ecosystem: Environmental > Terrestrial > Soil > Unclassified ... | reverse complement strand
TCAGTCGATCTGGTGTCTCTGCCAAAATCCCAGGCCTATCGAAATTGCCTGCTTGCTTTGCCAACACTCACTCCTTTGCGCGTGGCCTACTACCAATCGCCTGCATTTGTAGAGCGCATTTGGCAGGTGATACGTGAGCATAAGATCGAGGTTGTTCATGGTGAATTGATTAAAGTTGTTCCGGCGTTGCAAAAAGTGCTGCAACAAGAAAAAATTCCGCTGCTTTATGATTCGGTTGATTGTATTTCGTGGTATTTGCAACAACAATACGGTTCGGCGCGCAATCTGTTGAAGAAAGCTTTCGTCTATACTGAATTAAAGAAAATGCGTCGCTATGAACGTCGTTCCCTGGCGGCATTCGATCAGGTGGTGATTACTTCCAGTCATGACCGGGATTGTCTGATTAAGCTGGGAGAGCAACCTCCCCATATTAAGGTTGTAGCGAACGGGGTGGATATAGAATATTTTACTCCGTCAGACGCTCCGCGCGAGACAGACTCGCTGGTTTTCTGTGCCAAGCTGGATTATTATCCGAATTCACAGGCCATATTACATTTCTGCCGTGAAATACTTCCCCTAATATGGGAACGCCGTCCACAGGTGCGCCTGACGATTGTAGGCAACAATCCGCCGCAGGTGGTACACGACTTAAGTGTTGACGAACGCATTACAGTGACAGGATATGTGCCGGATATTCGCCCTTATCTGGGGAAAGCTTCTGTTGCCCTGGCACCCTTGCGGGTAGCAGCTGGCATGCAGAACAAAGTGCTGGAGGCCCTGGCGATGGGTTTACCGGTAGTAGCCACCCCCGGCTCATGCCGTTCCTTGCAGGTCAAGCATGAGACGCATTTGCTGATAGCTGAGGATGTGTGCAGTTACGCGGATGCCGTGCTGCGCCTGCTCGAAGATACTCAGTTTGCGCAAGACCTGGGGAATGCAGGACGATACTATGTGGAACAGTATCATAGCTGGGCAGCTTCGGCCAATACGTTGAGCAATCTCTATCATTTGATTGTGGCATCGCGCAATTTGCAGAAGCCGTTGTTGGATCCTTCTTACGCTCTGTAGGAAACTTAACTATTCCGACGTGCATCTTTTCATTTCTTTTGTGCTTTCGTGTGCCATCTCAGCGATTATGAAACGTTAACCAATATTACTGTTTCATAACCAATTCATAACCGATTATTACCATTGAACTCAGCGAAAGCCTGCTATGCTTGCGAGCAGTTTATACAAAGTGGCTATTGTTTAATACTTCTGGAAGAAACCTCGTTATAATGGTGAGGTCTCAATCATATGGGTGTGCAAAAAAATTCCAGATATGCTTTTTGTAGGAGGGACAAATATCGATGAACATAGGCGTTGTAGTCAGAGGCCTGGTGCGCTGGATATGGATGCTGGTCCTTTTCCTGATCGTAGGCTACGTTCTGGGCAAGGTACTGACTTCTGTGCTTCCGCCTCAGTACCAGGCTACCTCGATAGTGCAAATAAATGGCACATCACAATCCAGGGTTGTGCAGTCTATCACCGTTTATAGCAACCTGATAAATTCTGATTCGATCCTGGGGACAGCACTAAAGAAATACCCTGGTCTTGATCGCCAGGCAATCGGCACAAAAAACCTGGTGTTGAACCCGGACGATAAATCAAATAGTGTTTCGATTCAGGTAACCCTCAACAACCCAAAGGAGGCAGCAGGCCTGGCGAATGACCTTGCGCAGTTGCTTGTGACAACGCAAAACACTGCCATTCAACACCAATATACCGCACAACTGCAGCTTGTCAATGCACGTCTTAATGCGGAAGAGGCCAAAATTAAATCATTGTACGCGCAGCTTGTTCAGCTTAACTCTGTCCCAAATGGGGCTGTGGTCAATGCCGTTCAGATTCAACAAGTAAATGCTGAAATTCAACAGCAACAAAATCTCCAGAGTAGCGATAACAATCAAGCAACGCAGTTGACGACGGACCAGAAACTGGATAGTACTCCGCTTTTTATTGTACAGCAAGCAATCGTGCCAACCAAGCCATCTGGCATTACAGGTGTAATTCCGTTGGGTCCTCTTGCTCTGGGCGTTATGTTCATCCTGGGCCTGGTCAGTATCTTCTTCCTGGAGAGGATGATGAGGCGCGTCAACAGCGTTTATGGATTACAGAAGGTGCTGGCTTTGCCGGTGCTGGGATCGCTGCGCTGGGTAAGCCCAGGGCCAATGTCTGTGCCGCTCAAGAAGCTGATCGATTCGAAAAAGCCTTATGCTGAAGATACCCGTGTCATGATGGCCGATGTACTCTTCCATGCTGAAGACGCGCGTGCCAGTGTGCTGGCGATAACAGCCCGCAAGTCGAAAGCTGGTATCAGCTCTGTTGCCTCTGAACTGGCTGCTCTGCTGGCACAGAGTAAGCGGCGCGTTCTTTTAATCGATGCAAACCTGCACGAGCCTGTGCAGCATAAACGTCTGGGGGTTGCCAACGATGCTGGTCTCGCCAGGATGCTGGAAGAACTGCGCAACATGAAGGTGAGTCTGAATGCCGCTGTAAGCCAGGAACCAGTTGAAATGCAGCAGCAAGAAGCGATTTCAATGATGGAAACGCGGCGTGTTGCCGGTGTTCATCCTGGTCAGGCTCCAGTCGTAAAATTACACCAGCAGCGTTATAGCTCCAGTTCGAATGGCGCATCGGATAAGGTTATCGACATCTCAGAGAAGTTCCCGTTTGATAGTTACATCGTCTCAACCAATATACAAAACCTGTATGCCCTGCCTGCCGGTAAGTCCAATATCAATGCGAGCAGTCTGCTGAGCATGCCAGAGATGGAGCAATTCCTGCATTGGGCATCCAAGCCTATCGATTTTGTAGTCATTGATTGCCCTGCACTCACTTATGCCGAAGCGCACGTACTGGGTGGGCTTAGTGATCAGACATTTCTGGTTGTGGACGCTTCGAAGGATCGCATGAAGCAGCTGGAGAATATCAAGGAGGAGCTTGTCAGTACCGGTGTGAGGTTGTCGGGTTTGATTGTCAACAAGTTGGGACGATGGATATAAGTTTCACGCCTGTAAAGCCTGACGATGAGGCATATGTTGTGGACTCTATCCCGGAGGTCAGTGCGCTGCTTGGGTACATGTATGGTGGGTTGGAAAATGTTCCTCTTCCATCTACCATACCATCAGGTTCTGGCGTGGTGCAGGGCTGCCTGGCACTTCTCACGCGGGAGACCCCTGCGCAGGTACTGATTGAGCAGATTGGCCTCAGGAAGTATGAACAACTTCGTAGCCTCTACCAGCACAGCAGCCTTCTGAATTTATGGTATAGCTGGGAATTGAAGAATGTCCTGCAGGCCATCACGGAAGAGCACATTCCCGTAATGGTCTTGAAAGGTGCTGACATTGCTACAACGCTCTATCGCCGTACTGAACTTCGCCATTACAGTGATGTCGATCTTATGGTGCAGCCAGAAAAGCTGGCAGCAACCATTGCTGTGTTCGAGCGCCTGGGGTATCATTACCACCAGGAGTACCGATTTGAGACGGTTTCCAGGCAGCGTGCAGCTTTCGTCTATGTAAAAGAAGTGGCAGCGGGTTATCTGGTCTTTGAAATCCATACTTCCCCCCATAGCAACGAGATGGGCGTTTCCTTCGATACAGCTCAGTTGTGGGAACGGGCCCGTCCAATTACTATTGAAGGCATCGATGTCTGTGGCATGGGTATGGAGGATTTATTAGTCTATCTCTGCTGGCATTTCCGTTCTCACTCGTTTAGTCGCCTGATCTGGCTCTACGACATTACCATGGTGCTGCTGCGCTGCTCCGATTCAATCGACTGGAATGAAGTGGGCGACATCGCGCGTAAGCAGGGATTGATGTCAACGGTGTATTACTGTATAGTGTGGTGTCAGCAAGCATTCCATATAAGCCTTCCAGAGCATGTTCATATCGAGAGATTTGCTCCTCCTGCCTTTATTCAGCGGCTGATTACGCATTTTGTGGGCGATGACCTGACTTTGCTGCTTCAGGTGGGCGCGCATCACGAGCGCAAATTGCTGCAGCGCCTCATGGTGGATAATAGACCGGCTTTGTCTCTCGTGTTAATGCGTGCCATCTTCCCCAGCCCTACACATCTTGGGCGTCTCTATATGGAGCATTCTCACCTGCCCGTGCGGCTTTTCTGGCTGTATTATCCCCTACACCCGCTTTTCATGTTGCAGGCATACCTCAGAAATCGCAGCCATAGAAAAAAGCTCACACGAACGCAATTACGTTCGGTGTGAGCCATCTCTGCTACTCACGCAACTTCAGTCGCTTCACTGATCCCAGCCGAAATCCCTGCCCACCAGCTCATAAAGACGGGCATTGTGAGGTTTGAAATATTCCACGAGTTCCTTTCTCAGTCCCGGGTCTAACTTCGACGGTACTTCCTGAGACTTGTTATATTGCTTGTACTCCTTTTGCAGGCCCGCCGGTTCGTAGATAGGAACGTTGAGAAACTCGAGTGTCTGCTTGTAGATCGCTGAGGGATCTTTGTACATATCTTCGCTCTTCATGATCAGAAATTGTTCTCTTGGGAAAAGGCTGAACCAGGCTTCCAGTTGTTCCGCGTACATGCCTCTCGTTTTATAAGAGAAGTGCTGGAAGTTGGGGCTATAGTAATTTTTTTGCGTGGCTATTTTTTCTCTTTCCCCTCGCAGCCTTTCTTCCTCGCGGGCGACAGCCTCTTCAACCGGCAGTATTTCATGACCCAGGGCCACTTTATGGCGATACTGTGAGTAGAGCCTATCGACAGGGTTGCGTAAAAGCACAATCAGTTTGACATGGGGCAGAAGTCTGTCGACTCGTTTGGGCACAAGGGGGTGAAACAGGTAGCCAGGACTGGCTTCACCCGTGATAAAGACCTGTTTACGCACATGTTCAGCAAAATATTTCTCTGTGGAAGTAGGAAAATGTGCTCGATACCAGCTGAGACCGAGGTGAAATCTGTGGTCGAAGAAATGGACCTCTTTCGTCGAAGCTGAGGCAATGTTGGGATGCTCAGTCAAATAATTGTACAGCGATGTTGTTCCCCCCTTTTGCGCCCCGATAATAATGAAATCCGGCATTAATCGTGTAGGATTAGTGATTGCGCGGTAACAGAGATCCATCGCTTGAGCGGCCTTACGCAAAGGATTCACGGCTATAGACTCCTTTCGATAGCAATATAAAGGAACTGCCAGAGGCATGTCTTGCAGAAACGTAGTTTTGGGCATAGTGCAAGCAAATAAAAATCATAGAGCAGGTGTAGACAAAAGTCACTTCCAACCAAAATCTCTATCCAGTAACTGATACAAATGAGCATTGTGCGGCTCATAATAGGCAACGAGGCGTTCTCTTACAGCCGGGTCCATCTTCTTTGGAGCCGCGATCTTCGGTTTATTGTACTGTTTATACTCCTTTTGCAGAGCTTTAGGCTCCGTATAGGGTATATTTAGGAACTCTATCGTCTGCTTGAAGGTCGCGGCAGCGTTTTCATACATATCTTCGCTTTTCAGGATCAAGAACTGTTCGCGCGGGAAAATGCTGAACCACTTTTCCAGTTGATCTGCATATAACCCTCTCGAGATGTACGAGAGGTGTTGATGGTTAAAGCTGTAGCGGGCAGCTAATTCACCCTCGTGGACTTTAATCCTTTCCTCCTCAGCTTCAATGGCCTCTTCGAAGGACAACTTTTCATGTCCCCAGCTATAACTCCATGTGTAGTGTGAAAAGGCCCGTTCGATGGGATTTCTTAACAGGACAATGAGCTTTACTTTGGGCAGGTATTCCACCAGCCTTTCGGCAGCGTAGGGATGAAAAATATAATAAGGACTTGCTTCTCCGGTGATGAAATCCTTCTTTTGGACGCGTTCGGCATAATATTTTTGCATGGTATATGGGAATTGCCCGCGGTACCACGACACCCCCTTTTTATAATAGTTGTCAAAGAAATGGATTTCTTTTTTTGATGCCCCAGCAATGTTAGGGTGCTTGGTGAGGTACTCGTAAAGAGATGTTGTTCCCCCCCTTGCGACTCCGATGATAATAAAATCTGGTTTTAACCGGATTGGACTGGTAGCGATCCGGTAGAATCGTTCAGCAGATTTAGCAGCATCAATAATTGGTCTCATGGCTCAAAACTCCTTATTTCTAGCTAAAAGCTTATTGTATTTTACACTTTGTGTTGTCACGTGTATCCTTATCATGCCCAGCGCGAGGAAGATACAACTCGCGGCTGGTTTCTTCCAGGTTCGGATGATTTGATGGCTGTTTCAGTGCCCTGTTGCTCGATTTGCAATGCTTCCTTATCCCAGGCGGGAACACTGAGTACCAGGCCGAGCAGCAACCAGCGGTATGAGGCCTCCACGAAAGCCTGCGTGCCACCGCCAGCAGCAGCCGAGGGGATGAAAATGCCGGTGAACAGGCAGCCGAAAACGATTGAGATATAGAAGCCGATATAAGCCAGGGAAACTGATTTGCCCAGGTTGGATACTGACTTCTGGAAGCTCTTCCAAGCCTGCCATCCTACCGCCACAAGTAGCCAGAGCAAACAGAAGAGTCCCTGAATGCCCATTTCGGCGAGAACTTCCAGGAACTGATTGTGGGCAACTCCTACTTTGTCCATTCCATAGATACGATCAAAGAACTGGAAGTTACCCGCACCAATACCGAAGACGGGGCTGTGCAACCAGATATTAAAGGAGTCTGCCCAGATTTTGAAGCGGTCAGTACCATACGCCTGTGTGGGATCGAAGAAGTTAGTGGCGCCTGGTATAAGCAACAGGCCCAACGGGAGCAGAAGTACAAGGAGCGCGCTCGGGTTTTTGGTACGTAGAACCAGCATGACCAGCGATGAAATAAACAAGCCGATCCATGCCTCGCGCCCGAATGCCAGAATCACACCGATACTGTAGTAAGTAGTGAGCAGAAGCCATAAGGCCCGCTGTGTACCATTCTTAGCATAGAGGGCTTTGGCAAAGGCGATATTGACGAACAATACAATCAAGTCACCGAGCCCACTGGAGGTTGACCCGAAGACTAATGGGCGTTGAACACTGAGGATGGATTTGTGAGAGAAAATGCCGAGCGGACCAGCAACAACGGTTACTGTGGTGTACAGGAAGCCTGCAATGAGATAACCTACGTTGACCCAATGGGCATCAATGACCCTGCGGACCAAACCAGGAACTACTATGATAAACAACGGCAGGCCGATGAGCAACGACAATTCGGAGAGATTGGTTACGGTAATAGAGACATTAGAATGTGGATAGGTGTAAGGTACATTGGGATCGGGGAAAAGGCGCGAATAGACGATAGAAATGAACCCCACCAGGATGAGGGCCGAAATGGGATAGAGTAATGTTGGGACCAGGTAACGCTTTCCCGACTTGCGTTCGGGGAGGATTACCTGGATTAACCAGATCAACGCAACGAACACAAATAGCAAATTCCCAATATACAGCCGGGAGAGGATACCTGAACTGGCAAGCGAAAGAGCAACGCTGGGGCCTGCGCAGACCACGTATAGTGGCAGAGCATAACGAGATCGTATAAAGAATAGCACCAGCAGATTAATGATAACTGCACCCAGCACACCAATAGCCGGAAGTACAGGCATCTCGTAGGCCAGTACCAGGCAAAGCAGGAGGTAGATGATCAGCGTTACGGTCATGGCCGCTGGCGGGAACGCAAATGAACTTGTCGAAAAATCAAATAATTTATGTTGTTTCATGAAGCTAATCCTCACATGCAAGTAGTTTTGCGCTTATTCCACGTTCTCTCTTAATGCTCGATTAAGTACGGTAACATATGGCACTCCCATTTTTGAGAGCAGAGCTTCTGCCGCCAGAACTCTGGAACTCTTGCTCTTTTGTGCATCGGTAATCAGCACAACGACATCGGAGAGCGACACAAGATTTATTGTATTGGGGTCACTGAGGAGCGACGACCCATCATAGATAATTAAATCCGCCTGGTTGGAGAGCAATTCAGTGAAAGGTTGCAGCCCATTTATACGCAGGAGTTCTTCTTGCCCCTCTGAAGGTCTCCGCTGAATGGATTTACCTATGGGTATTAAGCCTAGTTTTGGAATATGCGTAATAACGATAGGAGAAGAGCTAACGATGCCGGTGGCTAAGGAGCGTATAGCATCCAGGATGCCATTGGTGTTTGGTAACTGGAACCAGCTATGGAGAACGGGATTTTTAGGATTGGCATCGACCAGTAATGTGCGTAATCCACTCTGTGCAGCAGCGATAGCAAGGCTTGTTGCCACCGTACTTTTTCCTTCGAGTCCTTTTGGGCTGGTCACAGTGATTACCCGCAGTCGCTGCTCGTATTCTTCTGCCTGATAACGCAGGCGGCGCAGCAAAGGATAACTCTCAAGCGATGTATCCCTGAGCACTTGCATGCGCATACGATTGTTGTTCAGGTCTGGTAATACCGGCATGATTGCTGCAATGTGCGGCAAAATCAATTCTCGTTTCTTGCCGCGCAGGGGCAGGCTATTGGAGAATTGGCTGGCAAGCAAGGCACCACCGAGTCCCATAATAAGGCCAACAATCGGAGAAAGCGCCAGGCGCTGACTTATGCTGGGAGTTTTTCCTGGAATAGATGTAATATGTGGAGTGCTGTTGACGAGTTGCAGAAGGTCATTGTTGCCGGTATCCTGTTGACCCAGATTCGAAAGTTCTGTGTTAATTGAGTTCTGAATTTGCGTTTGTCGTCTGTACTGGTCTAAGTAAAACTGGTACTGGGAAGTATTATCACGATTCTGTGCCCTCAAGGATTGGAGCTGGGAATTGGTATACGATAGATCAGACTGAACTTGCTTCATCTGGGCGCTCAGGGCTTTCTCCAGGCCATTGACTACATCCATGCGGTTTGCATGGTACCTGCTCAGGAATGCCTGGTAGACAGTCGTGACAAGAAAATTAGCATCCTTCGCATTGATGGCAATAGCACTAAGTTGAAGGGTGGGCGTACCGATCACGGGACTTGCCGTTATAAAAGATTGTAGGGATCTTAGATCGAGGCCAGAGAAATCCTTGTTCTTTGTAATTTGAGGAAGAGCATAGTTCAGTGTATCAGGATCCGTAAAGAGTTTTGTATAAAGAGCAGTAGACTGGTTGTCGGCAATGAAGCCTGTGCCTGAGGGTAGTTGTACGTCTACCTGGAGGGTGGCCTCGTAGATAGAAAACGAAGGTGGATCGGTAATGAACCTGGTGGCTACCGTGGTCAGGATAATCACAAGTAAAATAAACCAGCCCCAACGAAAGGTAAATTTGATGGACTGGACTAAGCGTCTGCGCCAGTTGAATTGATTGATCTCCGAATACTTCTTCATCCCTTTACCTATCATAACCCTTTCCAGGCGTTCTGGAAGGTATGTGAACCTCTATACATACGAATATTTGTCTGCCAGTAATCGCTCAGTGCTGTTTTATTATCCAGGCTTTATACTACTGGCTTACTATTAGTATCGGACTAAGATAGCAGTTGAGAATAGGTTAATCTTTTTGCCCTTCTCTTAAGGTTTCTTAACCCGACCAGTACAGTCCATTGGCAGGAAACGAGCATATTCCTGGCTGTAATCGTCCTACAGGTATAACCATTCCTCAACTCATTTGTAACCGCTTTGCTATTCTCTAGCCTATCCGGTACTGCTACAATGCCTATATATTTGGGTCTGCGTCCTTCAGGATGCTGGTGGTGAAACCCTATCTTTGAGTTCTCGCCGCTTCGCGGCTCGTTTATTTCATTTGACGAAGCGCCGCAGGAGCTGAGGAGTCAAAGAAAAGATTCGCTACCAGTATCCTCCAGGATGAAATTGATGAGAAAGGCGGTATCTGCTCATGTCTGAAGCAGCACCTCTGCGCATTGGAATTGATCTCACCGGAATCTGGCGGCGTTCTACGGGGATTTTTCGCTACGCCACGGAGATTGCCAGACATCTGCTTTTGCTTGAAGAGAACGAGCCACCTGTACGGTATGTCCTCTTTTTTGCGCGCGAGATGCATCCAGATTTTGTGCCTCTCAAGGACTCTTTTGATGCCGTTATCTGCCCAACCACCAATGAACTGATACTCAAGCAATTCTGGTTTCCGTTTATCCTGCCGCGCCAGCGGCTGGACGTGATGCACTATCCCTCGTTTCCACCCCCATATTTCCAGCCATTCGGTCCTCGTAGCGTAATGACCCTGCACGATGCCGGTCCCTGGCGCTACGCGCAGGCGCTTACCTTGCATGGGCGATTATATTTTCGTACGTTGCTGACCCGCGGAACGCATAGTTGCACACGTGTCATCACAGTTTCTGAGCACGCGAAGTCGGAGATCGTACATTTCCTGGGGGGGCGTTATCTCTCTAAAATATCCGTTATTCCTGAAGCGGCGCGGCCTG
>Ga0134125_10010479_pt1 | contig 10410 bp, 9 predicted proteins | sample KB31751_FD_96464 | JGI IMG/M metagenome (GOLD analysis project Ga0134125, IMG submission 96464) | Terrestrial soil microbial communities with excess Nitrogen fertilizer from Kellogg Biological Station, Michigan, USA - KB3-175-1 | ecosystem: Environmental > Terrestrial > Soil > Unclassified ... | reverse complement strand
TGTCTTGTTTTTCTTCGCTCATATTATTTAATACAATGACCTTCGAAAATACGCATTTAAACGCGGATTTCCGCATTTGTGGATAAATAAGCGGGATATAAACACCCATTGCAAAACATTAGGATACTCACTATGAAAGTTTATCTTTGTCAAAATTTTTTTTAGTTTAAATCATTAAATTATTCGTGCATAAACGCACGGCAAAAACAATAAAAACAACCGGGGATTGCTGCAAAAAATTGAAACTATCCTCAATAACTCAATTGATCTAAAAACAAACTAACAAAATGAAAACTCAGGTTTCAATTCTTACAAAAATTACACTTTGCGTGTTACTTGCAGGCAGCATCCTGTCTTGCAATAAAACGAAAACAGATGTCAAAGCTATCTCTGCACCTGTGCCTGGTAAAGACGCCATTGTTTATGTTAACTCAGATACTTTACTAAGCAAATACGATTATTTTAAAGATATGTCGAAGCGCTTGGAAACAAAAGCCAATACGGCCAAAAGTAACGTGGGAGCGCGCGGCCAGGCGTTTCAACGTGAGTACGCTGAATATCAAAGGAATGCAAATACAATGGCGGCCGATGTGCGCCAGTCGACCGAGCAACGCCTGCAACGCGAACAGCAGGACTTCCAAACTTACCAGCAAAACGAGGCTGCGGCCTTTCAGAATGAGCAGGCAACCGAAAATGGTAAATTGTTTGATAAAATTGCCGATTTTGTAAAGGTATATGCTAAAGAAAAGGGATATAAATTGGTTTTAACGTATTCAAAGGCTAATCCAACGGTATTATATGGCGATCCGGCATTGGATGTAACAGCAGATGTTGCAAAAAGGCTGAATGAAGCTTATGCAAAGGATAAAAAATAAGTTCCGGCACTCCCGGTATAAAAAAAGCCTCAACTTTACAAGTCGGGGCTTTTTTATGATGTAAGACCTCAAGCGTTTAAGCCACAAGAATTCCTTCTTTTGTTGTCCCTTTATTATCTAACTCCTCAAATTCAGAATTGCGGCTAATAAACTCAGGGACTATTTCCTTCATCTTGTTCACCACAGCTAAAATATTATTATGCTTATTCAGTGTGAGCAGTTCGTTAATATCGTTAAGCACTTGTTCGTAATTATAATCTATCACTTGTGATATTTTGATCTTTTCGTGATAAGTAGGCATTGTGTTCTCACCGTCATTGAGGAGTTCTTCGTATAGCTTTTCGCCTGGTCGTAACCCGGTATAAACTATTTTAATATCTTTCTCGGGTTGTAAACCAGCCAGCTTTATCATTTTCAACGCCAGATCGGTAATTTTCACAGGCTCACCCATATCGAAAATAAATATTTCGCCGCCTATTCCCATTGTGCCCGCCTCTAATACAAGGTGAACAGCCTCGGGGATGGTCATAAAATATCGCGTAATTTCGGGATGTGTCACTGTTATTGGCCCACCTTTTTGTATCTGCGTTTTAAATCGCGGTATAACAGAACCATTCGATCCTAATACATTTCCGAAGCGGGTGGTAATAAACCGGGTACTGTTGTTATTATTAAGGCTATTTTTTAGAGATTGGATGTAAATTTCAGCTATGCGCTTGGTTGTACCCATTATGTTAGATGGATTAACCGCCTTATCGGTAGAGATCATAACAAATTTACCAACGTTAAAAGCCACTGCCAAGTCAGCTACATTTTTGGTTCCTAACACGTTAGTAAGCACTCCTTCTGTTGGGTTTTCTTCCATCATCGGCACATGTTTATAAGCAGCAGCATGGAATACAACCTCGGGCTTATAATCAATAAACAGCTTGCGCATACGGTTATAATTTCGTATGTCCCCTATAAATATCTTTGACGGAACGTCTGGAAAGGTTTCTTCTACCTGGAGCCGAAGTTCATGCAGCGGGGACTCGGCCTGATCGCATAAAATAATCATTGCCGGGCCATAGCTAAGTACCTGTTGCACAATTTCCGATCCGATCGAGCCCGCCGCACCGGTTACCAATACACGCTTGCCCTGAAGGTCGTCCGAAATGCGTGTCGTATCGATTTGTATGGGTTTGCGTTGCAGTAGATCCTCAATTTTCAGATCCTGAATTTGTTGTAGATTAAGCTTGCCATATATCCACTGGTCGGACGGCGGAACGGTAAGCACCTGAATGCCTAAGGTAAGGCACTTTTCCAGTGCACCTTTTTTTGCTTCATCATCAAGGTGATGATTCATAATAATAGGCTTGTCAACGTTGTCTTTGTCTTTAGGCTTATCTAATTTACCGATGTTGTACACTTTTACCTGCTCAATCTCTTTATTGACTTTGCTGGGGTCATCATCAATAAATCCAACCACATCAAAGTTAGTTTTTGCGCTCGACTGCAACGCTTGTTTTACCAAAACAGCGCTATTATCTGACCCGTAAATTAATACAACTGTTTTTTTTGTGTTCGAATAGTTAGTAATATAAAAAAAGGCACTTTTTACCGCCGTTCGCCACATGATTAGCACAGTGCATGATACCGAAAAATTGATCAGCATAACCATGTTAATCGTAACCGGGTTAACGCTAAAAACAGGCATTACCCATAACTGGATAAATAAGCGATAGATAAGCGTGCTTATAAATACGGAGCTAAATATGCGGAGTACATCCCGGGTGTTTGAATATCTTATGAGACCCTTATGTATGCGCATGCTATACATAACTAAAACCGCGGTAAAACAATATAAGCCCGTATAGATAAAGAAATAACCTCTAAGGATATTTACAAACTCAAAGCGGTAAACGATAAAATAGGAGGAAGAAAACGCCCATGCTACAATCAAAAAATCGAGTAACATGATAATCCATCTGGGAACAACTCGGCTAAAAAGTATATATTTCTTCATGAGTTAGATGCAAACGATACTAAATTAATAAATTCTGACAAAACTACACAAAAAATGATGAAAACTTCTATTTCTCAATAATTAACAAGGTTCCCTGATGGTTAATGTTGAAGATAGTGAAAATGTTAGATAAACGGCAAGCTACCTCATGCTTTTCTCATTAGATTCTTGCAGTTTAATTTTCAACACGATATAAATCAATACCAAAGGCAACACAGATATCAAAAATAAATTGATTAAGGGCAGCCGGATATAAACGCTAACAAATATTATAATTAATAATTGAGTTAAGGCGTACCCTAAAGAAATTAATAAATGAGATATTTTTCGCTCGTTAGCCAATAGTTGATAGAAATGTAGCCTGTGCGCCTTAAAAATGTTCTGTTTAAGCATCAAACGATGTATGATAGTAAAAATTGAATCCACACCATATACGCTCAAAAAAAGCAGGTAACCCCAATTGTGGCTTAAAAAAACGACCGTGAAAAGCAACCAAAGCGTCCATAATGCTATCGTTATACTCCCGACATCGCCGGCAAAGCATTTTGCATTTTTACGAAAGTTAAAAAACAGGAATACCAGGCAGCTCACTATAGGCAACCAAATCAAATCGCTGTTGATGAAATGATTTTGATATAGATTAACATACTGCAAACCACCTAAAATAACCAAACTATAGCATCCGGTCATTCCATTAATACCGTCCATAAAATTATAGGCATTAATTATGCCGATAACAAGTATATACAACAATACAATTTCCCAGGCTGAGAATAACGTAAATACATTTAAAAAAATAAAAACAAGACTTACCGATGCAGTATGAAAAAGTATGCGAATCCGATTTGATAATGTATATATATCATCTAAGAAACTTACAAAGCCTATTGCTATAATTCCACAAAGTGGAAAATAACACCCCGGATGCCATATTAAGGCAATAATTGCCGCGAAAAGTAAAACGATGCCCCCACCACGAATAGTTACAGTGGTGTGGGAACTGCGTTCGTTTGGATGATCTATAATGTTATAATGATCAGCAACTTTAAAATAAATGAGAAGAAGTACGAAAAAGAGAGCAGTTAGTAAAAAATATATCATGCATGTGGGTTGTGCGGAATTCTATTGCCTTTTAAAATTGTCTCAAAACTATCATTTTATCTATCATTTGGTTCCATTTTACTTCCATTTTAGGAATAAAAACAGCAGTAAAAGTATAATTTGGTATCATTTACTTTCCATTAACTACCATTTTTCGATGCAAAAGCATGTTTCTTGATTTGAAGAAACTTAAAAATTAATTCTTATTAAAGGAATTTGCGGTAATTTTCAGTCCTTCGATAGCGGTAAGCGGTAAATCTTTCTTTAATGCCCTTTTGATCTTTTCATTACTTACTATATAGCTTTCCGTAAGTTTATTTAAACGCTCAGTTGTTAATGGGATGTGTAACTTATCTCCTATTTTTGCTAAAAGCATGACCATTGTCTTTGGTATTTTCCACAACCTCGGTTTTATTTTTAGTGAGGAAGCCAATATAGACACCACCTCGTTTGTTGACAAAGCATCATCATCAGCAATATTATATATACCACCAGGAATATCATCCCTGGTAATTAATTCATTGATTACAAAGCATAGATTTTCTATACTTAAAAATGACCGTTTATTATTAAAAGCACCGAGCGGGTAGGGAATGCGTCTTTTGACAAACTTGTACAGTAAGTTTAGATTGCCTTTATTGCCGGGGCCGTGTATCATGCATGGCCTTAGAATATAATAGGACTTCTTGGCGGGTAATGGCTGGCTTTGGATATATTGCTCTGCCATTAATTTTGATTTGCCGTAGTGGGTTTGGGGATTAGGAGTGAAGTCTTCCGTTAATATGCAGGTCAAATTATCTGCCGCCGCCTTTACCGAGCTAATAAAAATAAATTTTTTAGCATCTGATTGTAAAAAAGCATTATACAAATGTTTTGTAAGTTCGAAATTCACGTTATAATATTTTTCAGGGCGTGACGTTTCCCTTAAATCATGAGCTTTACCTGCCAGGTGGATTATAGTATCTATGTTATTATCAAAATGTATATCATTTACCAATTCATTTCGGAAAACGGGTTTTATTTTAATTAAACAGTTATTGAAATAAATTTTAAGGCTTTTACCAACAAATCCGGTTGAGCCGGTTATAATACAATATTTACTATCAGACATTTTGAATTAAGTCCTTCCATTTTTCACTTAACGCATTTATATTATAATTATTCCTCACACCATAAAAGGCATTGTTTCGCTTGTCGCTTAGTATATCCATATTATTTAATATAAACTTAATTTGGTCGTAAAAATCAATAGCAATTTCAATAGTAACACGCTTTTCTTTTAAATTGCTTAAATAGGCACCCCGATTAATTTCTCTTCTATTTCTATATAGAGAATTATTAATTATCCATCCCGAATCTAGTTTTTTTATTAAAGACGCCAAATCTGACCATTCAGGACAAATGGCAATTATTGCCATTCCGGCCGCCATCATAGCATACGTTTTACTTGGCAAACAAACACTTGCACCCCCTGGACTTAGTGACACTAACCCAATATGAAAGTTTCTAATATCTTCTCGCCATTGACTACTTGGTATTGCCGATATTATTTTTACAGGATAATCTTTGAGCGATCTTTCTAGAAATTTTGCTTGGGCGCCACTCACATAAAAATTAAACTCAACCTTGTCTGAGATATCAGAATCATATATATATGTTATAGATTTAATAATAGAGGTCACATCATGAAGGTTACCTAGTTGTCCCCCATAATGTATTATTAATTTCTTTGGGTAACTCTGGGTTGAATTATAGTTTTCAGGATATAATGATAGGTCTGTAGAAATATCGATTATACTTGATTTAACCGCTTCCCCCCATCTATTTTCAGCATGAACTTTTAAAAATTCGCCTAAATATACGGTTGCGTCACATTTTCGCTGATTCAATTTCGTTATTGACCCTATAATTTTAGATTTGAAACTATCAATGCCAATTGAGCCGGCAATTTCAATTGCATCCGGAAATAAGTCATATAGCAAATGTATAACCTTACCATTTTTAAACTGGACCACTAATTTCATTAAGTAAGGCGCATAAAAAGTGTTACTCGTGATAACAAAAATACTGCCTCTTTGACTAGTTAATCCTTTATATAATAAGTATAAAGGATAACAAAAATACATTTGTAAACGTAACCATATCTTTTTTATACCAACCGCTTTTGCAAATTTTCTATATTTTACTTCAGATATAAAAAATAATGGCTCAACAACATAACCGGCCTGCCCGATAGTTTTATTTAAAAAAAAGAAATAGTCGATCCCTACACTGCTTGCCGTGTAAACTTTTAATTTCTTGTTATCCATGATTGGTGGATTTCCTTAAAAGTATCCTTAAGCGGCTTTGTGATATCCCAATCTGGATAATGTGCTTTCATTTTTCTTAAATCACTATAGTAGCAGATATGGTCTCCGATCCGATTGCCGTGCTGATATTTATAACGCATTGTTTTCCCGCTAATTTCAGAGATCATTTCAAATGCCTCCAAAATAGAACACGTATTGTTTTTTCCCCCTCCCAAATTGTATACCTCTGCTATACGAGGAGCTGCTATAAACTCTTCAATAAAACGTGCTACATCAAAAGAGTGTATATTATCCCTTACTTGCTTGCCTTTATATCCGAAAATTGTATACTCCTTCTGTTCTAGGTTACATTTTATCAAATAGCTTAAAAAGCCGTGAAGTTCGACACCTGTATGATTAGGACCAGTTAAGCATCCCCCACGCAAACATACAGTGGGCATATTAAAATATCGCCCGTATTCCTGCACAGAAATATCTGCCGAAACTTTAGATGCGCCAAAAAGAGAATGTTTTGTTTGATCAATGCGGAGTGTTTCGGGTATACCATTTTCATAAGTTGTGTCGGCGTATTCAAAACGTTTATCAAGTTCAATCATTGCAATTTCATTCGGTGCCTCACCATATACTTTATTAGTTGACATGTGGACGAATGGGATTTCCAGGCTATATTGTCGCGTCGCCTCTAATAGATTAAATGTACCCACAGCATTTGTGTCAAAGTCGTCGAAAGGTATTGCTGCCGCTCTGTCATGACTTGGTTGAGCGGCAGTATGAACAATGGCATCCGGTCTAACGCTACTGACCAGGTTAATAACGTTATTTCGATCGCGAATATCGAGTTCATGATGATGAAAATTTACAATGGCATTTTTTAATCTATTTTGATTCCAGCGGGTATCGCCGTTGGCTCCAAAAAAAACGGCTCGCTGGTTGTTATCGACACCGTGTATTTGCCATCCTAAATTTGCAAAATGCAAACATACTTCGGAACCTATTAAGCCTGAGGATCCTGTTACTAATAATTTTTTCATTTATATAAATTTATTCTTTGGCATAAAGCTTGGGTGAATACTTAATTTTATTGATTTGATGTTTACACGTAAAAAACTTCTAATTATCCATAGCAACGATGCGAGAAGACTGTCGTTTGTCTTTCCGTTTAACTTTTTTCGAACGGCCGAAGATCTTAATAACTGAATTGCGCTCGTATCATCTGGCTTTCCAATTATTCATTGAAAACTTCTAATAGCCGTTTCCTGTGTACTTCATGAGAAAATAAAGCTTTATATCGCTTATACAATACTTTTGATATTTGTTGCGTTTTCTTATCGTTGCTAAACTGGATAATCGACTTTCGTAACTCATTTTTATTATTAGGATAATACAAGTATGGATAATTATCATATACTATTTCGGAAATATATCCGACATTAGATGCGATAAAAACTGTTCCCACTGACATCGCTTCTAATAGTACTAAAGGCTTACCTTCATTATAAGAAGGCAATATTAAAGCGTCTGATTGATTGATTTTTTGATATTTAGATTCTCCATCTATTGGCCCATTAACTAAAATATTAGCTGAATTAAAAGACATGATTTTTTCTTTCAAAGTTAAATCCGTAAAGTTTCCATAGCAATTAAGTATGAAGTTTTCGGGGAGGTCTTTAAATACTTCCAGTAAAAGCAAAATCCCCTTTTCTTCGATATAATTAGATAAATAAATAAATTGTATTAAAGAGATTTCTTTTTTTTGTGTCTTTTCAAATGAATATTCGGTATTTATTGTGTTGTTAAGTACGGCAACTTCAATATTAGGAAAATTCCGAAATATATAATCTTGCGTTTCTTTTGATAAAACAATGTATTTGTCGGTTAATCTTGTTACCATCGAAAAAATCAACCTGTTGATTGATTTAGAAGATATAAAAATAGCCAAATCACCTCTATGAATATGGACAACAACTTTTGACCGATTAAAGCATTTAAATGTCAGTAAAAGTATGAACGTTTTTAATGCACCAACTGTAGAGGTTGAAAATACAATATAAAAGTAGGAGAATCGGTTGCATAGTGATAAAAAAATAATTCTAACTATGCGTTTGCAAAAGTTTGCAGTTTTAGCAATACTAAGTTTGTTATGAAGTTTGTAGGGAACAATTTCCTCGTCAATTATAACTCTAAATTTTTTTCTTAAAAATGAAATATTGATTTCGTTGGAATGGCCAACACCATGCATGCTTTTAGGAGGTAGCTCTCCAGAAAATAATAATTTTTTCACGTAATTTAGAAAAATCAAGATTTAGTTTTTAAAAAAAACTTTACATGGTCCACTGGCCAATTTCCTTCAAAATGACGTCTGTTGATGAATTTATTATCAAAAGACAGATATTTTCTATAATTTGATTGAGTAAAATTATATCTAAAAATCTCCGTAGACATGCTGATTGCTTCCGCACTTATATCCGCTAATCTGCCATAAGGATATGCGAAATATTGGCATTCTTCGCCAAGTTTCTGTTCGAGATAATTTTTGCATTGCCTTATCTGATAATCCAGTTGTTCGTTTTCACTTATATTTAATCGCAAATGATCCATTGTGTGCGCACCTATAACATGCCCTTCGTTTTTCAGAGTATTAATTTGAATCCAATCCATAGGCTTTTTATACCCGTTTAGAAAAACAACGTTTTTTAAAAAATTATCAATATAAGCGTTATCGCCATCAATAAAGTTTGGATTGATAAAAAAGGCTGCTTTTATACCAAAATGATCTAAGGAGGGTTTAATTTTCGTGTAACATTCCTGGAAGCCGTCATCAAATGTAAAAGCCACTAATTTTTCTTTTTGTGGAATTTTTTGATTTAAAATCAGTTCAGCGGCTTCTTGAATATTTATAAAAGTGACACTGTCGGATAATTTAACTAATAGATTAAAAAAGGTTGCGCTATTTTCTGAATGTTGGGCAATAAAGTGCCCATTTAAAATATGTATTCCATCTTTGGGAGATGATAATCTTCCTAAAATGTCTAGATAAATTTTTCTGATGTTTTTACGAAGTGTGAACATTACAGCGTTTTTTCGCTAAAACTATATTGTTATGATAAAATAAATTCTCTTTACTATTAGGCAAAATTAAATCAAATAATAATCCTACAATATTTAATGTGCTTAAAATTAAAAAGGTCAAAAATAGCTTAATGTATTTGTTGTTGGGGAATAAATTTTGATAAATAAAAAAAATGAACATTTGCCATACAGTTGCAAAATATGTCGTGGATTTAATTTGTTCTATAATTTCAAAATTATTCCGTTCTAATAAAATTTTTATTCCTGAAGATGAATATCTGCAGTAATCAAATGGTAACCAGTGTTCTTCCCAAACAAATGGTACTGTAAGTAAGAGATATCCTTCTGGCATTAAAACCCTATAAATTTCGGCAAGAACCTCATCTGGATTAGAAATTAATTCAAATGCTTCTGAAGAAAAAACATTTGCAAAACTTTCAGTCGCTAATGGAAAACGCTTGCCATCGTAAAAAATATCTGCTATTACATTATGGTCTGTCCGATCATCAATTCTAAAATCCATGCCAACATATTCGTGCGCATTAATAAAGAGATGTCTATACGGTTTTTTTCCACACCCAACATCCAAAATATCCCCTTGAAGAAGTTTCGAATATCTAACTATGCCTTTATAAAGACCTAAGCGAATAATGAAACTCGGATTTATGAAAATCCCCAAAAAGGAAGGTTTAAATAGTGATTTATACCAAATTTTCTTTATGTTAGCTATCACGTTATTTTATCGGGTTTACATTCAAAAAATATTCGAAGCCCTTGTCATTATATAACAACTAGCTTTTACAACGTGCTGTTAATCGCCCTTTATCAGTTTCTTAATTTGTCCAAGACTTTTTATCCTAAAGCGTGATTAATAGCATTAATAAAGCCCTGAGCCATATGCTTTATTGTTGCATTATTCACATAATAGTTTTTAGCATTTATCCCCATGGTTATATACTTTTTAGGATATTGGTTTGCATCCTTGATAATAGTTACCAATTCGCTTTTGGTATTATAAAACACGCCATTTTCTTTATCTTTAATATTTAAT
>Ga0134125_10010478_pt1 | contig 10411 bp, 8 predicted proteins | sample KB31751_FD_96464 | JGI IMG/M metagenome (GOLD analysis project Ga0134125, IMG submission 96464) | Terrestrial soil microbial communities with excess Nitrogen fertilizer from Kellogg Biological Station, Michigan, USA - KB3-175-1 | ecosystem: Environmental > Terrestrial > Soil > Unclassified ... | reverse complement strand
TGGTGCGGCCGATGCCTGCATTTGCCCGACCCGCCGCGCGGCTCGTTCCTGCGACGGCTGCGATCTTCATCCTGTTGCTGCCCGCGATCTGGAATCGGTTCCCCCTGCTCGAATGGGATACCGGCGGCTATCTGGCGCGCTGGTTCGAAGGCACGCTGGTGCCGAGCCGGTCGACCACGTATGGGCTGTTCCTGGCCGCGTCCGCGCCGCTGCAGTTCTGGCCGGCCGTGGTGCTGCAGGCGGTCGCCGCGGTGTGGATCGTCGCGCTGGTGCTGCGCGTCCACCAATTTCCGGCGCAGCGCTTTGCGCTCCCTGCGATCATCGCGGTCTTGTCCGCCGTCACCGCGCTGCCGTGGCTGGCGAGCGTGCTGCTCACCGACATTTTCGCCGGCCTCGCGGTGCTGGCGCTGCACATTCTGGTGTGCCTGCCGGACCGCGTTTCGGCGCGCGAGCGGCTGGGCCTGGTGCTGTTCATCGGCTTCGCCGGCTCGACCCACAGCGCCACTTACGCCGTGCTGCTCGGCCTGATCCTGGTCGCGCTCGTGGTGTCATGGCGCCTGCCGCGGCTGGTGCCGCGCGCGAACCTGCCGCATGGCGTCGTTGCTGTCGCGCTCGGCGCCGTGCTGCTGCTCGCCGGTAACTACATCGTCGCCCGGCAGATTGCCTGGACGCCGGGCGGCTACGGCATCGCGTTCGCCCGCATGCTGCAGGACGGCATCGTCACCCGATACCTCAACGACCATTGTCCCGATCCGCGACTGCGGCTGTGTCCGTACCGCAACGAGCTGCCGCTCGATGCTGACGAGTTCCTGTGGGGCGACAGCGTGTTCGACAAGCTCGGCCGCTTCAAAGGGCTCGACGACGAAATGCGCACCATCGTGCTCGGCAGCCTGCGCGCTTATCCGGCGCTGCAGATCAAAGCTGCCCTCGTGGCCACCGCCAAGCAGCTCGTCACCGTCGGCACCGGCGAGGGCATCAACGCCAACATGTGGCACACCTACGGCATCATCAAAGACCGCACACCCTATAATCTCGCGGCCATGCGCGCGGCACATCAGCAGCACAACGACCTCAATTTCAATCTCATCGACAAGGTCCACATTCCCGTTGCCTGGGCCGCGATGGCGCTCTTGCCGTTGTTGATCGTGCTCGGCTGGCGCAACGCGGCGTTTGCAGATCTCGCCATTCTGGCGACGACCATATCGCTGTCGCTCCTCGGCAATGCCGCGGTGTGCGGCATCATCTCCAATCCGCACGACCGCTACGGCTCGCGCATCGTCTGGATCGCGGCGCTTGCGGTGGCGATGGCGACGTGGCGCGCTGCGGCGCAGACGCTTCATCGGTCGGGCGATTTGCGCCCCGCGGCATCGTCGCCGGCGGCGCCGTGATTGCAGGTGGTGCCTAAACGCGGAAGTGCTTCGATAATTTCAGACCTTGCGCCTGGTAATTGGAGCCGATGCCGGCGCCGTAAAGCCGCTCCGGGCGCGCCAGCATTTTTTCGAACACCAGACGGCCGACGATCTGGCCGTGCTCGAGGATGAACGGCACCTCGCGCGAGCGCACTTCCAGCACGGCGCGCGCACCGCGGCCGCCGGCACCCGCGTAGCCGAAGCCCGGATCGAAAAAGCCGGCATAGTGCACGCGGAATTCGCCGACCAGCGGATCGAACGGCACCATCTCGGCGGCATAGTCGGGCGGCACCTGAACCGCTTCCTTGGAGGCCAGGATGTAGAACTCGTCGGGATCGAGGATCAGGTTCTGGTCGGCGCGTGCGATCACCGGCTCCCAGAATTCGTCGATGTCGTAGCCGCCGCGCCGATCGACATCGATAAGGCCGGTGTGACGCTTGGCGCGATAGCCCACGATCGCGCCGGCTTTAGCCCGATTGTTCTGCGTCCCGGTCGCGTCAACGCCAGACAGATCGACGCTGACGGCGACGCCTTCGCCCATCACGGCTTCCGTGGCGTCGACCAGCCGCTCCTGCGCGTGCAGCGCGCGCAGCGCCGTGGCATCGAGCGTGCTGTCGCCGTGGCGAAAGCGCATCTGCGACAGCCGCGAGCCCTCGCGGACCAGCACCGGAAAGGTTTTTGGGCTGATCTCGGCATAAAGCGGCCCGCGATAGCCAGCTTCGATGCGGTCAAAGCCGCGCGTCTCGTCGGCAATCACGCGGGTGAACACGTCGAGCCGGCCGGTCGAGCTTTTCGGATTGGCCGCCGCCGCGATCGTGTCCGGCAACGCCAGGCGTTCGAGCAGCGGCACGATGTAGACGCAGCCGGTCTCCAGCACCGCGCCGTTGCTGAGCACGATCTCGTGCAGCTTCAGCTCTTCGATGCGCCTGGCGACGGTGGCGCCTGGCCCGGGCAAAAAACTCGCGCGCACCCGGTAGGCGATGGCGCCGAGCCGCAGATCGAGGCTCGCCGGCTGAATCTGGTCGTCGGCAAACGGCTTTGCCGCGGCGATCGCGCCGTCGTCCGCCAGCGCCGCGATCATGCGGTCCGGCAAAATGCCGCGCTGCGATGCCTTGAACGATAGCGCCATGAGGCGCGATCTAGCGCTGATGCGGGTTTGACGCCAAGGGAGCCGCGGCGTATAGAGAGGCTTATCCCGTGGTCATTTGAGCCGGCCGGCTTGCCGCCACGTAAAACAAAGGGCTAAAAGGCCGGGGACATGTGAGCCCGGCCTGAGGATTTTCCTCCCGGCCGGGTTTTGTTTTGACTCAAGGAGGCCGCATGTCCGCGTCTGCAACCAGAAACTACCGTCCGGAAACGCGCCTGGTGCAATCCGGTACGCTGCGCTCACAGTTCGCAGAAACGTCCGAGGCGCTCTTCCTCACCCAGGGCTACGTGTACGACAACGCCGCGCAGGCCGAGGCCCGCTTCAAGGGCGAAGATCCCGGCTATCAGTATTCGCGGTTCGCCAATCCGACCGTCGACATGTTCGAACGCCGCATTGCGGAATTCGAAGGCGCCGAGGCGGCGCGCGCCACCGCGACCGGCATGGCGGCGGTGACGCTGGCGCTGGTCGGCCAGGTCAAGGCCGGCGATCACGTCGTCGCCTCGAAGGCGATGTTCGGTTCCTGCCTCTACATCGTGCAGGACTATCTGCCGCGCTTCGGCGTCACCTCGACCTTGGTCGATGGCTGCGACCTCGACTCGTGGCGCAACGCGGTGCGGCCCAATACCAAGACGTTCTTTCTCGAAAGCCCGACCAACCCGGCGCTCGACGTCATCGACATCGCCGAAGTGGCCAAGATCGCGCACGCGGCCGGCGCCACGCTCGTGGTCGACAACGTGTTTGCGACGCCCATCTATCAAAGCCCGCTCGAACTCGGCGCCGACTGCGTGGTCTATTCGGCCACCAAGCACATCGACGGCCAGGGCCGCTGCCTCGGCGGCGTGGTGCTCGGCTCGCACAAATTCATCCAGGAAAAAATTCACGTGCTCCTTCGCCAGACCGGCCCCTCGATGTCGCCGTTCAACGCCTGGGTGCTGCTCAAGGGCCTGGAGACGCTCGCGGTGCGGGTGCGCCGGCAGACCGACAGCGCGGCCACGCTCGCGGTCGCTCTCGCCGAGCATCCAAAGATTTCGCGGCTGATCTATCCGGGCCGGCCCGATCACCCGCAGGCCGCCGTGGCGCAGAAGCAGATGCGCGGCGGCTCGACGCTGGTCGCGTTCGAGATCAAGGGCGGCAAGAAGGCGGCGTTCCGCTTCCAGGATTCACTGAAGCTCATTCGCATCAGCAACAATCTGGGCGACGCCAAAAGCCTGATCACCCATCCGGCGACGACGACGCACCAGCGGCTGACGCCGGCGCAACGCGCCGAGCTCGGTATCAGCGATGGCTTGGTCCGCGTCTCGGTCGGCCTCGAACATCCCGACGATATCGTCGAGGACGTGCTCGCGGCGCTGGAGGTGTTGTAGCGAGCCGCTGAAAACGCGACCCACCATCGCATATGTAACGTCGCAGCGATCAGAGAAAGCCGTCGACGAGCAATAAATCTGTTTGTATCAGACGATCCGCTGCGTGACGGCGCCAGGCATTCTTACCGCGTGTGCAACGAGGCGACCGGCGGGCTCGCGGCTTGGGCGATGCCCGCGGCCAACAGCTTGGCCCAGCAGGCGTAGCCCCAATCGTTCATGTGCAGCCCGTCGCGCGACATGAACACGTCGAACGCGTGGTGCTGGTTTTCGTACCAGTCGTGCATGATGGCGAAGCGCCGGAACAGATCGACGTTCTCGTCGTGTGCGGTGAGCGCGATCTGATCGATCATGCCGAATGTTTCGGCTTTGGCGAGCACGCGCGGCGCGTATTGCGGGTCGATCAGCACCACGTCGGCGCCGGTCTCCTTCAGCTCCTCGATGCCGTGGTGCAGCTCGACCGCGTGCGGCCTCAGCGGATGATCGCGCAGCACCGAATTGGTGCCGACCTGCCAGAGCACGAGCTGCGGGTGCTCGGCGATGACGCCGGTTGAGAACCGCGCCATCATGTTGGGCGTCTCCTCGCCGTTGACGCCGCGATTGAGCACCGTGATGTCGTGCCCGCGCAAAAGCTTTTGCAGTTCGACGGCGAGCCGGCTGGGATAGCTGGCGGCCGGCGACGAGGCGCCGGCGCCGGCGGTGGAAGACGAACCGATCGCCACGATGACCAGCGGCTGCCCGGAGGCGAGCCGCCGCGCCGTGCGCCGCAGCGAATGCTCGAGCCGCGTCAGCCGTGTTGGCGCGCGGCAGACGACTTCGGCGCTGGCGGAGGGCTCGTCGGACGGCGGAACCCGAACGAGGGGTGCGGCTTGCGGCCGCAGCGCTTCGGGATCGGCGTCTTGCGGCTGCGGCCGGTTCGGCGCGGCCAGTGCCGGGATCGGCAACGGGGCCGCGGTCGAGGCCGGGACGACTGCGGCCGGCAGCGCAGGCTGGGCGGCAGCCATTTCGGCACGCGCCGGGTGCAGCGCAGCAAGGACGATGCAAGCTGCCGCGGTCCAACCGAGGTAGCCCAACGCTGTCGTTTGCTGTGTTTGTCTGTCCGGCATCAAAGTCTTTTGTTGCAATGGCCTCACGGCGTCAGATGGGCCGCCGCGATGATCTGAAACGCCAACGCCTTCCCGATACAATTGTGCACACGGCGGGCCATATCATAGTTCTTGGTGGCCGCATAGAGATCGAAAGTTCCTTCCTCATTCCAATAGCGCATGATAGCCAAGCGATCAAACAACAACGCGCCATGCTCCTGCGCGACCCAGCGCATCACGTCGGCATAGGCCGTGACGTTGAGCATCGAGGCGGTGCGTGGGCTGTATTGCATGTCCAACAGGTTGGCGTCGGCGCCGGCGGCGTTGATCGCGGTAACGCCGGCGACAAGGCTGGTGCTGAAGGCGTCGGGCTCGACCCCGCTCATGGCATCGTAGGTGCCGGCCTGCCAGATCACCAATGAGGGTTTGTCCTCGCTCAGGATTTTCGGCATCCCGGCGGCCATTTGGGCCGTCGTCTGGCGCGCCTGAACGTGCGCGGTAACCTTAACTGCGGTGCCGGGCAGCCGCTGCTTCAGCGCCTCTTCGAGCCGCGCCGGATAGGCGAATTGCGCGCCGTCTGGTCCGGGCAATGTGGATGAGCCGGTACCGACGACGCTGATGTCGAGCCGGTGCCGCTCCTTGACCTGCTGCATGACGTGCGTGAGGTCATGGTCGCTGGCGATGAGCGAATCCGGCACGGCGCATTCTTCGGCGCCCGCCACGGCCGACCCGTTCGCCAGCGTGATCGCGGCGAGTAGCGCGATGATGAATTTCATGCCTCGCCCCCCGCGAGGGTCCCTTGGACGGGTTGCGCACGCTTCTGCTGGGTGCGTCCCTCGATGTTCTTATACCACGACAGCAGGCTCGCTGTCCCGATCATGATGAGGATGCCGGCAAGGCTGACTGCAGTCTGGATCAGCGGGCCGCCCGACCATTCGCTGATAACGAACTGGCCCGCAAACGCCAGAAACACGCCGAGACAGAAGATTTCCAGCGAATGCTGGCCGCAGCGGATCGCCGGCTGGAAGATCGGCCATTTCAGTCCCGGCCAATCGCGCGGCACGAACCGCACCGTGACGGCAGCCAGCGCCAGAAAATGGGCGAAGCGCAACACGTCGAGATTGGTCTTGTCGACCGGATAGATCAGTTTGCCGAGCCAGTTCGGCACCAAAAACTTCAGCGAGTCGAAGTGCCAGGTCAGCGTCACGTCGAGGCCGAACAGGAGGTAGGCGACCGCGACGGCGAAAACGATCGGCGAGCGCAGGAATCCTTCGAGCCGCTGTGCGCCGCCGAGCGCACACCAGGCGCCGAACACGAACAGCAATTGCCAGGCGAACGGATTGAAGTACCAGACGCCGTTCGGATAGGCCGGGAAATTGATGTCGTAGTGCAGCGCCAGCACATAGACGACGGCCGAGCCGATCAGCGCGAATGCCGGCTGCCGCAACAGCAGGAACAGCATCGGCGGAAAGCACAGCAACAGCACGATGTAGAGCGGCAGCACGTCCATGTTGACGGGCTTGAACTTCAACAACAGCGCCTGAAAGATCGTGACGTCCGGCTCTTTGAGAAAGCCGAGGATGTTCATCTCTTCGGCATAGAGCGGATTCTCGAACGTCGCCGCCACATAGGCGATCTCGGCCATGAAGATGGTGAACAGGAAGATATGCGCGACGTAGATCTGCCAGGCTCGCCGCAGGATGCGGGCGCCCGAGACGATGAAGCCGCGCTCGCGCATGGCGTGGCCGTAGACGAACGCCGCGGTGTAGCCGGAGATGAAGATGAAGATCTCGGTGGCGTCGGAGAAGCCGTAATTGCGGATGGTGAACCAGTTGACGACGTTTTCCGGGATGTGGTCGAGGAAAATGAGCCACAGCGCGATGCCGCGGAACAGATCGAGCCGCAAATCGCGTCCGCTTGGCAGCGCGGCCGCGGACGCCGTTGCACGCGCCGCCGCCGGCGCGCGGGACTTTTCGGTCTGCCGGTCGGCCCAACCTGCCGGCGTGCGCAGAAGCGAGGTCAAACCCAATCCACGGATCACGGTATGCTCGTCGATCTCTTTGGGCGGCGCCCAGCCGCTTGAGAATGCGCGCCCGCACGGTTATTGCAACAATGCGGCGAAATCTATTCACTTATGCGTGGATTTCCATGTGTCCGCGCAGGGTATCTTGCGCCAGCCGTGGGTTTCGGCAAAGCACCGTCGGAGAGGGTGAGGAACGACAACATGTACCGTGCCGTGACCCGCGCGATCGAGGTGATCGTCACGCCGCGCTTCATCGCCGACCGCTCGTCTGTCGAGAACAACCATTTCTTCTGGGCCTATACGGTCTCGATCACCAATCAGGGCAACGAGACTGTGCAGCTCAAGACGCGGCACTGGCGCATCACCGATGCGACCGGGCGGCGCCAGGAAGTCCGCGGCGCCGGCGTGGTCGGCGAGGAGCCGGTGCTCAAGGCCGGCGAGGCGTTCGAATATACGAGCGGCGTGCCGCTGCAGACGCCGTCGGGATTCATGGCCGGAACCTACGGCATGGTGAGCGCGACCGGCGAGCACTTCGACGTGGAGATACCGGCGTTCTCGCTGGACTCCGGCGAGGCCAAGCGGACGCTGAACTAGAGCGCGGGCGAATCCGCCGCGGCGATCTCGCCCGGCGCAAACACGTAGGTCGAGCTGCAGAACTCGCAGGTCACGGTGATCTTGCCGTTCTCGACCATGTCGTCGCGGTCGGTTTGCGAAAAGCTCTTGAGCATGTTCTCGACGCCGTCGCGCGAGCACGAGCACTGCGCCTCTACGGGCGCGGCGCGGAACACGCGCACGCCATGCTCATGGAACAGCCGGTACGCCAGCCGCTCGCTCGACAGCGCCGGGTCGATCAGCTCGATATCCTCGATGGTGGCGACCAGCGAGCGGCCTTCGACCCAGGCTTCGTCCTCGGTCACCATATGGGGCGCCGTGCCCGCGGGCGCGTCGCCGGGATCGAGGTCGGCCTGGCGCGCGCGCTCGATCGAGTTCGGTAGAAACTGCAGCAGAATGCCGCCGGCGCGCCAATGCCGGCGCTGGCCGCCGGCGCCCGGCCGAAACTCTTCGGCCACGGCCAGCCGCACCCGCGTCGGAATCTGCTCCGAGCGCAGGAAATACTGATGCGCGGCGTCCTCCAGGTCGCCGCCCTCCAGCGGCACCAGGCCCTGATAGCGGCTCATGTCCGGACCCTGGTCGATGGTCATCGCCATGTGGCCGTGGCCGAGCAGCTTGCCGGGTTCGGCCGCATTGGCCGCAATGGCGGCGGCCACCCGCTCGGCATCGAAGCGGGCGCAGGCCCGCACCTTGCCGGGGGCGGTGAAATTGACCACCAGCATGCGCACCGGCCCGTCACTCTGGGTCTGCAGGATGAAGCGGCCGTCGAATTTCAACGACGAGCCGAGCATCACCGTGAGCACGATGGCTTCGCCCAGGAGCTTGGCCACCGGCGCCGGATAGTCGTGGCTCGTCAGAATGGTGTCGACGGCGGCGCCAAGCCGCACGATGCGGCCGCGCAGGTCGAGCGCCTTCACGGCGAACGGCAGGATCGTGTCGTCGACCGCTTCGGCAGCGGGGGCGCGGGTCGGGATGGCGATGTGGGGATCATGCATCGCCGAAGAATATAGGCGCTCCGGCCCCGATTGTGAGCCCCGCGAGATTTGTGCGCCGTTGCCGGAAACGCCGAAGGCTTCAGCGGCCGTTCGCCTGCAGGCACCAGGCCAAGATTCCCTTCTGCGCGTGCAGCCGGTTCTCGGCCTCGTCGAACACCACCGATTGCGGGCCGTCCATCACCGCGTCGGTGACCTCCTCGCCGCGGTGCGCCGGCAGGCAATGCATGAAGATCGCGTCCGGCTTGGCGCGCGCCATGAGCGCCGCATTGACCTGATAGGGCTTGAGCAGGTTATGGCGGCGCGCGCCGTCAGCGTCGCCCATCGACACCCAGGTGTCGGTCACGACGCAATCGGCGCCGTGGACCGCGGCGTCCGGATCGGTGCCGATGCTGATGTCGGCTTTCGACGATTTCACCCAATCGAGCAATGGCTTTTTCGGCGCCAGCTCCGGCGGCGTGGCGACGCGCAGGCGGAAGGCGAAGCGTTCGGCGGCGTGCATCCACGACGCCAGCACGTTGTTGGCATCGCCGGCCCAGGCGACGGTACGGCCCTGGATCGGTCCGCGATGCTCCTCGAACGTCATGACGTCGGCCACCACCTGGCACGGATGCGAGCGCCGGGTCAGTCCGTTGATCACCGGCACCGTGGCATGGCGAGCCAGCTCGTTGAGCTCGTCGGCGTCGAGGGTCCGGATCATGATCGCGTCGACGTAGCGCGACAGCACCCGCGCGGTGTCGCCCACGGTCTCGCCGCGGCCGAGCTGCATCTCTTCGCCACTCAGCAGGATGGCGTCGCCGCCGAGCTGGCGCATGGCGACCTCGAACGAGACGCGGGTGCGCGTCGACGGCCGCTCGAAGATCATCGCCAAAGTCTTGCCGGCGAGCGGCCGGTCGTTGCCGGCGCGATTGGCTTTCATGGCGCGGGCATTGTCGATCATGCGACGCAGCTCCGCCGCCGGGATGTCGATGAGGTCCAGGAAGTGGCGAATGCTCACCGCACCGCCCCCTGTTTGCTCCCCTTTCCCGCCGGCGACGCGGGCGACGGCGCAATCGCCGCCCGATTCAATGTGGCGCAGGCGCGATCAAGCCGCGCCAGCCCTTCCGCGAGCTCCTGCTCGGTCACGATGAGCGGCGGCAGCAGCCGCACCACATTGTCGCCTGCCGCCACGGTCAGCATCTTTTCGCCGCGCAGCGCATCGACCAGCTCGCCGGCCGGGATAAGCGCGCGCAAGCCGACCAACAGGCCTTCGCCGCGCACCTCGGCGATCAATGCCGGATAGCGGTCCTTGATCTCGGCCAGCCGCTGTTTGAACAAAAGTCCGATGCGCTTGACGTGATCGAGAAAGCCGGGCTCGAGCATCACCTCCAGCGTGGCGTTGGCGGCACTCATGGCCAGCGGGTTGCCGCCGAAGGTCGAGCCGTGGGTGCCGGCGGTCATGCCCTTGGCGGCGTCGCCGGTGGCCAGCACGGCGCCGACCGGAAAGCCGCCGCCGAGCGCCTTGGCGAGCGACATGATGTCGGGCACGACGCCGGTCCGCTGATAAGCAAACAGGTCGCCGGTGCGGCCCATGCCGGTCTGCACCTCGTCGAAGACGAGGAGGAGGCCATGCTGGTCGCACAGCTCGCGCAAGGCGCGCAGGAACGACGGCTCGACGGTGCGCACGCCGCCTTCGCCCATCAGCGGCTCGATCATGATGGCGGCGGTTTCGGGCCCGACCGCGCGGCGGGTCGCCGCCAGATCGCCGAACGGCATCTGATCGAAGCCTTCGACCACGGGGCC
>Ga0134125_10010477_pt1 | contig 10412 bp, 4 predicted proteins | sample KB31751_FD_96464 | JGI IMG/M metagenome (GOLD analysis project Ga0134125, IMG submission 96464) | Terrestrial soil microbial communities with excess Nitrogen fertilizer from Kellogg Biological Station, Michigan, USA - KB3-175-1 | ecosystem: Environmental > Terrestrial > Soil > Unclassified ... | reverse complement strand
TCGACCGCTGGCGCGAGGAACGCGACGGCATCCGCAAGGACATCGAGTGGATGAGCCGGGTGGGGATCGGCGGCCTGCAGAACTTCGACGTCGACCTCCTGACGCCGCAGGTGGTGCCCCACCGTCTGGTCTACATGTCGCCGGCTTGGAAGGACGCCTTCCGCTACGCGGCCCAGCTCGCCGACCAGAAGGGCCTGGAACTCGCCATCGCCTCATCGCCCGGCTGGAGCGAGACCGGCGGCCCGTGGGTCACGCCGCCGGACGCCATGAAGAAGCTGGTCTGGAGCGAGACTCTGGTCACCGGCGGGACGCCCTTTAAGGGCCGCCTGCCGGAGCCGCCCAGGACCACCGGGCCGTTCGCGGACGTTCCCGAGGCGCCGAGCATCCTGGGGCCGCCGGATCCGAACAAGCCGCAGCTCTACACGGATGCGGCGGTCGTGGCCTACCGGCTGCCTGACGGCGCAGGCCCCCTTCCGACGCCGAAGATCAGCAGCGGCGCGGGCGAGGCCATCGACGCCTCGATCCTGTCCGATGGGCTGTTGAAGGCGGTGGTGACCATCCAGCGCGGATCGGCGGAGTCGCCGGCGACGGTGGTGCTGCAATACCCGCAACCGGTCACCGTCCGCTCGGCGATCCTGGCGCTCGGCCAGAGCACCGACGTGTTCGGGGTGGGCGGCGAAGGCGTCGCCCCGCGACTGGAGGCGCAGGACGCGCAGGGCCGTTGGGCCCGCGTCGCCGACATCGACCCCAAGGGCGTCGCCCAGACGACGGTCAGCTTCCCCGCGGTGACGGCGAGCCGCTTCCGCATCCTGTTCACGCCCGCCGCATCGCCAGGCACGGCGTTCACCGGCGCGCCCGGCGCGCAGACCATCAGCTTCGGCGGCGGCGCGCCCGCGAAAACCATCGGGCTCCGCGAGGTGCGGCTTTCGGGCGAAGCGCAGGTCAATCGCGCCGAGCTCAAGGCGGGCTTCGGGGTCGCCACGCAATATTACGATCTCGACCGGGGCCTGCGCGACGAGCCCGGAGTTCCGGTGACCTCGGTCATCGATCTCACCGGACGGATGACGCCGGACGGCCAGCTCGACTGGACCCCGCCGGCCGGCCGCTGGAAGATCCTTCGGCTGGGCTACTCCCTCACCGGAACCACCAACCACCCGACCACCAAGGAGGCCTCCGGGCTTGAGGTCGACAAGATGGACGGCGCGGCGGTGCGCCGATATCTTGAGACCTATCTGAGCAACTACACCGCCGCGGCGGGCAAGGACCTGATCGGCCAGCACGGCGTCCGGGCGCTGCTGACGGACAGCATCGAAGTGGGCGCCGCCAACTGGTCGCCCAGGATCCTCGAGCAGTTCCAGCGGCTGCGCGGCTACGATCCGCGTCCGTGGCTGCCGGCCATGACCGGCGCGGTGATCGGCTCGCGTTCGCAGAGCGACGCCTTCCTCTACGACTGGCGGCGCACCATGGCCGACCTGCTCGCCAGCCAACACTATGGGACGGTCGCCAAGGTCGCCCATGAGCACGGGTTGAAGCTCTACGGCGAAGCGCTGGAAGACCGGCGGCCGATGCTGGGCGACGACCTGACCATGCGCAGCCACACCGACGTGCCGATGGCCGCGCTCTGGACCTATCCGGCGGACACAGGCCCCCGTGCGACCTTCATCGGCGACATGAAGGGCGCGGCTTCCGTCGCCCACATCTATGGACAGAACGTGGTCGCCGCCGAGTCGATGACGGCCGCCTTCTCGCCCTGGGCCTTCGCGCCCCACGACCTGAAGAAGTTCATCGACCTGGAGTTCGTCACCGGCGTGAACCGGCCGGTGATCCACACCTCGGTCCACCAGCCCCTCGACGACAAGCAGCCGGGCTTCTCGCTCTTCATCTTCGGCCAGTACTTCAACCGGCACGAGACCTGGGCCGAGATGGCCAGGCCCTGGGTCGACTACATGGCCCGCAACGGCTTCATGCTGCAGCAGGGCCGCAACTTCGCCGACGTCGCCTATTTCATCGGCGAGGAGCGGCCGATCACCCAGATCTACACCGACAATGCGCTCGGCGATCTGCCGCGCGGCTACGCCTACGACTTCGTCAACGCCGACATCCTGATCAACCGGCTGAGCGTGCAAGCCGGCGACCTGACCGCGAAAAGCGGCGCGCGATACCGCATCCTCTACCTGGGCGGCGACAGCCGGCGCATGACGCTGCCGGTGCTGAAGCGGTTGGCGGCCCTGGCCGAGGCCGGCGCCACCATCGTCGGCAAGGCGCCGGGCGCGAGCCCCAGCCTCTCGGATGATCCCAAGGCGGTCGCAGCCCTGATCCACCGCCTGTGGAGCGGCCAGCCGGTCACCAAGGTTGGGGCCGGCCAGGTGATCGCCGGCGCCGACCCGGAAGCCGCCCTGCGCGGCATCGGCCTGGCTCCCGATTTCACCGACGGCGACGCCAAGGACGGCCGCGAAGTCCTGTTCCTGCACCGGCGGCTCAAGGACGGGGACGTCTACTTCGTCGACAACCGCAAGGACCGGCCAGAGCGCTTCGAGGCCCGCTTCCGGGTGGCCGGCAAGACGCCGGAGATCTGGCGCGCAGAGACCGGCGCGTCAGAGCCGGTCAGCTACCGCATCGAGGGCGGGCAGACTCGCGTGTCGCTGGAGATGCGCCCCTACGACGCCTTCTACGTCGTGTTCCGCAAACCGGCCGCGAAGCCCGCCCGGGTCGTGCGCCAGCCCTCGTGGCGACCGTTGCAGAACCTGGACGGCGGCTGGGACGTGACTTTCCAGCCGGGCCGCGGCGCGCCCGACTCCGCGCACCTGGAACGTTTGGCCTCGCTCAGCGAAAACGCCGATCCGGGGATCAAGTACTTCTCTGGCGTCGCCACCTATCGCAGGACCTTCCGCCTGGGCGCGGTGGCGCCCGGCCACAAGACCCTGCTCGACCTGGGCGCGATCGGCGACATCGCCGAGGTGTCGGTGAACGGCGTGCCGCTCGGGACGGCCTGGCAGGCGCCCTATCGCCTCGACGTCAGCAAGGCGTTGCGGCCGGGCGAGAACAAGGTGGAGGTTAAGGTCGCCGACCTTTGGGTCAATCGGCTGATCGGCGACAAGCAGCCCGGCGCGAAGCCGATCACCTTCACGACGGCCCCGACCTACAATGCCGACGCGCCCCTGCGGCCCTCCGGCCTGATCGGGCCGGTGACTCTGCTGACGGCGCCCTAGCTAGGCCGGGCTATGCCGCGACGATCACGTGGACGCCGGCGGCCTCGAGCATCCGGCGGTCGACGTCCTTCACACCGGCGTCGGTAATCACCATGTCGATCTCTTCGAGTTCGCAGACCACGTGGCCCGAGGGCCCTGTGAACTTCGAGGAATCGACGAGGACGATGATCTCGTCGGCCTTTTCGATGAGGCGACGCTCGGCGGCCACTAGCACCACATCGGCCTGCATCAGCCCTTGGGGGCCCAGCGCGGCTGCGCCCATGAAGAGCCGCGGCGCATGGAAGCGCGGCATGCTTTCCTCGCCTGCCGCCGACAGGATGATGTTCTGTTCACGGAAGACCGAGCCTGCGGGCACCAGGATCCGGGTCGTGGGCTGAGACAGCAGCGCGCTGACGATATGAAGCGAGTTGGTCAGCACCTGCAGATGGAGGTCGGCGAGGTTCGGGCACATCTGCAGCGTCGTCGAGCCGCCGTCGATCATCACGCCCTCGCCCTCGCGGCACAGGGCGGCGGCGGCTCGGCCGATGGCCTCCTTCTGTGCGGTGTTGCGCGCGATGTTCTCGTGGAAGGGCGCGCCGCTCAGATGCAGCGGCATCTGCGGCGCAGGCTTCGGCGTCCCGCGGACCAGTTCCGCGCCGCCGCGCACGCGCTTTAGGTCTCCCCGCCGCGCCATCCGCTCGAGATCGCGCCGGATGGTCGCCGGCGAGGCGTCGAGCTGGCGGTCGAGTTCCTGGAAGGAGACGAAGCCGCGGCCGTCGAGCAGGTCGGAGATCAGTCTTTCGCGCTCGTTCGCATGCATTTACGGATACTCGCCCCTGCTGAGGCCATTGTCCGGGGCGGCCGAGCGCCAATCAAGCATTTTCGCTCACATTCCGGCGGCCGCACCCGCCGCCCCGATCCGCGCGGCGTCGCGGCGCCACAGGTCGGCGTAGGCCCGCAGATCCTGCGCCAGCGGCTCCACGGGCTCAAGCGAGGAGAGCGGCGTCAGGCCTGGGTTCAGCAGGCGCAGCGCGCCGTAGGAGACGTCGTGCTGGGCGTTGGAGACATAGATCCGATCCTGGGGCCGCAGGGACGCGAGCGCGCGAACGAACACCTCCGCCTCCGCAAAACGCCCTTCCACGACGATCCGCTCGCGGGCGCCGATCAGGCCGAGCGAGGCGTCGGCGACCAGCGCCGCATAGAGGGCGACGCCGGCCCGCCGGGCCATGGGATCCGTCGGCATGTCGATCCAGCGGCCGGCGCCCTGCGGGAACGGCCCGACGCCCGGCGTGAAGGTGGGCAGGACCCGCGCCCCAACCGCCAGCACCGTGGGGACCGCGGCCAGGAGCTGCGGCTGATCGGGCTTGACGTCGATCCGTCGCGTGTCGATGCCGGACAGGATTTCTACCTCACGCCCGCCCATGAAGCGTCCCGACGGGATCGGCGTCCCGTAGGCGTCGACATTCACCAGGCAGTCGCGGGCTTCGGCGAGCGCGGCGATGTCCACCTCGGACGCGCGCGCTGGCGAGCGCATGGCCACGAACCAGGTGCCGGTGGAGAGCACGGTGGATTCCCGGTCGGCGATCTCGGGAAAACCCCGGGCCGCGAGCAGGGCTGCGTTGGAGTCGTGGAGGCCGCAATAGACCTGGGTCTGCGGCGAGAGCCCCGTCCGCGCGACCCAGTCGGGGCGAAGCGGCCCAAACGCCTCGCCCGCCCGCCTCAGGGGCGCCATGCGTTCGGCCCAGCCCCGGCGCGCCGCCAGGGCGCTGAAAACGCCCGCCCGAGGCCGCCACAGGTCAGTGTGGCACCCCAGGCTGGTCACCTCGGTCGCGGCCACGCCGGAAAACAGCCACGCCCAGTATTGCGCCCAGGTGACGACGCTCGCCCCAGGACTGAGCAGGCCGGGATAGAGGACTTCCAGCCACGCGAGTTGCACGCCGAGGTTCAGTCCGAGCGGCAGGCGTGGCGAGCCGGTGAGCTCGAACGCGTCGCGGTCGAGGTCATAGCGCGCACGCACGGGCTCCGGGACCGGTTCCTCGTAGTCCGGCGACGGACAGGCGAGCCGTCCGTCGCGCAGCACCGCAAGCGCCGCGCCGTGCCCGACCGGCACGAGCGCCGCCACCGGTCCGCGGCTTGCAAAGTCCCGCAAGACCTCCGCCGCCCAGGCCTCGACCCCCGCCGCGTCGAGCGCAGCGAAAGCGCCTGCGTCCGGCCGCGTGTTGGGGCGCGACTCCCGCGCGATCACGGTTCCCGACGAGTCCCACAGGCTCAGCTTTGTCAGGGTCTTGCCGACATCCAGGACCGCTGTCAGACCGCCTTCCAAAGCCTCGCTCCCGCAACCGTTTGATTGATAGTTATCGAAGATGAGCGTATGAGGCCAGCCACGTACACAACGCCCCAGTTCCCGGTAGGACGCCTAGTCTCATGAAGAATGAAGCCGGCCCGATCGCCGACCTTCCCGTTGCGCTCCCGTTCGCCGTTCCGGAGAGCCGCTGGGACCGGATCGAGGCCGCCGGCAAGACGCCGCAGGACCTGCTGCTCTATCGGTCGAACCTCCTGGGATCGGACCTCACCGTCACCAACTTCGGCGGCGGCAACACCTCGGCGAAGCTCACGGAGACCGACCCGCTCACCGGGGAGCCGGTCGAGGTCCTTTGGGTCAAGGGCTCCGGCGGCGACATCGGCTCGATGAAGCTCGACGGGTTCTCGACCCTCTATCTCGACAAGTTCCGGGCGACCGAAAAGCTCTACCGCGGCGTCGAGTTCGAAGACGAAATGGTGGGCTATCTTCCGCATTGCACCTTCAACCTGAACCCTCGTGCGGCCTCGATCGACACGCCGCTGCATGGCCTGCTGCCCTTCGCCCATATCGACCACGTCCACCCCGACGCGATCATCGCGCTGGCCGCCTCGTCAGGCGGCGAGGCGGCGACGCAGGAAATCTGGAAGGGCGCCGTCGGCTGGCTTCCCTGGAAGCGGCCGGGGTTCGAGCTCGGCGTCCAGCTCCGCGACCATATGGCCGCCCACCCGGACCTGCGCGGCGTGATGCTCGCCGGCCACGGGATCATCTGCTGGGGCGACAGCGCCGAGGCCTGTTACGAGAACACCATCGAGCTGATCGCCGAAGCCGCCAGCTATCTCAACGCGCGCCTGGCGGGACGCCCGGCGTTCGGTGGCGAGGTCACCCGGGCCCTGCCGCCGGAGCAGCGCGCGGCGGCGGCGATGAAGCTCATGCCTCGGCTGCGGGCGAACATGCCGGGCGAGCGCCCCAAGGTGGGGCACTTTTCCGATGACGCGGAAGCCTTGGAATTCGTAGGCGCGAAGGACTTCGAGCGCCTGGCGGCCATCGGCACCTCCTGCCCCGACCACTTCCTGCGCACCAAGATCGCGCCGCTCACCCTCGACCCCAGCCGCCTCGATGACGACGCCGACATCGCCGAGCGCTTCGAGGCCTATCGTCAGGGTTACGCCGGCTACTACCAGCGCTGCGCGGGCCCGCACGACCCGAAGATGCGCGATCCCAACCCGATCGTGATCCTGGTCCCGGGCCTTGGCCGGTTCACCTTCGCCGCGGACAAGACCACGGCCCGCCTGGCCGGGGAATTCTACGGCAACGCCATCAATGTGATGCGCGGCGCAGAGGCCATTGGCGGCTACGTCGGCCTGCCGGAGCAGGAAGCGTTCGACATCGAGTACTGGGCGCTCGAGGAAGCCAAGCTGCAGCGCATGCTCAAGCCCAAGCCGCTGGTCGGAAAGATCGCGCTGATCACCGGCGCCGGAGGCGGCATCGGCCAGGCCACCGCAGCGCGCCTTGCCGCCGAAGGCGCCTGCGTGATGCTGCTGGACCTCAACGGCGAGGCCGTGGAGGCCGCGAGGCTTTCGCTCGTCGAGAAGTTTGGCCGCGACCTGGTCCGCGCCGCCGTGTGCGATGTCACCGACGAGACCCAGGTCCAGGCCGCGTTCGACCTCTGCGCGCGGGAGTTCGGCGGCCTGGACATCCTGGTCGCCAACGCCGGCATCGCGTCGTCCGCGCCGATCGAGGAAACCACCGTCGGGCTCTGGCGGAAGAACTACGACGTGCTCGTCGAGGGCTACTTCCTCGCCTCGCGCGCCGCCTTCCCGCTGCTGAAACTCCAGCAGGGCGGCTCCATCATCTTCATCGGTTCCAAGAACGCGCTCGCCGCGACGCCCAACGCTTCGGCCTACGCCTCGGCGAAAGCGGCTTCCCTGCACCTGGCGCGGTGCCTGGCGCTCGAGGGCGCGCCGGACGGCATCCGCGTCAATGTGGTCAACCCGGACGCCGTGATCCGGGGCTCGCGGATCTGGGACGGCGAATGGCGCCAGGAGCGCGCGGGCGCCTATGGCATAGACGCCGGCGAGGAGTTGGAGGAGTTCTACAAGAACCGCTCCATGCTCAAGCGCAGGGTGCTCCCCGAGGACGTCGCCGAAGCGGTGGCCTTCTTCGCCTCGGACGCCTCGGCCAAGTCGACGGGCAACATCATCAACGTGGACGCCGGCAATGCCCAGGCCTTCACCCGCTGATCGCGCGAGGGCGTCGCACGTCGCGTCACAACGACAAATCGGAGCGAGACGACGATCATGAGCGGGCTTCCTCTGTCGCCAGACGCGATCCAAAGCCGCAACGAAGAGAGCCGCGCCGGCCTCCAGGACGAGTACGACGCCCTGGGCCGCGCGCTGGACCGGCGTGGGATCGCAATCGATGCGATCAAGGCGAAGGTCGCGAGCTTCTCGGTGGCCGTGCCCTCATGGGGCAGCGGTCGCGGCGGCACGCGGTTCGCGAAGTTCCCGATCCCCGGCGAGCCCACCAACATCCACGAAAAGCTCGCGGACTGCGCGGTGGTCAATCAGTTGTCCCGCGCCACGCCGCGCGTGTCGCCGCACTTCCCGTGGGATTTCGTCGACGACTATGACGCGCTGCGCGAAGAGGCGACCGCCTTGGGCCTCGGCTTCGACGCGGTCAATTCCAACACCTTCCAGGACCAGCCGAACCAGGCGCTCTCCTATCGAAACGGCAGCCTGACGGCGACCGACCCCGCGGTCCGCGCCCAGGCGGTGGCGCACAACCTCGAATGCATCGAGATCGGCCGAAAGCTCGGCTCCAAGGCGCTCACCGTCTGGATTGGCGACGGGACAAACTTCCCGGGCCAGCAGGATCTGGGCGCCTCGCTCGACCGCTACCTCGAGAGCGCGTCCGGGATCTACGCCGCCCTGCCTGACGGCTGGCGCATGCTGCTCGAGCACAAGATGTACGAGCCCGCGTTTTATTCCACGGTGATTCAGGATTGGGGCTCCAGCATCCTGGCGGCCCAGCAGCTCGGACCCAAGGCCCAGTGCCTGGTCGACCTGGGCCACCATGCCCCGAACGTCAACATCGAGCAGATCGTGGCCCGCCTGCACCGCTTCGGAAAGCTCGGCGGCTTCCACTTCAACGACAGCAAGTACGGCGACGACGACCTCGACTCCGGCTCGATCAATCCGCACCAACTGTTCCTGGTGTTCAACGAACTGGTCGAGGCTGAACGCAATCCGCGCGACGGGTTCGATCCGGCCTACATGATCGACCAGTCGCACAATGTCACCGACCCCATTGAGAGCATGCTGGCCTCGGCTGAGGCCATCGGCGCGGCCTATGCAAAGGCCCTGCTCGTCGACCGCGAAGCCTTGCGCGCGGCGCAGGAGGCGAACGATGTGATGATGGCCTTCCAGGCGCTCCGGAAAGCCTACCGCACCGACGTCACCCCGATCCTGGCGAAGGCGCGGGCCGAGGCCGGCGGGGCGATCGACGTCCTGGCCGCCTACCGCGACTCAGGCTGGCGCGAGCGCAAGGCGCAGGAGCGCAAACCCGTCGGCCTGGGCGCCGGCATCGTCTAGTGTCCCGATTCCGAAGTTCGCCAGTGCTTGTGGCGGGCTGGAGCGAACTTCGGAATCGATGAGGACACTAGCAAGCCTTTGTTTCCTAGTGTGCTTCTTGGCTTTGAAGTTCGCTGCGGCGCACGACCCTTAAATGAGGCGAACTTCAAAACCAGCACACTAGCCCCCCGGCTCAGGCCGCCGAGGTCTCTTCAAGCGACTTGCCCTCGTTGCGGGGCGCCCAGATCGTCCCGATCAGGCCGCTCACCACCAGGAACCCCGTCAGGATCCAGGCCAGCCGCGTGAAACCCGCCGCGGTCAGGGCCGGCACGAAGAAGCTCCAGACGCCCAGACCGATGCGCACGATGGCGAAGGTGAGCCCCTGCGCGGTGCTGCGGACGAGCGTCGGGAAGAGCTCCGCGCTCCACAACTGGAAGAAGGATTGCGCGCCGAAGCCGGAGCCCAGCCAGACCAGCACGAGGTAGGAGAGCGCCACCGGCGTGGTCAGCGGGAAGAGCGCCAGGAGCGCCATGCCGACCACCTGGACAACCGCGGAGATGGCGAACAGCAGCCGCTGATTGACCCTGTCGGAGTAGCGCATGAACACCAGGCCGATCGAGAGCATGGCCACGAAGAAGCCGCCGGCCTGCATCGCCACGCTGGACGCCTGGCTCTGCGCGCCCACGGTCCGCAGGATGTAGGGGAAGAAGAACCCGTTGGTGCCCGCCCACAGGTTCCAGATGCCGTACATTCCGATCAGGAAGAGCATCGACTTGATGTGCTTTGGCGTCAGCAAGGCCCGGAAGCCGCCTTGGCCGGCGCCGCGTCCGGCGAGCCGATCCGCCCTGGCCTCCTCCCACCGGGTCGATTCCTTCATCCGCGACCTGAGCAGGGTCAGCACCACCGCGGTGATCGCCAGGTGCGCGAACACGATGCGGGCGCCCAGCACGCCGAGCGGCGCGAGGACCAGGAAGAGGCCCAGAACGACGACGGGCCCCAAGTACCAGAGCACCTGGGCGACGCCGCTGTGCTGGCCCCGCTTGCCGCTGGGCGCCATCTCCGCGATCAGCGACCAGGAGGCCGGGATGTCCGCACCCACCGCCAATCCCACCAGGACGAACCCTACGACGATCATCCAGGGCTGGATGGCGAACACCAGCCACAGCATGCCGAAGGCGTAGAACAGCATGTCGTACTGGTAGATCTTCTTGCGGCCGAAGAGATCGCAGAGCCGCCCCCCGATCAGGGCGCCCACGCCGGCGGAGATCGCGTTGGCGCTGAAGGCGCCCAGGAGGCCGATGAAGCTGGTGCTGAGGTGATAGGCGCTCGCCCAGAGCGCCAGCGCCGCCGACC
>Ga0134125_10010476_pt1 | contig 10413 bp, 10 predicted proteins | sample KB31751_FD_96464 | JGI IMG/M metagenome (GOLD analysis project Ga0134125, IMG submission 96464) | Terrestrial soil microbial communities with excess Nitrogen fertilizer from Kellogg Biological Station, Michigan, USA - KB3-175-1 | ecosystem: Environmental > Terrestrial > Soil > Unclassified ... | reverse complement strand
CATTGAAGTGACATACACACATCTCACTGTTATGAGTATATATTTTAATTTCCTCTTCTTTCTTTTTGTTCTCTATTTCTTTAAGATTTCTTTTTTTTGTTTCTATTCCATTTTCTTCAGTAACCTTTTTCATTATTTTCCTTGTTTCTTCAAACGCACCATGAATACTGTATTCACCAGAGGTTATAAATGGAATTAGATGAGGCGCATTCGTATTTATTGCTTCAAGGTTCTGAATATTCCCCTCTGATATTCCTAATGCAAGCGATATGCGTTTGCGCGTGGTTATTTTTTCTTCTTCTTCATTTTCTTCAGATAAGTCTGTTCGCTCTCCTTGTTTCTTGCCCCACATTTCCTTATAGGTGGTTATCTCATTAATGCATTCTGTATAGGTTTTCTTTCTCTGATTGTTGAAAGCGATGATCTCCATTACTTCATCTTCTTTGGACGCATAATCTTTTACAATGGCCTCTACTGTTTCATATCCCAGTTCTGATAAAGCTTTTACTCTTCTGTGCCCACTGATAATGACACCCTCAGAATTGATGGTTATTGGTGCAAGTTGCCCATGTGTTTGTATGGACTCTTTTAAATCCTCTACCGACATGGACATGGTATAGATCTGTTCGTTTATCGGATGGTTCTTTACCTCGGAAATATTTTTTGTGATTATTTTATTCATTGTTACATTTTTACATTGATTATTAATTTTGTGATTCTTGAGGCCTACTAGTAAAGAGAACTCAACTGGAATCAAAATGAATAGTTGAAAACAAGTATGATTTTCTTTGAATAATTCATACCACTTACTTTAGCTTCGATGGGGCTATCTATTACCCATTTTTCTTTTTGTAATTATTGCTGGTGTCCCCCATTCAATCTTACAATCATGGAGGGCCAGTTCGATTTTCCTTTTTTCTGAAATTGAAAAACCTTCTTCCGGTACTCCAATATGAGCTGCACCATTTTCTGTTAAGAATTGTAAACTTTGTCGCGTAGAGCGAATAAACATTTCTGCATTTGTTTCCATTGTTCGTTTTTTAAATTGATTTTTAATTCTATGACTCCCTTATATCTATGCTGTGGTGGAACTCAGCCATAGTCGTATGGAATCAAAAAGGAGTTTGATGTCCAATGCGTTAACCTTAGACAAATTTGTCTAAGGTTGCTTTCAGTGATTATGATTTTATTTGGGTACAAGTATGCGTTTTGATCGCAAACTTATTTAGATAAGAGCCTCTGGTAATTTTAATTGCTGAAATGCCCGAATAAGTGTACGAAACACCCTTATTCGTGTGAGCAAATTATTTAATAGTTGTTATTTTTTTCTTGAAGCGGTAAATTTTGATAGAAAATTTAAAGTTTCTTCTTTATAGGCTTCACTTATAGGAATAATGATATCATTGAACAGCACTTCGTACTGATTATAGCCGGTAATATTCTGCACGTTTGCTGCATATGATTTATGCACGCGCATGAATTGCGCCGGTAATGGGCTGATAAATTTCGATAAACTGGTAAGAACTAAATATGATTTTTTTTCTGTAACTATTTTTGAATAGTTCTGTTCCGCTTTGATATACTGTATATCGCTGTATGAAATTTTCTCATGGCTCTTGTCCGTAAACACGAAAATAAAATCGTCAGGCAGGATATTCTTTGTTTTGCTTGTTTCTAAAGCGCGGTGCGTGGCTTTCAATAAATTCTCTTTTGAAAAAGGCTTTACTAAATAATGTAACGGCCTTATTTCGAAACTTTCAACGGCATACTCAGGATATGAGCTAATGAAAATAACCAAAGGTGGCTCTGATAATAATTTGATTGCAGCAATTCCATTTATACCCGGCATTTCTACGTCGGAGATAATTAAATCTGTTTTGTTTTCTTTAATGAATGTAATAGCTTCCACAGGATTTGAAAAACTGCCAATCACATTAATGTATGATATTTCCTTCAGCTCATTAATTAAATGTTGCAGATCTTCTTTGTTATCCTCTATTAAAACGGTTGTGATATTCATGGGTGTAGCTGTAAATACGCAGTAGCTATGTTATTATTAAATTCTATTCTTAGTTTATAATTGTTTTGCTTGGCTAAATCCTCGCATAGCTTAATGCCAATACCCGTACCCGCTTCTATTACTTCAGAACAGGTATTTATGATACTGATCTCATTTCCTGTTTGGGAGATCACAATGGTTTCGGATTCATCTGCATATTTTGATGCATTGACAAGAAGGTTCCTGAAAATCACAAGCGTGGTACTGTAATCGCCGGTAAACGTAAAATTTTCATCTATGCGCTGTACAATTTTCTGGTGCTTGGTTTCAATCGAGTAAGCGATCTGACTAACAACTTCTTCCACTATTGCTGACAGAACAATTTTTACAGGTTTTAACTGGTTCTTATTTAATTGGGGGTAACTCCACTGAAGCAGGTTATCCAATATATGCAAAGCACTTGTGGCTTTGTTTTTGGTGACAGGTTCTTTATTATTATTTACAATGGAGCTGATGGGACTACGTAAATCGTGTGATATAATCGTAAACACTTTGTTTTTAAAGTCATTTAGTTCCAATAGTTCTTTATTCAGTCGTCTTTGTTTTCTGATAAAATAGAATACAATAATCAAAGTGATTATTGAAAACAATAGAATACTAGAAACAGTATAAATACTTGTTTTCTGTTTTTGAATCAACAAATCTCTTTGGCTAATATCACTTTTATCTTTTAAAAGTTCGTTGTCTTTCTCAACAGATTTATACTTGATATTTAATTCATTAATTTTATCTGTATTCTCTTTTCCGAATACGGAATCTTTTTCGGAAACATAGTCTTCAAATATTTCATATGCCTTTCTATAATTGCCGGTGCGTTTGTAATAATCTGCTTCAAACCATTTGTTGGATATTAGTAAATCGGTTTGTTTTAACAGGTTAACATAATAGATGCCGGAATCCAAACATACTTTGGCTTTATCTATTTTATTCATATTGGCATAAGAATTATATAGACTGGTATAGACCACACCCAATGATTCAGCAATGCCATAACTCAAATAAATGGATTTGGCCTTTTCAAAACAAACAATTGCCTTAACGTAATCTTTACTATCAGAATAACTTGTTCCTTCTTCCTTATAGCAATCAGCCAGGGTTAAAGAGTCACCAATTTCAATCGCAAGTTTTTTTGCTTTATCTAAATACTCCAACCCTGCCTTGTTTTTCTTTAAAGTAAAAAGCGTAGTGGCTAAAGCTATTTGAGTACTGGCTAAATTTTCTTTTGGATAATACTTTTCTAATAGTGGGAGGGCCAGTTTAAAGTATTTCTCTGCCTCTGCTTCGTTCTTTGCATACAACATGGTAAGCGCCATGTTATTGTAAACACCGGCAAGACTTTTCAGGTTATCTTTCTTCTTATAATAATCAGCACATTCAGCAAGCAGTTCAAAAGCTTTGTCTGCGTTTCCAAAATCTCTTTCTGTAACCGATTTGTTTCTTAAGATGCTGTAATAATCAGCAGTGTCTTTATTTTGCTTCGCCAGTAATAAAGCATCATTAAATAGCTTATCAGCACCTTTTATGTTGTTCTCCCAATAATAAGCATATAACCCTTTAAGATTGAGATACTCATCTTCATAGGTTTTATTCAGATCAGCAGCCTTCTGAACTTGCTTTAAAAAATACAGAGTGGAATCCTTATCAGACTTTAAATGGGTAGTAAATTTTTTTGATAATACTGTAACTTCATTTTGAGCCTTAGCTTGAATGGATAATACAATAATAGTTATCAGTAAGAGATACTTTTTTAGCATAGATTTCTTAGAGCGGTCAAAATTAGTATTTCGGCTAAGTCTTGCAAGTATATTTTAGAAATGAATGAACAAAATGAACTATTTGAACAAAATTATAATAATTGCAAGTAGTGTATATATGTATAGTTCAACTATTAGATATATATTATTATGTTTTCAAAACTATATTGCCGTATTGAGTTTCATTAAATAACAGGGATAAAATAAACATCTGCGATAGGATTGCATATAAGTTATAACAATAATTATATACAAATGAATTACAGATTAGTTTATACAGAAGTAAATTTAGAACCAAAAGAATTTTCCCTTGATGACCAACTATTTAATCATAGCGGGCAAGTTTACTTTTTACCTGCAACCGTATTTAAAATCTTATTGAAACAAATTGCTATTGAAGAAAATAATAACTATACCTTCATTAAAAAATACCTGGATGTAGTTAAACTGATCATTGAATCAGAAAATACGATAAACAAAGAATTACCATCAAGGAAATTAAGAAGTATTACTTCAGGATACAAAAATATACTCGATTTAGTGTCGCATGATCTGATAGAATCCAAATCTACGTACTCTGTCGGTCATTACTGTATTCAATATGAAGTAAGAAATCATACCAAGTGGGCACTGCTTATATTGGAAGAAACTGGCCAGTGTACGAAAGATGAATGTGAAGTCATAAATCATTTGGAAGCATCTCATTCATGCAATAACACCAATTATATATCTACGCTTGCCGGCACTAAAATAAATGCATCTGGTGCAATCATAGCTGAATTTGAAAGATTATATAATTCATCCAATAAAAAACACAAAAAAGACCTGACAGATAAAGAACGAAATAAAAAACTCTCCTCGCGCATCAGTAGAATAGTTTCTTTCATGAATAATAGATTTATCAGAAAGGGTAAATCAGTAAACCGTGTATTCAATTCATTTAGTTTGCTGACCTCCGTATCAAGAAAGTTTGTTACGCTTAATGACAGGTGTTTTATTGAACTTGACATCAAGAACTGCCAACCTTTATTTTTAGCTTTATTCTTATTAGAAAACAACCTTCCTGTAGATGAGAGTTATATTCAGTCAGTAGTAAACGGTTGTTTTTATGAAACTATTCAGGATAAAGCAAAAGAACTCAGTATTGACTTTGAAACAATCACTACAATAAATAAACTCAGTAAAAAAATGGAAGAAAGTACTTTGTCTTTCAACAACAGGGATGATACTAAAATTCTAACTTACCGTTCTGTATTCTTCAAGACCAAAACAACTAAATCATTAACGGTTAAAATATTCAAGGAATTATACCCTCTTACCTACGATAGTATTATTCAGTATGTAAGGGAAAACAAAGTAAAAATGGCTAGGATATTACAAGATGCAGAAGCTGAATTGATATTAAATATCGCACCCAATTGTCCTTACTTTACTGTGCACGACGCTATCTATGTTTTAGATGAACAGGAAGCTATGCGTGTTAAAGATAGTATCCTGAATAAAATAAAGGAGTTATCTGAAGGCAGATTAACAGCAGAGATACAAATAAAAACCGCAGCACCTGCTTCAAATTTAAATTCCAAGAATGGTGTAAACTATATCCCGATCAACTCGAAAAGGAAACCTGAATTGATCCCAAGAAAACTAAAACATAGTAAAATAATTAAGTTTAATAAGTTCAGGGAATTGTTTGACATAAAATCAAAACAGGATATTATGCTTGATTTAAATATATCGGAGAGGACATTTACTAATTATAAAAAGGAATTAGTGAATAAGCCGAAATGCGCACAATAGATTTATCCTTATCTCATTTTTTTAGGATGTGTTCATTTTTTGAGCAAAATTGAACATTTTATCAAAAACACGTCCATTATTTCACTCATCCGGTTTTGAAAAGTCTTTGTATTTTCTGTATCCATTAGTATTTGGAGCAACTGCATTGACTTTAAAAGTTAATTAATCGTCCTTGTTAAAATTATACAATTTGTATAATAATTATACATTATGTATAATTTTATTTTGTATCTTTGTAATGAATTTATAGGGAATAAATGAATGTAAAGATACTTAAAGTAGAAATTAATGAATTGGTTAAAGCTGAAATAAAGGAGGGGAAAAAGCTTCAACTGCCTTCTATTCAAGAAGGATGGAGGTTCAATTTTCCCAAACATGCAAAAGCTAAAGGGGCTGATACGTATGTTTTAGTTACTGAAGAAACCCCTGATATTATCGAAGGCTGCCTGATTTATAAGATGCTGGAAAATGAGGAACCTTATATGGCTTACATTGAAATAGCGCCACATAATAAAGGCAAGGATAAGAAGTATGACCGGGTTGCAGGGTGCTTGATTGCTTTCGCATGCAGATTGAGTTTTATTTTGGGAGAAGAGCATTACAAGGGATGGCTTGCTTTCGATGTTCAGGAATCTTCAGAGGAAGATCAAAAAAAGTTAATGACCTTGTATAGTAGTAGGTATAAGGCCAAAAAATTTGGGGAAACCACAATGATAATTGCGCCGGAAGATGGAGAGGCATTGATTCAAAAATACTTGGAAAGTTAAATTCAGAGATAAACGATAATTATTATATAAAATTATGTACGGTCAAACAAATAAAAAAAAGAAAGTTTCTGCAACCCCCAAGGAGTTATCAGAAAATCAAATTTGGGATCCTGCTAAAATGAATAAGTTGAAAGAATTCATTTTAGCAGAATCTAAAAAACAATCGCCGGAAAGAAAGTTAAGGAATGAACTTCTTTCTATACAATATAAAATGCAGGATTATATTGCAAAAGAGAAAGTTGAAAGGGAAATGAAACTCCTTGATTTTGTCAAGCTATACCTGAAATTACTTAAGATAACCCAAAGGGATTTGGCATCAGTTTTTGAAATGAAAGACAGTAATTTGTATAAATATTTAATAGGTGACAGGAAATTAAACCCGGATATTGCTTTGAAATTAAGCTCTTTTTCACATACCCAACCAGAACTTTGGTATTATATTCAAACTAAGAATGAATTGTCTGAACTAAGAAAGGAAAAGGAAAATTTAAATAAATACAAAAAATATGATTATGAAAATTTAGTGGGAAATCATTAAATTGATTTATAGATTATTATTAATATATTTTAAGGGTACGGATTTCTCGTTTTATGATGTATATCCTTAGAATTGCATAAACAGCTTCTTTTTAGCATTTAATACGATAGTATTTTCGCCGGTTTCTGCTATACTCGTGTAAAGAAAAACATGAATACTATCAGGAACTGGCTAATAAGCGATACAAAAGGAAGGAACATATTTTATTTTAAGCTATATACCATCAATGAAATATCAGCGAGCTTATACTTTGATTCTAATATCTTGTTCCGGGTAAGTGACACAAAACTCATTGACTTTATTGAGCTATTAGTATCATATGAAATGCCAATAGAAAAGAAAAATACAATTGCCGCTGAATTGTTTGAGATGGTGCAGAAGATTGAATACTACAAGCAGTTTTATTTTGATGAGACCGTTTTGGATAAGGATGGAAGATTAAACCTGTCTTCTTATGAGCTTATGCAGAAATTAAATGCCGAAAAACTAAAAAATAGCAACCTGCTGCCGATTTCCAAATACAGCTATCCCGAACTGTTTACTACTCTTAGGAGCCACTTTCATCTGAACCAAGAAGAAATCATGGCTTCGTCTCAGGTAATTACCAAGTCTGCATTCGAAGAACAACTGATTACTGAGCTATTGAAGTATAGCTATGTTTATTCATATAAGGAGGATAATGTGTTTTACTTATATACAAGTGAATCGGGTAAAACTTATTTCATTCTGAATAAAGATGAACTTTTATTTGCCTTTGACACCAAATAAAAAACAAACCATGATAGAACAATTTAAAAAAGCAGTTTTACAAAAAGAAACCGCTAAAACCGGTAAAAACGACAGCAACTTAGCGCAATTAGAAAGGGAGCTGACGAGTTATACCGACCCAAAGGTTTATGAATTCCTGAAAACAGGAGATTTGGAACACATTTTTGAAAACACATTAATGTCTGATTGGATGGATGAATTCCCTTTAGAAAACATAAATGACTTAAGTAACGCCATGTTTTTCAGTGCATGGAAAAACGATTACTTTGTGGAAGAGTATATTGGGATAAGAAGCATCTGGTCAGATGAAAAACTCTGCGGTGATAAAAGGATACATGATGTATATGATAGGACATATGGGTCTTTATTATACACAGAAGATGTTGCGGAGATTATGTCCATAGTTTTTAGAATAAATAAAGGTGAGAGCGATCAAATAATCTCAGATTTAAGGGATGATTACTGGTTGAATAAAAAAGATGATCCTAAAGAATTTTATGCAAAATTTATTGAAGCGGGCTTAAAAAACACCACAGAAAGCAAATATATTTTAAGACACATAGCCTCTAGTGTATTTTTGGCATCTTCCTATTGTTATCCTAAAGACGTACTGATGAATAGAGCAAAAACAACGTACCAGTTAGCTTATTTTAAAACCTATCACCCGGAGCAATTCAATAAATGTTTTGAGAAAGCTAATAAATAACTCCTTTTTCTAATTAGTAATTGTTTCTTTTTTGGATAAGCTCAAATACCATATATAATGTATGGCAATAAAAAAAGCAAACAATCAGCATGACAAGGAAACTTAGAGAACTCGTTTACAGGAAAGGAAGAGAAAAATTAGGAGAGATTAGCGGCTATTATAAATACAGGATAGTGGCGGAACTCAAAATAATAAAGGAAAGGAATGTGGAAGATGTCATTCTTTGCCTGGAAAGAGTAGTCGCCATAGCCAAAAAAATTAATGCCAAGCTTGAAGTAGATCAGCAGCAGGTAAAAAATTCTTTTGTGTGTTATCTATTAGGCATTGCACTCGAAGATCCCATCGAAGCCAGATTAAGATTTGAATTACCGGAAGACATGGGAGAAATAAGAATTGACCACTCACCTGAAGACATACCTGCGTTCTGGAGAGAATTATCAGCAGAAGACGAAATGCTCTTTTTCGGTACTTTAATAAAACATGCACCCAAAGAAGAACCAACAGAAAATCGTTAGAAAGTTCCTGAAATCCTAAGCGCTTGGAAACCAAGAGCTTTTGCATTTACTATCTATTTTACCTGTAAATACTGGAGTTTTCTCCTCAGTCGTGTCGCCGGAATCTGCTATCTCTGCTTATAACTAAAACATAAACCCCATGAAAACAGAGAAAGCAAGAGAAGTAATCGTTCAGATGTTAAAAGAAAAAACAACTGTTACGGCACATGAAATAAACACAGCCAGTAAAGGCAGTATTATTTTTGTACAGATATATTCTGTAATGAATGCGCTGATAAAAGACGGTGCTGTTCAGATGAACGAGAATGAAGGCAAAAAGCATTACACCTTGATTGATGCTGAGAAACTGAAAGATGAAATTGATTTTGCACCCGTTACAAAAACAGAGCAAACCAGAGTAGCACCTGTAAAGGAAAAGGAAGAAGAACAAACAGAGAAAGTGACTAAACCAAAGAAGAAAACCGGTAGGGATATGACGACCTATCAGTTCAATGGTAATACGTATAACAAGGGAAGACTGGCCCATGCAGTTATTGCCCAATATGCTAAAGAGAAGAAACCGAGCCTTAAAACTGCTTTGGAATTATTTAAGGATGAGATTGTTCCTCCTTATGGATTGATAAAAGAAATCAAAGAAGCGAGAAAACTCAGCAAACCTTATCAGCGCTTCTTCATTAAACCTGAAGAAGAAATCAAACTTCGTGATTGTTCTATCGGAGTTTCTAATCAATGGACTCCCGACAGAATAGAAGCTTTAATAACAATTGCCAGAAAGCAGCTTGGTTATAAAATCAAGTAATTAATCACCATTTGCTATGGTGAGAAAGGGGGCTCGTTGCTGGCTCCCTTTTTCTTTTTCATAGATTTGGCTAAACAACCTTTGTTCATATGAACATAAGTTGACCTGTTCTATATCATACTTTATTTTCAAATAATAATAGATTTTGGTTTTGGAGGAACCACCAAAACCAACGTAGGGTCTAAAAAGAGCTCTTTTGAGAGTGAAATTCTCTTTTTATGTGCCTTATAGTTAATCAAACGCTTGTTTAATAATATTTTGTCAAAATGATATTATTTATATTTGTTTACTTATGAAAAGGACGGCATACATGTTTTCAATTTATATTTTGTATTTGCCCATATTTTGTATTGCACAGAACTCAATTGCACCTAACTATATACAAGATAGCCTTAGTCCCAAACAAAAAGTAGTTCATAAAACCATTTTAATTGGGACTACAAGTATCTACACGGCGGCTTCTTTATCTTACCTTAATTTTATTTGGTACAAACCTTATAGGTCATCTAATTTTCATTTCTATAACGATAATGATAGTTGGTGTCAAATAGATAAAATGGGGCATGCATTTACTACTTATAATAGCGCAAGAGAAATTTATCGTGCTATGAATTGGGCGGGTTTTACTCATAAGCAAAGTATTTTTTATGGAGAGGCTTATGGCACTTTATACATGACTACCGTTGAAATAATGGATGGTTTTAGTAGTG
>Ga0134125_10010475_pt1 | contig 10414 bp, 9 predicted proteins | sample KB31751_FD_96464 | JGI IMG/M metagenome (GOLD analysis project Ga0134125, IMG submission 96464) | Terrestrial soil microbial communities with excess Nitrogen fertilizer from Kellogg Biological Station, Michigan, USA - KB3-175-1 | ecosystem: Environmental > Terrestrial > Soil > Unclassified ... | reverse complement strand
CGCCCAACTGCGTGTCGCGAAGATTGACAAGTGAGATCGCCGTTTGGGGCGCAAGCAACTCATACACATCAGGCTGGAGCATCCGGTAGGGGCGCGTGGTGCGATTGCGAATCGAGCAGCGGATATAAACGCTGTTGGCGGATTGAAAAACGTTCTCGACGCGGATCACCACCCGGTCTTTTTCGCTTCTGATTTCACGGCTGTCGATGCGGTCAGCGTTCAAAAAAGCGCGGGTGAGCACCCTGTCCGCTACCTGGGTTAGACGCGCTTCGGAATGTGCGGCTGGAACTGGAGGTTGCACCGGGGTGGGATTATCGATCGCGTAATTCATGTCCTTCGCGTCTCCTGGGGGATCGAGTTCATAGGCATAGCGCTTTTTAGAGGTCGTCCAGACAAACAGATCGCTGGATGCGCCGGACCGCAGCGGCCTGATCAAAACCTTGTTCTCCCGCCATTCGATGTTGAAGGCCGAACTCCCGGCTGCGGCCTGGGTGATCGGTTCACCGAATTCGAGCACCGTGATGTGATCGAGTGCGGTAGAGAGGTGAACCGCATGGGGTTGCGTAGTTACCTGGGAATGGTCTTCTGCAACTCCGGCGAGAGCAATGGACAACCAAAGCAAGAGTGCGACGTACTTCATAGTTCCCCTTGTATCTTCGCGAAGCCGGCTTGTGTGCCGGCCTCGCGTGTTGAGGGTTTATTCCATGGTCCCAAGGAAGATCTCGCCATTTCTGCCCTTGCGAAACAGAAATGTTTCCTTGGTCCCGCCTTCGATCGGTTCGGTCAGAAAAGCGCGGCCTTCCGCGTCAATGCGACTGGAATAGCGCGCAAGATCCGGTACGATCACGCGCACTGGCTTGGTCCCGTTCAACTCCGCCAAACGATCGACGAATTCTTGGGGAAAAGCTGTGAGCAGGATCGCTCCGTTGCCGCGGCCCTCACAGATGACAGTGAGCATGGCCTGCAGCCAGGCTGCACGCTTCTCCTGCCGTTCCGGAGCAGCCGCCCACAGACGCACCCAAGTATTGATCGCCTTCATCTCTTTCTTCCGGCGTTCGTCCCCCAGGCGCCGCAGACTTTGGGCCTTCTTTATCGCATTGTATTTTTGACTACGTAACATGCGATTGGCGTCCAGTTTGGCTTCTTCGAGTTCGCTCGACGCTTTCTCGCACTCTGCGTGATGACGTTCCTGCCGCTCCGAGGCCCGGGCCACAACGGCGGCGAAGACGCTATTCACATACCGGCATTCGTCATACATGGTGCGAGTCACCGCTTCTCCCGACACCAGCATTTTGAATTCCGAGATGTGCGCCTTCGCTGCGGTGAGATCTGGCATCTCTTCGCGCAGGATGTTGTAGATGTTCCCAATGCGGTCGGTCTCGGCCGCCGGGACATGTTTGGGCAAATCCGAAAGCGTAATTGCCCGTTTGTATTCGAGCCAAGGAGCGTGTTTGACCTGCTTGTGAATGCGATCAATGACCTCGCGATCTGGCTGCACGTTCCATTTGAGGGAATCGAGCGCCAGTTGCAGCTGTGTCACCAACTCTCTCGCGGCGGCGCTTTCGCCCGCCGCCAGGCAGGAGGTCTTGAGGTCCGTAATCCGGCCAATCTGACTGCCGCGCGCCTTCATGGCGACCACAGGCAGATTGAACCAGGGAGTCCTCATTTTGACCTTGTTCTTTTGCTCGTGGGCTGCCTCGATGCGCCGTTCAAAGCAATATTTGACGAAGCGCTGGAAGCAGTCCTCTCCGACCACACAGACGCCATCGCCGTCGTAGTCGCCGCCGTTCTTGCTGGCGGTTTTCGAGTGAAGAACGTACACACCCTTGAGCCATAGTTGGTTTGTGAGTATCTGCTCGGCAACCAGACCTGCGTCCTCGCATCCTTCGCTCTCCAGCCGCTCCGCAAGGTCGTGAAACACCTCCGCCGAACCGAGATGTTCGAGCGGAAGAAGATCGTCCACACTACGGATGGGATAACGAACGCAAAGACCGCGTCCGCAATCGAGCGCCGCGATGGCCTTGTTTTCCGGAATCCAATCAGATCCCGAATACAGCCGGCCCTTGTGAGCGAAAAGATAGCCATCATCCCCGAGCATGAAACCCGGGAGACGAAGACCTCCTCCGGTTGCGGAGCGCCAAGCCCAGCGCGCAAGCACCTGGTTGATTTGGTTATTGATGTAAGGAAAGCGGCTGATCCCGATCTGGCCTTTTCCATCCGCCCGCAATGCAGCCTCGACCATCCTCATTTCTTCTTTCTCCTGGATGACTTCGGCGTCTTCCTGGCAGAGGAGTTCGAGCAGTTGCATGTAGTCGCCCGCCTGCACGGCAGTTTTGAGCTTGCGCACCTGCCGCAACGACTCCGGCAGGATCTCAAGCTGAATAGAATCCTCGGGAGCGTTTTCGACGAGCTGGTAACTCGACGCGTAGGTCCGTGGTTCGGAAACATCCCGGATCCCCAGGACCACACGCGCCCGAAATTTCCTGCCTTCTTTCTCAAAGAGCTTTTCAAGGCCTCTCGGAATAAGCAGTTCGGGTTTGATCGAGCTTGCGGGCAGAACGATGTCGGCGCCCAAGAGTTCGGCGGCATCGTCTTCCATGACTTTGAAACAGCCCTTGGCCTGGGTGTTCTCAAACGCCATGCGGAATTGGTACAGGCAATGCGCGTCGAGCCGCTTATCGGCAATCTCCCGCTTTGCCTCTTCAATCAGGGCCAAGCCGGTCTCCTCGTCCATGTCCTCGGGCGCTGCCGCCGGATAGATTTCCTTCCAGAGGCGGGCGACTCGTTTGGAGAGGAGTTCCTCGTCGTGGTTTTGTTGGAGTTGGGTGAAGAGAGACCGCTTGATCCAGCCGCGGCAATCGTTCGTGCCGAGCTGGCCATCTTTGACCACCAGCACGGTCACATCCGGCACGTCAATCAGCGCCCGGCAGGGCGAGACCAGGATGCCGAAGGAATGCATTGCCGCTTCAGGCCAGTGCTGAAGGCGTTGACCGATAGCTTGAGCGTGAGCGGCGTCAACCAAATAGAACTTTCCTTCTTTGGCCGCCGACGAACTCGAACCTACGGGCAGGTATACGGTCCCGTTGCACTCGATTCGCGCCATGGCATTGGCCACCCGGGATTCCTCAAAACCGTCGAGAAAGCCCATCGGCACATTCACCAGCGCGACTTTGATCTCAGGATAGAACAATGGGAGCAGGGTGTTCTCAAGGTTCGTTTCCTGGGTGTTTTCCGTGAGCTGCTGCGTCACGTTGCCTTGCGAGTCGATGTCGAAAACTACAACCTGATTTTTTTTCTGAGTTGTGATATTGTTTTGCATGACCTTTTAAAACTCCTTGTTTTGTTGTCGGGTAACCGGCATAAAAACAAGGAGTTTTTTTTGCTTCCCACAAACTCTCCTCCTCAGCCTGGTTCCCGCTCTTTTGGGTATTCCAACCAGGCGTTTCTGGCGAAAGCCGTGGTCAGCACTTCTCCCTACAAGTGGTGCTTGCGTGTAGGGTCTTCAAGGAGAGGAGCCGTTGCTCGATCTCCGTTGAAAACTCGTGCTAACTCCTTCGCTACGATTTCAGTTCAGCTTCTCTTGAGAGCCTCCTTCACGATCTTGGGCGCGCCGTCCTCCATCTCGGGAACCGCCTTCCATGCAACCAGCGTGTAAAACGGCTGGGAGGTGCGGAAGGATTCGACCAGAGCTTCGTTCTCGCTGGGAATTTCGCGCCCAAGTTCCGGATGTTCTAGAGACGTGCCCGCTTTGGGCAGAAAGTAGCGGACATCCGCCGGGCTCATCTCCCAGCGCCGCCGCCGCTCCCCGCGGCCATTTTTTTTTGCCGTCGTGCTTGTGGTGCTGCTCTCGTTGGCTGTGGGTCTAACTGGATCCATGTTGCTCCTTAAGCTTCTGTGGTCTTCAGGCGTGAACACCCTTTTCTTTATGGAGCCATCGATCGACGGCGTCACTTCCATAAGTCATCGCCGACAGCAGTGACAGCAGCTTCTGTGCCCGTTGCGGATCCAGCGGTCCCGGGACTTCCGCAAATTTCAGACCACCCGTGTCATTCCACAAATCAAATGCGGCCAGTAACATGATTCGTTCGCCGGATGACAGTGGCCCACCGTTGGCATCACGGTATCTGAGTGCTGCGTCTGTCGGTCCATTCGAAGTCCAGAGATGGTCAAGCCTTACGCTTTCGAGCAGCGTCTGGAGCACTTCACATGCTCGGCGGTCGTTACGGAACATGCTTGAAGTCCTCTACTTCGGAGTTGTAAAGACGGTATCTTGCGCGACCGCGTCGGCTTTTTCGCTCTCAATAAGCTCCTCACCATAGCCGGCAATCAGTAAGCCGCTTGGATTCTCCTCGGTGCGCCGCTCGGTAATGAGCCGGATGTGGTATTTACCAACCATCTTGCTGACCGCCTCGTGATGGTCGCTGACCTGGTGAATCTCCTTTGTTCCGTAGGCGGTGAAGCTCAATGGGTCTTGCTGAGAGCCCTCAATCGAGCGAAGCTGGAAAATCGAGGTGATTTGTTCGTCGTTCACTTTTCCGACGATGTTGTCCTTCTGCATTGCATCCAGGGTGGCGCGGCGGAGATTTGCGGTCATCATGTTGAGCGAATCGGCCCAGTTGCGATTGACCGAATCGGCGGAAAAGTTCAGATACCGTTCGAGGAAGAGGCGCATGAACGCTTTCTTCTCCAAATCGCTTGGCTCCGCGCTCGATGCCAGGACGGCACCGGCGACAGCAACCGGCCGGCTTTGTCCGATGACGCTGGCATTGCCGCTGGCATCGACACGGAAGACAAGCGGCGGCTCTAATCGGACCCACGCCGCAAATCCGACTGCGAGCAACGCCGTTGCCGCGGAAATGTATGCGAAAACCATGGCGCGATTCGCATAGGCCCGCAGAGCGCCATCATGCTCGTAATAGCGCCAAGATCCGGCTTTCTTTTCGCCTTTCAAAGCGGTGCCTTTAGAAGCTTCGTTTTTGCCAGATTGGGAACTCGTTTGCGCGCTCTTGCTCCACCACATAAAATCTCTCCCGTCATGCTTTCTTGGTTTTGCGAAATCTGCGCAGCCACCGGCCGAAGAACCTTCCCACCAGGAACGCGACCAGCGTGGTTACACTCCATGGCCGGAATCTTGAGTCCTTGGGCTCATAGATCGGCCCTCTGTTCCATGCCGACATTGTGTTGGTCCTCCTTTCCTCATCCTTCTTCGTCCTTATCTTTGCTGCCATTGCTCTTCACCAGCGACCGGGCTGAACGGCCTGCGAAGCGGCCCACATGAAAGGCGGCAGCATTGGTCAGACTTGAACTTCGGTAGGGGGTTCGTTGCACGGCTCCCGACTGTGGACTCGCTGCATGGGCTGTCCTGGTGGACCCATCGCCATTGCTTTCACCACCAGTGCTACCAGAGCTGGCTCCTGCCGGCACGAGTTCCATTTCACCCGATCCCCCAGAGGGTTGCTGCGGGGCAGTGCCGTCGGCGGCAACGCTTTCAAGGCCGGAGCGGATCGTGCCCGCCAGGCTTGGCTCTGGCGGCGCGGTAGAGGAACTCGCGATTCCTGCGCCTACTCCGCCACCTGCGCCTGCTGCGGAGCTACTGCCTCCGGTTCCACCGGCCACGCCTGCTTCTGCACCGAATCCAACGCCCACGCCCGCGACCGCGGAGACTGCTGCACCGGTCGCGATGGCGGCCGTTTTGAGCAGTGCGTAAGCAGTCGCGCCAACATCACCTGAGATCAGGCGCTTGGCAATGAATGGAATCACGCCCAAGGCCAGCGAATAAAAAATACTGACTAGGCCGAGGATGGCAGTCTGCGAGCTTCCTTTGAAAAAGCCCGTCAAGAACCCTTGGTTCGCGACATCGCCAATCCGGCCAAACTGTATGGCAGTGATGAGAGAGCCGAACGTAGCGTAGAGAACACCCCAGACATTCCAGATCATCAAGTTGGTGGCATAGCTTTTGGCAAGTTGTCCTACCCCCGGCATCGGCAGCAGGGCGAGAACAAGAGGACCAAGGACATACAACACACAACCGTACAAAACATAGAAAAAGGCGAAGGCCACAACCATGACCGCATACACGAGGTACGCGACCGTGACCGCTAAGGCGGCGCTGATGGCGGCCCATCCTCCCGCGATTGCCGGAAGGATGGCGCTGGTGCCGCCGGTGCCAAACTGCTGTTTCAGTTGGTCCCACCAGCTCAGGAACATGTCCCCCACTCCGGAAGCATTGTCGATGTAGTGCGCGACCTGATTAAAGGAGCTATTGACCTCGCGGAAGGCGCTCGACCAATTGGCGAGAATGATGGCGATCACGAGGTACTTGATAGCCGTGAGCGCCAGTGACTGCAGGTCGCCGCCGCGCAGAGCGGCGTGATAGAGGCCGACCAAAAATCCTACGAGCAGGATTGCATACGCAATGCCAATGACCGTAGGAACAATGGCGGTGCGGTCAATGCCAGCTAAACCCTGCGTAAGCAGTTGTTCAAAGTAAAACACGGTCGTTCACCTCGGCGTCGTTCCAAGAACCTGGTTCGCCGCATTCCGCAGCGTGGCGGTGCTGCCGGCGCTGAACTTGAGCCCGGCGCTGGTGTCCGCGAGATCGATGGAGCGCACGCGCATCAACTCAGCTATGCCGGATTGGGTATAAGCATTGGCGCGCACATTCCAGGCGGAAGCCTGGGCTTCAAGAATCGGAGCGCTGCCCGGAGCGGCATTCCGGATCTGCTGATTCATCGCGTCGGCTGCCGCCAACTCCACATCCGCAAGCGCGTCAAGCTCGATGGCTCGCTTGAGCGCTGCCTGTGCCTCTGCATCGGTTGCGTCCACGACGTCCCGAAGCGGCTGCGGGGCGTCCTCCGGAGCCATTACGGTTCCGTAGACCGCGGCATAGTTCTGCCCGACTTGTGTCGCGAGCTGTGGGTTGTGCGAGAGCAGAACCTGCTCCAGTTGCTGCGGCGCCGGCAACGTGGCGCTGTTCACCGGCAGTCGATACAGCTGCGTCATCTGCCGCAGCGGATTTTGCAGCTGCGTGATCAGCCCATGGGCATTGTTGATCGCCGCTACTGGATAGACGACCTGCTGTTCGAATGTGACCCCTTGCTGTTCGATCTGCTGTATGGCGGCTAACGGCTGGGCAACGACACTCTTGAGCAAGCTGGAAATGCTGTTAAGCCCGACCGAGATAATGGCGCAGCAGGGATCAAGCCCGAGCTGTGCGCGGGCGCCAAGAGGCACAATAACCAGGCACAGGACGGCGAGAACAAAATACTTTGTTCCCCCTCCTCTCAGCCTGCGCCGAAGCGGTTCTATCCAAGTTTTTATATGCAGCATCGTCGTTCTCCTCTTATGGCCGGGTCAGCATCTGCTGCACACCATTGCGCAGCATCCGGTTGGCCTGAGCGTTTTGTTTCAACAGCGCGTTCTGATGAGCAAGTCTTGCGGCATCTTCTCGCAGTTGGGCCGCCAGCATTTTTTGCAGGTATGCCTGGTTTTCGAGGCCCGCGACCGCGGCCTGCGCGCTCAGCAGCGGGGCCGAACCGGGCGAGGCCGTGCCTGCCTGCCGTTCCAGTTGATCGGCTACGCCCAGCATCTGCTGGCTCGCCTGATCGGAAATAACGGCAGTTTTGAGTGACCCTGCCGCCATAGCATCATCGACATCGGCGAGATTTCGTTGCGGCAGCGATGCGTCAGTTGGCGCAGGGACACTCCCATAAAGCCGATTGAATGACACCTGCAGCGCGCTTGCACTGGTGGACTGGCCGCTTCGCAGCAGCGATTCAAACTGCTTTGGGTTCGGCAGCGTGGCGCTTGCGACCTGCAGCGACTGGATGCGTCCGGCAAGAACGGAGAATTGCGAGCGCACCTGTACCACCGAAGCTTTCGCCTGATTGATAGCGTTTAGCGGCCACACCAACTCCTGTTGCAGGCTGCGTTCTGCATTTCGGATTGTTTGGATTTCGCTAAGCACGCTCCCAATGTCACCGCGTAACGTGCTCACGATCGTGTTGAGGAGCGAGAGTATGTCTGCAACGCCAGCCGTAGCCGGCATCGAAACCAGCAGGACGACAAGCAGAACGGCCGCACCTCTCTTGCCCAAAAATCTATTCATCATTTGTCCGCTCCTTTCGCGACCTCGCCTGAGATCTCTTCTGGCAATGGGTCCAGGTCCGCCAGTCCCTGCGGGAATCGCTCCGCAAGCTCCTGGTACGCCTCCAGCAGGGCCAGATCGAGATGTTCTCTGAGCCACCAGGCACGGTAATGCCTCTCTCGCGCGTAGGTGCTCATGATCCAGTACTCGATGGCGGTGGCACCATCCGGATGGAATGGGTCGTCTCGGCTTTTTCACCAATCACAATTAGGGCGTCAGCATGGCGTCCTTTGCGCGGAGCGCTGAACTGCTTGACCGTGCCGATGGCGGTTTCGGAGAGATAAAGGTGATCGCGCAACGGCGACACATCTCCTGGTTGCTGGCCGATGATTTTGGTGCTGGCATTCTTGATGATTCCGGGTCCATGCAGCCGCGGCTTCTCTTTGGTGCCCACGTAATCTTCAATGGTTTGCGAGATCCCGCAGACGATGACACCGCGCTTGCGGGCGGTGCGGAACAGTTGCACGGCCTCGGGGGCAAGGACTGGCGAATCCAGAATGAACCAGAACTCATCCATCACCACAATTGCTGGCCGTCCGGTTTTCCCCGAAGCCCGCAGAGACATGGCCCGGGCGATGACCAGACTCATCGCTCCTTCAAGACGCGGATCATCAGCGAGCTTTTCGACGTTGAAGAATAACCAAAGGTTCTCAAGGGAGATCGTCGTGGGCCGGTCAAACAGGCGGGCATACGGGCCTTTTTCGCCCGTCCAGCTGCGCAGCTTGATGGCAGCCAGGTGCGCCTCATCCATCACCCGCTGGTTGCGGTCTTCGTCCCGCCATTGCGCCAACTCGTCGCGCAGGTCGGAAAATGTCGGAATAGGACTTGAGGCTCTGATCGAAGCGCGCTTGTATGTGCGCAGGATGGCCTCGGTCAGCAGGTTGTCGAGCAGTTCAGTATCGTCGGCGCGGCCCTCTCCCATCATGTGGCGCGCGAGGTTCTTCAGAAATGCGACCTGATCTTTGCCCGGCTCCCGCTCACCTACGGGCAGGTCCCAGGCATTGATGGTCTGGGCGGAATCGAGCGACATCGAGATCATCTGTCCGCCCATTAACTCGACCAGCGGCTGATAGGAGTCGCCACGCTCAAGAATCGAGACCAGCGGGCCGGTGCGCGCGGCCATGGATAGCAGCATTTGCATCATCAGCGTCTTGCCGCCGCCGCTCTTGCCCATGATGAGCATGTTCGCGTCGCTCAGACCGGGATCGAAGGGAGAGAATGGAATCAACTGGCGATACGGCGTTTCGAGCAAGAACAATGGGGAACGTGGCGTTCCCGCCCACGGCGTTTCGACCGGCAACAGGTCGGCTGAATTGGGCGTGAGCATATCGTGCTCACGGCGGTCGTTGTCCGCCATGCCGGGCAGGGTGCCGATCAGCATCCTCCTCTTTGCCAGCGTCTCGGTGATCGCCTTCGCACCATTCATGCGCCCGACGGCATAAAGCAGCCGTTGCCGGCGGCTGTGGATGAGGCGCTCCATTTCTTCGTATTCCGCGCGTGTCACGGCCGGCTTCGAAGTCCGCGTGACCATCACCAGGCTCAGCTTCGTGGTTTTGAGCGAAGAGGCAATGATCTCCTGCTGGACCCGGAACAGCTGCGATTCCGCCACCTGCGCTTCTACATTCGTGCGAAAGCCTCCGTGTGTATCCCGCTGCGCCGCCTGCATTTTGCGCAGCCGGGTTTTGTAGGACTTGAGGACCTTGGCCTGATCGGGAATGACCAGCTGCGCGTTTAAGACAAATGGGAAATCGAGGGTCGCCAACTCCCGTAGAATGCCGGGAAAGGTAGCGTCGGGCAGTTCTTTCAGACTGACAACCGAATAAAGAAGGCCGTCGATGTTGAGGTAGGAATCTGTTTCTTCTAGAATGCTCACATCGCTCAGCTGCTCTCGCGCGCTGTGATAGGTAAAGAAATCCTCTCCCGGAACATAGGGCTTCGCCTCGGCGGCTACCGGGTTCAGTGCACGCTTGGCTTCAAGAAACAACTCCTGGCTGTTCATGCGACGAGCGCCCAAACCCGCGGCTTCGAGCGTTGTTTCAATTCCAACCAGCAGGCTTTCAAACTCCGCCAGTAATCGCTCATGCTCCTGGCGCGAGCGTTGCATCGATGCCCTTGAAGATAGCGCAGATAGACCGAAATTGAGCGCCCGTTTGTCCGGCGTGCCGGTGACCTGATGATGAATGCGAGGGTCCCAGATGAAATAAAAATGGACTACAGGCCGCAAATAGAACCCGCGGCCCGCTTTCCATTGCCAAGTTTCAAGCCGTG
>Ga0134125_10010473_pt1 | contig 10415 bp, 9 predicted proteins | sample KB31751_FD_96464 | JGI IMG/M metagenome (GOLD analysis project Ga0134125, IMG submission 96464) | Terrestrial soil microbial communities with excess Nitrogen fertilizer from Kellogg Biological Station, Michigan, USA - KB3-175-1 | ecosystem: Environmental > Terrestrial > Soil > Unclassified ... | reverse complement strand
CCGCGGACGACCGGCGCCATCACCATGAATTTCTTGCCGTCCTCGATCGTCATCAGCCGGTCGACGATCTGCTCCTGGGTCTGGCCGGTGATCTCCTCGCCGCAGGTCGGGCAGAAGGGGCGGCCGATCCGGGCCCAGAGCAGCCGCAGGTAGTCGTAGATCTCGGTCACCGTGCCGACCGTCGAGCGCGGGTTGCGCGAGGTCGTCTTCTGGTCGATCGAGATCGCCGGCGAGAGACCCTCGATCGAATCGACGTCAGGCTTCTCCATCAGGCCGAGGAACTGGCGCGCGTACGACGACAGCGACTCGACATAACGGCGCTGCCCCTCGGCGTAGATGGTGTCGAAGGCGAGGCTCGACTTGCCCGAGCCGGAGAGCCCGGTGATCACGATCAGCGCGTCGCGGGGCAGCTCGACCGAGACGTCCTTGAGGTTGTGCTCCCGGGCTCCCGAGATGACGATTTTCTCTGATGCAGGCACGAATAACGAGTGTACCCAGGCGAACAGATGTTCCCCTGAGCAGTCCGCAATTTGCGGACCTGGTCGGGTTGGCTAGAGCGCGGCGGAGAGCTTGCGACGGTAGTCGCGGGCGGTCGGATCGCCGGGGTCGAGGTCGGCGAGGATGCCGATCACGGCACGGCGGATGAGGTCCCGCTCGTCTCCCCCGTCCCCGTTCAAGGATCCGAGGGCGGCGATCAGGGCGTCGAGGGCGGCGGTGCGCTCGCCGGCGTCGAGGGCGGTCCAGGCGTCGGCGGCGATCCCGGCCTCGGCCAGCTTCACCCGCGCGGCGATCCCGGCGGCGCCGAAGTCGTCGGGGAACCCCTCGACCGCCGCCAGCGCCTCCGCCTCCTCGCCGCGCGCGAGGCGCGCCTGGGCCAGCGCGACGGCGATGTCGGCGCGGCGCGGCTCCAGTTCGTGGGCCTCGCGCAGGGAGAGCTCGTCGCCGGCGGCGAGCAGCTCGTCGGCGCGCGAGGGCGCCAGCCCGTCGAAGAAGGCTTCCACCTGGGTGGGAGGCACGGCACCGACGAATTCGTCGACGATCTCGCCGTCGCGGAAGGCCTTGACCGCCGGGATCCCCTGGATCCCGTAACGGGCGGCGAGCGCCTGGTTGGCGTCGGTGTCGACCTTGGCCAGCACCACCTCGCCCTCGCGCTTGGCCTCGGCCGCTTCCAGCGCCGGGCTCAGCTGCCGGCAGGGCCCACACCACTCGGCCCAGAAATCGACCACCACGGGCACTTCCTTGGAGCGCTCGATGACGTCGCGCTCGAAGTCCATCTCAGTTGCATCGATCGGCATGCACCAACTTTAGAGAGGGCGCCTCGCCGGCTCGGTCGGGCCCGTCGCCGATCGAGCCTTACGCGCCGGCGGTCATGCCCTCGAGGTCGCGGCGCAGCTCGCGCAGCTCGTCGCGGATCCGGCCTGCCTCCTCGAAGCGCAGGTCGTCGGCGGCGATCAGCATCTCCTCCTCGAGCGCGACGATCGTCTTCTCCAGCTCCTCGGGACTGTCCCAACGCTCGGTCCGTTTGCGGCGTCGTTTGGCCGGGGCCCGGTCTTCCATCGCCAGCAGCTCCGACATCTCCGAGATCCCCTTGCGCACCGTCGTCGGGGTGATCCCGTGCTCCTCGTTGTAGGCGATCTGGATCGCCCGGCGACGGTCGGTCTCGCGCATCGCCGCGCGCATCGCGTCGGTCTCCTTGTCGGCGTACATCAGCACCCGCCCGTTGACGTTGCGCGCCGCCCGTCCGATCGTCTGGACCAGGCTGGTCTCGCCGCGCAGGAAGCCCTCCTTGTCGGCGTCGAGGATCGCGACCAAGGAGACCTCGGGCAGGTCGAGCCCCTCGCGCAGCAGATTGACCCCGACCAGGACGTCGTACTCACCCAGCCGCAGGTCGCGGACGATCTGGATCCGTTCCAGCGTGTCGATCTCGGAGTGGAGATAGCGGACTTTGACCCCGTACTCGAGCAGGTAGGCGGTCAGGTCCTCGGCCATCTTCTTGGTCAGCGTCGTGACCAGGATCCGCTCGCCCTTCTCGGCGACCTTTTTCGCCTCGTTCATCAGGTCGTCGATCTGGTTGCGGGTCGCGCGCAGCTCGATGTAGGGATCGACGATCCCGGTCGGGCGCACGATCTGCTCGACCGTCCGCGACGCTTCCGCTTTCTCGAACTGCCCCGGCGTCGCCGAGACCATCACCAGCGACTGCACGCGTTCGAGGAACTCGTCGAACTTGAGCGGCCGGTTGTCGATCGCAGATGGGAGCCGGAAGCCGAAGTCGACCAGCGTCTGCTTGCGCGAGCGGTCGCCTTCGTACATGCCGCCGATCTGCGGGATCGTCTGGTGGCTCTCGTCGACGAAGCAGATGAAATCGTCGGGGAAGTAGTCGATCAGGGTGTGCGGAGGAGTCCCGGGTTCGCGGCCGTCGAGGATCCGCGAGTAGTTCTCGATCCCCGAGGTGAAGCCGAGCTCTTTGATCATCTCGAGGTCGTAAGAGGTCCGCTGGCGCAGCCGGTGAGCCTCCAGCTGTTTGCCTTCGTTCTCGAGCTCGGCGGTCCGCGTTTCCAGTTCGGCGCGGATCTCTTCGACCGCCCGCTCGACCGTCTCGTCTTTGGTCACGTAGTGGGAGGCGGGCCAGACCGAGACGTGGTCGACCTCGTCGATCACCTCGCCGGTCAACGGGTCGAAGTGCTGGATCCCCTCGATCTCGTCGCCGAACAGGGCGATCCGGTACGCCGTCTCGGCGTAGGACGGCATGATCTCGAGCACCTCGCCGCGGACCCGGAAGTGGCCACGGCCGAGCACCGCGTCGTTGCGCTGGTACTGCATCTTGACCAGCTTGCGCAGCACTTCGTCCCGGTCGATTTCCTTGCCGACCTGGAAGAGCTGCATTTTTTCGTTGTAGACCTGAGGTGAGCCGATGCCGTAGATGCAGGAGACCGAGGCGACGATGATCACGTCGCGGCGGGCGAACAGCGAGGCCGTGGCGGCATGGCGCAGGCGGTCGATCTCGTCGTTGATCGAGCTGTCCTTCTCGATGTAGAGGTCCTGCGCCGGGACGTAGGCCTCGGGCTGGTAGTAGTCGTAGTAGGAGACGAAGTAGTTGACCTCGTTCTCGGGGAAGAACTCGCGGAACTCGTTGCAGAGCTGCGCGGCGAGCGTCTTGTTGTGGGCGATGACCAGGGCGGGCCGCTGGGTCTCCGCGATCACCCCGGCCATCGTGAAGGTCTTGCCGGTGCCGGTGGCCCCGAGCAGGGTCTGGAAGCGCTCGCCGGCCTCGAGGCCCGCGGCCAGGCCCGCGATCGCCTTCGGCTGGTCAGCGGTGGGGGTATAGGCAGAGTTCAGCTTGAAATCGGGCACCGATTCAAGATAGCGAGCCGGGTGGCGCGGCCCACCGGCCTGAGTTCGCGGAACCCGTGGCCAGCACGGCAGGTGCGAACTCACCGGCGGGCCGGCAGACTTCCGCGGCGATGAGACTCTCGCGTACCGCCCTCGCCGCCTTCTTCTCCTTCGGCGGGATCCTGCACTTCGTGCGGCCCCGGCCCTATGAAGCGATCGTGCCGCCGCCGTTCCCGAAAAAGGAGTCGGTGGCGATCTCGGGGGTCGCCGAGATCGCGGGCGCGGTCGCCGTCCTCCACCCCGCCACCCGGCGGGCCGGTCGTTGGTGGCTGATCACGCTGCTGCTGGCGATCTTCCCCGCCAACGTCTGGATGGCGGTCAGCCCGGAGAAGGTGCCGGGACTCAACCTGGAGAAGATGCCGCGCTGGATGCTCTGGGCCCGGCTGCCGCTTCAGCCGTTGGCGATGCTCTGGGTCTGGCGCGCGACCGGCGACTGAGCGGACGCCGCGGCCTCGTCCGCCGGCGCCGCGTCGCCGATCGGCTCACGCGCGGTCTTCGCCCAACTGCCGCGCCCGCTCAGCTGCCGCGCCGTCGAGCGCAGCAGCACCGGCCAGAGGAACCAGGTGTAGAGCGTGTACACCTGCCCGATCAGGAAGCCGACGACCCAGCCGACCGGCCCTTGCTCGGCCCGCGAGGCGATCGTCCCCAGCGAGGTCCCGCCGAAGGCGAGCAGGTAGAAGAAGGCCAGCTGGTAGGTCGGGCCACCGCCCCAGAACGGCGCGGTGCCGAAGATCGCCAAGATCACCGCGCCGACCAGCCCGAGCCCGATGATCCCTTGCCAGAACGGCATGAAGAGGTAGGCCATCTGCTCGATCCGCGGCCCGAGACCGAGCGACCTGGTCCGCATGACCTCGTGCCAGAGGCCGATCGCCTGCAGGTTCCCCTGCGACCAGCGGGTCCGCTGGCGAAACAGCGGCCGCACCTTCGAGAGGCCCTGCTGCTCGACCACCGCGCGCAGATCCTGTCGCCCCTCCCAACCGGCCGAGATCAGCCGCAGGCCGAGATCCTGGTCCTCGGTCAGCTTGTCGCGCCAAGGCCCCTCCTCGTCGGTGACGTCGTCGAGCGCGCTCAACCGGTTGAACTGGCCGTTGCCGCCCATCCCCGCCGTCCCCCAGTGGTTGCGCCCGGCCTGGAAGAGGTGCCCGTAGACGCCGAACTCGACGTCCTGCATCCAGACCAGCGGGTGCCGGCGGTTGTACATCCGGACCAGCGACTGCATGCCGCCCACCGCGGGGTCGGCGAAATGGCTGGAGGCGAAATACGGCGCCTCGGCATCGAGGCGCCCGTCGGCGTCGACGATGACGACGATCGTGCGCTCGCGGTCCCCGTGTTCGCGCAGCGCCCGGTAGGCGTAGTTCAGGCCCGCCGCCTTGCCCTTCTGAGCGTCGGGCTTGTCGCGGCGCAGGACGAAGAGGTCGGGGTGGTCGATCGCGGCGAGGATCTCGGGCGTGCGGTCGTCAGAGGCGTCGTCGATCACGACGATCCGCTTGCGCGCCACCGGGATCGCGATCAGTCGCTCGACCGAGTCGGCGATCACCACCTCCTCGTTCATCGCCGGCACCAGGAAGATCCAGGTGAACTCGTCGGCGCCGCCCGGCGGCGGCGCAGGTGGGTGAACGATCGAGCGGTAGCCGCGGAAGAAGAGCAGCAGCGTCCAGAAGAACATCCCGGCGACGATCACCAGGCAGGTGGTGAAGAGGATCACCCAAGGCAATGCCAGCCCTTCGAAGGGCCACTGCGGATCCGCCAGCGCCAGGGGCACGCCGCCGAGCATGGCGTCCATCAATCCAGCAGGGAGAGACCGCTGAAGGCGGCTTCCTGCTGCTCGGCGAGCTCCTCCTCCAGCCCGCCGACGCCGACGCCCCGCTCCTCCTCCTCGACCCCGCTCGCCGCCTCGTCGACGGCGGCGCGCAACGCCTCGACCCCGACACCCCGCCCCGACCGCATGCCCGCCGCGATCGCCACCGCGGCGCGGCTGTACCCGGTGCCGAACTGGCTCGGCGGGTTGGTCCCGAGCAGCAGGTGTTCGAGGCAGGCGACGATCCGCTCGGCGGCGTGGCCGTCGCCGTAGGGGTTCTCCGCCTCCGCCATCTCGCGATAGGCCTCGTCGCTCTCCAACAGCCGGTTGGCCTCCTCGAAGATCACCAGCGGGTCGGTGCCGACCAGGCGCAGGGTCCCGGCCGCGAGGCCCTCGGTGCGCTCGGTCGTCTCGCGGGTGACCAGGACCGGCTTGCCCAGCGAGGGCGCCTCTTCCTGGATGCCACCGGAATCGGTGATCACGATGTGGGCGCGACCGAGCAGGCGCGAGAAGGTCGCGTAGCCGAGTGGCTCGGTGAGCAGGACGTTGCCGAGCCCCTGGAGGCGCTCGGTCAGCACCTCGCGCACGCGCGGATTCGGGTGGACCGGGAGGACGAAGCCGACCTCCGGATGTCGATCGGCGAGGCGGTGGATCCCCTCGGCGATACCGCGCAGGCCATCGCCCCAGTTCTCCCGCCGGTGGGCGGTGACGACGACGATCCGGCGGTCCGAGTCGGCGAGGCTCTGGAGCTCCGGATTGGCGAACCTGACATTCATCCGGGAGGACCAGCGGAGCGCGTCGATGCCGGTGTTGCCGGTGACGAAGATCTGCTCGACCGGGATGTTCTCGCGGACCAGGTTGCCGAGGTTCTCCGCGGTCGGGGCGAAGTGCATCGCCGCGATCGTCGAGATCACCTGCCGGTTCAGCTCCTCGGGGAACGGGGTGAGGTTGGTGCCGCCGGTACGCAGACCCGCCTCCACGTGCATCACCGGGATGCGCATGTGGAAGGCGGAGAGCGCCGCCGCCATCGCCGAGCTGGTGTCGCCGTGGACGAGCACCATGGCCGGGTGGCGACCGGCGAGGATGTCATCGCGGGTCGGCACCTCGTCGGGGTCGATGTCGAAGCGCTCGACGCAGAAGTCTTCGAAGCGCTGCATCACCGAGGCGACCCGCTCGTTCAGCGCGGCTCGCCGCGAACCCGCCCAGAGGGTGACGTCAGGCTTGATGTCGGCGAGCTCGAAGATGTACTCGACCAGGCGGTTGTGCTGGCCGGTCGAGATCACGATCGGGGTGTAATGCTCGCTCGCGCGCAGGGCGAGGATCAGCGAGACGAGCTTGATCGCCTCCGGTCGCGTGCCGACGACGATCGGGACCTGCAGCTTCGGTGAGGACATGTCCCTCTTATCGGCGCGTCCCTACCCGATTCTTGAATCAGGACGGAGTCCTTCGCAGGTCAGGGCAGGAGTTCTTCCAGCGCGTCGCCGATCCCGCTCAGGAAGCTTTCACCGTTGAGGAACTTTCGTGCGTCGCGGATCAGTTCGATCCCCTGTTCGAGCGGGACGTGTTCGACCGTGACCCGCAGCGGCGCGGCGATGATCGCGTTCAGCCTGCCGTGTTCTTCGGCGTCGTCGATCGCTCGCAGGAGGCCGGCGCGGATCGCTTTGGCCAGCCTTTCGTCATCGATGTGGAAACGCTTGCTGAAGCGTTCGCGGTTCTCCTTGGTGGCGAGCGCGCGGGCGAGCTGCTCGCGGGTGACCCCGAGCTGGCAGGCGGCCCCGTCGAGCGCCGAGAGCGTGAATTCCTCCGCCAGGCCGTCGAGGCCGCCGCTGTTTTCGTGCCAGGGGCGGGGTTCGCAGGGATTGCGGGACTTCTCCGGCGTGTAGGAGGCGCCGCCCGCGGCGACGTAGACGCCGATCAGCGCCAGCGAGAGGACCAGCGCGCCAACCACGAGGATCCGGGCGCGGGTCACAGGTCGATCCTCCGCGCCAGGCCGATCGGGATCAGCGCCAGCAGACCGATCAGGGCAGCGATCCCGAACGAGGGGCTGAAGGCGTGGGTCGCCCCGCGGTCGAGCTGGTCCTGCAGTTCGGAGCGCAGCTGGACGACTTCGGTGCGTTCCCCTTCGTCGTCGGGAAGCGGTTCGAGGACGTTGCCGAGGTTCGGCACCTTGCCGTCCTCGCTCTCCAGGTGTTCGGAGATCTTCTTCGCCAGGTCGAGCTTCAGCAACGGGTTGACCGGCGAGTCGAGGATCACCGCGGTGCCGGCGTTGATCGCGTCCTTCTGCTGCACGGCGATGTCATGGGTGAAGACCGGGGTGAGCGCGAGCAGGCCGATGACGACGCCGGCATGGCGGGCGGAGATCGTCCAGCCGCCGTGGATCGCCTGCGGGTCGCGGCCCGCGAGGGCGGTCTCGGTGAGCGCCGAGAGGACCAGCGAGAGCCCGACCCCGATCAGTGCCTGCGGCGGCAAGGTCAGCGCCACCTCGGCCTTCGGCAGCAGCGCCAGGCCGCCGAGCCCGCCGGCGAGGAGGATCGCGCCGGCGGCGGCACGGGCGCGCGGATCGGCGACCCAGCCGGAGAGGCGCGACCCGACCACGGCGGCCAGCGGCATCATCGAGACGACGATCGCGGCGCCGATCGGGCTGAGGCGCCAGCCTTCGATCAGGAGCAGGACGAGGAGGAAGAGCGCCGCCGCGATCGAGGCGGAGACCATCGCCAGCGCCACGTTCGCCCAGAGGTGTGGGCGGCCGGTCGGGCGCAGCTCCCGCTCGATCACCCGGGTCGACATCTCGTGCCGGGCGACGGTGAGGATCGGCACCGCGGCGAGGAGCGCGATCGGCACCTGGATCAGGAAGATCGACTGCCAGGAGACGAGCTGGGTGAGGATGCCGCCGACCGCCGGCCCCAGCGCAGCGCCGGTCGCCCCGGCCGTCGCCCAGACCATCGTCGCGCGCCGCTCCGAGCCGACCGTCGCGGGCAGCAGCTCGAGCGAGGCGGTGACCGCCAGCGCCCCACCGAGGGCCTGCACGGAGCGGGCGATGATCAGGGTCGTCAGGTTGTCGGAGAGCCCGCAGGCGAGGCCCGCACCGGCGAAGATCGCCAGCCCGACCGCGGCCGCCCGGCCGGGCCCGACCCGCCGCGCCACCAGCGCCGCGGGCACCGCGGCGAGCGCCATCACCAGGTTGAAGGAGACCAGGACCCAGGTGACCCCGAAGACCGTGGTGTCGAGTTCCCGGTAGATATCGGGAAGGGCGAGGACGACGATCGACGAATCGGCGAGGACGACGCCGACCGCCAATGCGAGCGCCCAAGCGCGCGGATTCCCCCTAACCCGATCCATAGCCCAACTCCGAACCGTACTTTTCCCGGTACTCCTTCTGACGCTCGAGCACCAGTTCGACGTAGGCGCGGGTTTCCGGGAAGGGGATTTCCTCGACCGAGAGCCCCGCCCCACCCCACTTGTCGGCGTTGCCCGGGCCGGCGTTGTAGGCGGCCAGCGCCGCCGCGGTGTCTCCGTCGTAGCGTTCGAGCAGTTCCTTCAGCAGGAAGGTGCCATAGCGGATGTTGATTTCCGGATCGGAGAGGTCGTTCAGGTTGAAGGTGGTGCCACCGCTCTGCTTCTCGATGAATTCCGCCGCTTCCGGGGTGATCTGCATCAGCCCGCGGGCGCCTGCGCTCGATTCGGCGTCGGAGAACTTCGACTCGGTGTCGATCACCGCCGCGATCAGCGCCGCGTCGACCCCCTTTTCATGGGCCTGCTGACGGATGATGTCCTCGTGTTGCAGGGGCAGCGTCAGCTCTTTGATCGCCTTGTCGAAGGCGCCGCCGGCGACGAGGACGCCGACCACGAGGCCAAGCACGACGGCGATGCCCGCCCAGATCGGCCAGCGCCGCCGGGGGCGCCTGGCCCTACTCGTGGTGCGTGCCCCTGCGCGAGCCCTCCCGCTCATCCCGGCAGCTTCGCGAGCAGCGCGGACAGGGCCGCCTCGAGGTCGGCGACCGAGCCGTCGTTGACGATCACGTGGTCGGCCCGGTCGGCCTTCTCCTCCTGGGTTAGCTGACGCGCCTCGCGGGCGTCGACGAGCGCATGGCCACGGGCGGCGGCGCGCTCGCGGCGGACGTCTTCGGCGGCGACGATCGAGACCGTGGTGTCGAACACCTTCTCGCGGCCTCCCTCGAAGAGCAGCGGCACCTCGATCACGGCAAACTCGGTGTCCTCGGGGAGTGCCGCGATCCAGGCGGCGGTCTCGGCCCCCACGGCGGGGTGGATACGCGACTCCAGCCAGGTCAGCTCGGCGGGGTCGGCGAAGACGATCGCGCCGATCCGGCCGCGGTCGGTGGGGGCGCCGGGCGGGGCGACCTCGGGACCCCAGCGCGCCGCCATCTCGGCGCGCAAGGGCTCGCCTTCGAGCAGGTCGTGAACGACGGCGTCGCTGGAGAGGGTCGCCGCGCCGAGGCGGCCGAAAGCGGCAAGTGCCTCAGACTTGCCCGCGGCGATGCCGCCGGTCAGTCCGATCGTCAGCGGCGGCGCCACCCGGCCCCGCTGTCAGAGCCTGCCCGCGCGGACAGGCACTCAGCCCTGCTCGGACTCGCTGCTGTCGGTGTCGCCGGACGCCTCGTCGGTGTCGTCCGGTGAATCGGGGCGATCGGCGACCGATTCGCCCTCGTGCGCATCGCCCTCATCGCCCTCGGAACCCGACTCGGAGTCATTCGACTCGGCGGCGGGAGCCTCGGCAGCCGCCTCGGCGGTGGGCTCCTCCTCGGCGGCAGGGACCTCGGGAGCGGCCTCGGCGGCCTCCGCCTGGGCGGCGTCCTCGACCGCGGCCTCGGCCGTGGCGCCCTCGGGCACCTCGGCGGCGACCGTCTCGGTCTCGATCGCGGGCGACTCGACTTCCTGGTCCTCGACCGCGGCGTCCTCGGCGAGGTCGATCGCGGCCTCCTCGGCGCCGCCCTCGGCGGGCGCCTCGATGCCGGTGTCGATGCCCTGCGCGGCCGCGATCTGCGCGCTGAGGTCCTGCATCGGCATGTTCTGGCCCTCGACCCGCTTGATGCTGAGCGAGAGGCGCCGACGGTCTTCGTCGATCTCGAGGATCTTGACGTTCAGTTTGGCGCCCGGCTCGACCACTTCGGAGGGGTTCTCGACGTGGTGGTCGGCAAGCTCGGAGATGTGGACCAGGCCCTCGACCCCGGGGAGGATTTCGACGAAGGCGCCGAAGGCGACGACCTTG
>Ga0134125_10010472_pt1 | contig 10418 bp, 7 predicted proteins | sample KB31751_FD_96464 | JGI IMG/M metagenome (GOLD analysis project Ga0134125, IMG submission 96464) | Terrestrial soil microbial communities with excess Nitrogen fertilizer from Kellogg Biological Station, Michigan, USA - KB3-175-1 | ecosystem: Environmental > Terrestrial > Soil > Unclassified ... | reverse complement strand
TGTCATTCGCAAGTGTGTTGCGCCAAAGGTCGCACATAACGCACCGCCAGGGACACTCACGATTCGTTAGAAAAATCGTTGCAACGGGCACTACGTCGCCGCTCGCGTCGCGTTCCTCTTCGAGTGTGAACGAATAGGGCCGCCAGGGATCGGGAGGTGTGCGTTCGGGCCGTTGCTCCAATATCCATTTATCGCGTTGGATTTCGCTTGCCGGATAGATGGAAGCGCTCGCGGGCATTACTGATACAACGACAGAAACTTTCGGCGATATTCGCTTTCGCGGAACGGCAACTGGTGACGGAGAGTATCGGCGGGCAGCGCTCCGTGCTGGAAGCGCCGTTTTGGGAAAACGGGCATACGTACCCCAGTAATCGCTTCGATTCCCCGCGAAACAATGTCGCCCTTCAGGTTATACAGCGTAGGCACATCGTACTTGGTGAGATCGATAAACGGAATGCCTTCAGCCATGGCAACAAGCGCCGGACGTGTGTAGGGGCTAAAACTGCTGAAGCCGCAATGACGGCTGGGAGCATAGGTGCGCGTATAGGAACGGCTCAATCCCCCGCTGTAAGTAAGCGAATGCTTAATTTTTCCGACGCCCCATCCTTCCTGATAGAGCATTTGATTGTTAATGACGCTGCGAATGGTTAGCTCGGGATTTTCTTCGATCGGGTAGTCCTTCAAGTTTTCGTCGCCGCCGTCGCCATCGATCAGGTACCGCCATTCCGGATAGCGCTCGCGAATACCTTTGCACAATGCGAGGGCCATTGTGGCTGATTCCACATCGAGCGGCTTGTAGTCTTCGGTAATACGGATGGTTTCCTCAATGTTCATCGACGACAGATCCGTTTCGATCGCTTCGAGAAAGAGTCCCAGATCGAGCGATTGAAGAAAGGCGCGCGACTGGTCGAGATCGGGCCCATTGCCGAGATTGAGCACAAATGCCTTCAGTCTCCCCGGATTCATGCCAAGCTTACGCATTACATGGTAGGTGACAAGAAAAACACTGCCGCTATCGATGCCGCCGGAAAATGAAACGCCAACGGGCTCGGTTTCTGGCAGCAGGCGCAGCCACTGAGAAATTTCATCTGCAAGCGTACCGATATAGGCTTCACCGATGCGATCCAAATCGGGCGGCAGCACTTGCGAGCCGGGCGTAAAGAAGCGTGTGTATACGGGATCGGGATCGGGGCAGCCGATCAGTTGCAACTCAACGACGTAGTGTGCCGGAATCATCCGCGTGTAGCTTGGATGAAACTGCTCGTCCAGTCCGGCTGTCTTCAACCATTCGTAGATGGCGTCGATGCGATGAGCAACAATGAGCGCGGGGCCATCCTTCTGCTTGGCGAGGAAATAGCGCATCGGACGATCGAGCGAGCGTGCCATCCACACCCTTCTGCCCTCGCGCGCAACTAACGCGAATGACCCTTGGATCTGCACGACTTCTTGCGCCGGGCGATTCAGGAGGAGGCTGCGGGCCTGGTCAACGGTCAGGTTGTAAATCTGATTGGCAGCGGGTTCGGTAAGATCGATGAGCTGTTCGACGTAATGATCCACGGCTTTGTCCCGAGTATACGCCAGCGAAAAGATGAGGGTCGAGTGGCGCAGTGGACGCGTCACTAAGTCGATGAACACTCGCCACGCAACGAAGCGGAGGCGAATAATAGAATTTGACTATTGATCCGCAAGATAACAAATGGCAACAATTGAACGCTATCGCCTAAAGGCACAATTGGCCGCAGGGGTGATGGCCGTAGTTGCCCTTGTGGGATGTCACACCAATAGAGGTCTTCCTGAACCCGGCTCGGCAAAGTATGCGGAGTTTGTTCACGCATTTTATGTGGGTTTGGCGGGGCTGCAAAGTGGCGAGGACGTTCGTGCGCGGAAGGAATTGACCGCCGCGACTCAGATTGCGCCCGGTGAGCCGGCATCGTGGGCCGATCTTGGAATTCTGCTGGTTCGGCAACAAGAACTCGATGCCGCGTACACGAATTTGGAGAAGGCGCGCAGTCTGGCTCAGGAGAACAGTCGGATTGAGCAGCTTTTGGGCGATCTGGAGAGCCGGAGGGGGAAATTGCCCGAGGCGATTGCCCATCTAAAGCGCGCTGTGCAATTGGACCGCGGGAACGTGAAGGGCATGTACTTACTGGCCGAGCAAACGGAGCGCCAGGAAACGGCGGCAAGCGGAGGCGAAGCGCTTACAATCTACCGCGACGTACTAAAGCTGGTTCCGAACAACACCGCGGTGCTGCTGGAGGTTGCTCGTCTGGCGGCGAAAACCGGCAATACGCAGGTGCTTCAACAGACGCTTGGAGTGCTTCGCGGACAATCGTCCTCATGGCCGCAGGAAGCGAAGGAGCAGATGGGAGCGTTGGATGCGGCGGCAAAAAGCGCCAATCCGCGATCCGCGGCTTTGCAAGTCGCATTTCTTCGCAACATACTGTTGCGGGTTCCCGAGTACAGGCAAGCATCGCAGGTGGTGAAGACGCCACCGGTATTTGTTGGCGATCCGTTTGTGCGATTTCTGAAACTACCCGCGCCGCAAGTGGAAGCTGCGCCGGCGGATTTGACCGTCGCATTCACGTCGACGCCTGCCGCGGCGATCCAATCGAGCGCGACTCAGTGGATGAAAGCGGGCTGGCTGAACGATAGCGGCAAGGCCTCAATTTTTTGGGCCGATAGTTCGGGATTACATGCCGGAGGAGGGAAGGCTTTTCCATCCAGTGGCTCGCAGGCCTGGTCCGCGAACAGCATGGCGCTGGCGGATTTGAACTATGACTTCAAAAACGAGATTATCGTCGCGACTGATCATGGAGTTCGTATTTACCAGGAGGAGTCGCCGGAATACTTCACGGATATAACTTCGCGCTGGCGAATTCCCAATGATGTGCTGAAGGACTCGTATCTGGGAGTATGGTCGCTAGACGTTGATTTAGACGGAGATCTCGACGTTGTGCTGAGCGCGAAGAATCACGACCCGGTTGTGCTGCGGAACAATGGCGACGGAACCTTCGCAGTGGTTCGGCCTTTTACCGGGGTGAAGGGCGCACGGTCTTTCGCCACGGCGGACATCGACGGCGATGGTGACCCGGATGTAGCATTTGTAGGCGCCGATGGAAGACTATCGGTGTTTATGAACAAGCGTTTCGGTACGTTTCAAGCGCGCGGGGTTCCGAAAGATGTAGCCGGCGGAGTCGCTGCGGTGGCGGCGGCGGACATAAATGGCGATGGCGCTCCAGACTTTGTTGTTTGGAGGAACGACGGTGCGATTGTCCGGCTTTCGGATAAGGATGAAGGTAGTGGTTGGCAAACCGCGCAACTAGAGAGCGCAAGCGCACCGGGCGAGAATGCGTCGGTAACGATAGCCGATTTCGATAATAATGGGCGGCTTGATCTTCTAACCAGTAACGGCGAGATCTTTATGAGCGGCGAGCAGGGATTTACTAAGTTGGCCGCGCGCGCCGGAGTAAGTTCACCTAGCGTCGCCGATATGAACGGCGACGGGCGGCTGGATGTAGTTGGGATTGCAGACGGGAAGCCGGTAGTCCTGATGAATCACGGCGCGAAGACTTATCACTGGCAGACGATTCGGACGCGAGCGGCCGAGGCCCATGGCGACCAGCGGATTAACTCGTTCGGCATCGGCGGAGAAATCGAGATTCGGGCCGGTCTTCTAACGGAGAAACAAATTATCACCGCGCCGATACTTCATTTCGGCATTGGTGAACATACGGGGACGGACCTTGCGCGCATTACGTGGCCGAATGGCCTGATTCAAGCCGAGTTCGAACTGAAGGCGAACCAATCGATTCTTGCGACGCAGCGATTGAAGGGATCGTGCCCGTCGCTATTTGCGTGGGATGGCAAGCAGATGCGCTTTATAAAAGATGGCGCTCCCTGGTCGCCGGCACTCGGCTTGCATATCAACGCGCAAAAGACCGCGGATATCAGCCGCACGGAAGAGTGGTTCAAGATTCCGGGAGACGAAGTAGCGCCGCGCGAGGGACAGTATGATTTGCGTGTTACCGCGGAACTGTGGGAAACGTTTTATATCGATCAGTATTCGCTGCTGGTGGTGGACCACCCCAAGGGCACGGACATTTACACCGACGAGCGATTTTCCGTGCCTCCTCCCAAGCTGAAGATCTATACAACGGCTACGACGAAGCCATTTGCGAAAGCAGTGGACGATCGCGGAAATGATGTCAGCCGGATTGTCGCGCAGACGGACCAGCAATATTTGGATACATTCGGGCGTGGACAGTATCAAGGAGTAACGCGAAAGCATTGGGTGGAACTCGTTATTCCGGACGATGCGCCGCGTCAAGGGCCGCTGTATTTGATTGCGGAAGGCTGGCTGCACCCGACCGATGCCACGGTGAATATTGCGATGGGACAAGGCGATGACCCGGCGCCCGAAGGGCTTTCCATCAGCGTCCCGAATGCAAAAGGGCAATGGAAAACGGTTGAGCCGAATCTTGGTTTTCCGGCTGGGAAGCTGAAAACGGTTGTTTTAGATCTGACGAATATTTTCCAGCCGGGCGCGCCGCGCAAGCTGCGCTTGGAAACGAACATGGAAATTTATTGGGACCGGCTAGGTTGGGCGCCCGGGCTGTCGAATGATGCCGTACGGGTTCAGAAAGAGTCGTTGGCCTCCGCGGAATTGCGGCATCGTGGATTTTCGGTGATTACGGCGGCCAATGCCTCGTCTCCTGAAATTCCTCACTATGACGAATTGGAGAACACGTCCCAGAAATGGAGAGATTTGGAGGGATATTACACGCGCTATGGTGACATTCGCGAACTGCTGAACAACATAGACGATCGTTACGTGATCGTCAACGCGGGCGACGAGATGCGGCTGCGTTTTGCAGCTCCGGCGGCTCCCCCGAGCGGTTGGACTCGCGACTTCGTCATGATTGGCGACGGCTGGATCAAAGACGGCGATTACAATTCGACATTTTCTAAGACGGTGCTGCCGCTGCCGTATCACGGAATGAAAAGTTACACCCGGCCGCCGGACGGATTGGAGAATGATCCGGCTTATCGCCTGCATCCGCGCGACTGGCAGTTGTTTCATACTCGCTATATCGCTCCCGAGGAATTTCGAACAGCACTATGGAACAAGCAGTAGAGCCAAGGCGGGCAGTTCGAATTGGCGTCATTGCGTTTTTTGTGGCGCTGCTGGCCGTCCCAATTGTCTACAAGCACTATCAGCGGGCGGCGGTGGAGGGGTTGGCAAAATCGGGCGAAGCCAGCGCGCTGGCGCGGTATGGGTTCTATTTTCAAGAGTCATCGAAGGCATCGGGTATTCATTTCGTGCATCAAGCTCCGATACTCGACTCCAAGCTGAACCACATCATGCCACAGGTTGCGTCGATGGGCGCGGCGGTATCGGTTGTGGATTTTGATCGCGACGGCTGGGAGGACATCTACGTCACGAACAGCAAAGAAGGGAGCCGCAATGCTCTCTATCGCAATCTGGGGAACGGAACATTTCAGGATGTTGCGGCAGAGGTAGGACTGGCTGATGTGAATTTGCCCGGCACCGGCGTATCGACCGGCGCGGTGTGGGGCGATTATGACAACGACGGCTACGAAGACGTTTTCCTTTATAAGTGGGGCAAGCCGGAACTGTTCCACAATGACGGCGGAAAACATTTTACGCGCGTGACAGAGAAAGCTGGCCTTCCACCGTGGGTGAACGCCAATACGGCAGTCTGGTTCGACTACGATCGCGACGGAAAGCTGGATTTGTTTCTGGGCGGCTATTATCCGGAGAATGTGAATCTTTGGCATCTGAAGACGACGAAGATCATGCCCGATAGTTTTGAATATGCGGATAACGGCGGCCGGAAGTATCTCTTTCACAATTTGGGCGACGGCCGTTTTGAAGAAGTATCTCAAAAACTCGGCATCAATTCGCGTAGGTGGTCACTTGCAGCGGTAGCGGCGGACTTGCGCGGGACCGGCTATCCCGATTTATTTGTGGCGAACGATTACGGCGTTTCGGAACTGTACCTGAACGAAGAAGGGAAGGGCTTCCGCGAAGCGGGAAAAGATGCCGGCGTTGGATTTTCTCCGAAAAGCGGCATGACGGCTTCCGTTGGAGATGTGTTGAACAACGGGCAATTTGACGTTTACGTGTCGAACATCTCCGAAGAGGGAATTCTGGTGCAGGGCAACAATCTCTGGATGCCGAAGCCGGGGACGCCGCAAGGGACTGTCCACTATGAAAATATGGCCAACACGTTCGGCGTCGAGCTTGGAGGCTGGAGCTTCGGCGCGCAGTTCGCGGACTTGAATAACGACGGTAATCTCGATCTCTATGTGACCAACGGAAATGTCTCGCTCGATCCGCACCGCAGCTACTGGTACGATTACTCGAAAGTCGCCGGCGGGCACGAAGCGATCATTTCCGATGCCGCGAACTGGCCGCCGCTGCGGGGACGGTCCCTTTCCGGTTATCAACACAAGAAAGTATGGATCAACGACGGAGAGGGACGTTTTCAGGAAGTCGCGCAGATGGTGGGTGTGAAAGACGTGCACGACGGGCGCTCGGTCGCGATGGCCGATTTTGAAAACCGCGGTGCGTTGGATGTTGTGGTTGCAAACCAGCGCGGTCCTCTGCTTCTTTACAAGAACACAGTTGCGCCGGGACGGCATTGGATTGAATTCGATCTCGAAGGAACCCGGAGTAACCGTAGCGCGATCGGCGCCGAGGTGCGCGCGTTCTGGAACGGGCGCCAGCAATTGCAGCAAGTCACCGGGGGAAGCGGCTTTTGCTCACAGAACGAGCGGAGGATACATTTCGGACTCGGCAACTCGAACAAAGTAGATCGCGTGGAGATACTATGGCCCTCGGGCGCGCAGCAGACCCTAACGGCGCCGCGGATTGATGAGATACATAAAATAAAGGAACCGTTGTGAGTCTCGCAGCCGAGCCCGGTATTCCCGTTTCCGCCGCGCAGAAGAAGAGCGTCTCGCCTTTAATCCGCTTTTTCAGTGTCGAGAACCGGTATCTCCCACCGCTGCTCATTACCTTGATCCTTGTGGCAGGGCAAGCTAAGTTCGGGTTGCTCGAAAGCTTTTCACGAACAGCTTTGGCGATTGCGACAAGCATGGCGCTCGACTTGCTGCTGGCGCGATTGATGTTCCGCAAATGGCCTCATCTTGCGAGCGCCTATATCACCGGCATCAGCGTGGGCATCCTGCTGCGGTCGCCCGTATTTTGGCCGTATGCGTTGTGCAGCGCCCTGGCAATTACTTCCAAATACGCGATCCGCTGGCACGGACGCCATCTCTTTAACCCATCGAATTTCTCGATTTCGGCGATGCTCCTGCTGATACCGGAATACGTGGCGACTCTGAGTATTCAATGGGGAAACGACATTTGGCCGATGCTGATTGTGTGGGTACTGGGGGCGCTGATTACATGGCGCGTGAAGCGGTTCCACATCACGATTACCTACGTGCTCTCGTTTCTGATGTATTCCGCGATTCTAAGCATGATTGTGGGTGATTCTTTTCTCGCCGAAGTTGCGCCGATTACCGGGCCGATGTATCAGCTCTTCATTTTCTTCATGATTACCGACCCTCGAACGACGGTGAAATCAGTAAAGTGGCAGTGCATAGTCGTGTTTCTGGTGGCAACAATGGAAATGATTCTGCGGCTGGCGGACAATGTTCACGCGCCTTTCTATGCGCTCTCGATCGTTGGGCCGATAGCGATGGCGATTGCGATCTGGCTAAATTCCAGAAAGCGGCAGGCGGTTCCGGCAATCGCGACAGCTTAAGGCGTTTACTAATGTTCTGTGAGTCCTGCGGCCAAGTTAATCGCGTGGGGCAATATGTCGGCGATGCTGTCGAGTGATTCGACTGCACCCTTAGGGGAGCCAGGGAGATTCACAATTATTGCTTTGCCGCGGACGCCCGCGATTCCCCGCGACAACACCGCAAATTTAGTATGCTTACGCCCCTCGATCCGCATCACTTCGCCCAGGCCGGGAAGTTCCTTCTCTAATACAGACCGCGTAGCTTCCGGCGTAATGTCGCGAGGCGCAATGCCGGTCCCGCCAGTGGTCAGGATCAGTTGGACCTCATGGCCATCGGCCCAACGCTTCAACTGCAGAGCGATCGAATCCACATCGTCGGCAACTGTTGCGTGGCTCCGGACCGCCCAGCCCAGTGTTTCGCAGCGCGCGCGAAGCGCTGGTCCGCTTGCATCATCACGAGTACCTGCAACCGCGGAATCGCTTACGGTAAGAATCGCAACCGAAATCACGCGCCGGCTTTCTCTTCGCGCCGGTAGTCCCCGCTCTTACCGCCGGTCTTTTCGACCAGGTAAATCGACGTAATCTCAATTGATTTGCTGAGCGCCTTCGTCATGTCATATATCGTCAATGCAGCTACTGTTGCAGCCGTGAGCGCCTCCATCTCAACACCTGTTTGGCCTGAGGTCGATGCTGATGCTGTGATCTCGATGCCATCGGTGGTCAACATGCAACGGACATCGGCGTGAGTTAAAGCTAGTGGATGACAAAGTGGAATCAGTTCCGAGGTCTTCTTAGCTGCCTGAATGCCTGCGATACGCGCGATTTCGAGCGGGTTGCCTTTTGGATTATCCGGTAGGGCCTGGACGATTTTTTCTCCCATCGCAACGAAAGCGTGTGCAACGGCGGTGCGTTTAGTTACAGCTTTGGCCGAGACATCCACCATGGAGACGTTACCATGTTCGTCATAGTGGCTGAGTGTTTCGCTCATAACTTCAACATTACGCGAATGGAATCGCCTGCGTTCCATTGCTCCCGCTCTGAGTCGGCGATGAGAAAGGCGTTCGCTTTCGCCAGCGCCGGAATATCGCTCGATCCTTGCCACGGGATGTGCAGCAGGCGGCCATTCCCCTGAAGGAGCGCGGGTAAGAAGCGCGTAAGACCAGCCTTATGACGGAACGGTGCTTCGAATACGGCATAAAGAATTTGTAGAGTCGCATCCGCTTGCCCGCTTAACAGTTCCAATGCGGCGCGTGCGAACACGTGAAAGGTCACCATCGAGGATCCCGGATTGCCCGGCAGTCCGAACGCAAATTTTCCACGCGCCCGCCCGAATGCGGTCGGCTGTCCCGGCTGAATCCGAACGCGCTCGAAGAAGAACTCCGCGCCCAGATCGCGAAGGCAGGGTTTTACCAAGTCATATTTACCCGCTGAAACGCCGCCGGAAATGAGGAGCAAATCTTGTTGAAGGCCCTGTTCCAGCAGAGCGCTAAGCCCTTCTTTCGTATCGGGGGCTACGGGCAGAACCACCGGATTTCCGCCCGCGGCTTGCACCATAGCGGCGAGCGCATAGGAATTCGAATTGCGGATCTGGTGTGGGGCGGGTGTGTCTCCCACCTCAACCAATTCATCTCCGGTTGGCAAAATTGCTACAGCCGGTTTCCGGTACACGTTGACGCTTTGGTGGCCGGTCATCGCGAGTGTCGCGATATGGCTCGCATCCAGCCGCGTACCGGCGTGAATCAAGAGCGCCCCCTTCTTTGCCTCCGCGCCCTGAACGTTGATAAACTGCCCAGGCTTTGCGGCGTCCTTGATTATTACCTTGTCGCCCTCGCGCTCTACAGTTTCCACCATAACGACAGCGTCGGCATCCGACGGTGCCGGCGCTCCCGTCATGATTTCGATGGCCCATGCCGCGGGTAGGGAAGTGGTGCCCGCTTCGCCGGCGCGCAGTTCTCCCTGTATAGAAAATGTGCCCGGTGTTTCTGAGCTATGCACGGCGAAGCCGTCGCGCAACGATCTCGCGACCGGAGGATAATCTCGGTCGGAGACGAGATCCAATGCGAGTACGCGCCCGTGCGCCTCCTTGAGAGGAACGCTTTCTGTCTTAATATCGGAGCGGTCTTGGCGAACTGTTTCTACAACCAATTGCCGCGCCTGCTCCCATTCGAGTGCTTGCGATTTGCCTTGAATGACACCCACGTCTGGGATTGTACACGCAGGCGGGTTGGCGGATCGCTATTCGATGGTATTTCCGAGCAGCCAGCAGGTTACGTAACCCGCAACCGGTTGCGGCAGTTCCACGAATTGCGTTCCGTCGCTCTTGATGGCGCTCAAGGGCTTAATCACATTTCCGGGGTAAAGCGTCAACAGTCCGTGATTGGCATAAAGGTCGCTAAAACTTGCCTGATCGTTTGCATCGATCGCGCGATGCAGTTTGGTGAGAATTTGAGGGCTCTCGGGCCCTGCTACGCAGTATGTCGTTTTCATCAGAACGATATCCGGTTGGCTCTCCACCGCGCCATTGTAAACGCCGGATGGCATCACGGCATATTGGGGCCGAACGGTTGAAATGGATAGGAAGGCTGCCCCGGAAATCATAAAGAGGATGGCAATAATGACTCCGCGTATTTGCTTATGAAGGAG